>Ga0209693_10000452_pt1 | contig 16579 bp, 17 predicted proteins | sample HubBroMetageWRM3_FD_188345 | JGI IMG/M metagenome (GOLD analysis project Ga0209693, IMG submission 188345) | Warmed soil microbial communities from the Hubbard Brook experimental Forest, New Hampshire - Hubbard Brook CCASE Soil Metagenome WRM 3... | ecosystem: Environmental > Terrestrial > Soil...
GTGCCCGCCGAGGTGGTCGACCGGATCGTCCGGAACGGCCTGCGGGCCCCGTCCGCTGGCTTCTCCCAGGGCTGGGGCTTCCTGGTCCTGGACACGCCCTCCGACGTTGCCCGGTTCCGCGACGCGGTCCGGCCGGACACCGACCCCGAGGGCTGGTTCGCCGCCAAGGTGGACGCCCCGCTGCTGATCGTCCCGCACTCGAACAAGGACGCCTACCTGGACCGGTACGCCCAGCCGGACAAGGGCTTCACCGATCGGTCGGATGCGTGGTGGCCGTCGCCGTACTGGGACATCGATACCGGCATGGCGTCGCTGATGATGCTGCTGACCGCGGTGGACGCCGGGCTGGGTGCGTGCTTCTTCGGCATTTCCATCGACCGGATCGACTCCTACCGCGACGCGTTCGGGGTGCCGCCGCAGTTTCATCCGATCGGCGCGATCTCGGTCGGCTACAGTCACGAGCCGGCCCGTGACCTGAGGGCCCGGCGCAAGCCGGAGTCCGACACCGTGCACCGGGGCCGGTGGGGCCAGTAGCGCTCTGGCAGGGCCGATAGCGTCCCGGCGCGGCCGCCAGGCGTCAGGCCGGGCCCTGGGTTTCGGCGGCTTCCTTGATGCCGGCCAGCGTGGCCGCCATGTTCGCGCTGTGCTCGCCGAGACGCCGTTGCAGGATCCGGGATTCCTTGTCCGGCATGGCCTCGATGGCCGCGCTGATGCCGCTCGGCCCGGGCCCGATCTGCATCCACTGGGTGAGCCTGGTGCCGGTGCCGTCCGCGTTGGCCGCCAGCGTGAACCGCCACAGGGCGGATGGCTGGTCCGGGTCGCCGACCGCCCAGCCCAGCACCCGCTCGGGCTGGAACTCGCAGATCGTCGACGTGGTCTCCCAGTTCCCGATCGCCGGGTGATGGTTGCGGCCGATGAACCGGGCGCCGGGCTCTGGTGAGCTGGCGCCGTCCAGCCACTCGCCGCCGTTGAACTCGCTGCTGAACCGGGCGGGCACCTGGATGTCGCAGACCAGCGCCCAGACAACCGCGGGGGGCGCGGCGATCAGCACCTCGGCCTCGGCAGACGGGCAATCGCGGTAACGGAGCTCCGGCTGGTCTGCCACGTGTCCTCCCGCTTGACAGGTTAAGCCCGCCGGCGTTCACTGGCGCGACGCTGGCTGACGCCATGGTGCCACCGGAGGTCGCGAGCATGCAGGTCGGATTCAACGCGGTCGTCTCGACCGCCGAGGACGCTGCGTTCGTGCAGGACGCCGAGCGGCTCGGTGCCGCCTCGGTGTGGGTGCCGGAGACCTGGGCCCAGGACGCGCTGACCCAGCTCGGCTACCTGGCCGGCCAGACCACCAGCATCCGCCTCGGCACGTCGATCGTGCAGCTCGGCGCGCGGTCGCCCGCGCTCGTCGCCATGTCGGCCATGTCGCTGCAGCTGCTGTCCGGCGGCCGGTTCCTGCTCGGCGTCGGCGTGAGCGGCCCGCAGGTGATGGAGGGCTGGCACGGCGTGCGCTTCGGGTCCCCGCTGGTGGCGACCCGCGAGACCATTGAGATCGTCCGCGCCGTCGCGCGCGGCGACCGGCTCCAGCACGACGGGCGGGTCTACCAGGTGCCGCTGCCGGACGGCCCGGGCCGCGCGCTGCGGTCGCCGCTGCCGCCCACGCGGGTGCCGATCTACGTGGCGGCGCTCGGCCCGCGCAACCTCGAGCTCACCGGGGAGCTGGCCGACGGATGGATCGGCAACACGTTCATGCCGGAGCACGCCCACGTGTTCCTCGATCGCCTGTCCGCGGGCACCGCCAGAGCCGGGCGGCAGCTGGCCGACCTGGACCTGGTCATCCCGGTCGCGGTGGAGTTCACCGAGGACGCCGACGCCGCCGAGGCCGCGGCGCGCAGGCACGCCGACGGCTACGCCTTCACGATCGGCGCGATGGGCAGCCGCGATCAGAACTTCTACAACGACGCGCTGACCAGACTGGGCTTCGGGGACGATGTGCGCGCGGTTCAGGAGCTGTGGCTGGCCGGTCAGCGGGACGCCGCTGCCGCGCGGGTTCCCGCCGAGATCGGGCGTGCGACCAACCTGCTGGGCACGAGGGACATGGTCGCCGAACGGCTCCGGCTGTACCGCGACGCGGGCATCACCACGCTGCAGGCCAAGCTCGGCGGCGACCACGCCGCCCGCCTCGACACACTGGCACAGCTCATTGAGCTGGTCCGCCAGGTCAGCTCTGAACCCGGGTGGTCGCGGCCTGGCAGCGCGGACGGTCGGTAGCCGTTCCAATCACGGGCGCTCACCGCAGCCATGGCGGGCGCTAACCCCTGAGCACGCGCGAGAAACAGCGCCTTGGTATTGACAATCAGATACCGTCGGTATTAGATACCGTTGGTATGAGAACGAAGCTGAGTCGTGAGGAGCAGGTGGAGCGGAATCGCCGCCTGGTTCTCGAGGCGGCCCGGCGGGTGTTCCTGGCCCGCGGCTATGCCAGCGCCACGCTCGACGTGATCGCCGAGGAAGCAGGGTTCTCGAAGGGAGTCGTCTACTCCCAGTTCGCCAGCAAGGCCGACATGTTCCTGGCCTTGCTGGAAGCAAGCATCAGCGAGCGGGCAGAGCAGAACGAGCGGCTCGCGGAACGGCTCGACGGCAGGCAGCTGGCGATGGCAGTGCCGGACCTGGCCCTGTCGCTGTGGCGGGCCGAGCCTGAGTGGATGCAGCTGGTGCTGGAGTTCCGGCTGCACGCGGCCCGGGTGCCCGAGCTGAACCGGCGGTATGCCGAGCTGCACGAGCGCACGCTGGACGGCCTCGCGTCGGTCTATGCCCGGCTGCACGAGCGGGCCGGCACCACTCCTCGTTACCCGGTCCGGGCCCTGGCCCAGCTGACCATGGCGGTCAGCCGCGGCGCGTTCCTGGAGCGGCTGGCCGATCCCGCCGGGGTCAGCCTGCCAACCACCGAAGTCGTCAGCGAGCTTGTGATGCAGACCGAGCCGCCCGCGGACGGGGAACATTCCAACAGCAAATCGACGGGGGAATCCGATGCCCGCTGAGCTCCTGACGCGGCCGGGCGGCGGCGCGCCAGCATTCTGTGACCTGCGCGGCCGCATCCAGGCGGACATTGTGGATGGCCTGCCCGGGCACTTCCGGCGGATGGTCATGGCGCCGGACCAGCTTCATGACTGGCAGCGTGACCGACTACGCCTCCTCCTGGCATCGGCGATGCAGCGTTCCGCCTTTCACGCCAGGCGGCTTCATGGCATCGACCCGGCACGCTTCGAGCTCGCCGACCTGCCGAGCCTGCCGGTCATGACCAAGGCGCAGATGATGGATCTCTTCGACGATCTGATCAGCGACCGGCTGCTGACCCGCGAGGCGGCAGAGCGCGCCCTGGCGGCCACCCACGACGAGCCCCGGCCGTTGCCCGGCGGCTATATGTGCATGGCGACTGGCGGCAGTTCTGGCCAGCGCGGGATCTTCGCCTACGACCCGGTGAGTGTGGCGGAGTTCGTCAGCCTGATCTGGTCTTCCACCGCACGCCGGAGCTGGCCATCCAGATCGGCTCCATCGTCGAGGAGGCGGCGCAGGCCGGCGTCAACTCCAGCGGGCTGGGCGGGCCGGCCGAGATCCCGGACGACCTCAAGGCCGCAGCCCTGCAGCGGGTCATGGCCTTCGACCAGCGCGGGACCGTCCGCGCCTGACCGGCACCGCGCCAATAATCCTTGTTGCTGCACCCGTGGTGATGGCAGGGTCGTGCCATGCCAGCAACGTTCGTTCGCAGCAGTCGGCTGTTTCCGGGAGCGCCGTACGCCTACGCCGCGGCCGCTCCGGGAACAGGCGTGATCTTCACCGCTGGGGCGTGCCCGCTCGACGGGCAGGGACACGTAGTCGAGCCCGGGGATATCGCCGCGCAGATGCGCCGGGCGGTCGCCAACCTGCAGGTGACGCTGGAAGAGTCCGGCGCCAAGCTGAGCGACGTGCTCAAGACGACGGTCTACGTCTGCAGCGCCCGCCGTGAGGATCTGGTCGCAGCCTGGAACGTGGTCGCCGCCGCGTTCGGCGATCACGACGCGCCCAGCACGCTGCTGGGCGTCGCGGCCCTGGGCTACGAGGGCCAGCTCGTCGAGATCGAAGCGGTCGCCTTCGTGGACTCAGCGTCTGGCGAACAGATCGGAGTCTGACTGATGAAGGCGCTGGTATACCTCGCCCCGCGGCATATGGAGATGCAGGATCTCGACCCTCCTGATGTGGGGCCCGACGACGTGGCCATCCGTGTCACGTACTCCGGAATCTGCGGATCGGAACTCAGCGGCTACCTGGGCATGAACAGCCTGCGCAAGCCGCCGCTGGTCTTCGGCCACGAGCTATCCGGCCACATCGCGGCCATCGGGCCCCGCGCGGCCGAGGCGGGCGGGCTGGCGGTCGGCACCCGGGTCACCGCGAACCCTCTGGTCTCCTGCGGCCGGTGCGAGTTCTGCGTCACCGGCCGGCAGCAGCTGTGCGAGCGGCGGCTGCTGCTCGGCGCCTCGCTGCCAGGCAGCAACGCCGAGTACGTGAACGTGCCCGCGGTGCAGGTGCTGGCTCTGCCGGAGGGCATGGATCTGCGCGACGCGGCCATGACCGAGCCCGCCGCCTGCGCGGTGCACGCGGTCGAGCTCAGCGGCGCGGGTCCCGGCGCGTCCGCCCTGGTGGTGGGCGCGGGCCCGATCGGGCTGTTCCTCCTTCAGGTCCTTGGCCTGCACGGAGTCGCGCAGCGGTACGTCAGTGACCGCAACCCGGACCGGCTGGCGCTGGCGGTCGCGATGGGCTGCACCGCGGTTCCGGCCGATGAGCAGCAAGCGGCCGATGCGGTGCGCCAGGCCACCGCGGGGAGGGGCGTCGACCTGGCATTCGACGCGGTGGGCAGTGCCCAGACGCGGCGAACCTGCCTCGCCAGCACGGTCAGCGGCGGGCAGGTTCTCGCCGTCGGGCTGCACACCGATCTGACCGAGCTGCCGGTGAACACGGTCGTCCGCTCCGAGCTGTCGATCCGCGGTGTCTTCGCGTACCCGGTGTGGAGCTTCCGGACCGCGCTGCGCTGGCTTGCCGGGCAGCGGATCGGCCTGCGCGACGGCGTCGTGGTGACGCCGCTGCCGGACGGCGCCCCCTGGTATCAGCGGCTGATCGACGGCGACGCCGCCGTCAAGGTGCTGCTGACCCCGGGCCCCGGCGAGGCCAGCGCGGCTGGGACCGGCCCATGACTGCAGCGGACCGGTGGTACAGCAACATGGTACTAGTTATCTGGTACCATAATGCTGTACCAGATAGTACAGAGAGGTGCCCATGGCGATCACGGCAACCGAGGCCCGCAAGAGGCTTTTCCCCCTGATCAAGCAAGTGAACGAGGACCGGGCGCCGGTCGAGATCATCTCGAACCACGGCCGGGCCTATCTTGTCGCGGCGGACGACTATGAGTCCATGGAGGAGACCGACTACCTGCTGCGCTCTCCGGCGAACGCGGCCCGCCTCATGGCCGCCTCCGACGAAGTGCGCCGCGGGCGCACCCTGCTCACCAAGACGATGGACGAGCTCCAGGCCATGGCCGACGAGGACCAGCCGCGTTGAGGAACATCGTCTTCCACCCCCAGGGCTGGGAGGACTTCACCCACTGGGCCACGGCCGACAAGAAGATGCTGCGCCGCTTACTGCGGCTGATCGAGGAAACGCGGCGGACCCCGTTCGAGGGCGCGGGCAAACCCGAACCGCTCCGCCGCAATCTGTCTGGTTTCTGGTCCCGGCGTATCGACGACGAGCACCGCTTGGTCTACGGCGCGACCGATGATGAGCTGATCATCATTCAGGCCAGGTACCACTACGACGGATGATCCATCCGTGGGCAGCCATCATTACGCGTTTCGTGCCCGCTCGTCGGCGGTGGCGTCCCGAGGCGCGGCTGGTGGAAGCATCGCGGAGGCGAGGAGCGCCAGCTTGTCGGCGTTGTCGGAGCCGGCGTCGGGGTGGTAGATGACGAGCATCTGGCCTGCCGTGCCGCTGATGTCCAGCTTCTCGCGGTTCAGCTGAAGCTCGCCCACCTGCGGGTGGTTCAGCTGCACGGCCGCGCCTCGCCGGCCCGCCACGTCGTGCCGGGCCCACAGCTGGCGGAAGCGCGGGCTGGCGAGGGAGAGCTCACCGACGAGCTGAATGAACCGGGGATCGTCGGTGTCGGTGCCGACGGACTGGCGAAAGCCCGCGACCAGGTTGGCGGTGGCGAGCTCCCAGTTCGGGTAGAGGCTCTGCTCGGCAGGGTCGAGGAACACGTCCCGCAGCCGGTTGCCTCCCGGCACCAGGCGCGGCGAGACCGCCGTGGCCAGCGTGTTTGCCGCGAGCACGTCGAAGTAGCGGCCCTCAACGAACGCCGGCAGGCCGATCGTGGCCACGAGCTTGGCGATGCCGGGCTGGACGGTCTCCCGCCGCGGCCGCCGGCGCGGGCGCCGTGGCTTGTCGGCGCCCAGGCCCAGCAGGTACGCCGTCGCGTCGCTGTCGAGCCGCAGCACGCGGGCGAGGGACTCGAGGACCTGCGCGGACGGGTTGCGGTCGCGGCCTTGTTCCAGGCGCAGGTAATAGTCGGCGCTGATCCCGGCCAGCATCGCGACCTCCTCCCGGCGCAGCCCCGGCACCCGCCGGGCGCTCAGCACCGGGACCCCTGCCTGCTCAGGGGTGACGAGCTCGCGCCGGGCGCGCAGGTAGTCGCCCAGCCGGTTCGGGCCGTCGGTCATGTTTCCACCGTAATCCGGGCCCGCGCGGACGTGCCTGGTCCTGTCACCCCCAGGATCGCGGGGGCACTGGCTGGGCCCTGCGCTGCCGCGGAGCATTGCCAATGGCAGACAGAGCCGGAACGTTGCGAAAGGGGCGAATATGGCCATCATCCTGATCACTGGCGCGAACAAGGGCATCGGCTACGAGAGCGCACGCCAGCTGACCGAACTCGGCCACACCGTGTACGCCGGGTCGCGCAGCGCCGAGCGGGGGGAGAAGGCAGCCGCCGATATTGGTGCACGCTTCGTCCAGCTCGATGTCACCGACGACGCCTCCGTCGCCGCCGCGATGACGACGATCGGCGACGCCGAGGGGCGCCTGGACGTACTGGTCAACAACGCCGGCATTGCGATGCCAGCGCTCAACGGCCCGGACGCGCTGCAGGTATTCGACACCAATGTGGTCGGCATCATCCGGGTCACCCAGGCCGCGATGCCGCTGCTGCGCAAGTCCGGGAACCCGGTCGTGGTCAACGTCTCCAGCGCGCTCGGCTCGTTCTGGGCCGTCACCAACCCCGAGCGGCCCGCATCCCGCTATCCCGCGATCGTCTACGGCTCGAGCAAAGCCGCAGTCTCGATGCTGACGCTCCAGTACGCGAAGGCCGTGCCGGAGATCAAGTTCAACGCGGTCGAGCCCGGCTACACCGCCACCGACCTGGGAGGGCCAGACCACGGCGGCCGGCCCGTTGAGGAGAGCGCGAAGGTCGTCGTCCGCGTGGCGACCATCGGCCCGGACGGCCCCACCGGCACCTTCGAGGAGGACGCGGGCGAGCTCCCCTGGTAACCCGGCGATCAGGCCGGTCTCACCGGCTGCGCCGCGAGCTGGAGGAATGCTGCCTCCGTCGAGGAACCAGGGGCAGCGCAGTAGGTGATGATGCGCTGGCCGGTCTCGGCGATGTGCAGGACCTGGCACTCGAACTCGAGTGGCCCGGCCTCCGGGTGGTCGACCCGCTTGAGCATCGGCCCACGGGCCTCCACCTCGTGCGAGCCCCACATCTCGGCAAACTCGGGGGACAGTGCAAGCATCTCGGTGACGAGGCTCTCGATCTCCGGGTCGCCCGGATAGCGGGCATACCCGGCGCGCAGGTCGGCGACCGTCGCCCTCGTGAAGCGGACGAAGTCCGCGTCGCTCCAGGCGGCATGCTCTGGTGGCCGGCGGAACGTCCAGCGGATCATGTTCCGGTCCGGGTGCCGGGCCAGGTTGCCGATGAAGTGGGTGGCGAGCCGGTTCCAGGCCAGGACGTTGTACGCGGCGTCGACCACGTACGCGGGCGTGGTGGGCATGCTGTCCAGCAGGTACCTGATGCCCGGCGTGATCTCGCGGCTCGGCCGGGCCGGCTGCGGTGGCGCGACGCCGGCCATCCGGAACAGGTAGTCCCGCTCGCCGGTGCTCAGCATCAGCGCCCGGGCCAGCGCGGACAGCACCTGCCGTGACGGATGCGGCCCGCGGCCCTGCTCCAGCCGGATGTAATAGTCGACGGACATCCCGGCGAGCTGGGCCACCTCCTGGCGGCGCAGCCCCGGCGTCCGCCGCGGGCCGATCGCGGGCAGCCCGGCGTCCTGCGGTGACACCCGGGCGCGCCGGGCCCGCAGGAACGCCGCGAGGTCGGCGCGGTGGTCAGCGGAAGCGCTCATGTTTCCAGCTTGCCACCTGCCGGAACCCGCAGGGTGGTACCGCTGGTCCCAGGCTCCTCCGGTCTCTCCCGCCGCTGATGCGGCTGCCATAGCGTCAGGGCCATGACAGCCAAGATCGCCCTGATCACCGGGGCCAACAAGGGAATCGGGTTCGAGACCGCGCGCCAGCTCGGGGCGCAGGGCATGACCGTGCTGGTCGGCGCGCGCGACGAGGAACGAGGCCGGGCGGCCGAGAGCGCCCTGCGTGACGGCGGCGCCGGCGCCCGGTTTGTCCACCTCGACGTCACCGACGCCAAGTCGGTCCAGCGGGCGGCCGAGTGGATCGAAGCCGAGTACGGTCGGCTGGACGTTCTGGTCAACAATGCGGGTACCGCGACCGTCGCGCGCCGGGGCGCAGCGCCGAGCCAGACGTCGCTCGACGACATGCGCGCGGTCTACGAGATCAACGTCTTCGGCGTCGTCACGGTGACCAACGCCATGCTGCCGCTGCTCCGCCGCGCCGAGGCCGCGCGAATCGTCAACGTATCCAGCGAGGTCGGCTCGATCGGCTCGCAGAGCAACCCGGCGAGCCCGCTCGCCCAGCTGCCAGCCTCGGCGCAGTATCCGTCGTCCAAGGCCGCGCTGGACATGCTCACCGTGATGTACGCCAAGGAACTGCGGGACACGCCGATCAAGGTCAACGCCGCCAACCCCGGCTACACCGACACCGACTTCAACGACCACCGCGGGTTCCGCACACCCGCGGAGGGCGCCGAGCCCAGCGTCTACCTGGCCACCCTGCCGGACGACGGCCCGAGCGGGATCCTGTGGGGCCACATCTGGACCACCGACGGCACCGGCGGCTACGGCCCGCTGCCCTGGTAAAACCGTTCACGTCCGGCCGGCGGGACTGGCAGCGGCGCCGGGGAAGCGTACGTCCGCTGAAGGAGGACCATGCAGGCCAGGAAGACCCCGGCCGCCCGTATCCACGGCGGCCGGCGTCCTTCCGTTACCGGTCGATGATCGGGAGCACTAGGCGGCTCGGGTGGCCAGGGCCGTGGAAGACACGGTTCACCGCGACCACCACGTCCTCCTCGCCGTCCTCGGTGATCGCGCCGCCGCTGTTGGTGTTGCGGTCGAAGCGGGGGAAGTTGCTGCTCGAGACCTCGAGCCGGATCCGGTGCCCGGGCAGGAACACGTTGGACGTCACCGACAGGTCGAGGGTGATCTCGTAAACCTCGACGGGCGTGAGCAGCTCAGGCTCCGCGAGCGAGTTGCGGTAGCGCACCCGCAGGATCCCGTCGGTCAGGAAGATCGCGCGCCCGTCCGGGAACACGTCGACCAGCTTGCCGGTGAAGTCGGTATCCAGCGCCGACGAGGAGACGAACAGCGTCAGCGACACGTGGCCGGTGACCTCCACCGGGCGCTCTAGCACCGGGGTCGAGTAGCACAGCACATCGTCGCGGGCCTCGGCCTTGCGCTGGTCGACCGCTCCGGCCGCGTTCGCCGTCGACGGGTTCATCACCCGCCCGCCCAGCGTGGGGACTGGCCGCCGCGGGTCGTAGAGATATACGTCAGCCCGCTCGTCGCCGGGTGACTCGGTTCGCAGCTCCCCGTCGCCGTTCACGGTGTTCGCGCGCCCCGAGCTGTCCAGGAAGTAATCCGTGTACGCGGTGTCCGGCAGCGGCCAGTCCTGCTCGTCGCGCCACTGGTCGATGCCCATCACGAAGATCCGCACCGGAGCGTCCCCGGCCGTCGCGCCTGCCCGGCCGCGCAGCCACCGGTCGAAGAACCGCTGGTGCGCGCCGGTCAGGTCGTTGTACAGCGCGTCGGCCATCAGCCCGAACTTCCGGTCCGGGTAGACCCCGGTGCTGTTGAGGTGGTCCCACGGGCCGATGATCAGCCGCGTGCCCTCGCGCGCCTCCGAGCTGCCGCCCCGCTTCCGCAGCTCCGTGAATGTCCGCGCGGTGTTGCTGGCGAAGATGTCGAACCACCCGCCGATGTTCAGCGCGGGCACGGTGATGTCCTCGATCCGGTCAATGACCGAGAGTTCCTGCCAGAACGCGTCGCGTGCTGGGTGAGCGAGGATGTCTCCCCACCATGGCCACTGCTTCTCCAGCAGCGGCCTGGCCCGGACCGGCAGCTCCGCAAGGTGCGGATCCGGGTTGGCGGCCATCGCCACGAGTGCTATCAGCGTGTGCATGTCGCCGGAGCCCGTGCCCAACGAGCGCTGCACCTCGGCCATGGCCATCAGCGTCGTCCACGACTGGATCGAGTGCAGCGACAGCGCGCCGCCCTCGGCGTACCAGGGCGTCGTGTAGTAGTCCGTGGTGGTGACCGCGGGTGCGATTGCCTTCAGCTTGTCCGAGGCTGACGCGGACGCCCACTGGACGAAGCCCAGGTAGGACGCACCGTAGGTGCCGATGTTGCCGTCGCACCAGGGCTGCTGCGTCAGCCAGGTCAGGGTGTCAGCGCCGTCGCTCGGCTCGTTGATCATGGGGACGAGCTCGCCGCCGGACCGGAACGTGCCCCGGCAGTCCTGGTAGACCACGGCATAACCGGCTTCGAGCAGCGCGAAGATGTTCGGGAGCAGCGCGTACGCGAACAGCCCGGGCAGGTCCTTGCCGTAGGGGAGGCGCACGAGCAGCGCCGGGAACGGCCCGTCGCCGGCCGGGACCCACGTGTCCGTCGCCAGGCGGACCCCGTCGCGCATCGGCACCATGATGTCCTTCTCCACCGTGAAGCTCACTGGGCCCTCCTCATCGCAGCTGCCTGCATCAATCGTGCCGCCCCGGACGAACCCCGGACAAGACATGACAGTCTCCCCGGTCGGCCCATGGTCCCCCGGCGCCCCTCTGGCGCCGCCCTCCTGCGCCCCTCCGGCGCCGTCCTCCGGCGCCCCGCCTTGACCCGGCACCCTAAAAGTGATATCAGTTTTAATGGGTGGAGCCACGTATGTGGGTCGAGACGATGGGCATGCAGCGGGAGGTGCCGGGCCGTGGACTCGTTCAGTGGAAAGCTCGCCGTGGTGACCGGCGGAGGTTCTGGCATGGGCCGTGAGCTCGTCCGCCAGCTCGCGGCGGAGGGATGCTCGGTCGCGGCCTGCGACCGGAACGCTGACTCCGTCGGACAGGCCGCCGCCATGGCGCAAGATGGCGCACCGGCCGGTGTCCGGGTCACGAGCCACGCCTGCGATGTGTCCGACGAGGCGCAGGTGCTGCGTTTCCGCGATGAGCTGCTCCAGGAGCACAACAGCGATCACGTCGACCTGGTCTTCAACAATGCGGGCACCGGCGGCGGCGAGAGCTTCGTCAAGAGCGGGCGGGAGGTGTGGGAACAGGTATTCGCAACCGACTGGTGGGGCGTTTACTACTGCGCCCGGGCGTTCCTGCCGCTGCTGGTCGCGAGCGGTGACGGCGTCCTCGTGAACACCAGCAGCGTCAACGGCCTCTGGGCGGCGCTGGGCCCGGGCATGCCGAACTCCGCCTACGCCACGGCCAAGTTTGCCGTGCGGGGTTTCTCTGAGTCGCTCATCGAAGACCTGCGCAGCAACGCGCCTCAGGTCAGGGTCGCGGTCGTGATGCCGGGTCACGTGGGCACCGACATCATCGCCAACAGCATGCGAGCCCGCGGCCTGCCGGAGCCAGCGCAGATGAGCGACGCCCAGATCGAGGAGCTGATCCCCCGCGACGCGCAGGACGGCCTGACCGAGGCCGGGCTGCTGGCCAAGGACGCGACAGCCGACGACCTGCGCCAGCTGCTGGTGCGGATGAACGCCGACTTCCGGGACAAGGCGCCGCTCAGCGCCGCCGCCGCGGCGACGATCATCCTCGACGGCGTGCGCTCCGGTGCCTGGCGGATCCTCGTCGGCGAGGACGCCAAGAAGATCGACGAGATGGTGCGCGCCACGCCAGAGGACGCCTACAACTGGGCCGAGCTGACCAGGCGGGCAACGGAGGCGTCGGCCACCGAGAGCGCCTGACCGGCAGACGCGGCTATCAGGCCCGACATGATCTCCTCGTCGAGATGCCAGTCCGATGAGCGCCCGTCCACGAGCTCAGGGTAGGGCGCCGACTGCCGAAAGAGCTGGTGTCGTGCCGCCGTTCCGGGACCACGAGTGATTACTCTTCGTTCATGGCCTACAAACGCTCTGTAAGGTCATTGGCCGCGGCCACGGCCGTGGGTGGCATGATGGCCATCGCCGCGGCGGCCACACCGGGCAGCGCCTCCGCCGTCCGCCACGAGGCCCGAGCCACGCCGGACCGCGCCACATCGGCGCAGACCACGGCCCGCACCAAGGACCGCGCCCAGGTCACGGCCGGTGTGGCTTTGCAGAAGGCCCTGAACCACCTGGTGGCCCTGCCCTACGGGCCTCCCGGCGTCATCGTGATCGCCCAGCACGGCAGCCGGAGCACCGTCTACCAGGCGGGGACGGCAAGCCTGGCCGATCGCCGGCCGCTCAGCACGTCCGATCACGCGCGGCTGGCCGCCTTCGCCAAGACCTACGGCGGAGCGGTCGCGCTGAGCCTGGTCAGCAGCGGGAAGCTGCGGCTCAGCTCCACGATCGGCCAGATCCTCCCCGCGCTGCCGCGCGCCTGGCACCGGGTCACGCTGCGGGAGGTGCTGCAGCATCGCAGTGGCCTGCCCGACTACACCAGGAGCAAGGCGCTGCGGGAGCGTCTTGCGCGGTACCCCCGCGCGACCATCCTGCCCGACCAGCTGCTGCGTTACGTCTGGGGCAAGCCGCTGCAGTTCCGGCCCGGCAGCCGCTACAAGTACGACAACTCAGACAACGTGGTCGCCGCGATGATGGCCGAGGCGGTGACCGGCCGCAGCTACAACTCGCTGCTGGGCACGCTCGTCTACCAGCGGGCCGGGCTCAGCCAGACCAGCCTGCCGTCCGGGTTCCGGATGCCGGGTCCGTACCTGCACGGCTACCAGCTGGAGCCCGGCCAGCCACCGGTAGACGTGAGCGAGGCCCTCACGGCGTCCGCGGCATGGGCGTCGGGGGGCATGGTGTCCACCCCGGCCGAGATGAACACCTTCATCCGTGACTACCTCGCGCCGCTCTTCTTCACCCGCCAGACGCAGGCCGACCAGCTGCGCTTCGTCGCGGGCAACTCCAGCCCTCCCGGACCCGGCACGAACGCGGCTGGCCTGGCCGTATTCCAGTACCGCACGAGCTGCGGCGCCGTTTACGGGCACACCGGCAGCTTCCCCGGCTACACGCAGTTCGGCGCCGCCACGCTCGGCGGCGGCAACTCGGTGACCGTGACCGCGACCGAACAGCTCAGCACCACCGTGCATCCGCAAGTGCTGGCGGTGCTGCGGCAGGCCGAGCTGCTCGCCGTCTGCGCCGCGATGACACCGGGATGAGATTGCGCGTGCCCGGAGCCAAAGTCTGATCGCTGCGTGTAATCCTCCCTGGTAGCTTGCGCGTCTTACTGGGCGGGGGGGAACCCAAGGCGGGCGGTCTTCGCAATCCGAAGGCCGCCCGCCTTTATGTTTCGTCCGGCACCCTCCGGCATCAGCCAGACGCGGAGCCCTGGCCGGCCGAGCCGCCCGCAATCTCGTAGGACCACAGCTCGCTGCTGACGCCGACCGCTGGCGGCGCCTCGCCGCCGCTGCGCTCGGCCGCCGAGCGGTGCCCATGACTGAACGCGGGGGAGTGCAGCCAGGCCTGGAACGAGGCTTCGTCGCGCCACCGGGTGACCACCAGCCACGTGGTGCGCTCGTCGGTCGGCTTCAGCAGCTCAAAGCCCTCGAACCCGTCCTGGTCGTCGACCGCGCCCGCCCGCTTGGCGAATCGCCGGGCCAGTTCGTCCCCGCTGTCGGCCGGAACGGTGATCGCATTGATCTTCACGACACTCATGTCCCCGATGATGCCAGCCGCAGCCCGATAGGACCGCTGCTAAGCCTTCTTGGCGGACACGCCGCCTGGATGAGGTGTCAGGCGGGAGGCTTCGGGCAGCGCTCGTTCCAGCGTCAGCGCGGACACGCAGGCCGCCGCAGCCGTGCCCGCGGCGGCGAGGAACACCGCGGCAGGCGCGTGAGCCAGCAGCTGTGCGCCCAGCGTGGGCGCGATCGCGAGGCCCGCCCACCAGGCCAGGCCCATCACCGCCATGTACCGTCCGCGCAGCGCCGGCGGCGCGAGGTCGGCGACGAGCGGCGACAGCACGGTCGTGTAGAAGCACTCGCCGACCCCGACTGCGATCGAAGCGGCGACCAGCGCCGCATACGCAATGCGCGGGCTGGCGCCGGCCGCCGCGATCACGAGCAGGCAGGCACCGGTGAAGATCGACGCCGCCAGCGCCATCATCACCACGCGCCGGCGGCCCTCGGCCAGCCTGGCGATCGGCACCTGGGCCACGACGACCGTCGCGGCGTTGGCCAGCAGCAGCAGGCCGATTAGCGGCGCGCCGATGCCGAGCTCGTTCCTGGCGTACGGGGGCAGTAGCCAGCTGAACACGCCCCAGCCGACCGCGATCATCGCCACGTCGATGACGACGAGATGGATGAAGGCCCGGTCCCCGGCAACCAGCCGGTACCCGCCGCGCACCGGCTCCGGCCGCGGCGCGTCGCGCACGACGGCCAGCAAGACGCATACGTAGGCCAGATACGTGACGGCGTTGACCAGGAACAGCGCGACGAACCCGGTCAGGCCAGAGACCGCGACAAGGCCACCGAGAGCGCCACCGATCCCGATCCCGGCATTCCCGGCCACCCGCGACACCGCGGTCGCACGATGGCGCAGGTCGGACGGCGCGAGCGTGGTCATCAGGGTCGACTGGCCCGGATTCAGCGCGCCGTTTCCGGCGCCAGCGAATGCGGCCGCTGCGAAGGCCTGATCGGGTGAGCGGGCAAATGCCAGGCCGGCATAGCCGACGGCGAGCGCGGCTCCGGCGGCGGCGGTGATCATGCGGGCCCCGAAGCGGTCGATCAGCGGGCCCGCCAGGGGAGCGGTCACCACCGCGGCGCCGGTGATCATCCCGACCACCAGGCCGGCGACCCCAAGGCTGAACCCCCGGCTGTTGTGCAGGTAAATGATCTCGAACGGCAGCACGGCGCCATAGCCGAGCATGTTCAGGAAGATCCCGATTTCAACGAGCCACAGCTCGCGGGAGAGGCCAAGGCTCATCGACGCCGCTGTCCGGCGGATCCTGCCATCGTTGACTTCGCGGAAGGCCGTCGCCGCAGTGCGCCGGGCAGTCGTCGCCTCCCGCACCAGCCGGCTGCGTCGCGCCAGTTCCTGGAACTCGGCCTGGCGCTCCCTGGAGAGCAGGCGATGTAGCTCGTCCATCTCAGCTCCGCAGATTTCCCCTAACCTTGAAAGTTTGTTATAGTACAATCCTATGATTCATCTAACACAATCTATCGCCCGCGGTGCGGGCGCCGCCACGATTGCCGCGCGAATCGAGGCCGCCATCGCGGACGGGGAACTCGCACCGGGCGCGCGGCTGCCAACAGTCCGTGAGCTAGCGGCCGGGATCGAGGTGAGCCCGGCCACGGTCGCAGCGGCCTACCGCATGCTCAAGCAGCGCGGGCTGGTAAGCGCGAACAGCCGCCGCGGGACCGTTGTGCTGGGCCAGCCGCCGCTGCGGGTGCGCGGCGCCAGACCGCTGCCCCCGGGCGTGCGGGACCTCGCCAGCGGCAACCCCGACCCGGCGTTGCTGCCGCCGCTCGGGCCAGCGCTGGCAGGGCTCGATCCCGGGCACAAGCTCTACGGCGGACCGGTGAAGCTGGCCCGGCTCGTCGAGCTGGCCGAGGCCGGGTTCGCGGCCGACGGGATCACCGGGGACATCGCCGTCGTCGGCGGTGCTCTTGACGGCATCGAGCGCGTCCTGCAGACGCAGCTGCGGCCCGGCGACCGGGTGGCCATCGAAGACCCGACCTGGCCGCGCATTGCCGACCTCGTCCGAGCGCTCGGGCTCCAGCCCGAACCGGTGCGCGTCGATCAGCGCGGCCCCGTTCCCGGGGAGCTGGCCCGCGCCCTGGAGCACGGCGCGCAGGCGGTCATCGTCACCCCCCGGGGCCAGAACCCGACCGGGGCGGCGGTCGATGCGGAGCGGGCAGGTCAGCTGCGCGAGCTGCTCGGCCGTTATCCCGACGCCGTCGTCATCGAGGACGACTATGTCGCTGCCGTGGCGGGCGCGCCTTATGTCTCGCTGCATGAGGAAAGCGCGCGCTGGGTG
>Ga0209693_10000454_pt1 | contig 16539 bp, 16 predicted proteins | sample HubBroMetageWRM3_FD_188345 | JGI IMG/M metagenome (GOLD analysis project Ga0209693, IMG submission 188345) | Warmed soil microbial communities from the Hubbard Brook experimental Forest, New Hampshire - Hubbard Brook CCASE Soil Metagenome WRM 3... | ecosystem: Environmental > Terrestrial > Soil...
CTTCTACGCCGAAGCCCGGCCGGAGCCGGCCCGGTGGCGCTCGAACCGGCCGCTGTGGAGTGACGCGTCGTTCGCGTCGGTGGCGCCGGTGATCTCGTCGGGCTGCGTGCTTGCCGCGGTGCGTTCGGCCACGGCCGGCATGCCAGCGGACGAGACCGCCGCGGCGCCGTTCGAGTCCGGGCGGTGGCTGCTGTCGCACAACGGCGTGGTCGACCGGGCCGTCCTCGGCCCGCATCCCGCCGCGGAATCGGCGTGCGACTCCGCGCTGCTCGCCGCGCACCTTTTCGCCTATGGGCCGGAACGGGTCGCCGAGTTCGTCACCGCGCTCGGCAGCCGTGACCCGGGTGCGCGGCTGAACCTCCTGCTCACCGACGGCCGGAAGGTGCTGGCCACCCGGTGGGGCAACTCGCTTAGTGTGCTGGCCGCCGACGACGGCGTCGTGGTCGCGAGCGAGCCCTACGACGATGATCCGCGCTGGTCAGACGTGCCCGAGCACCACCTCGTCGAGGTTACGGCGGATGCCGTTGCCATCACCGAACTGGAGGCATGACCGATGCCGTTGGAAAACCGTGTCCAGGCACAGCCCGGCCGGTACCTTGATGCGCTGCGCGCCGACGTGCGGGCCGGGCTCACGGCTGTCCCGAAGACCCTGCCGCCCAAGTACTTCTATGACGCGCGGGGCAGCGAGCTGTTCGACGAGATCACCCGGCTGCCGGAGTACTACCTGACCCGGGCGGAGACCTCGATCCTGCAACGGCACAGCGCGGACATCGCCGCGCTGTCGGGGTGCGAGTCCCTGGTCGAGCTGGGCAGTGGCACGTCGGCCAAGACCCGGCTGCTGCTGCGCGCGCTGCTGGACGGCGGGACCCTGCGCGAGTTCGTCCCGTTCGACGTCGACCCGGCCGTGCTCACCGAGGCCAGCGACGCGCTCGCCGCCGAGTTCCCCGGGCTGGCGATCGCGCCGTTCGTCGGTGATTTTGAGCACGACATCGGGTCCATTCCGGCCGGGGGGCGGCGGACTATCGCGTTCATAGGCTCCACCATCGGCAACCTCGAGCCCGGGGTACGCGCCCGCTTCCTGGCACAGGTCGGCGCGGCGCTGCGTCCGGGGGACACGTTCCTGCTGGGCACCGACCTGGTGAAGGACGTCGGCCGGCTGCTGCGCGCCTACGACGACGCGGCCGGGGTGACCGCCGCATTCAACCGCAACGTGCTCGTGGTGGTCAACCGGGAACTCGACGCGGACTTCGACGTGGATGAATTCCGGCACGTCGCGCTCTGGGACGCGGAGAACGAGTGGATCGAGATGCGGCTGCGCGCCGAGCGTGCGCAGCAGGTCACGATCAACGATCTCGACCTGGTGGTCTCGTTTGCCGCGGGGGAGGAAGTGCGCACCGAGATCTCGGCCAAGTTCCGCCGCGAGCGGATCGAGGCCGAGCTGGCCACCGCCGGCATGAGGGTGGTGCGGTTCTGGACCGATCGCCGCGGTGACTTCGGCCTGACGCTCGCCGAGCCCGCCCGCGCCCGGTAGGTCCGGGGGGTGTCGCCGAACGCGCGCCGGAAACTGGCGATGAACGCGCTCACCGTCGTGTAACCGCAACGGTGCGCGACGGGTGCGCAAGATCCGTCTCACCCGGTAGGCCGGCGGCCCCGGAGCCCCGTCATCCGCCACACGGTAGGCTGCCGGGCTATGACCCTCGAGGCCAGTGAGAGCGTGATCGTTGAGTTGGCGCGCGACGGCGAGGTGGACCGTAACCTGCGCGCGGACCCGCCGCCGAGCGTGATCAGCGGCCGGGTGGTGCTCGACCACTTGGCGGCCGACGTTAACGGGCGCCTCGAGGCGCCCGGAGGCGGCGAGGTCGTGCTGTCGGTGCTGTCCCCGGAGTCGCTCAGAGACACCGAGCAGGTGAAGAACACCCTGCAGGAGGCCGACACCGGCGACGAGCCGCCGGTGATCGTCGTGGAGGCCGCCGAGTACCTGCGCGAGGATGAGCTGGCCGCCGTGATCGACGTCGCCGAGCGGCTGCAGCGCGTGATCATCCTGCGCATCATGGCCGACGCCTAGTAGCGCCCGCCGGCCATCAGCCCGCGGGAGTCACGAACGCCATCTCCTGCGCGGACGCCAACGATCCCGTGCGCGTCATGTAGTCCCCGTGCGTGGATTGCGCGTTGATGGGATGTGAGACCTCAGCCACTGGACTTCGCGGAGTTCTATCGCAGGTCCGCCAACGAATGCCTACGCACTGTCCTGGCAAGTGTCGGTGACCAGCACACAGCGCAAGAACTTGTTGACGAGGCGTTCGCCAGGGCCTGTGCGTCATGGCGCACTGTCAGCAAGCATCCGGCTCCGACAGCATGGGTGATTCGCACCGCGCTGAACGTGAACATCTCCCGGTGGCGGCGTCGCCGATGGGAGATTTCCGTGGCCGACCCGGCCGCAGGCACGCACCCGCAGGCTGCCGAAGACCCCGGGAGCCCTGTCGACCCCAGGATCATGGCGGCCCTGATGCGGCTTCCTGCCCGGCAACGGCAAGTCGTGGCGCTGCGGCTGTTCCTCGACCTGGACACCGCCCGCACCGCGGAGGTGCTCAACATCGCGCCCAGCACGGTCAAGGCGCATCTCGCCCGTGCCCTCGCGGCGCTGCGCGATGTTCTCATCCCCGAACACCAACAGGAGATCTCCTGATGAACGACCAAGACCTAATCACGACGATGCGAGAATCCTTCACCGATGTTCAGTCGGCCACCCCGGTGGAACAGATCGTCAGCCGTAGCCAGGTGATCCGCGCCCGGCGGCGTATTCCCGTCGCGGTCGCGGTAGTTGCGGTGGCCGCAGCGGCCGGCACCGCGGTCGCCCTCATCCCTTCCGGGCCGGCCAAACCGGCACCGGTGGCCACGCACACGACCGCCTACGTCGTCAGCCACGTCACCCGGGCACTTGACGCGATGCCGCGCGGCACCATCTTGTTCACCCAGAGGTTTCCGGCGCGCGGCCCCATCATGGACACGTGGACGGACGACGGAGACCGGGCGCGGCACAAGGACTTCACGCGGGCCGGACAGCTCATATCGGACAGCGAAATCTCTTTCAGCAGTTCCCCCACGGGGGTGACGCGGCAAACCTCCGTCGACTACCAGAACAAGACCTGGTGGCGTTCGGTCGGGCCCTACGAGAACGGCACGCCCAAACTCACAAAGGAGTGGACCTGCAGCAACGTCGGAACCGACGATATCGTCGGGAACCCCCGCGACATGGCCGCCCAGCTCCGTAAGGCGCTACCCTGCGGCGACCTGAAGGTCGTCGGTAGCGGCACGGTCGGCGGCGTCCCTGCTGTCGAGCTTTCCGGGCACTTTAGCAACGGTGACGCCGCCTTGACCTACTGGGTGAATGCCACGACCTATCTGCCTTTCCGCTTCACAGCGAAGGCCGGCGGCACGTTTCAGATGACCCTGCAGTGGCTGCCGCCGACAGCGGCCAACCTGGCCAAGTTCAACCTCCCGATTCCGGCGGGCTTCACCCAGGTGCCGCCGCCCGGGAATTAGCCCGTCGTCCTGGGCCAGGACATGGCTAGCCAGCCGCCTGGCCGCTAGTTCCTGGCCGGGCGGCAAGCAGTTCCTGGTGCTCGCCCGCAAGTAAGGCACCGCGCGCAGGACGCCGGGAAAATATCGTTCGGTTTCCCGTGCTCGTTAGTGCCTGTCGTCTGCGGCGCCGGTCACCCTGCGCAGCACCTCCGCTGGCGCGTGCTTGCTGAGGACGGCGAGCGTGCCGTCGAAGTCGACGATGCCCGCGTCCGAGCCGAGCCCGGTGGCCACCAGCGACGCGGCAGCCATGGCCAGCCACGCGGCGTCCTCGGCCGCCCACCCGCGCAGCAGCCCAATGATGAACCCGGCCGAGCAGGCGTCGCCGCATCCGGTCGTGTCGACCACCTGCACCGGGAACGCGGGCAGGTCCACGCGGCCGCCGGCGGTCACCAGCGCGCAGCCCTTATCGCCCCTGCTGACCAGGACCGCCCCGGCGCCGTGGCCGAGCACCACGGCGGCCGCGTCGGTCAGGTCGGCGACGCCGGTGAGCGCGGCGAGCTGCTCGTCGTTGGGCATGAAGTACTGCACGTAGCGCATGAGCGGCCGCAGCCGGTCCCACGCGGACGCGTCTCGTGCGCTCAGCACGTCCATCGTGGTCGTCACGCCCTTGCTGCGGGCCAATTCGAGCACCCGCAGCAGCGGCTCGCCGCTGAATCGGCCGAGCACGTCGGGCCCACCAATGTGCAGCACGTCGGCGGTCTCGATCGCGGCTAGGTCGATGTCGGCTTCGGTCAGCGACGATGTCGCGCCGGGGGTATGCAGCGCGGGCCGCTCGCCATTGGCCCGGATCGGCAGGATCGTCGCCGACGTCGCCGTGCCCTGCTTCCGGGCCAGCAGGCGGGCGTCGATCCCGTGGCTGTCCAGCACCGAGGTCAGGAAGTCGGCGAGCAGGTCGTCGCCGATCGCGCCCATCGCTATCACGTCGGCCCCGAGCTTCGCCAGGTCCACGCTGGTGCCAGCGGCCGTGCCCGCCGCGGTGATCCTGATCTCGTCGAGCAGCAGCCGGCCCTGGCCGGGCGGGATGTGACTCACCGGCCGGCCCAGGACGTCGACGATGTGGACCCCGAGACTCACTACTCGCCCGCGTCGCACGGCGGCTATCACGCCGCTGCGGACCCGTGCACGAACGGGGTCCCGGCCTGGTTCATGGCCGTATTAGCACTCATGTGACATCCCCCCGTGTTCGCCAGTGCAATGGGCGGCGATTCTAGTAGTAGGGCATGCGTAGTGCCGGCGGGCTTTTGGGAGGCCAACATGACCGAGACCATCAACCGGACCCCGACCAGGACCCGGGCTAACGACGCGCGGCTGCGGCAGCGTGCGCGGGCGGTCATCCCGGGCGGCATGTACGGGCACATGAGCGCCAGCGGCCTGCCTCCGGAATACCCGCAGTTCTACCAGCGGTCTCAGGGCTCGCACGTCTGGGACGTCGACGGCAACGAGTACATCGACCTGATGTGCAGCTTCGGCCCGATCATCCTCGGCCACAAGCACCCCAAGGTGGAGGCCGCGGCCGCGGCCCAGCTCGCGGACGGGGACACCCAGGCCGGACCGGCGGCCTGCATGGTGGATGCCGCGGAGTTGCTCGTCGACCGCGTGGCCCACGCCGACTGGGCGATGTTCGCCAAGAACGGGACCGACGCCACCACGACGTGCCTGACCATCGCGCGCGCCGCGACCGGCCGCGCCAAGGTGCTGGCGGCCGCGGGCGCCTACCACGGCTCCGCGCCGTGGTGCACCGTGCGGATGGACGGCGTGACCCCCGGGGACCGGGCCAACCTGGTCTACTACACGTTCAACGACATCGCGAGCGTGCACCGCGCCCTCGACGAGGCCGGGGGAGAGGTGGCCGCGATCATCGTGTCACCGTTCAAGCACGACGCGGGCTTCGACGAGGAGATGGTGGATCCGCAGTTCGCGCTCCAGTTGCGGGCGCTGTGCGACCGGACCGGCGCGGCACTGGTCCTGGACGAGGTCAGGGCCGGTTTCCGGCTGAACGACGGCGGCAGCTGGGAGCCGCTCGGCGTTTCGCCGGACCTGAGCGCATGGAGCAAGGCCATCGGGAACGGGTACCCGATCGCGGCCATTCTCGGCTCGGCGGAGCTGCGCGAGGCGGCTTCGCGCATCTTCGTGACCGGCTCGTTCTGGTTCCAGGCCGTGCCCATGGCTGCGGCCGTGGCCACGATCACGGCGATCCGCGAGGAGGGTGCGGTGGCCGCGATGGAGCACACCGGGACCCTGCTGCAGCAGGGCATCGAGCGGCAGGCCGCCGAGGCCGGCCTGCGGATCGGCATGACGGGGCCGCCCGCAATGCCGAACCTCACGTTCGCGGAGGACGAGGACCTGGCCAAGGGCAAGACGTTCTGCGGCACCGTGGCCGCCCATGGCGTGATCGTCCACCCGCGGCACAACTGGTTCCTGTCCGCGGCTCACAGCGACCACGACATCGAGCGCGCCCTGGACGCCACCTCGGCGGGTTTCCAGGCTGTCCGCGCCCAGTTCGGTGATGGCTGAGCGCCGCGCCGACGTGGTCTAGGTGGGCGGGTAACCGGCCGGGAGGAGCCCGTTGCCCGCCTCGTTGGCGTTGGGTGCCGCTGGAACTCCGACGCTCTCCAGCACCGCATCGAAACTGAGCCCCACCATGGTCGGGAACGGGCCGCCACCGCTGATGCCGCCGGCGGCGGCCATCTGCGATTCCGCCGTGCTGCTGTCCGAGGTCGCCCAGCCGGTCTCGATGCCGTCTCCTCCGTTGAACATGTTTGCGATCACCGTCGAGGACGTCACCTTCTGGCCGACCTCTACCGTCGGTTTCACGTCCTCGGCCACATAGACCACCAGCCCGGCGTCTGGGCCGTCGGTCAGCTGATACGTGATCCAGCCGCCGCCCGGCCACCCGGACGAGTCGCCCGTGGCATTCGTGATGACCCCGTCGCCGAGCGCGTACACCGGGCCGGCCCCGCCGAAGTCGACGCCCATGTCGACGCGTTCCAGCTCGAGGTCGCTGACGGCGCGCAGCGGGTTCTGGTACGCGGAAGACGCGGTGGCCTTCGGCGAAGGCTTAGGCGAAGGCTTCGGCTGTGGCGAGTGTGACGGCTGCGCTGCCGCACGCCTGGCGGCGCGCTTCGCGGCGCTGACCTGCGCGGCGGCGTGCTTGCCGATAGGGACTTGCGCCCACTGGGCGAGCGTGTTTTCGGGCGCCGTGGGCTGGCCGGGGATCCGGGGGCCCGCGCCGAGGGCCGCGCCCGGCGTGCTCGCGGGGTTTTCCTGGTCCAGGGCGGTGGGGTGCGTTGCCGGCCGGTGCCAAAAGTGCGCCGCTACGGGCGCCGCTCCGGCGACCAGCAGGGTCGAGCCGGCCATGGCGGCGGCGATCTTCACGGGCCTGCGCCGCATCCTCGACGGCCGGGCGTGCCGGTGTGCGCCGCGCCGGTTGGGCGGCGGCCTGCGGCGGTCGGATACGCCCCGGTCGTGCCCGTCGTGGTGCAGACCCTGGTCATGTGTGGCCTGGGCAAATGGGGCTTGGTCGTATCGGGCCTGGTTAGATGCGGCCTGGGCGGGTCGGCCCTCGTTGTGCAGGGCCTCGTCGTATGGGGCTTCGCCACACAAACCGGCGTCGTAGCGCGGGTCGAGGTACCGGACGTCGTCGTACGAGGCTTCGGCATACCGGACGTCGTCGTACGAGGCTTCGGCATACCGGACGTCGCCGTATGGGGCTTCGGCATAGCGGAAGTCGCCGTATGGGGCTTCGGCGTACGGGGCGGAGTATCGGGGTTCGGCGTACGGGCCGGCGTGTCGGGGTTCGGCGTATCGGGCGTCGTCGAACGAGGTCTCGGCGTACGGACCCTCGTCGTAACGGCCGTCGTATGGGTTGCTGTCGTACGCGGCTTCGCCGTACAGGGCCTCGTCATGCGGGCCGTCGTACAGAGCCACGCGGGCAGGCGACTGCGGCGACGGCTTCTGATGCCTGGCGGGTGGGCGGGACACGACCATGCCTTTGGTTGCGCGCTGCGCTGCGCTCGGCTGTCACCCAGAACGCCGGCCCGGGCTAGCCTGGCCAGCGGCGTGCGGACGCCGTGCGGTTCAGGGCGACGGAATCACCGGGGGCTGGTGGCCGTCGCGCACGCCGGGGTGCTGCTGGATCACTAACCTGCACCACAAACGAGCACGTCAAGACAGGAACCACGCTAATCGCATTTATGACTTGGATCACACTAGGGGAATTTTGGCGGCCTCCGGGCCCACCAACGGGCGCTCGCCGCGTGCAGGTCCAGGGCATGACCACCGCCGATGCCAGTGTCGAGGCGGCCCCTCATACCCGCCGGGTTATCCCGGTGACCTCCCATGCCCGACCAAGGGTGCTGCAATACAAAACCACGATGACGAGGACCAAGGCATGTTGCAGCGTGGCACTCTGGGTGTTCGCCAGCAGCGCTACGGCGAGGCCAAGCTGCGCCGAGTAGGACACAACCGAAATCGATGCGAAGGCGATATTCAGCTTTCTGGCTCTAAAGCCCCCGGTGAAATTCCCGGCCCGCTTTGCCCTCGGTACCAGCAATCTGGTGGCCAGCAGGCCCATGGCCGCCATTGCGAGGCTTGACAACCCGAAGGTGACGGATCCGCCGGTCAAGGCCACGATCGAGACGATGAAGATGTCTACCAGGGCAACAAACGCGCTCCCGGCCAACACAGTTCGGAGTTCGCGAGTTGTGGGGTTCGCGTCATCCGCGTTGACGACCGATACGGCGACGACCAGCAACCCCAGGATGGCGGCGGACGCACCCCCGCTTGTGATGAAGAAGTTCTCATAGTGGCGCACCACGGGGTCACCTTATCGGGCATTGGCGGCCATCCTGCCGAGGCGTGCCCGACCGCGCCAGCAGGAACATCCGCAGGGCTCTGGTGCATCATGGGCGGATGCCGATGTTCGCATTTGAAGGCCGCGAGCCCAAGGTCAGCCCGCAGGCGTGGATCGCGCCGACCGCCACCCTTGTGGGGGACGTGCTCGTGGAAGCCGACGCATCGATCTGGTACGGGGCGGTGCTGCGCGCCGACTTCGGGCCGATCGTCGTGCGTCGCGGCGCCAACGTGCAGGACGGGTCGGTGCTGCACGGGGGCAGCGACCCAGTCACCGAGATCGGCGAGGGCGCGACCGTTGGGCACCTGTGCGTGGTTCACGGCGCGGTCGTGCACGAGGAGGCGCTGATCGGCAACGGCGCGACCGTGCTCGACGGAGCTGTCGTCGGCCGCCGCGCTCTGGTGGCCGCGGGCTGCACGGTCCCGCCGGGGATGGTGATCCCCGAGGGCATGCTCGCCGTCGGCGTCCCGGCACGGATCGTCGGTGAGATTTCCGGCGGAGCGAAGCAGTGGGTCGAGACCAACCCCGAGGTCTACCGCGAGCTCGCGCGCCGGCACGCGGCAAGCATCCGCCCGGTCTCTTAGGCCGACGCCGCCAGCCGGGCGTTCGGTGTGCTGCGCTGAACCTGGAGCAGGAACTCGGTGTTGGACGCGGTGTCGCGGGTCTTGTCCAGCAGCAGCTCGAGAGCCTGCTGGGGATCCAGCCCGGCTAGCGCCCGGCGCAGGCTGTCGACGGCCGCATGTTCCTGCGGCGGCATCAGCAGGTCGTCCCTGCGCGTTCCGGACGATGCGACGTCGACCGCGGGGAACAGGCGCTTTTCCGCGAGCTCGCGGCGCAGCCGCAGCTCCATGTTGCCGGTTCCCTTGAACTCCTCGAAGAACACGTCGTCCATCCGGGAGCCGGTGTCGACCAGGGCCGAGCACAGGATCGTCAGCGAGCCACCCTCTTCGATGTTCCGCGCCGCACCGAGGAACTGCCGGGGCGGCTGCAGGGCCGACGTCGCCACGCCGCCGGCCAGGATCCGGCTGCTGGCCGGGGCTGCGAGGTTGTACGCGCGGCCGAGCCGGGTGATGGAGTCGAGCAGCACGACAACGTCTTTGCCGAGCTCGACCAGGCGCTTGGCCCGTTCGATCGCGAGCTCGGCAACCATGATGTGATCGCTCGCCGACTGGTCGAAGGTGGAGAAGATCACTTCTCCGTTGACCGTGCGCCGCAGGTCGGTGACCTCTTCCGGGCGCTCGCCGACGAGCACGACCATCAGGTGCACTTCGGGATTGCCAGCGGCTACCGCGGCCGCGATGGCCTTCAGCACCAGGGTCTTGCCGACCTTGGGCGCGGACACGATCAGTCCCCGCTGGCCCTTGCCGATCGGGCTGACCAGGTCGATGATCCGCGCCACGGGTGACGGGGAGCCGGACTCCAGGCGCAGGCGTTCCTGCGGGTACAGGGGGGTCAGCTCGTCGAAGTCGGGGCGCGCCTTCGACCGTTCCGGCTCCAGGCCGTTGATCGTGTCGATCTTTGCCAGCGCGGGATGCTTGGCGGCCGCGGCCGTTCGGGACCGGCGCCCGGGCCGGTCGCCGCCGCCCTGCCCGGCCGGGCGCGCGGCTCCTGCGATGTGGTCTCCCCGGCGCAGGCCGTACTGACGGACCTGGTCCGCTGAGACATAGACGTCATCGCGGCCCATCCGGTAGCCGGACGTGCGGACGAAGGCCCGGCCGTCCGCGATATCGAGGATTCCCGACACCGGGGCCAGCGCGTCGTCTCTGGTTTCCTGCGCCGCGCCGTCTCTTGTCTGCTGCGCCGCGGCGTCTCTTTTCTGCTGCGCCGCGGCTTTACTTGTCTGCTGCGCCGCAGCTTTACTTGTCTGCTGCGCCGGGGCGTCTCTGGTTTCCTGGGCTGGCGCTGAGGCCGGCCGCTCGTGGGTAATGGTGGTCATAATGTGTTCCTTTCGATGAAGATCGCGGCCCGAATTTGGGCACGTCAAAATGAGCTCGTGGCGGTGCGCTTAAACGCGCTCCGCGAGGTCGCATGATTTCCGCTGGGAAAGCGCTCCAACGCCGCAGATGCCCTGGAAGCCAGGCTGCTCAGTCGGCAGATACCCCTCGGGTGCCAGGCTTCTTGCCTTGCGAATACCCCGATGCCGGGCTTTCTCCGGCGGCAGATGCCCTGGAACGCCTACGGTTCTTCAGGCGATAGATTCGATGGCCGGCGCAATCGCCGGGCGGCCCACAGAAAGGCCGCGCCCTGCTATGGCAGGTTCAACACAACTAGGTATACCAGAATTCCCGCCGCCAAACCAAGATCATCTCAACTCCTCACGGGTTCGGTAACCCCAAAACGGGTCAAATTGGGGCGCGCCATGACTGGATCGCGTGAAATGAAGAGTTGATCAAGGAGGGTCGACGGGGGGCCGCGTGGCGGGGCGGGCTAACGCTGCGGGGGCCGCGTGGCGGGGCGGGCTAACGCTGCGGGGGGCCGCGTGGCGGGGTGGCCTAACGCCGCGGCGCGGCTGTGGGGGGCTGGCTAACGCCGCGGCGCGGCTGTGGGGGGCGAGCCGACGCTGCGGTCGGGCAGTGGCTGTGTTGACATGCAGCCAGGAGGCTGCCTATATTTACATGCAGCCAAACGGCTGCATGTAGGGGATGGCGAGGATGGACGAGGTCTTCAAGGCGCTGGCCGATGCCAGCCGCCGTCGGCTGCTGGACAGCCTGAACGCCAGGAACGGGCAGACCCTGCGCGAACTGTGCGCCGGCCTGGACATGGCCAGGCAGTCGGTCAGCAAGCACCTGACGGTGCTCGAGGCGGCCAACCTGATCACCACGGTGTGGCGGGGCCGGGAGAAGCTGCACTACCTCAACGCGGTGCCCATCAACGCCATCGCCGAGCGCTGGATCAACCAGTACGACCGGCAGCGCGCACGTGCGCTCGCCGACCTCAAGACGGCATTGGAGGAGCCGATGACCAGCACCACCAGCACCACCAGCACCGAATTCGTGTACACGACCTACATCAAGACGACGCCCGAGCGACTCTGGCAGGCGCTGACCGACCCGGCCTTCACCCGCCGTTACTGGGGGCTCTGCATGGAGTCGGACTGGGCGCCGGGAGCAGCGTTTACCGTGGTCCTGGATCCGAGCGGCGTCACGATCGCCGATCCTGAGCAGGTGGTGCTCGAGGCCGAGCCGTGCCGCCGGCTCGCCTACACCTGGCACACGTTCAGCCCGGAGTGGGCGGAGACGTACGGGTTCAGCGAGGAGCAGCGCGCTTCGTGGGCCGCAGAAAGCCGGTCCAAGGTGACGTTCGAGATCGAGCCGCTCGGGCAGGTGGTCAAGCTCACCGTCCTGCACAACGGATTCGACCCGGGCAGCAGCGTGCTCGAGGGCATCACCCAGGGCTGGCCGGCCGTCCTGGCCAGCCTCAAGACGCTGCTGGAGACCGGCGAGAGCCTTCCTGCGCAGCAGCCAGCGGAGAAGGCCGAGTGAAATCACCCGGCGGATGATGTCGAGAATCGGATCGCGGCGGTGACACCTGAGTGAGCGGCGCCACGAAGGCCCGCACGACCAGGGAGGATGGAGCGATGCGATTCATGCTGCTGCAGAACTACGGGGGGGTCGAATCGGACTGCGCGCCGATGAGCGAGTGGACCCCCGAGGACATCCAGGCACACATCGCGTTCCAGATAGCGCTCAACGCCGAGCTTGCCGATCTGGGCGAGCTGGTCGACGCGCAGGGCCTGGCCGGGCCAGACCAGGCCAGGTTCGTGGTCAGCGACGGGATGAGCGCGCCGGTGATCACGGACGGCCCGTACCCGGAGTCCAAGGAACTGCTGGCCGGCTATCGCCTGGTGGACGTGGAGTCGGCGCAGCGGGCCATCGAGATCGCCGCCCGGGCCTCGGCCTCCCCGGGCCCGGACGGGGTGCCGATCAGGCAGCGGATCGAGGTGCGCGAAGTGCTCAGCGCCCCCGACCCGGAGCTGTGACCACGCCGTACCCGATCGAGGACCTGCTGCGCGAGCTGGCGCCGCAGGTCCTCGGCACGCTCGTCCGCCGGTACGGGAACTTTGCCGACGCCGAGGACGCGGCGCAGGAGGCGCTCATTGCCGCCGCGAGCGCCTGGCCGCGCGACGGCCAGCCGGACAATCCGCTCGGCTGGCTGATCCGGGTGGCCTCGCGCCGCCTGGCCAACGCCTACCGCAGCGAGGAGGCCCGCCGCCGCAGGGAGGAGCTCGCAGCCTCGTGGTCGATGGCGAGCCCGGACCCGCCGCCGGGGCGCGACGACACGCTGATCCTCATGTTCATGTGCTGCCACCCGTCGCTCAGCCCGGCGCTGGCCATCCCGCTGACGCTGCGCGCGGTCGGCGGCCTGACGACCCGCGAGATCGCCGCCGCGTTCCTGGTCCCCGAGGCGACGATGGCGCAGCGGATCAGCCGGGCCAAGGCCAAGATCCAGGCGTCTGATCAGCCGTTCGCGCTGCCGGCCCAAGATGACCGCCCGGAACGCTTCGCGCAGGTGCTCCACGTCGTGTACCTGCTGTTCAACGAGGGCTACACGACCAGCAGCGGGCCCGATCTGGCCCGTACCGACCTGTCGGCCGAGGCGATCAGGCTGGCCCGGGCGATTCACGCCGCCGCCCCGCAGGAGCCCGAAGCGACCGGGCTGCTCGCGCTCATGCTGCTCACCGAGGCCCGGCGGCCCGCACGCAGCGGCCCAGGGGGCGAGCTGGTCCCGCTCGCCGAGCAGGACCGCAGCCGGTGGGACCGGCGGCTCATCGTTGAGGGCCTTGGGCTGATCGCCGAGGCGCTGCGTCGCGGACAGGTCGGCGAATACCAGATCCAGGCGTCGATCGCAGCCTTGCACGACCAGGCCCCCGGCCACGACAGCACCGACTGGCCGCAGATCCTGACCCTCTACGGCCTGCTCGAGTCGATGACCCAGAACCCGATGGCGCGGCTCAACCGGGCTGTGGCCGCGGCGATGGCGCAGGGACCGGACGCAGGCCTCGCCCTGCTCGACGGCCTGGACCAGCGGCTGGGCGACCACCACCGGCTGCACGCGGTGCGAGCCCACCTGCTCGAGCAGGCGGGCGACGACGCCGCCGCGGTAGCCGAGTTCCGCGCCGCCGCCGCCCGCGCCACGAATCTGCGCGAACAGCAGTACCTGACCACCAAGGCGGCCCGGCTGGCCCGGACCCGCTGACGGCCAGCGAATAGTGACACCCGCTGCCGGCGAGGCCGGAGAGTCAGCCTTCCGGGGCGAGGTCTGCGCGGGTCAGGGAGCGCAGGCACGGGCGGAGCAGGTCAACGACCTGCTGCGGGCTCGCGGCCTTGAGCGTGTCGGAGTTGAGCAGGTGCTGTGAGACGATCACGCCGAGCCAGACGGCGCTGACCAATGCGGCCCGCACGTCCGCGTCATCGGCGGGGATCGGCCGGCTGATCTGGGCCTGGAGGAGGGCCGCGCCTTCCCGCAGCTCCTGGGCGGCTTCCGGATGCGTGAGCATGGACCGCATCAGCGCCAGCGAGTGCACAGGCTCGCTGGCGAGCATTTCGGCGAGCCGGGCCAGGATCTGCTCGGTGACCTGGTCCGCTGAGCCGCTCAGTTCCGGTCCAGGGCGGCCGTGCGTCACGCGCTGGAAGAGTTCCCGCTTTGAACCGAAGTAGTGCATGACCAGCCCGCCATCCACCCCGGCCGCCTTGGCGATGGCCCGGATGGTGGTTCGCTCGTAGCCGCGCTCGACGAATAGCTGGGAAGCCGCGGCCAGGATCCTGGCCTCGGTCTTGCGGCGCTGCTCAGCCCGCGACGAGGCGGTGTCGGTTTCTGGCACGGATTCATTCTACGGGCGTTGACTGGATCGGTGTTTCCGTTCTACGCTCGTTCAATCAACGGGCGTAGAACGGGAGACGCAATGACGCACTTGACTCCGGCGCAGGTCCTGGAGCGACGGCGGGAACTCGTACTGAATCTGGACGCCGAAGGCTTCGCCGATCTGTTCGCGGCGGACGGCGTGATCGAGATACCGTTCGCGGGCCCGGAGCTGCCCGCCCGGATCGATGGCCAGCAGGCCATCCGCGATTACTCCCGCCGCATCGCGACCGCAGCCCTGCGGATCGACGGCCTCGACACGCTGGCCGTTCACCACACCGACGACCCCGAGGTCGTGATCGTCGAACTCGTCGCGAGGGGGACTGTCATCACGACCGGCCATGCGATCACGGCCCGCTCGATCCAGATCTTCCGGATCCGCGACGGCAAGATCCTGCTCTTCCGCGACTACGCCAACCCGAACGCCCTGGCTGAAGTGCTCGGCGCCTGAGCCCTGCGGCGGCCGGCCTAGCAGCGCGGCACTGACCGGGCTGCGCCCGGCTGCGCCCGGCAGGGCCGGCTGCGCCCGGCAGCGCCAGGCTGCGCCAGGCAGGGCCGGCTGCGCCCGGCAGCGCCAGGCTGCGCCCGGCCGAGGCATCCGCCCTGCCTAATTGGCGCGCCCGCGCGACCCGGTGGCAGTCTTCAGGTGATGGCACGCGGGAAGGGAGCACCGTTGAGCGAGGAACACGCCGGGATCAGGGTGGTCGCTTTGCTCGGGCTCGGCGAGGCAGGCTCGACGATCGGCCGTGACCTGGTCGCCGCCGGGGTGACCGTGCGCGGCTACGACCCCGCAGTCGCCGCGCCCGAGGGTGTCGTGGTGACCGGCAGCGACGCTGAAGCCTGCGCCGGGGCGGATCTCGTGCTCAGCCTCACCACCGCGCACGAGGCCGAGGCCGCCTTCGACGCCGCGGCGCCCGGCCTGTCGCCGGGCGTCCTTTACGCGGACCTGAACACTTCCTCGGCCGACCTCAAGCAGCGGCTCGCGGCCAGCGCGCGGCAGCGCGGGATCGCGTTCGCCGACGTGGCGATGATGGCCCCGGTTCCCGGTCGCGGCATCCGGACGCCGATGCTGGTGAGCGGCGAGGCGGCGGCCCCGGTCGCCGCGGCGCTGACCGGCCTAGGCGGGAACGCCGAGGCCATCGCCGGGCCGGCCGGCGCAGCGGCCAGCCGCAAGCTGTGCCGCAGCGTGTTCTACAAGGGCATGGCGGCCGCGGTGACCGAGTCGCTGCGGGCAGGCCGCGCGGCCGGCTGCGAGGACTGGCTGCGCGAGAACATCGCCGAGGACATCGGCATGGACATGCTCGACCGCCTCGAGCAGGGCAGCATCACGCACGCTGCCCGGCGCACCGACGAGATGGCCGCAGCGGCCGACCAGCTTCGCGAGCTCGGGATACCGGCCCGGATCGCCGTGGCGAGCCGCGACTGGCTGGCTCAGCTCAACGAGGAAAACCTGAGCGGCGCGGCCTCGTCGTAGCGCAGGCGCGGAATGCGGGTCGGCATGTGGGGTCGCGGGATTTGGGGGGCCCGCCGCAGTTTGGGCACGCTAGGGAGCCCGCGGCCCGGCTGGGCTCAGCCAGGGAGCCCCGCGGCCCGGCTGGGCTCAGCCAGGGAGCCCGCGGCCCGGCTGGGCTCAGCCAGGAAGCCGGAACTCCGCGTACACCGCCTGGTGGTCGCTGCCCGGCAGCGGGAGCACCGAGGCTGCCAGCACGGTGCACCGGGGATCGACCAGGACGTGGTCAATCGTGAGCAGCCCCGGGCCGCCGTGGGCTCCCCAGGGCGCCCAGGTGGCAGCCAGCCCCTTGCCCACCTGGCTGGCGGCGTCGACGTGCCCCAGCCGCAGCAGGTCGCGGAAGTACGCGTGATCCGCGGTGGCGTTGAAGTCACCGGCCAGCACGCGCGGGGGTTCGGCACCCGGAACCGCCGGTGGCGGCAGGACCGTCAGCTCCTCCCGCCATCGGGCGGCGTACCGCCGTGACCAGGGCGGCTTCGGCGGGTGCGGGTGGACGCAGATCAGGTCGGCGGGCCGGCCGCCGGGAAGCTGCAGCCGGGCCGTGGGCTGGGCGATGGATATCGGCCTGATCGTCAGCCCGTTGCCGAGCGGGTACCTGGCATAGATCCCGGAGCCGCGGGCGCTGGCGCCCCTGACGTCGACGATCTCGTGCGGGAGCAGGTCGGTGAGCCCGGCCTGCTTCAGCCCGATCACCGCCGTCTCGGTCAGCTCCTGCAGGAACAGCACGTCGGCGCCG
>Ga0209693_10000457_pt1 | contig 16512 bp, 18 predicted proteins | sample HubBroMetageWRM3_FD_188345 | JGI IMG/M metagenome (GOLD analysis project Ga0209693, IMG submission 188345) | Warmed soil microbial communities from the Hubbard Brook experimental Forest, New Hampshire - Hubbard Brook CCASE Soil Metagenome WRM 3... | ecosystem: Environmental > Terrestrial > Soil...
GAAGCGCGGAAGGGACGCAGCCGCAAGGCTGCCGAACAACCCCGAGATGGGGTGCGAGTCGCGTGACCACTAAAGATCACTCACTCGCAACGGTGCGCACTCACGGATGACACAGTCGTGTCTAGCCGCGGATGCGGTTAGCAGAACCGGCCTTCCTGTCCCGCAGCAGCGCGAGGTCAGTCAACATCGCTAGCCTGGTCGCGCTTGGCGCACCAGCGCGCAGCGCGTACGGGGCCGTGTCATCGGCGCAGCTTTCTACGAGCTGACCAGCTCCGGGTGGAATTTGGCCGCCATCCGGCGTACCCCGTCGTGCCAGTCGACCGTGGTGCCGCCGATGAGCTCATGCGTCCAGGTCACGTCGGTGGGGTTACCGCGTAGTGCGTGCTCACTCTCCTCGAAATCCGGTTCCTTGCCGACGAGCGAGCCGAGGTAGCCGCACCACTCCTGCAGGCTGATGGTCTGGTCGCCACACCAGTTGACCGTGGTCGCCGGGACGGACGCCGCCTCGAGTAGTTTCGGGATGGTCGCGATGACGTCATCCTCGTGGATCGGGTTGTAGCGGGCCGGTCCACCGGGCGGGACGGGGATCGGGATGCCGGCCAGCATCATCTCCATGTGGTAGTAGGGCCACCCGCCGTTGTCGCCGTACGGGACGTTGAGGCGGGCGATGGTGGTGGGCACGCCGAGAGCACGCGCCATCGACCGAGCGACGACTTCCCCGGCGATCTTGGAGATGGAATAGGTGGGGAACAAAAACTTGTGGTTGTCGCCCAGGGCGGCGCGCTCGGTGCGGGGTTCCTCGTCCGGCGGGTCATAAACGGCCGCCGAGGAACAGTGCAGGAAGGCCTTTGCACCGCGGCAGTGGGCCATCAGGAGCCCGACCGACTCCGCGTTGGCGCCGAGATCCTTGTCCCAGTTGCCGCTCTTGGCAACGGCCAGATTGAGGACGTAGTCGAAGTCGTTTGGGAGAGCGGTGAAGTCACCAGCCGCCAGGTTGACCGTCTGGCACCGAATCCCGGCCTTCTCAAGGTCTTCTCGAGCGGCGGGGTTGGTGAAGCGGGCGATGCCCCACACTTCGTTTTCGGCCGCAAGGGCCCGGGCGATCGGAGTGGCGATTTGACCAGTCGGACCAGTGATCAGGATCTTTGAGCCGCGCATGGGCTGATGGTAGGCGACCACCGGGCCGGAGATTCGCCCCAGTGCCCCAAGCACTGGCGTAGTGTCCCCAGACCATGGCCGATGCGACCCAATATGTCGATGCGAACGGGCTGAGATTCGCCTATCTCGAGGAGGGCGCGGGGCCTCTGGTGCTGCTGTTGCACGGGTTCCCGGACACCGCGCATACCTGGGACGACCTTCGCCCGCGCATCGCCGCCCACGGATACCGTGTGGTCGCCCCGTTTATGCGTGGCTATGACCCCAGCGGGATCCCGGATCGCGATGCCGACCAAGAGACGTTGGCGCGCGATCCGCTTGCGTTGATTGATGCGCTGGGCGAGCGCGACGCCGTGGTCATCGGACACGACTGGGGCGCGTTGGCCGCATACGGTGCGGCCTCGCTCGGCCCGGCCCAAGTGAACAAGCTGTTCGCCATCGCCATTCCGCACCCGGCGGCGCTCAAGCCGTCGCCGAAGAAGCTCTGGGGCGTTCGCCACTTCGCGGCGTACAAGCTGCCGGGAGCACCGAAGCGCTTCGCGCGCAATGACTTTGCGGCGTTGCCCGCTATCTATCGGCGATGGTCACCGACGTGGAACCCCGATCCCAAGGAGTTCGACGCCGTCCGCGCGGCCTTCGCAAACCCGGCGAGCTTGAACGCGGCCTTCGGCTATTACCGAAAGCTCTCCCCCATACCGTCGGCCGCACTGAAGGCGCGTATCACCATGCCCACGGTCGTCTTTGCGGGGCTCGATGATCCGGTCGCCGAGCCCTCTGACTATCGGGGCGCCGCGCGGATGTTCGAGAACGAGTACATCGTCGAGGAGGTCCCAGGTGGGCATTTCATGCACCGGGAGCATCCTGAGGTGTTCGCCGAGCGGCTTCTGTCTCATTTGTGATCGGCATCTTCAGATGCGCGACGCTCACAGCGACCAAACAGGTGGGCTAGCCACCCAATCGGACCTTTAGAATTGATTGATCGTCGAACGTAAGCTGGACCCGAGAAGTTAGCAGGACGCGGATGACCTCCATGTCGCACGATCCGGCAGCAGCCGTTATCGCCGCACAAACAATCGAAATCGGCACCCGCGCCCTCGCCGCCGGTGCGGCGGCAGCGTCGTCGCTGACCGCGCTGATGCCTGCGGGCGCTGAGGAGGTCTCAGCGCAGGCAGCGGCGGCGTTTGCTGCGGAGGCCGCGTCGGCGATGGCTGCCCACGCAGCGGCGCACGAAGAGATCATGCGGGTGGGTGCGGCGTTGGTGGACATCGCCCGCATGTATGTGCAAGCGGACAGCGAGGCCGCCGGGACGTTGATATCCAGTGCCGGTCAACTCTCCGGGCAAGTGTTCGCGGGGCCAAGCGCCGGCGCCGGGCTGGCGCAGGCGGAGGTGTTGCCCGGTGCGTTCGGGTCGGCTGCCCGCACGCCGCTGATGGCCAATTTGATCGAGGGAGTCGCGGCGTCGAACCCTTCGACCACACTGCCCGCCGCCGCGAACGCCGCAACAACGGTGCTGGGCGCCGGCACCGCCCCGCTGAGTTCTATCAGCCAGTTCACATCAATGGGCGGGGCCGCTGGCGGCGCCGCGGCGGGGGTGCCGGCTTCGCTCACTGGCGAAGAAGGAAGCACCGGCGACGACTCCGACGACCAGCAAACCAACGACCAGCAACCTGGTGAGCAACTGCTATAACAGGCTGCCCGCCGGACTCACAGCCCCGGCTGGTCTTCGATGATGCCGAGCCATATCTGTGCCGCGTCGATGGCCACCTTCTCGCTGATGAAGGCATGTTGGGTGCCGGTGTATATATCGCGAAACGCCCGTTCGAGTCGAGTGCCCTCGCGGATCGAGCTGGTCCCCGCGACCAGATGGGCCCACTCGGCACAGCTGCGGGCGGTATCGGTTGCGTAGACGGCGGCCACCCGCATGTCCGCTCGCAAGGCCGGGGTCAGATCTTCCCCGGCGGCCACCGCAGCCTCGGCGGTGGTGAACGCGTCGAGCACCAGAAGACGGGCGGCGCGCCAGCTTGCCCAGTGGTGTGCCAGCCCTTTTTGGAACGTGGGGCGACTGGCCAACGACGCCATGTCACTCATCCGGAATTTTGTAGCAGCCAGTTCCTGGACATCGTCGAGCATGCTCTTGGCCACACCCAGTGCCCACGATGCGTGACCGGCGGCGGTGACGGGCATCAGCCCCATGCGGGTGGCCGGCGACGCACCGCGACGTGGCTGGCGGACGAATAGTTCAAAGGTACGGCTGTGCGGGACGAAAACGTTCTCGACGCTGTAGTCATAAGATCCAGTTCCCTTGAGCCCCTGTACATACCAGCCGTCGTTGAAACTGATCTGTTCCCGTGGCAGCACGGCCACCCGCATCTCGGGGAGGCCTTCGCTGATCCAGCGCATCTCGCCGTTGTCCATCGGCAGGAATCCGGCCGCGACGTACTCGGAGTGACCGATGCCTGAACCGAAGCTCCACGATCCGTTCAGCAGATACCCGCCGTCGGTGCCTGTCCCCTGCCCGTTGGGGAAGAACTGGCCGCCCATGGTGATCCGGTTGTCGTGAGCGGTGAACACCTCCGCAAAACCTTCGTCGGGCAGATAGGCCGCCGCGGCGAACGACGACGGCAGGTTGGCGATGCCTATCCATCCGAATGACCCGTCCTGCCAAGCCATTTCGATCCACGTCTCGATCATCTCGGTGAACGACGGTTCGACACCACCGGCTACGGCTGGGTTGAACGCTGACATCAACCCGCTGGCCCACATCTCATCGACGATCGCCGGGGTGAGAGTGCGCATCCGCTCGGATTCGCCGGCCTCGGCCTGCACCAGATCCCGCATGCCGCGAGCCAGCGAAACGACGTCGTCACGGGGGTGGGCTATCGACGTCATTGGCGTTTCCCATCGATTAGTGCGGATTATTTTCCGAGGCATCAGCGGGAACACTGATACCGGTGACCGTACAACCACGTGTCACCGAATATCGGGGCGGGAGACCTCATGCTCAACACCATTGCCACGGTCGTCGTCGTAGTACTGGGCATTCACATCATCACCAAGTTCGCATTTTTCGCGCTGCCCTACCGTCGCCGCCGCGCTCTGCTGGACAAGCAGTACGGCGACAAGCCGTCAGCTACCAGCACGTCCGATCCAATACTGATGGTGTTCACGGTGCTGCTCGCCGCTTTGTTGCTGTGGCGCGGCGTGCAGGCCGTCAGCTTTCTGGGCGGGCTGTGGATCGGCGCCACGCTCATCCAGTTGTACTTCCACCAGTTCCATCGGCCAGTGCCGGCTGAACGCGCCGCTCCGCCGGAAAGGTCGCCGCTCAAAGAAATGTCGTACGCCATCCAAGACGCGCCCTGGCGACCGTGGCCTCAGTTGCTGACGCTGACCGTACTGGTGGTGTTCAGTCTTGTGCTCATATTGTGAAATCCATTGCTGTACCGAGACGTACGCTTACCCAGTTCCCGATAGCGAAGGAGCGGTGTTGTGACCGACCCGGACATGGCCACGACCTTGCGCAACCTGAAGGTCCCCAAGCGTATGACAAGCAGTCAGGAGCTCAGAGAATTCCTGCTCGCCGGCATCGAAGAGGGCGAGGGTTCGCCGGACGGCCCGGTACAACTCAACCAGCTCACTGAGCTGGTCATCCTTTCGCATTTGGAGGTCATTGATGCCCTGGGGGCGCTAGAGGAGCGCATCGCCGCGGCGGAGCACAACGCGGCGCAATTGAAAAAGTCCATTCGCCCCGGAGGGTGGTTGTAGACCTGCCCCGGCGGGGTGGCTCTACCGTGGGTTGGTGCGATGGATCATCGACGGCATGAACGTCATCGGAAGCCGCCCAGACGGCTGGTGGAAGGACCGTGGCCGCGCCATGGAGATGTTAGTAGAGAGGCTGGACCGGTGGGCGTCAGATCAAGGAGACACCGTGACTGTGGTGTTTGAGCGCCCGCCCTCGACCACCATCACCTCATCGGTGATCGAGATAGCGCATGCGCCCAGGGCCGCCGCGAACTCGGCCGACGACGAGATCGTCCGACTGGTTCAAGCCGACGCCAAGCCGCACGAAATTCGTGTCGTGACCTCCGACAATGCGCTGACCAACCGGGTCCGGAGCCTGGGCGCATCCGTATTCTCCGCGGTGAGCTTCCGCGACCTCATCGATCCGCGCGGCCAATGACAGTCGGCGGCGGTGGGCCCATACCCAACCGCGTCTGCGACCTCGCGCAGATCGATATCCCGATCATTCAAGCGCCGATGACCTACATCGCCGGCGCGCAGCTGGCGGCTGCGGTGTCCAACGCCGGTGCGCTGGGAATCGTCGAGACCACCTCTGATCAGGGTCGCGCCGACCTGAAACGAGTCCGCGATCTCACCGGCGGTTCCGTCGGGGCCAATATCGCGCTGATCATGAACCGCGACCCGGCAGTCGTCGACCTTTTGGTAACCAACGGCATTCGCTTCGTGACCACCTCGGCCGGTGACCCCACGCTGTTGACTGATCGGCTCCACGATGCGGGCATCACCGTGTTCCATGTAGTGGGCACATTGGCATCTGCCAAGAAGGCCGTCGACGCCGGAGTCGACGGGCTCGTGGTCGAGGGCGTCGAAGGCGGCGGGTTCAAGAACCGATTCGGGGCGTCAACCATGGTGCTGCTGCCATTGGTGGCAGCCCATGTCGACATACCGATCGTGGCTGCCGGGGGGATCTGCGATGCGCGATCGATGGCCGCCGCACTTGTGCTCGGCGCCGAGGGGGTCCAGATGGGCACACGGTTGCTGGCCTCAGCGGATTCACCGGTGCACGGCAACCTCAAACAAGCGGTCGTGCGAGCCGATGAAACGTCGACGGTCCTACTCCCCCTCGACGGCAAACGAATGATGCGAGTCATTCGAACGCAGGCCGCCGAGAAGCTCGATGAGTCAGCGTCTTTCGAAGAAGGTGGTGCGGCCCTGCAACGAGTTCAGCGACTCTACTTCGATGGCGACATGGACGCCAGCGTCGCAAACACCGGTCAGGTCGCCGGCCGGATCCAAGACATCCCGCCGGCGGCCGACATCATCAAGCAAACGTGGACCGGATGCCGCGAGGTGCTGGCCGCCACGGCGAATCGACTCGGGCCGGCCGACCCTAGCTGACGGGATCCGCGAGCGTAACGCCACTGCGAATCTGGTCGCGGGAATTCGCAGTGGCGTTACGCTCGCGGACAAGTCCAAGGTCAGCCCAACGCTGCCAGCGCCGCGTCGTAGTCGGGTTCCTGGGCGATTTCGGGCACCAGTTGTGCGTAGGTGACCTTGCCGTCGGCGCCGATGACCACCACGGCCCGGGCGAGCAGCCCGGCCATAGGACCGTCGACGATCGTGGTGCCGTAGTCCTCACCAAAGCTGTCACGGAACGCCGACGCCGTCGTGACGTTCTCGATGCCCTCCGCGCCGCAGAATCGCTTCTGGGCGAACGGCAGATCTTTCGACACATTCACCACGGACACACCGCTCCCGGCAGCGCGCTCGTTGAACTTCCGCACGCTCGTCGCACATACCGGCGTGTCCACCGACGGAAAAATGTTCAGCAACACGGACTTACCGCTGAACTGCTCGCTCGTGACCGCGCCCAGATCGGCGCCGGTCAGATTGAACGCTGGGGCTGGAGATCCGACGGCAGGAAGCTCGCCGACGGTGTTGATCGGGTTTCCACGCAAGGTTATCTGTGCCATGGGCACAGTCTGCCAAGCCCGGTCGGGCCGCCTCGGGTCAGGTCCGCATGTCAAGCGTTGGGCTGCAGGATCGTGTCGGAGGCCAACTGCCCGCCCGCCTGCAACCACGCACCCACAACCCCGGGCGCATCGCGGTTCGGGTTGTAGATGTCTTCCTCGCTGGAAAACAGGCCGTCGCCGGCGTAGACGAGCCGAGTCCAGTTCGGGAACCAGAACGGCTCGCCGTTCGGGTCGGTCGGGTGGTCGAGCAGATTCTTGATCATGATGACAACCGCGTCATTGTCTTCGTCATAGGCGATCCAATCGGACGGAAAGCGCATATGCGGGAACGGAGCCATCACCGCCACAATCCAGTCCCGCACCGCCTCGCGCCCGTGAAAGACCCCGTAGTGGTGCTCGATGTAGACGACGTCCTCGGTGAAGAGGTCCGCGAATGGGCGCCAGTCGCCTGAAGAGCTGCACCCTTCCGCGACGGTTGTGTAGTGCCCGACAGCTTGCTCGATTTCCGCCCTGGTGAACTTGCCCATAGCGGACACACTAGAACCTCGGAAGGTGATGGATAGCCCATGAGCGTGTTGGATTTGTTTGACTTGCGCGGAAAGACCGCCCTGGTGACCGGCGCGTCCAGCGGCATCGGCAAGAAAGTGGCGTTGGCGTATATCCAGGCCGGGGCTCAAGTAGCCATTGCGGCACGGCATCTCGAGGTATTGGAGAAGTTCGCCGACGAGCTCACCGCAGCTGGCGGCACGGTTGCGCCGATCCGTTGCGACGTGACCCAACCGGAGCAAGTGGCCGAGATGGTGGACCAGGTGACTGCAGAACTGGGTGGCATCGACATAGCGGTCTGCAACGCCGGCATCGTCAGCGTAACCAGCTTGCTGGAAATGTCGCCCGAAGAGTTCCAGAGCATCCAGAACACCAACGTGACCGGCGTATTCCTCACCGCCCAGGCCGCAGCCCGGGCAATGGTCGAGCAGGGCCACGGCGGGGTCATCATCAACACCGCCTCCATGTCTGGCCACATCATCAACATCCCGCAGCAGGTGAGCCACTACTGCACCTCCAAGGCGGCGGTCATTCACCTGACCAGGGCCATGGCCGTGGAGCTGGCGCCACACAACATCAGGGTGAACAGCGTCAGCCCGGGCTATATCCGAACCGAACTCGTCGAGCCCCTAGCCGAATACCACGCGCAGTGGGAGCCGAAGATTCCGCTCGGCCGAATGGGCCGGCCCGAAGAACTCACCGGCCTGTACCTCTACTTGGCCAGCGAGGCGTCCAGCTACATGACTGGTTCCGACATTGTGATCGACGGCGGATACACCTGCCCTTGAGGCGGCACCGCGCAGTCATTGAGCCGGGCAGGGGTGACCGAAGCGGGTTTGCACACCGGGTGAGAACAGAGCACGTAAGCGATCGCGGTCAACTCCCCATCCTGGCACGCGGGCTTGCCGAGACGTCGGACTCAGGGGCCGGTCACGCGCTCGTGACGACCTATCCGCCGATCTCGCCGGCGATTCCACGCTCGATGCTGGCTCGGGTGTTACCCGGCAACACGATGAGGCCGTCGAGTTCGTTCCGCGCCAGCGCATATGCACGTTCGCGTTCCGGGGGCGTCGCGGCCGTGTCTGACGCCACCCGCAGCAGGCTCTGGGCACGCGCCAGCCGCTGCTGTCCCGGTGCTGAAAAGTCGCTTCGGCCTCGGCGCATTGCCTCCGCTTCAGCGGCGTTGAAGGCAGTCACGTAGTTCTCGACCGCATCGAAATACTGCTGCGCGGCGTCCCGATCGTCGAGAAGGTCTTCTGCCCGGCCCGGTTTTTGAAAATCGGCACGCAGTTTGGCCCTGTGAAAACCTCTCGTCAGGTCGTCCCGCATATCGGTCATGGCCGGGAAGTCGAGGAGCTTGGCGGGGTCCAGCTCGTACTCCAACCAGCGTGCATCTGTTCGGGCGTGTTCATCGAGCACACGTGTGATCGCCCGCCATTGCGCTGCTTGGTTTCCGCTCGTGGCTCGGCGGGATTCTCGGTGGGCTTCGATGACCGCCGAGTCATCCAGGGAGGGATCGCCGGGCGCTTCGCCTGACCGCCGCCTGATGGACGAGATCGCTTTGATGCCGGCAAAAATCGCGCCGGCCAGCGGCACAATCACCACCAGCAACTCAATCAACCGAAACAGCAGTCCCACCAGGCCAGAATGCCACCATCGGAGCCCGATAGCGCTGTATCAACGCCCGCCCGATGCGCCACTCAGGTATTGCGTGCGGCATGCCAGGCGAGCCAGCTTGCCGCTGGTGGTGCGCGGAATAGCGCCGGCTTTTAGCAAACGTACGTCGGCCACGGCCAGACCATGTCGGTGTGCCACTGCTTCCCGGATCGCCTCGATCGCCGGCTGTGGATCGGCACGGCTGGTGCCTGCTGCACGTTCGGCAACGATCACCAGGCGTTGGCCGGCAACGTCTCCATTCGAGGTTGCTGGGCCCGGCGGTTGGCTGGCCGGCACGGCGAACGCAGTTACATATCCACGCCGCACGATCGGCGAGGCTTCCGCGGCGGTGGCCTCGATGTCCTGCGGATAGTGGTTACGGCCGTCGATGGTGATCAGATCCGCAATTCGGCCGGTGACGTAGAGCTCGCCGTCGAGATACACGCCTAGATCGCCGGTCCGTAGCCAGGTGCCTTCGATCACTGCCCCGTCGGCGTGGCTGCCGTCCCTGAGCGTCGACTGCAGCCTGGCGCCGAACGTCAGCCGGGACTCTTCCGGCAGCCCCCAGTAGCCGCGACCAACGTTGCTGCCCTGCAGCCAGAATTCGCCGACCTCACCGTCGGGCAGTTCCGCGCCGGTGTCAGGGTCGACGATCACGGCCCACAAACTGCGGGCTACCTGACCGCAGGACACTTGCCCGAAGGCGTTCGGGGCATCAGCTGCCACCCGTACCGCGTGACCAGCGCCCAGTTGTTCCCGGTCGACGTAGGCAACCGTCGTTTCAGCGTTGTGGTCGATGGTCGCGACGAGCAGCGTCGCCTCCGCTATGCCGTACGAGGGTTTGAACGCCGTACGCGGTAATCCGTAGGGCGCGAACGCCTTATTGAATGTCGTAACCGCATCGATGCTGACCGGTTCGGAACCGATGATCAGCACCACATTGCTGAGGTCGACATCGTCGCCTTGCGCGGGTAGTCCACGCTGCGCGGCCCACTCATACGCGAAGTTCGGCGCTGCGGTGACGACGTTGCCCTCCCGCGAGCCAGCAGCCAGAGCATGAATCCACCGCTGCGGCCTCCGGACAAACGCGGTTGGCGACATCAGGGTGGAGTGTCCGCCATATACCGCCGGAAACCCGATCATCGACAGGCCCATGTCATGGTAGAGCGGTAACCAACTGACGCCGTGGGTGTTCCGGTCCAGCAGGTCGATCGAGAGGATCATCTGCACCAAATTGGTTCCGACCGCCTGGTGGGTGACCTCGATACCGACCGGGGGTCGCGTCGAACCCGAGGTGTATTGCAGGTGGGAAACCGCGTTCATGTCCAGATCGACGGGGGCGAACAGGTCCCCAGCGGAGTCAGGTATCTGGTCGATGACGACGACTTGCGGCCTTCGCAGGTGTGAGAGGTTCGCGAGGAAATTCTCAACGGCGTCTCTCGCGCTCGTTGTCGTGAGTACGACCGTGGGCTCCGAATCGCGCAGTGCTGTTTCGAGACGTTCAGCGTGGCCGGGCAGTTCAGGAGCGAACAACGGAACGGCAATGGTTCCCGCCTTGATCGCCGCGTAGAACCCGGCAACATAGTCGATGCCTTGCGGTGCGAGGATCGCAACGCGGTCACCATCACCTGCGAACTGCTGTATGTGTGCACCGATGGCTCCCAATCGGACACCGAATCGGGCCCAGGTCACTTCAACGGCGTGTCCCTCAGAGCGGGCGTAGTCCAGGTAGCGATACGCCACGGAGCCGCCGATATTTGCGATATTGCGTTCGATGAGAGAGATCAGCGTGGTGCCTGGCGGCATCGCGATACCGCCGTCGGCATCTAGACAGTCCTCAATGCGTAGCAGGCCTTTTGGAGCCACGGAGTCCTGCCGGGATCCGTAATTCATAACCGCAGTCTAAGCAACCGTTGTCGCGGCACTCCCGGGTGAAGTGACCGCAAGGCCGGCAAGCGGCATGGTCGCTAGAGTGCATGTTCTGGCGCACACCTTGGCCGGTAGGGTACCCGGCAGCGTCAGTCGATGTCAGTTAGCTGTCTTGCTAGGAGTCGTGCATGTCGGGTCGGAAGTTTTCGTTCGAGGTCACTCGGACCAGTAGCGCGCCTGCCGAAACGTTGTTCCGGCTCGAGACGGACGGCGCCAACTGGTCGAGCTGGGCCAAGCCGATCGTCATTCAGTCGGGTTGGGCGCGGCAAAGTGACTCGGCGCCGGGCGGCGTCGGCGCCATCCGCAAGGTAGGGATGTGGCCTGTGCTGGTGCGGGAGGAGACCGTCGAATACGAGCAGGACCGCCGCCACGTCTACAAGCTGGTCGGACCCGCGACCCCGGCCAGCGACTACGTCGGCGAGGTGGTCTTTACACCGAATGCGACGGGCGGTACCGACATCCGCTGGACTGGCTCCTTTGTCGAAAGAGTTCGCGGCACGGGTCCGGTGATGCGGGCCGCACTCGGAGGGGCGGTGCGGTTCTTTTCAGGTCGGCTGGTGAAGGCTGCAGAGCGCGAGTCGAGCGCCGGCCAATAACGTTTATCTCTGGGGCTTAAGGATTTTCGCTGATTCCGCCGTTATCGCGTTGATTATCAAACTGTTTCGAATGGCGCATGACGGCCGCATAATGCGGCCGCCACGCTGGTTTCAGGACTATTGGCCGGCTTGTTGTTCGGTCTGTTGAGCTTGTAGCTCGTCTTGGAGGGCCTGCTGCTCGGCAGCCTCGTTTTGTTGTTCGGCCTGCTGCTCGGACTGTTGAATCGTCTGCAGGGCCTGCTGTTCCTGTTGTTGAGCTTGGTCGTCGCTGTCATCGGCGGCGAAGCCGCCGCCGGCCAGGCTCGGTGGGGTCTGGGGTAATTGCGGGCCGAAGGGGTCACTGGCCGGCGCGGCTACGGCCATATCTGCCAAGCGCACCGACGCCGAGTTCAGTACCGATCCTGTTGTATCGGGCCGGGCGGCGTCGAAGAGCGCGAGCATGGCGATGGCTGCGGCCCCGGCGAAAATTAGCTGTATGAGGCGTAATTGTCGGCGCCGCGCGCCGGTTGCGTTGATCTGATCGACCTGAGAGGGGGTGGTAGTGGTCATGCTCTATGTTTGCGCCTCGTTGCTGGCTAAGAGCTGAGAAGCGGCTATCGCTCGAGTATGAGATCACCTGTACTAAGCTGGGCTAAGTGACTGACGTCGTCATTGCGGGTGCCGGCCCCAACGGGCTGATGCTGGCCGGCGAACTGGGATTGGCCGGGATCCGGCCGGTGGTGCTGGATCCGATGTCAGGACCTAACCCGCTAAGGCGGGCGAACGGCATCAATGGCCAAGGGGTTCGGATCCTCGACCACCGCGGCCTATACACCGGGCTCGCCGGGGCGGAGGGGCCGCCTCGACTCGCCCCGCGTGCGAATTTCGCGGCTTTCCCGCTGGATCTCACGCTAACGGCTGATCCGCAGGTGTTCATGCTCCCCGTTCAGCAACCCAAGCTGGTTCAGGTGCTTGCGGAGCGGGCCGGCGAATATGACGCAGATATTCGGTGGGGTCACGCGATGACCGGTTTCGATCAGCATGCCGACGGCGTGACGGTGCATGTCGCCGGGCCGGATGGCGCGTACGACCTGGAGGCTGAGTACCTTGTCGGCGCTGATGGCGGCACCAGCATGACGCGGAAATTGGCCGGCATCGATTTTCCGGGGATGTCGTCGTATGACGTGGTCGTCCGGCTGGGATTCGACGTGCTGCCGCCAGACGAGTGGATCGATCCGGTCAGCGGCGGCCTGGACGTGCCTGGGTTCGGTCGCGTCCCGCCACTGGGGTTCCATCGAGCCGAGGGGGGTGTCTTCGCGTGCGGCGCCATCGGGGGCCGGGCAGCGGTCATCGTTTTCGAACTGGACAGCTCGGCGCGCGAACAACCCGGCGGCGATAACCCCGATGACCCGCCGGTCAGCCTGGCCGAACTCGAAGCCAGTGCCAAGCGGGTGCTTGGCGCGGAGGTGCCGCTGCGGCCCGCATCGCCTGACATGCCGCTTGATCTGCGCCGATTCTTTGGCATCAACTCAAGGATCGCGTCTCGGTACCAGGTGGGCCGGGTGATTCTGGTCGGCGATGCCGCCCATGTTCACTCCCCCATGGGTGGGCCGGGCCTCAACCTGGGTTTGCAAGACGCGGTGAACCTCGGCTGGAAACTGGCTGCCGTCCTGCACCGGCGCGTCGAACCCACGCTGCTGTCCACCTATGAGGGCGAGCGTCGGCGCGCTGCCGAGCGGGTCATCATGCACAGCCGAGCCCAACTCGCTCTCGTCCGGCCCGGGCCTGAGGTCACGGCCCTGCGCGAACTCTTCTCGGAACTGCTGACCGATCCTAACGTCGTCAGTCGCCTCATCGACGTGGTGTCGGGGGCGGAGAACCGCTACGCGACGGGTGTTGATGCCCATCCACTTGTCGGGCATTGGGTGCCCGATTTCAGTGTGGCGACCGCCGGCGGAACGCGACGCGTTGCGGAGCTCGCCCGCGATGGACGGCCACTACTAGTTGATCTCACCGAGGGCGCGGTTGTGGCGAGCGCAGTCGCCGACTCTGCGGACCATGGCGACCAAATCAACGTTGCCACAGGGCGTCTCGTTGGCGACTTACCGGCTACGGCTGTGCTGGTGCGTCCCGATGGTTATGTGGCGTGGGCGTCGTCGGCGGCCGAGCCGGACCTCGACGAACTTGGTGGCGTGCTCGCGCACTGGTTCGGGGTCACCCTTGGGGCGATTTCGAACTGACCGGGACTCCCGCCCCGCCCCGCCCCGCCCGATACCCGGATGCCAGGTCGCGCCCGATCTATCCCACCGAGAAAAAACGGGCGAAAAACGAGCAAAAAAACGACGAAAATGGTGGTTCGCAACATAATCTGGGCGATCAATTCAATTGCGCCGCAACAGGAGTGGAGCACTCCGGATGGCAACCCGACGCACCGCCCGGCAGCAGCCCTAGCAGCCGCCCACGCTGGCGGCGGTCGTTGACCACCCGCCCCGCCGGCGCCGGCCCCGCCCGGGCACGCGTTGGCGCAGCCAGTTGGTCGGCCGTGTTGGCAGCGTATTGGCAGCGCCAACCGACTGCGGCCAGCCCGAATGTCTCTGCCCCGGGCCGCTGAGGTGTCACGAACCGGCTTCTCCGAACAGACGTAGTTGGGCCGCTGCTATCACTGCCTCGGCCTCTGCCACTACCGCTTCTGCCGCCGCTGCCTGGGCCTCGGCCACTGTGGCTTCTGCCTCGGCTTCTAACGCATCTGTCTCGGCTGCCGTCTCGGGCACGGCGCGCACTTCTGCGCGTGCCTTCGCCAGTCCGAAGGTCAAAACCCCCGCGCAGGTGATGACGCCTGTCACCCGCACCGCTGCGGCGGTGACGATGAACACGAAGAACAGGCTCAAGATGAGCAACCAGAGGACGTTGACGTCTAGTGCGAGTTCGTTCCCCAAGATACCGGTGCCCACAATACTCTTGGCTGACCATGTCTTCGCAGGTCAGGCACAGGTCTAGCCTTCTAGAATGAAGGTACACCCGCGCCCCTGGCGTACGTAAGCCGTACGCCCAAGAACCCAGCTGGCGGTCACGGCGGACCCCGCTTCACCGCCGAGCCCGACAACCTATCTAACGAAGAACGGCCTCGAAAGCGCGTACCAAGCCAATTACCAAGCTAGGCAAGGAGCTGTCCGGCGACTGAGCAACCCGCCTGAGGACGGCCAGATCCGCCGCGACACCAAACGGGAGCGCCCGCCGTGGGCGCCGCAAGCCCCGTAGAGTGACGAAAGTCTTCAAAACGTCTTGAAAATTATGTAGAAGCGACGTTTTCGCAGGTACACGTGGTGCGCGATACTGGGATTGAATCAGGTCGCGCAGCTCGGCGTCGGTGAGCGAGTCCTTGTCGCGGGCCCTAGGTGCGGGTGAATCGGCTCAGCAAAACACCGGCTCAGACAGTATCAGCAGGACGTTTTTCGCTTTCATACTTCTTGGTCATGTGCTCGACAGCCTGGTTTTGCGACTGCGCCAGGACGTCTCGCGCGTCGCTGGCGCGCGCCGCGGCATCCAGCGTCGGCTGCGCCTGGCCTTGGAAATGCGGCATCACTTCGGCCGCGAACAATTCGGCGGACCGTTTGGTTGCCGCCGGATTGGCCCATTCCTGACCCATCTGCAGCACGCAGCCGAACCCGCCGGACTGATCCCACATCCGCTGCACTTGTTCCCGCGCTCGCTCCGGCGTGCCGATCACACCTGCCCCGTTATCGTTGATGACGTCGATCATCTCGTCGATCTGCTCCCCCGGCATGGTCATCTGCGGGAAGGCCGCCACCTTCTGGAAGTACCGGAACCACGGCTCGAGGCCGAATTTCACCTCGGCGCGGGCTTGCTCGTCGGTTTCGGCGATATGGAACAGGCTGACGAGGCTCCAGTTCTTGCGGTCGACCTGTGTGCCGAAGGCTGCTGCGCGCTCTTCGGCGATGTCCCAGTGGTAGGCAAGAGCGTTGAAGCCCTCGATAGTCAGCGTTGCCCCGATCGACAGCAGGCCGATGCCGTGCTTGCCGGCCAGCCGCGCGCCGGTCGGCGAGGCGACCGCGGCGACCGCCAGCGGGATGCCACCGTCGGTGTAGGGGGCAAGCTGCAACTGTGCGTCGACCAGCTGGTGCGTAGCGGTTTTGGCGGTCACGGTCTCCCCGGCCAGCAGCCGAACCACAATGTCGAGATTGGTTTCGAGCAGTTCGCGAGTATCAGTGGGGGTCAGCCCGATCATTGCCGAATCGGTGGGCAGTGAGCCCGGTCCGAACCCGCCCATCGCCCGACCGTGGGTCAGGTGATCGAGCAACATCAACCGGTCTGCAACCCAGAGCGGGTTGTGGTACGAGAGCGAGATGACCCCCGTCCCAAGCCGGATCCGCTTGGTGCGTTCGGCAGCGGCGGCGATGAAGATCTCCGGTGAGCTGATGATCTCGCTGCCGGCCGAGTGATGCTCACCCAACCACACTTCGTCGAAGCCGACGGCGTCCAGATGTTCGACGAACTGCAGGTCGCGCTGCAAAGCCAGCGTCGGATTGGTGCCCGCGCGGTGGAATGGGGCGATGAAATATCCGAACCTGAGCTTCGCCATTGAGGCCCCTTCGCAAATCGAGTTGTCCGAACCATAACTCTCGCCGGTTGATCTAGGCCAGGTGGGACGAGTCTCGATGTTGCTCAGCCCATGCGGCCAGCTCGACATGGCCCCATCGGCTGGGGAGCAAGTCTTGGTCGTACCAGAGCTTTACGGCACGATCACGGATCGTGCCGAACCCAAAAAGCACCAGGCCGCCGGGTGGTGCACGACCAACCCGACGGCCCAGCGCGTTTTGACTGTGACTTTCTTGGGCGCAAGCCCCGGACCTTGGTCCGGGGTAAGCCCATCCCGTTTGTCGCCGGGCGGAGCCCGGCGCTTGTCGGCGACGGCTGTCACG
>Ga0209693_10000459_pt1 | contig 16431 bp, 19 predicted proteins | sample HubBroMetageWRM3_FD_188345 | JGI IMG/M metagenome (GOLD analysis project Ga0209693, IMG submission 188345) | Warmed soil microbial communities from the Hubbard Brook experimental Forest, New Hampshire - Hubbard Brook CCASE Soil Metagenome WRM 3... | ecosystem: Environmental > Terrestrial > Soil...
GCCGCGGACTCCCCCGCCGATCACAGAACGCAGATTCCGGCCGCAGCGCCACCCACCACGATCACCCACACGGCGAATGCTGCTCGCAAGCCCCTGGGGGCATGCCGCAGTTCCATGAAGTCCTGGCCGATGAAGTAGATCTTGGCGAAGGCGATCGACACGGTCGTGACAACCGCGATTCGCAGACCCGGCCCGGTGTGTGAGTGCTGGCTACCCAGCCACCAGGTCACGCACGTGGCGATGACCAGACTGGCGAAGACAACCGTGACACGGGTTGGCACAACGCGATTCATTCGGCACACACCAGATACACCAGCGCGAAGATCGCGATCCACAGCAGGTCGACCATGTGCCAGTACACGGCTATGCCCTCGGCGGCTCTGCGTGACCAACTCCACGGCCGGCGCCGTCGTAGCATCACCGTCCACGCCGACAACAGTGCCGTGCCGACGAGGACATGCAGAAGATGCAGTCCGGTGAGCACGAAGTAGAAGGTGAAGAAGGGGCCCGTCGCGGGTGTGTGGCCCGCGGACAACTCGACGGAGTACTCGACCGCCTTCAGGCCCGCGAACGTCGCCGCGCAGGCTATCGCTGCAAGCACCAGGCGCCGCGCGGTCCGGTGCTGAGCCCGGCGGTGGGCGAACACCGCCAAGACAACCAGATAGGAACTCAGCAGCAGAACGAGGGTATTGACGGCACCGACGGCCTGGATGAGCTGTGCCGCTGACTCTTTGAAGCCTGCCCGGTCCGCGCGCCGCTGCGAAATGAAGACCACGAAGATCGCACCGAACAGCGTCATGTCGCCCAGGATGAAAACCCAGAGGCCGGCCTCGCCGGGCGTATGGCCCGCGGGATGGTCGACGACTGTCGCGGCTTTCGGCGACGGCTGCAAAGGACGTTGGTCTTCGTCCTCCACCCAGAGAAAGTCCGGCAGGTCAGGCTCAGCCGCCGACCGGTTCTGAGGCCGGCTCACGCCGCTGCGGCGGGCACTGCCGAGACGTTCGGATCCGACGACGCTCGAATCGCTTGGCGCAACGTCACACCCATCACGACGAGGAAGACGGTGTAGGCCGCCAGCGCCAACCAGAAGATGAAGATCCCACGCCAGGCGAACGGCCCGCTGTGGAAGAAGAATGCGAGCGGGTCGGGAATGAAAAGGAATGCCACCCACAAGTTCACGTAACCGACCCAGCGCGGCAGGGTCTGGCGCGCGTCGTTGAGGATGGCCACCCCGATGGAGACGTTCTGAATCATGAACGGGGCGATCGGGGTGATGAACAGCAGCCACGCGATGTCGTTGAGCGTGACGGTCAGTTCCGGGTTGCGGTCGGGCCGAAATGCGATGGTGGTCATGAGCAGCAACGGCAGGAGCAGGAGGACCCCGGTCGCCGCACCGGTGATCAGTTGGATGAAGGTGAGGATCGGCGTGCGGCCCTCCATGCGCATCATGAATACCGCGATGAGCGCGATCAGTGGGAACACGAAGCAGACGCCGATCGTCGAGATGACCAGGCCGGTGATCACCCGGGTGTCATGGCCGTAGAAATTGACGACGTGATCGACCGAACTTTCCGGACCCAGCGGTATCGGCAGGACACCCGCGATGAGCCAGCCGGTCAATGCGATGACGACCGTTGCCGGGCCGCACCAGGCGCACAACGTGAGAATGCGTGTGGACATAGTCGCTCCTTGGGGGTTCGACGATCGTGATGAGGATCGGCGCCTGGATTCTGAATTTAATGCCGGTAAAAAATGTGTCAATCTCGGGTGCGCCGCACCACGGCGGTCGTCAACCCGGACGGTTGGTGGTCCCCCCTTGCTCGATGGACACCGCCCCGGTGGGGCAGTTCGCGACCGCTTCCTGCGCGGCGGCCAGATCCTGTTCGGCGACTTCGGATTGCAAGGAGTGCGCCTGACCGTCGTCGCCGACCTCGAACACTGCCGGAGCGGTCATCTCACACAAACCGATGCCGGTGCACTTCGTCCGGTCGACTGTCGCCTTCATGGATTCCCTCGGTCCGTTGCCTCAGATCTCAGGCGCGGGAACAACGCCGCTCAGCACGGCTCCGGAGATACCGCCGTCGACGACGAGCGCGTGACCGTTGATCCATCTCGCGGCGTCCGATGCGAGGAACAACACCGCGTCGGCAATGTCGCCCGGGTCGGCATGCCTGCCGAGCAACTCCCGGACCCCGTCGAGAGTGTCCTTGCCCATGGTGGCTTCGAAGTCGACCAGGATCGGTGTCTCCACCGGCCCCGGCAGCACGGCGTTGATGCGGAATCCCATCTCCGCCAACGCCAGGCTCATCGACATGGCGTAGACGGTGGTGACTTCCTTCGAGAAGTTATAGGCGTTGCCCTGCTGCGGGTGCGACTTGAACCAGGCCGCACCCTCCTCGAAGGTGTCGGTCGCCAGCAGATCACGGATCACCTCGAGCCTGGCCGGCCAACCGAAGCCGGCGGTCGACGACACAATGGTCACCGAGGCGCCGGGCTTTAGTTTCTCGAAGAACGCCTCGGTCAGTTGCCGGACCGCAAGGCTGTTGACGGCCAGCACGAGGTCTGGCGCCGCGGTTCCCGGTATCCCGGCGACGTTCATCAATCCGTCGAACTCGCCGTCGAGTTGTTCGAGCGCCGCATCGATACTGCGTGGGTTGGCCAGGTCGACGTCGACGTGGGCCGTGACGGCGGCGGTCGGCGTGTTGCGGTCGAGCGAGATCACCTCGGCGCCGGCCGCGAGCAGCCGTTCGGCGACCGCGTGTCCGATTCCGGAGGCCGCGCCGGTGACGACATAGCGCTTTCCGGTGAAGTCAGTCATCGCAATTCTCCTAGTCGAGGGTGTAGGGCAGGGACTTGACCGCGCGGACGAAATTGCCGACCAGATAATCAGGTTCACCGACACGCAGCTTGGGCGCGCGGAGGATCAACTCGCGAAAGAAAGCCTCGAGCTGCATCTTCGCCAGGAAGGCGCCCATGCAGTAGTGCGGTCCACCGCCGCCGAACGCCATGTGGGGATTGGGGTTTCGCCGAATATCGAATGTCGTCGGGTCGGTGAATACCCGGTCGTCGCGGTTGGCCGACGAGTACATCAACATGACCCACTCGCCCTCCTTGATCTCCTGCTCGCGGATAACGGTGTCGCGGGTGGCGGTTCGGCGGAAGGTCATCACCGGAGTGGCCCATCGCACGAATTCCTCGATGGCCGGTTTGATATGGCCATCGAAGTCCTGCGCCAACAAGGCCCGCTGCTCCGGATACTCCTGAAGCGCCATGGTGGTCAGTGTCATGGTGTTGCGCGTGGTGTCGTTGCCGGCCACCGAGAGAAGTACGAAGAAGGCGCCGAGTTCGTCGTCGGTGAGTTTGCGGCCGTCGATCTCGGCCTGCACCAGCAGCGACATCAGGTCGGATTGCGGATGGTTGCGACGCTGCTCTGCCAGTTCGAGCCCTGCGGTGAGCAGACCGACCAGCGAATCGTTGAGCACCTCCCCGGCTTCGCGGCCCGCGGCCACGTCGGCGTCGGCCCACGCCACCATGCCGTCGGCATTGTGGGCGGCCTCGTCACGCAGTTCCTCTGGTAGACCCATCATTTCGTAGATCGTCCACATCGGCAGTCGCTTGGATACCTGCTCGACGAAGTCGCCGTCCTTCGTGGCGAGCAGCTCATCGACGACCGCGGTGGCCTGCGTCTTGATCTGGTCCTGGATCTTGGCGACCTGCCGGGGGGTGAACACCGAGCTGATCAGTCGGCGCAGGGTGGAGTGCTGCGCACCGTCCATGGCCAGAAAGGACTGCGCCGCGTCCAGGATGTCGTCGGGGACAGCTTCGATCATGGTGCCTTGCCCGGAGCAGAACAGGTCTGGGTTCTTGCTGACGTAGCCGACGTCCTCGTGCCGGGTGACCGCCCAGACGCCGTCGATCTCGGCCTCCATCAGCGCGCCTTCGATGGGCGCATGCCAACTGACCGGCCGCTCGTCGCGCAGGATCTTGAACGACGACTCCCGGCCCTCCGCGGTGTCCGCCCAGAAGGACAGCGGGGAGATGCTGACCGGGTCGAAAGTGCGGGTGGGATTTGGTGTTTCGACGGTCATCGGTTTGCCTCCACGTAGCGTGCCTGCAGTTTTCGTTTGACCAACTTGCCCGTAGCCGAGCGAAGCTGCACGACCGCTTTCACCTGTTGGCCCATCTCGGCGTCAGGGACACCGATGACGGCGACATCGTAGATCTCGGGGTGCAGAGCCAGGACGTTCTCGTGTCCGTCGGTGGCCCCGAACCGTTCGATCGCTGCGAGCGACTTCTCGGCGTCGAAGCGTTCCATCATGACAACGGTCCCGCCCAGCGACTGCACACCGGCGCTCCATTTCAGGGGTGCGGCGTGGTAGACCGGCGCCGGTGACCTCGCGAGTTCGCCATACGTCACGACCTGGCCGGAGCCGGCGTTGATGACGGCCGGCCGGTCCGGTGCGGACGCCGCATGGGTTCCCGGATACATCAGCCGCTACGCCAGCAGGTCTTCGCGACCATCGTCCTTGAGCCGCTGAATGTAGACCGGATACAGCTTTTTCCCGAGCGGGGCGAGTTTGAGCAGGCTGGCCACATTCCCGTCGACCTTGACCTTCTTCTTGGCCATGGCCAGCGGGAGGTTCACCTTTCCCTGCCAGTACGCATTGCCCGTCTCCGCGGTCATCGCCATGGTCGCCGACGGTGCGGGACCACCATCCCCGCCTGCACTGACGGCCTTATTCGGCATGTCGACCACCACCACGGCGTCGGGATCGGTGAAGTCGAACGCGATGACGAGGCCGGTCGCAACCAGTTTCGGGCCGATCTCGGGGTCGTCAAAGGCGGCTTCGAAAATGCCGCCGATGTATTTGGTGACCTCCGCGGAGTCGTGGAACCCCATTGTCCTCCTACTCTCAACTCGTTGTTCACGATTAGCGAGCATTTGGCCAGGACATGAGGAGCGTCACGCGAGGTTACCCAAGTTGAGTTATGTGAGGCGAGGTCGCGGCCTCGCAGAGAACTTATTCTTGATTAAAAACAGTGATCTTAATCCTACGTATGAAGGTGGGCACAGTCAACAGCCGACGTAGCCGGCGTCACATATAGGCGTCTATCCGCCGACGGAGGCGCGACCGGCGGAGGTCAGCCGGAAGGTGGCCGCAATCTCTTCGACCACCAGCTGCGCGGTCTCGGCGCACGCGGTGGTGCCACCGTTCGCATACTCCTTGACCCCGTCACCGACGTTCCACAGGCCGGTGAACGGTGTGTCGTGCGGGAGGTCGAATCCGGCCACCGCACGCTGGGGCGGCCACCCGTCACGGGTAACCGCGACATTGAGGATTCTTGCCCGTTGGTCGAAATTGTCGATCTCGTCGCGAAGGTCGGCCAGCAACAGTTCTGTCTCGGAGTCCTCGTCGAAATCGCCGACTGACGGCTTGGGTACGGCGGTGCCGACGTAGAGGTTCCAGCCTTCCGGCGCCATTTCAGGGCAGACATCGGTGAAGTTGCTGACGTAGGCGAGGCGGCGCGATTTGGCGAAGCTCAACATCCCGGGCACGTCGATCAGTCGCTCTTGGCTGGCGAAGTTCACCGAGATCATCGCCGTCGGCCGGTCGCCACGCTGGACGAGTTCCCGGTAGTCGTCGGGCACGTTGTCCGCACCGAGCAGCGCGACAGTCGCCGCGGGTCCGACGTCGCTGACAACGACCGGCGCGACGATGTCGACCGTTTCACCGTGGCGCCTGACTTCGACACCCGCCACCGTCTCACCATGGATGACGATCCTGGTCACTTCGGTGGACAGCCACACCTCGCCGCCGTTCGACTCCACGACGCCGGCCAGTCCACGCCACAGGCCGATTGTCCCTTCGGGGTGGAACCCGAAACGTTTGAACGCGCTCTTGCGGGTGAAGTAGGTGAGGAAGACCCGGGCGGGTAGATCCTCGGAACCCACGGCGAAGACCGACGCACACATGTTCCGGAAAATGCCGTGCACGCCTTCGTTTTTGGTGTACTTCGAAACCCACTGCGCGGTGGAGAGTTCGTCGTCGGGCAGACCCGAATCGGACCGTGCCGCCCCGATGCCCTTGATCAGTTTCGCGCCCTGACGGGTCAGCTTGCCCAGCAGGAACCCCCAGCCGCCGCCGGTGACATCGACGTCCTTACCGGCGATGCGGTACAAGATCGGCGGGCTCGGTTCGCGGATGTCGAACGGGGCACCCACCTCCTCGCAGGTCTGCTGGGTGATGCCGCCGACCTCGATGACGATCGCGCCGGTGTTGACCTTGAAGCCGTCTATATCGTCAGTCGATGCCCGGCCGCCGACCTTGTCCAGACGCTCGACGACCAGCGTCCGGTAACCACGGTGGGCAAGGCGCGCTGCGGTGAAGAGACCCCCGGCGCCGGCTCCGATGACCACGGCATCAAACTGCTGCTGGTTGTTTCCCACTCGTTGTTCCTTTCCGGACTTGATGACGGTCTAGTACGACCGGGGAAGGCCCAGGGAGGTCTGTGCGACGAAGTTGAGAACCATCTCGCGGCTGACCGGCGCGGAGCGCATGAGTCGGGTCAGGAACCACAACTCGGCGAGTCCGTACTCGTGAGCCAGGCCGTTTCCGCCATGGGTCTGGATCGCCTGGTCCAGCGCCTGCAACGCAGCTTCTGACGCGGCGAACTTCGCGATATTCGCAGCCTCCCCAGCCGATTCGCCCGCGTCGAACAGTTCTGCACTGCGCACAGTGGCCAGACGCCCCAACTCGACTGCGATGTGCGATTCGGCGAGGGGATGCGCTATCCCCTGGTGCGCGCCGATCGGGGTGGACCACACCTGGCGGTGCTTGGCATAGTCGACGGCTTTGCCGATCGCGTAGCGCCCGATACCGCTGCACAGCGCACCCACCAGGATCCGTTCGGGGTTCAAGCCGTCGAATACCTGCCGCAGCCCGTTGCCGGCCACCCCGATCAGCGCCTCCTCCCCCACCTGCACGTCGTCGAGGAACACGCTGAACTGCCGGTCAGGAGACACGATCGAGGTGTCGATCTGCTGGAAACTCAACCCGGGGCTGGCCGTGGGGACCACGAACAGCGACAGCCGACTCTTCTCCGGGGTGGACAGCTGGGCGTCGCGGGTCACCAGCAGCACGGCGTCGGCCTGGTCGATCGCCGAGATGTAGTACTTGGCTCCGGAAATGGTCCAACCCGATTCCGCGCGCCGGGCGGTCGTTTTGACGTTGTGCGCGTTGGACCCGGCGTCCGGCTCGGTCATCCCGAAGGCCATCTTCTTCGAGCCTTCGGCCAGATCGGGCAGCCACCGCCGCTTCATGTCGTCGGATGCGTGGTGTGCCAGAATGCTGCCGCAGATCGCCGGTGAAATGACCCAGATCAACAGCGGCATACCGTGTGCGGCCAATTCCTCGACGACGACCACGGCCTCGGCCATGCCGCCCCCGCCGCCGCCGTACGCCTCGGGCAGATGCACACCGAGCAGCCCCGACGCACCGAGGTCCTTCCACAGTTCCTCGATGTCGCCACCGGTGCGGCCGCGCTCGAGGAAGTACTCGGGGCCGTACCGCGACACGATGCCCGCTACGCTCTCGCGAATCGCTTTGTGCTCTACGGAATCCGTGTGTAGTCCGGGCATCCCTACCGTCCTTCGAAGTGGGTTTTGCGTTTGGCCGCGAAACCGGCGATGGCGTTGGCGGCGTCGGAGGTGGCGCCGGTGGCTTTGACGCCCTCGGTCTCGGCCAGGAGTTGTGTCGACAGATCGTTGCTCCAGCTGTCCCGCAGCAGTGCCCGCATTCGGGCGAACGCCCTGGTCGGGCCCTGCGCCAGTTTGTTCGCGAGCGCCGTGGCACGGTCACGCAGCTCCTCTGCGGGCACGATCTCGTTGATCAGCCCCCAGTCCAGCGCCTGCTCAGTGGTGATCGGGGTGTTCTCCAGGTACGCCCTGGCCGCCCGCCGCGGGCCGATCAATCGGGGCAGATGCCAGGTCCCGCCGCCGTCGCCCGACAGGCCGATTCCGGCGAACGCCGTCACGAACCGCGTGCCCTCCGCCGCAAGAACGATGTCGGCGGCGTACACATAACCCAGCCCTCCCCCGGCCACCGCCCCGTGCGCGGCGGTGATGATCGGCACATCGATGCGGCTCAGCACGCGGAATGCTTCGTGGAAGGGAGTGGTCATGCGCGCGAAGAGGTTTCCGAACTGTTCCGGCGGGGACTCCAGGAAGTAACCGATGTCGCCGCCGACGGTCAGGGCCGGGCCGTTCCCGCAGATCAACACCGCGCGTACGGTGGCATCGGCCTCGATGCGGCGCGCCGCGATCAGGGATTCCTCACCCAATCGCAGATCGATCGCGTTGCGGACATCCGGGCGGTTCAAGCAGATCGTCGCCACGCCGTCGACCACCGAGTAGTCGATCGTGTCGAGCGGTGCGCCGTCTGCGAGAGCCTCGACCCAGGCCGCGGTATCGGTCAACTGGTCCAGCGAGGTGATGCGGCCGTCGTCGGCGAAGCCGATGACGTGGGTGAACGCGGCATCCAGCGGCTTACCGGAAACCCGAGCCGCTCCGCGGTAGTGCCCCGCCACCAGCAGGCGCCCGTCGTCGAGGACATGGAACTCGTCGGGTTCGGCGGTCACGGAAAAGTGCTTACCGATTCGCCACCACAGATTGCGTTGCATCGCTTCGGGTCCGCGGTGCTCGCCACCCATGCTCAACGGCAGGCCTTCGGCGGCGTGACCGATGAAGTCGGCGCACAGCAGCATCGCGAGCACGTTCCGGTCGCCGGTGGCGAGCGCGCGGTAGAGCTCCTTGGCCGTGGACGTCGGGTCCCCGACTCCGTTGAAGGTCGTCAAAGCGCCCTCCTCGGTTCGTGGCCACCAAGCTCAGGCCGTGAGTCGACCAATTGCTGGGCAAGCCGGTACTTCTGAACCTTGCCGGTCGGCGTCTTCGGGAGATCCTCGGCGTCGTAGAAGACGACACGCTTGGGAACCTTGAACTCGGCCAGTTTCTCGCGGCAGATCGCCAGCACGTCGTCCTCGCTGATCACGGCGCCGGGAGCGGGCACCACAACCGCACAACCGATTTCGCCCCATCGCTCGTCGAGCAGACCGACGGCGAACACCTGGCTGATATCCTGGTGCTCGGCGAGCAGATCTTCGATCTCTTTGGGCATGACGAGCTCACCGCCACTTTTATAGAGCTCTTTGCTCCGACCGGTGACCTGAAGGTAGCCATCGGCGCGCACCCTGCCCAGGTCGCCCGAATGCAACCACCCGCCGCGCAGCGCGGCGGCAGTCTGCTCCGGCCGATTCCAGAATCCCAGCATGGTTGTCGGCCCGGATGACACGAGTTCGCCCTGGTGCCCAGATGGCAGGTCTTCGGCCGTCACCGGATCCACTGTCTTGTAGGTGACCAGCGCGTCGGTGTCCGGGATCCCGGCGGCGCCGGCCATTTTCGGCCGTCCCACCGTCTCGGACGTCAGATGGAGCGGGTCTTCGGGACGGGTCAGGGTCATCGCGCCGCCGCATTCGGTCATTCCGTAGCCAGTGACGATCTCGGAGACACCGAAGTCCTTCTCGATCTGGGTCCACAGCCAGATCGGGGCGGGGGCCGAACCACACAGAATCGCGGTCAACGAGCGCAGGTCATAGCGTTCGCGCAGGTCGCTCTCGACCATCGCGATCGCCATGGTGGGCACGCACAGGATGTCGGTGGCCCGATGGCGTTGAATCCCTTGGAAGTATCTCTGAGCGGAGAACGACGGGATGGGAATGATCGCACCGCCGACGAACGTCACCGACAGCAGACCTTCGATATAGCCGAACATGTGATAACAGGGCAGCGAGAACAGGATCCGTCGCCCGTCCTGGTAGGCACGCGTCAACGCCGAGGCATATCCGGTCCGCAGCACCGCGTCGTGCGATGTCAGAACGCCCTTGGGCGTGCCGGTCGTCCCCGAGGTGTAGAGCATGTCCGCGATGTCGTAGGCGTCCACCCCAGCGTCGTCGCTGAGTCCGCGATGGCGAGCACCCAGGGCAGCGAGATCATCGAGAGTCCGGGTGCCGACGCGCACACTGGTGCAGGTTTCGAGCAGCACCACCTTCCGCAACGCCGGAACCGCGTCGCTGCGCGAGGGGCGTCGCTGCGCGAAAGAGTCGCTGTCCCAGCCGGGTGCGATACCGTCCAACATCGACTGGTAATCGAGATCGCCGAACGAGGTCATACTGACCAGGGCACGGCAACCCGAATCGGCCAGGACGTACTGCAATTCGTCTTGCCGGTAGCGAAAGTTCAGAGCCACCGCGATCGCGCCCACGCGTGCGATGGCGAACTTCACCGTGACGAACTCGGGATAGTTCGCCATGAGCAACCCGATGCGATCTCCGCGACGGACCCCCAACGCCGCGAAACCGTCGGCCAGGCAACGTGATCGCACTGCCACGTCAGCGTAGCTCAGCTGGACGTCATCGGTCACGACCAGCGGGCGGCCACCGAATCTCGCCACGCATCGGTCCAGCCAATCGTGCAGGGTCGATGGCTGCCATACGGGGAAGGATTCGCGCAGCGCACGCCTGCGGGTCTCGATGTCGGCGGCAGCACCGACGGTGCGAAGGCCGCCCGTCACGAATCGGCCCCCCAGCGGCCGGCAGAAGGATCCAGCAGCGCGCTCAGATGCTCCTGCGACAGCCACACGATGGTCTCCAGTTCGATCGCGTCCAGGAAGCGCACCCGACCCGTCCGCAGATCCTCCAGACGCAGCCGCGGCGAGTTTCCCGTGACATCGAAATTCACTGAGACCGCAGCGAACTCACTACCGATAACAGGGCCCACTCCCGGCACCTGCACCGCTCCAGGATCACCGAATTCGATTCCCATCAGCAGGCTCAGATCAGGAATCCCAGAGTGGGCAAAGGTTTGTCGTTATCCACCAATACCACCTTCTTGTAGGCCATCCGAAGCGCGCCGTCGTCGGCACGCCGCAGCCGGTACGTGACACGGCCACCCCAGATATGGTTGCCGCGTGCCCGTGATTCGACGACCACGAAGTTGGCGCCCACCTCGAGGTCAGCGCCGCCGGCGGGATTGCTTCTGCCACCGAGAAATTCGATGTTCGACAGCAGGCGTCGAAGATTAGACGGGGGCGCCTGGGCGTAGCGTCGTCCCGTGCGGAGCTGTTTGAGTCGGGTGGAGATCCGGTTGCGGTTGTCGTAGATCACCGACATTTCCCGCACGGGGTCGGTGTCGGCCCCGCCGGAGGGCACCCAGTACAGCGCGTCGTCCGTCCACAGCGACTCCCACAAGTCGTAGTCACTCTCGTCTGCATAGCGGGCCTCGCGATAAAGGAACTGCTCGACCTCGCGGAATTCGAAGGCCGGCGGTACCGGGCCCAGGGTGTGGGGAGCATTCATGGTGCTCGTCATTCCGCCTCCATGAGGCACTTGTAGTGCGACCAGAAACCGCGCATTGCCGTCTCATCGGTGGCCGAACCGATCGTGAACCCGTTGTCGTCGACACGTTCACGGTTCAGGCCCCTGCGAACGTCCAGCCATTCCGGTCTAAGCGCCTCGATTCCGAGTTGGTTGCGCTCATACATCTCGGTGTCATCCGCCAGCAGCATCCCCGCGGGACCCACCGAGCCGACGCATTGGGAGACCATCCGTTGGTTGAGTTCGGGCGCGCCGGCCAGCTGAACCGCGGTGGAGAATTGGACGCATTCGTTGACCGACACCGGCTGAATGTTGAACACCTGGATCTCGGCGATGAACAGGTTCGGGAAGATCATCACGTGCGGCGCACCCTCGATGAGGATCCTCTCAGCGTCTTCGCCGTGCAGTGCGCGCATCGCCGCCACGTAATCGGGTACCCGGGACTCGCTGGTGCCGAACCAGCGCATCGGTTCGGCGAACTTTCGGAACTCCGGACGCAGATCATTCTCGCTGTGACCGTTACCCAGATTGCGTGTCACGGCGGTCGAAGCGTCGCTGTAGAGCGGTCCGATCGGGCTTCCGGTCACCGAGAAAATGGAGCCGTGCACAAACTGCGGGTGGTAGCCGTCAGTCTCGTTCTCTGCCAGCAGCTTCCAGTTTGCCTCCGTTTTGTGCTGCAACCAGCCGGCGCTCAGCGCCACGCGCCCGGCGGGGGACAGTCGGACGAGCCGGTCAATCTCGCCGGCCGCCGCGCCGAGATGCTCGACCAGGCTCGGCCCGTCCTCGGCGAAGCTGCCGAACACAAAGCCGTGGTACGAGTCGACGCGGGGCACACGGCCCATCGACAACTCGAGCTTGCGGCTGCCATAACCTTTGAAGAACGGAAAGCCGATCAGCTCACCGGTATTGCGATACGTCCAGCCGTGATAGGGGCAGCGGAAGGTCGCGGAATTGCCTTTAGCGTCGTCACAGACCTGGTTGCCGCGGTGCGCGCAGCGGTTGAGCAGCAGATGCACCCCGCCGTCGCGGTCGCGGGTCATGATGACATCCTGCGGGCCGAGCCGTTTGCGCACGTAGTCGCCCACTTGCGCCACCTCGCTCTCATGGCCCACGAAAACCCAACTGCGATACCAGATCTTGCGCAACTCCTCAGCGAAGATGCCCGGGTCGGTGTACAGCGACCCGTGCACTTTGTCCTTTTTGATCAGCGAGTCGTAACGGCTGCCCGCCGCGGGAGCCTTCCCGGCAGGATCGATCACCGACGTCATTGCAGCGCCCCTTCCCTATCGCCGAAGGCCGCAGGACGTTTCTCCCGGAATGCGGCGACGCCTTCGGCGAAGTCGTCGGTGCCGAAAAGACCGGCCTGCAGGGTTGCTTCGCGCTCAAGCACCTCGAACGGCGACATCCCCGGCGCCGCGGCCAGCAACGACTTGATCGCACCCAGCGCCTGCGCTGGACCGGCAGCCAACCGGGCGGCATCATCCAGCGCTGCCCGCAATGATGCGCCGGGGTCGACGACGGCATCGACGAGCCCGATGCGCAGCGCCTCAGCGGCGTCGATCGGGCTGGGCAGCATCAGCATCTGCCGTGTCCGCGCGGTCCCGACGCGCGCCGGAAGCGAAACGTAGGCGCCCATATCGCCGGCCAGGCCGATCGAGGTGAAGGTGGTGGCGAACCGGGCGTCGCTGGCCACGACTACGCGGTCACAGGCGGCGGCCAGAGCTGTGCCTGCGCCGAACGCGCTGCCCTCGACGGCGGCGATGACAGGCTTGGCGGTGCTCCAGATCGCCCGGATCACCCGCTGCGCCAGGCGGATCCGCTCCAGCGCCGGCTCTGGCGCCATGCGCTGCATCGACGTGATGTCACCACCGGAGCAGAACGCCTTGCCGGCACCGGTGATCACGATCGCCCGTACCGACGGCTCGCGGTCGGCCGCTTCGATGGCGTCGGCCAGTCCAAGCCGTAGCGGGATGTCGATGGCGTTGCGCTTGTCGGGACGATTCAGGGTTATGACGCGCACGGCGCCGACATCGTCGACCAGAACCGGCGTCATCGTCCGGTGAACTTCGGTGCTCGGTGCTCGATCACGGCGCGCAGACCTTCGAGCGCATCGGCGGTGCCTGAGAGTTCGGAGACGGTGCGCGCCTCCTCGGCGAGGCGTTGCTCGACGGATGCGCCGACTCCGCTCCAGATGAGTCGCTTGCTCGCCGAGAGCGCCTGGGGAGGCAGTGCGGTGAGTTGTCCGGCCAACTGCTCTGCGCGGCTGGTCAATTGATCATCGGCAACGACCTCGGTGATCAGTCCGATGTTACGAGCCTCGTCCGCGGTCAGCGTCGGATTGGTCAGCACGATTCGCAGCGCCTGCCGGAGTCCGACCAGCTGTGTCAGGGTGACAGAGACTCCCCCGTCCGGCGCCATGCCCACTCGCACCGCACCGGAGAAGAACTTCGCCGACTGCGCCGCGACGACGATGTCGGAAGCGCACACCAACCCGAGCCCGCCACCGCCCGCGGCGAAGCCCTGCACCGCCGTGACCACGGGTACCCGAAGCTGGATCAGCGCGGCGGACGCCAGCTGCAGCCACGCGGTCGCTTCACGCAGATAGTCGGGCAGGTCGGCGCCCTTGGACTCGAAAGTGTGAATATCCCCGCCGGCGCAGAAGTTCCGACCTTCCCCGGTGAGCAGCACCACCCGAACGCTCCGATCAGCGTGACACGCGAGGATCGCTTCGTGCAGCGCTTTGAGGAGTTCGACATTGAGCCCGTTCGACGCCGCCGGCCGGTTGAGCCGGAGCCGTCCGATCCCGTCGCTCACGTCAAGGGCAACGGGCGGAATAGCGTCCACCGTGGTCACTTCCGCTCCGATCGCTGATTGAATGCGTTGGCGCCATCATGTCCGGCGCCGCCGCAGATGTGGGCCACCACAGAATCCGTCTCGTCGTCGAGCCCGGCGGACAGCGACGACTCGAGGCCGGCATGGACAAGCCGCTTGATCGACGTCACCGACCCGCGGCTGCGCCCGGCCAGCTCGGCCACGAAACGATCCACGCCGTCGTCGAATCCGGCCTGCGGAAAACTCCGATACGCCAGGCCGAGCCGGACTGCGTCCGTCCCTGAGATGCGGTCGCCGCTCAGTAGCAGTCCGAGCGCCTGCTGACGCCCGATCAGGCGCGCCAGCCGCTGGGTGCTCCCACCGCCGGGAATCATCCCGTATCTGATGTGATTGTCCGAGATCCGCGCCTCGTCACTGACCAGCACTATGTCCGCGGCCTGCATCAGTTCGAAACCCCCCGCCACCGCGATTCCTTCGACCGCGGCGACTACCGGGGCCTCAAGCGACGCGATGGAGTCGCAGGCGCGCCGGAAGGCGACGAACAACGACCGCAACGCAACGGCTCCTTCCGCCGTCAGGCGCTCGACCTCAGTGAAATCGCCACCTGCACAGAAGTTTCCGTTTGCTCCGCGGATCACGACGACATTGACCGCGGGATCGTTGCCCACCTCCAGCAGCGCCGTCTCGAGTCCCCTGGCGAGCGCGACGGTGATGGCGTTCAGCTGCGAAGGGCGGTTGAGGGTGATCCGGCCGACTCCGTCGGCGATCTGGCGCTGCACCAATGTCATGTGCACCGGCCACCGCGACTGACCTCGATCACCGAACCGATGATATCGCTGCCAAGGTGGCCGACGCCCTGGCCAGCTCCGGTGACAACGTGACGCGCTGGTCCAGCAGTGACTCTGTGATGACTGCCATGTGCAATTCCGATCGACAGCTTGTGATGCATTATTTCTAATACAGGTTAAACTAAATCGGCTTGGATCTCAAGTGGCCGGGGCGAAACGGTCACCACGCAGCCGAACGGGCGTGCTCTGATTTTGCTGGCTGCCGTCCCATGACGCGGGTTGCCGCGGGCTCCCCGGTACCATTCCTATGTGGCCAAACGCGAGGAACGTAGTTCGCAGCCGACCGACTCTGCCGCCGGGCACGGCAACGACGAGGGATCCAAGGCTGCTCAAACCCGTGCTCGCATCCGAGACGCCGCTGCACACGTGCTCAGCGTCAAGGGGTATGCGGGCCTGCGTTTAACCGACGTCGCCGCGGTCGCTGAAATTCAGGCGCCGGCGATCTATTACTACTACAACTCACGCGACGACCTCGTGAAAGAGGTGATGTGGGCGGGGATCGCTGATATGCGCGAGCACGTTGCTCGCGTTCTCGACGAACTGCCTGCCGAGACATCGCCATTGGATCGTCTCCTGTTAGCTGTGGAGACGCACCTGCGGCATGAACTCGAGATATCGGACTACACGACCGCTTCCATACGAAATGCCGGGCAGGTACCGAACAGCATTCGCAAGCGTCAGATTCTTGAAGAGGAACGCTACGGCGAGATCTGGCGCAAGCTCATCAATGACGTGGCGCGCGCAGGCGTGCTCCGGCCGGATCTCGATCTCTACATCGCCCAGATGTTGGTGTTAGGCGCTCTGAACTGGGCCGTTGAGTGGTGGGACCCACGCCGGGGCTCACTGGAGACCGTGGTCGCAAACGCGCAGTCTTTTGTCCGGCACGGATTGCAGGAACAATAAGGCATCCTCCTGACCCACCAAGAGCGCCGCGATTTGAGGGTGGAGGTCACCCATCCTGATCACCGCGCGGCGCTACTAAAACCCGACGGGCGCCAATCGCACGGGATTAGCTACCTCAGCGCGGTGATTGACCGCTGCGATGCCGTTGTCGACGACGACGACGGGGGTGCGCGAAGTGCTCGGCCCAGTGTGAGCAGACCGCGACTTTTGCCGATTGAATATTGGTTTAATTCACGTTAAAGATAATCGATGCTGCACTCCATTAACGCGGACGAACCCATCGGCCGCCGCACCGCGGGACAGGTGTCAGATCGAGCGCGCGGAGGGCTGTCAGCTGTTGCTTTGCGAGTGGTCGGTAGTTGTCGGTGGTGTGCTGTAGGAACGGGTGTATGAATCTGGCGGCGTGGGCTGAGCGCAATGG
>Ga0209693_10000461_pt1 | contig 16378 bp, 11 predicted proteins | sample HubBroMetageWRM3_FD_188345 | JGI IMG/M metagenome (GOLD analysis project Ga0209693, IMG submission 188345) | Warmed soil microbial communities from the Hubbard Brook experimental Forest, New Hampshire - Hubbard Brook CCASE Soil Metagenome WRM 3... | ecosystem: Environmental > Terrestrial > Soil...
GCCGCCACGAGGCTGGCCCCGCCGACCTGACCGCGCGGCTGCTGGACGCCCGGATCACCGGCACCGATCGGCGCGGAAAGTATCTGTGGCTCCTGCTGGACGAGGGCGACTGCGCGCTCTTGGTCCACCTCGGCATGAGCGGTCAGATGCTGCTCGGGACGGTGCCGAACGCGGGCCACCTGCGGATCGCGGCGGTCCTCGATGACGGTACAACGCTGAGCTTCGTCGACCAGCGCACGTTCGGCGGGTGGCTGCTTGCCGAGATGGTGACGGTGGACGGCAGCGTGGTCCCGGCGCCCGTCGCCCACCTGGCACGCGATCCTCTCGACCCGCGATTCGACATCGACGCGGTGGTCAGCGTGTTGAGGCGCAAGCACTCCGAGATCAAACGCCAGCTGCTCGACCAGACCGTGGTGTCGGGCATCGGCAACATCTACGCCGACGAAGCGTTGTGGCGCGCCAAGGTGAACGGCGCGCGCGTCGCCGACACGCTGACCCGTGGGCAGCTGACGTCAGTCCTAGAGGCGGCCGCCGAGGTGATGCGCGACGCACTGGCGCAGGGCGGCACCTCGTTCGATTCGCTCTACGTCAACGTCAACGGTCAATCCGGCTACTTCGACCGGTCGCTCAACGTGTACGGCCGCGAGGGCGAACACTGCCGGCGCTGCGGGGCGGTGATCCGCCGCGAAAAGTTCATGAATCGCTCGTCGTACTACTGTCCGCGGTGCCAGCCGCGTCCGCGAATGCTGCGGCATTGACGACTATCCGGCGCGCCGAGATCGACGTTGGAGCGTCGTCAGTCGAGTTTTCGTGCTCTAGTGTCGATCTCGACGCATGCCAAATCGACTGAGACGCAAGCACGCAGTGAGTGCAATCGATCTCGCTGAGGTCGTCGCCAAATTGGAAGCTCCTAGCCGGACGGCTTCGGTCATCGACGCCGGTTGCACGGATTTGTCCGCGATACCGGCACAGTGGCGCGCTTATCGGGGTCGCGTGAGTCGATGGCCGCGCTGGCGCGTCGAGGTCGACGCTAGCGTCGTGCTCTGCCGGTCGATCTCGGCGCGTGGCGAGCCGGTAGAAAGAACCCATGACGGAACTGTGGGTGGAACGCACCGGGGTGCGCCGCTATACCGGGCACAGCTCGCGCGGAGCCCAAGTACTCATCGGCTCCGAGGACGTCGACGGGGTATTCACTCCTGGCGAGTTGATGAAGATCGCGCTTGCCGCGTGTAGCGGGATGTCCAGTGACCACCCGGTGGCCCATCGCCTCGGCGAGGATTACCAGGCGACGATTCGGGTGTCCGGCGACGCCGACCGCGAGCAGGAGCGCTATCCGCTGCTGCAGGAGACCCTCGAAATCGACATGTCAGGGTTGTCCGAGCAAGAGAAGGACCGCCTCCTGGTTGTGGTCAACCGAGCCATCGACCAAGTCTGCACGGTCGGCCGAACGCTGAAATCCGGCACGACGATCACCCTCGAGGTAGCCGATGTCGGAGCCTGACTCGGAAGCTGACGGCGTACGCCTTACCGCGTGGGTGCACGGGCGGGTGCAAGGTGTTGGCTTCCGGTGGTGGACTCGCTCGCGGGCGCTGGAACTCGGGCTGACCGGCTACGCCGCCAACCGTCCCGACGGGCGGGTGCAGGTCGTCGCGCAGGGCTCACGTGACGCGTGTGAACGGTTGTTACGCCTGTTGCAGGACGGGAAAACGCCAGGCCGCATCGACAACGTTGTCGTCGATTGGTCGCCGCGCGGCGAACCGATCAGCGGCTTCACCGAGCGGTAGTCTGGCACGCCGTGTACCTCAAGAGCGTGACGCTGAAGGGCTTCAAATCCTTCGCCTCGCCGACGACTCTGCGGTTTGAGCCCGGCATCACCGCAGTCGTCGGGCCTAACGGGTCGGGCAAATCCAACGTTGTGGATGCGTTGGCCTGGGTGATGGGGGAGCAGGGAGCCAAGACGCTGCGGGGCGGCAAGATGGAAGACGTCATCTTCGCTGGGACGTCGTCGCGGGCTCCGCTGGGCCGCGCCGAGGTCGTTGTCACCATCGACAACTCCGACAATGCCTTGCCGATTGAATACTCAGAAGTATCGATCACCCGCCGGATGTTTCGCGACGGCGCCAGCGAATACGAAATCAACGGCAGCAGTTGCCGTTTGATGGACGTTCAGGAGCTGCTGAGCGACTCCGGCATCGGCCGCGAGATGCATGTCATCGTGGGGCAGGGCAAGCTCAACGAAATCCTGGAATCACGGCCGGAGGATCGTCGGGCATTCATCGAAGAAGCCGCCGGCGTGCTCAAACACCGCAAGCGCAAGGAAAAAGCCGTCCGCAAGCTCGAGGCGATGTCGGCGAACCTGGCCCGGCTCACCGATCTGACCACCGAACTGCGCCGCCAGCTCAAACCGTTGGGCCGGCAGGCCGAGGTGGCTCGCCGGGCCCAGACCATCCAGGCCGATCTGCGCGATAGCCGGTTGCGGCTGGCCGCCGACGACGTGGTCGCCCGGCAGGCCCAGCTGAACGACACCAACGAGGCCGAGGCCGCGTTGCGCCGCGAACACGACGAAGCCGCGGCCCGGATGGCGGTGGCGTCCGACGAGCTGGCCGCGCAAGAAGCAGCGCTGGCGTCCCTGTCTGAACGTGCCGAGTCAGGTCAGCAGACCTGGTTTCGGTTGTCCGCCTTGGCCGAACGGGTAAGCGCGACCGTGCGCATTGCCAGCGAGCGTGCTCAGCATCTGGACGTCGAGCCGACCACGACCGGCGGACCTGACCCCGATGCGTTGGAGGCGGAGGCTCAGCAAGTGGCCGCCGCCGAGCAGCAGCTGCTGGCCGAGCTGGCCGCAACCCGCACCCGACTTGACGCCGCGCGAACTGAGCTGGCCGGCCGTGAGCGTGATGCCGCCGAAGCCGAACAGGCTCACCTGGCGGCGGTGCAGGCAGAGGCCGACCGCCGCGAGGGCCTGGCCCGGCTGGCCGGCCAGGTCGAGACCATGCGCGCGCGCGTCGAGTCGATTGATGACAGCGTGGCCAAGTTGTCGGAGCGCATCGAGGAGGCCGCCGCCCGCGCCCATCACGCGCAGGTCGAGTTCGAAACCGTGCAGGGCCGGGTCGGTGAGCTCGACCAAGGCGAAATCGGCCTCGACGAGCACCACGACCGGATGGTGGCGGCCCTGCGGCTGGCCGACGAGCGGGTCGCCGAACTGCAATCGGCCGAGCGTGGCGCCGAACGCCAAGTGGCTTCGCTGCGGGCCCGGATCGACGCGTTGTCGACCACGCTCGATCGCAAGGACGGCGCTGACTGGCTCACCCGAAATCGCGGCGGCGCCGGACTTTTCGGGTCCGTGGCAAAGTTGGTCAAGGTGCATTCGGGTTATGAAGCCGCACTTGCTGCGGTCCTTGGCGCAGCCGCTGATGCGCTGGCCGCCGACAGCTTCAGTGCGGCGGCTTCCGCGGTGACCGCGCTGAAGCAGGCCGACGGCGGTCGTGCGGCCATTGTGCTCAGCGACTGGCCAGCCATAGAAGACCCAGCGCCGGCGACGTACCCCCTGCCCGACGGCGTGCGGTGGGCGCTCGACCTGGTCGAGGCGCCGGCAAGGCTGCGTGGCGCGATGATCGCGTTGCTCTCTGGCGTCGCGGTGGTCGACAACCTCACCGAGGCAATGGATCTGGTGGCCGCGCGCCCGCGGTTGCGCGCGGTTACCCGCGACGGTGATCTGGTGGGTGCCGGCTGGGTCAGTGGCGGGTCCGACCGCAAACCGTCCACGCTGGAGATCACCTCCGAAATCGCCAAGGCGCGTAGCGAACTAGCGGCATCCGAGACGCAGGCCAGCCAGCTCGCCGCGGCGTTGTCCGGGGCGCTGAGCGAGCAGGCCGCTCGCCAGGACTCCGCCGAACAGGCGTTGGCCGCGCTCAACGAGTCCGACGTCGCGATCTCGGCGATCTACGAGCAGCTCGGTCGGCTGGGCCAGGACGCCCGCGCCACCGAAGAGGAGTGGCGCAGGCTGCTGCGCCAACGTGAGGAGTTAGAGGCCGGACGCGCTGAAACCCTGGCCGAGCTCGGTGAACTCGAGACCCGGCTGCGCAACGTCGAAGAGACACAACACGTCGCGGCCGAGCCGGTCAACCGGCAGCAAATTGCTGCGGCGGCCGACGCGGCCCGCGGCGTCGAGGTGGAGGCCCGGTTGGCGGTGCGCACCGCCGAGGAGCGCGCCAATGCCGTTCGCGGACGCGCGGATTCGCTGCGTCGCGCCGCTGCCGCGGAACGGGAAGCGAGGCTGCGTGCCCAGCAGGCCCGCGCTGCGCGTGAGCACGCGGCCGCGGTGGCCGCTGCGGTGGCCGACGCCGGGCGGCGGCTCGCCGGGCGGCTGGATCAGGTGGTCGCGGCCGCGTCGCGCAACCGCGACGTACTCGCCGCCGAACGCCAGCAACGGTCGGTTGCCATGGCGGCGGTCCGCGAAGAGGTGAGCGCACTGGGCACCCGGATCGCCGGGCTTACCGAGTCGCTGCACCGCGACGAGGTGGCCAAGGCACAGGCGGCGCTGCGGATCGAGCAGCTCGAGCAGATGGTGCTCGAGCAGTTCGGGATGGCGCCAGACGATCTGGTCGCCGAATACGGCCCGCAGGTTTCGCTGCCGCCGACCGAGCTGGAGCTCGCCGAGTACGAGCAGGCCCGCGAGCGCGGCGAGCAGGTCACCGCGCCGGCGCCCATGCCGTTCGACCGCCCCACCCAGGAGCGTCGCGCCAAACGGGCCGAACGAGAGCTGGCCGAACTGGGCCGAGTCAACCCGTTGGCGCTCGAGGAGTTCGCGGCGCTGGAGGAACGCTACAACTTCTTGTCCACCCAACTCGAGGACGTCAAGGCCGCACGTAAGGATCTGCTTGACGTGGTGGCCGACGTGGACGCCCGCATCCTGCAGGTGTTCGCCGACGCTTACGCCGATGTGGAGCGCGAGTTCCGCGGGGTGTTCGCTGCCCTGTTCCCCGGCGGAGAGGGCCGGTTGCGCCTCACCGACCCCGACGACATGTTGACCACCGGCATCGAGGTCGAGGCCCGTCCACCCGGGAAGAAGATCAAGCGGCTATCGCTGCTGTCCGGCGGGGAGAAGGCGCTGACCGCGGTCGCGATGCTGGTGGCGATCTTCCGGGCCCGCCCGTCGCCGTTCTACATCATGGACGAGGTAGAGGCGGCGCTCGACGACATGAACCTGCACCGGTTGCTCGGCCTGTTCGAACAGCTGCGAGCACAGTCGCAGCTGATCATCATCACCCATCAGAAGCCGACGATGGAGGTTGCCGACGCGCTCTACGGCGTGACGATGCGCGACGACGGCATCACCGCGGTGATCTCCCAACGGATGCGCGGCCAGCAGGTCGACCAGCTGGTCACGACTACATAGCGAGGAACACGTTGTCGCAAGGTCTCTGGATCGCGATCGCGGTCGCCGCGGCGCTGATCCTCATCGCCGTCTTGGTCCTGGGTCTGCTCCGGTATCGCCGGCGGCAGATCAGCCTGTCAGCCCGCGAGCAAACCGACACCCTCGATCGCTCGGGCGGCTACACCGCGTCGTCGGGAATCACCTTCAGCCGCACCGAAGCTCCGGAGCGGATCGATACCACCGGCCTGCCCGCCGTCGGCGACGACGCGACCATTCCGCGCGATGCCCCGAAGCGTCCGATCTCCGATGTCCAACTGCCCGAACCGGATGCCGTAGATATCGCGGCACCTCCACCGGTGGAGGCGCCTGCACCTTCAACGCCTCCGCCGGCAGCCGAGCCGACGGCACCGGACGTTGAGGCCATCGCACCGCCCGAAGGACGGTTGGAGCGACTGCGCGGCCGGCTTGCCCGGTCACAGAATGCGTTGGGCCGCAGCCTGTTAGGGATCCTCGGCGGTGGCGATCTCGACGAAGGCTCCTGGGAGGAAGTAGAGGACACCCTGCTGGTCGCCGACTTGGGCCCGACGGTCGCCACGTCGGTGGTGACTCAGCTGCGCAGTCGGCTCGCGGGCAAAGACGTACGCACTGAGGCCGATGCCCGTGCGGTGCTGCGGGAGGTGCTGATCGCCGAACTGCAACCTGACCTGGACCGGTCCGTCCGCGCGTTGCCGCATGCCGACCACCCCTCGGTGCTACTGGTCGTCGGCGTCAACGGCACCGGCAAGACCACCACCGTCGGCAAACTGGCGCGGGTGTTGGTCGCCGACGGCCGGCGGGTGGTGCTGGGCGCCGCCGACACTTTCCGGGCCGCCGCCGCCGATCAGTTGCAGGCCTGGGCCGCGCGGGTGGGCGCCGAAGTGGTGCGCGGAGCCGAAGGCGCCGACCCCGCCTCGGTGGCGTTCGACGCGGTCGACAAGGGCATCGCCGTGGGCGCCGACGTCGTGGTGATCGACACCGCAGGCCGGCTGCACACCAAAACCGGGTTGATGGACGAGCTCGGCAAGGTCAAACGGGTGGTGATGAGGCGCGCGGCGGTCGACGAAGTGCTGCTGGTGCTCGACGCCACCATCGGGCAGAACGGGCTGGCACAGGCGCGGGTGTTCGCCGACGTCGTCGACATCACCGGAGCGGTGCTGACCAAGCTGGACGGAACCGCCAAGGGCGGCATCGTTTTCCGGGTCCAGCAGGAACTGGGGGTGCCGGTGAAGCTGGTCGGGCTCGGGGAGGGACCCGACGACCTTGCGCCGTTCGAACCCGCCGCCTTCGTCGACGCCCTGCTCGGTTGACCGAAGGGTCGGACTCAAGCGACGTGAGCTCGCATGCATACCGCCGAAGAGGGATGCAACATCTTTTGACGCGGAGTTGCGCTTATGCTCGCGAATTGGTCTCTCCCGCAGGCGATTACATCGCTCGACCGATAGCGAACGTGCTTGCCGAACTTGACGTGAGGTGGCGCTAGTCGGGTTGCGCTGCTCAATGTGCCACCGGATAGGGCAGGCTTTCATGTCCTGAAGATTCCTCACACAGCGGCCGAAAAGATAGACCGCAGCGCCTACCCGTGTCGTCGAGGGTGTCTGCAGCGAACTTGCCGGCGTTGGAATGCGCGAGCGTCGATGCCATGCAGATCGTGCACCGATTTCACCGAAGCAGCATCGCGAGGCCGGTGCGGTCGCTAACGTAGCGCAGCATGGCGCCGAGCGGCGTGCTGATCACCGCGTTGCGCGATTTGCAATGGCGACGGCGACGCTTCGTTATTGCGATCATCGGCACCGGCGTGGTGTTCGCGATGACCCTGATCCTCACCGGCCTTTCCAACGGCTTTCGCGTCGAGGCTCGGCACACGGTTGATTCGCTGGGCATCGACACCTACCTCATTAAGGCGGGCGCAGTAGGCCCATTCCTGGGTGCGGCGATGTTCCCCGCGGCAGAAGCACAGGCCGTCGCCAGGGTCCCAGGCGTCGAATCGGCGATCCCGCTGGTCTTCGCCCAAGAGGCACTGCAGGACCGCGGTTCATCGCAGAACGTGAACGTGTTCGGCATGCCCGAATACGGACCGGGGATGCCGACAATGGCGGCTGGGCGAGCACCGTCGCGCCCCCGCGAGGTCGCGATATCGAACACCCTGCGGCGCGCTGTCGGCGACGATGTCGAGATCGGGTCGCGCGTAGTGCGGATCGTCGGACTCGTCGACAAATCCACCGCGCTCGCCGGCCAGGCCAACGTATTCCTCACCGTCGAAGGGGCGCAGCAGACGCTGTTTTCGGGGCAGCCGCTAATTTCCGCCGTCGGCTTGCGCGGCACACCCGCGGAAATACCCGACGGCTACCGCATCGTGGGTCGCGACGCTGCGATAAGCGACCTGCTGCGCCCGTTGCAAAAGGCCTACCTGGCGATATCGTACTTGGCGATTCTGCTGTGGGCGGTTGCGGCGCTGATCGTGGGATCGCTGATCTATCTGTCCGCGCTGGAGCGGACCCGCGACTTCGCGGTGTTCAAAGCGGTCGGTGTCGCCACTCGCTCGGTGCTCGCCGGTCTGGTGCTGCAGGCGGTGATCGTGGCGGTGGTCGCGGCGGCGCTCGGCGGGGTGCTCTCGCTGGGGCTCGCTCCGACGTTCCCCATCCCCGTGGTGGTGCCCACCTCGGCCTTCGTGTTGCTTCCGGTGATCGCGGTGGTGATCGGTCTGCTGGCCAGCGTCGCGGGAATGCGGCGCGCGGTGACCGTGGACCCGGCGCTTGCGTTCGGAGGCCCGTGACCGTGGGTGATCTGCACATCAAAGATCTCGTCGTCGAATACTCCAGCGACCGGTACGCGGTCCGCCCGATCGACGGCCTGGACCTGGAGGTCACCGCGGGATCGCTGGTGATCCTGCTGGGCCCAAGCGGGTGCGGGAAGACCACGTTGCTGTCGTGTCTGGGCGGCATCCTCAGCCCGACTGGCGGCCGCATCGAGTTCGGCGACGTCGACGTCACCAAGCTGGATCGCCGCGCGCTTGCCGCGTACCGACGCGACACCGTCGGCATCGTATTCCAGGCGTTCAACCTGGTAGCGAGCCTCAGCGCGGTTGAGAACGTGATGGTGCCGCTGTGGGCGGCCGGATGGTCGCGTCGCGCGGCGCAAGAGCGCGCCGAGGAGTTATTGACGCGCGTCGGACTGCAGGACCGGATGAGGCACCGACCCGGCGACCTGAGCGGCGGTCAGCAGCAACGGGTGGCGGTCGCCCGCGCGATCGCATTGGACCCGCCGTTGATCCTGGCCGATGAACCCACGGCGCACCTGGACTTCATCCAGGTAGAAGAGGTGCTGCGGCTGATCCGCGAGTTGGCGACGGGTGAGCGGGTTGTCGTGGTCGCCACGCACGACACCCGGATCCTCCCGCTCGCCGACCGCGTCGTCGAGATGGTGCCGCAGTTCATCTCTATCCACCGGGAGCCCGAAACGGTCAGTCTTACAAGCGGTTCCGTGCTGTTCGAGCAGGGCAGCATAGGGGACCTGATCTACATAGTCTCCGAAGGCGAACTCGAGATCGTACGCGAGCTGGCGGCCGGCGGTGAAGAGCTGCTCAAGGTCGCCACGTCCGGCGACTACTTCGGCGAGATCGGACCACTGTTCGGTATGCCCCGCTCGGCGACGGTGCGTGCCCGTACCGATGCGATCGTCGTCGGCTACACCGTGCAGGCGTTCCGGGAGCGACTCGGCGCCGCCGGCGTGCGCGACCTCATCGAGCACCGCGACATCGCAATGAATTAGCGCTGTGCACTTGTGTGGGGGGCGGGACTCGAAACCGCGGCCTGCGCCGGCAACCCAAAACTTCGTGTCGGAGATGGCTGCTGACCAAGCTGGACGGCACCGCCAAAGGCGGCATCGTTTTCCGGGTCCAGCAGGAACTGGGGGTGCCGGTCAAGCTGGTCGGGCTAGGGGAGGGGCCTGATGATCTTGCGCCGTTCGAACCCGCCGCCTTCGTTGACGCACTTCTCGGCTGAGCGGCGCGAGAAAATTCTGTAACACGGGCGAAACCTGCCAGCGTGTCATTTCGAAACAACGACTTTGCATTGTCTTGACCACGGGTCATCGGTCGCTCCCGCGCTGGACGCGGCCTTGCCGAAGGAGGTTAGGCGCAGTGGACCAATTCCCCACGATGGGAGTGCCAGACACCGGCGATACCGCCTGGATGCTGGCGAGCTCCGCGTTGGTGCTGTTGATGACGCCCGGACTGGCGTTCTTCTACGGCGGGATGGTTCGCGTCAAGAGCGTGCTCAACATGATCATGATGAGCGTCATCGCGATGGGCGTCGTCACCGTGCTGTGGGTGTTGTACGGCTACTCCCTGGCCTTCGGTGACGATGTCGGCAACATCGCCGGCAATCCGACCCAATACTGGGGCCTGAAGGGTCTGATCGGAGTCAACGGTGCTGCCGCCAGCGGCAGCACGGCTGCGACCACCATCCCGTTGGCGGGCACGCTGCCGCAGACCGTCTTCGTGGCATTCCAGTTGATGTTCGCCATCATCACGGTGGCATTGATCTCCGGAGCCGTCTCCGACCGGTTGAAGTTCGGCAGCTGGACGATATTCGCCGCACTGTGGGCGACCGTCGTCTACTTCCCGGTCGCGCACTGGGTGTTCTGCAGCGACGGCGTCACCGGAGCCCACGGCGGCTGGATCAACAACAAACTGCACGCGATTGACTTCGCCGGGGGCACGGCGGTCCATATCAACGCCGGTATGGCGGGGTTGGTGTTGGCGATCGTGCTGGGCAAGCGCAAAGGCTGGCCGGCTACCACGTCGCGACCGCACAATGTGCCATTCGTGATGCTGGGTGCGGGTCTGCTGTGGTTCGGTTGGTACGGGTTCAACGCCGGTTCGGCTACCAGTGCAAACGGAGTCGCCGGGTCGACGTTCATCACCACCACGGTGGCCACCGCCGCAGCAATGCTGGCCTGGCTGCTCACCGAGCGCATCCGAGACGGGCATGCGACAACGCTCGGGGCGGCGTCGGGCATCGTGGCCGGACTGGTCGCGATCACCCCCTCGTGTTCGTCGGTCAATGTGCTCGGCGCGCTGGTCGTCGGTGCAGTGGCCGGTGTCCTATGTGCTTTGGCGGTCGGTCTGAAGTTCAAGCTCGGATTCGACGACTCGTTGGACGTGGTCGGGGTCCACTTGGTCGGAGGGCTCGCGGGCACCCTGCTGGTGGGTCTGCTGGCGGCCCCGCAGACCATCGCGATTGCCGGTGGCGGAGGTCATACGTCGGCGGGGTTATTCTACGGCGGCGGCTTCGCTCAGCTGATCCGGCAGACCATCGGCGCGTCGAGCGTGCTCGCGTACTCGGGCATCGGCACACTTGTCATAGCTCTGCTTTTGAAGTACACCATCGGGCTGCGTCTGAACACCGAAGACGAAGCCACGGGCATCGACGAGGCGGAGCACGCTGAGAGCGGCTATGAGTTCGCGGTTGTCGGCACCAGTTCGGTTGTTGTCCATTCGGCTGAAGAGGGAAGAGGAAATGAAGCTGATCACCGCGATCGTGAAGCCGTTCACGCTCGAGGACATCAAGGCCAGCCTTGAACAGGTGGGAACCCTGGGCATGACGGTCAGCGAAGTTCAGGGCTACGGCCGACAGAAGGGGCACACTGAGGTTTACCGGGGTGCTGAATACTCGGTCGACTTCGTGCCGAAGGTGCGGATCGAGGTCTTGGTCGAAGATTATGACGCAGACAAGGTCCTGGACAGCATCGTGCGGGCGGCACGTACCGGTAAGATCGGCGACGGCAAAGTGTGGGTCAGCGCCGTGGAAACGGTGGTGCGGGTGCGCACCGGCGAACGCGGGGCCGACGCGATTTAATACACACCGTATGAAGACTCCTCCGGAGTAGCCGATCCGACCTGGACGGGAATGAAACAGCGCGGACCAGAGACACCCGACCCGTCTTCGTCGGAGGCCGCGTCAGTCGGTAGTGCCGACCCGGTAACCGATCTACCCGCAGCCCGGGAAAGCCTGCTCGCCCGCGGGGCGGGTGAACTCGATTCGGCTGCTTTGCGCCAAGCGTGGGGTGATCTGCACGAATCTTGGTTGATCGCAAAGGCAACACAGATCGGTATCACGGCCGGCAGCGGCTTTTCGATCGTGGCGACCGGCTCGCTGGGCCGTCGCGAGCTGGTGCCCTACTCTGACCTGGACCTGCTGCTGTTGCATGATGGCATGCCCACCGACACCGTGCGGCAGGTCGCGGATCAGCTGTGGTATCCGTTGTGGGACGCGAACATTCGTCTTGATCACAGCGTGCGCACGGTTGCCGAGACGCTTCGGGTTGCCGGTGCCGACGTGTCGGCCGGCCTGGCCATGCTGGATGCGCGGCACATCGCCGGCGATGAGCAGCTGTCGGCCCGGCTGATCGAGGGCGTGCGGGGGCAGTGGCGGACCGGAATCCGTTCGCTGTTCGGCGAACTCGTCGAAGAGACGCATGCCCGGTGGCGGCGCATAGGTGAGATCGCACACCGCGCTGAACCCGACCTGAAGTTGGGCCGCGGTGGCCTGCGCGATCTTCAGTTGCTCGACGCGCTGGCCATCGCCCAGCTCGCCGACCGCCTCACCGTCGGCCGACCGGAGAATCCGCTGGGTTCGCTGACCGACGCCCACTTGACCCTGCTCAACGTCCGCACCGAACTTCACCGGGTGTCCGGCCGCGGGCATGACCTGGTGTTGGCCCAGTTCGCCGACGAGATCAGCGCGGCCCTGCACATCGGCGACAGATTCGACCTGTCCAGGACGCTGTCCGACGCGGGCCGCACCGTCAGCTATCGCGTCGACGCCGGGCTTCGCACTGCCGGTAACGCGCTTCCGCGGCGTGGGATTTCGGCAATCCGGCGGCGGCCGCGGCGACCACTGGACGAGGGAGTGGTCGAGTACGACGGGGAGATCGTGCTGGCCCGCGACGCCCGACCGCAAAGCGACCCCATGCTGCTGCTGCGAGTGGCGGCGGCATCGGCGAGTAACGGTCTGCCGATTGCGGTGTCCACGCTGAGCCGGCTGGCTGACTCGGCGGCGGAACTCCCGACGCCGTGGCCGCGCGAGGCGTTGGACAACTTACTGGTCCTGCTGGCCGCCGGCCCGGACACGATTGCGGTCATCGAAACCCTCGACCGGACCGGGTTGTGGGTCCGTCTTTTTCCGGAATGGGCCGCGATCCGCGACCTTCCGCCCCGTGACGTCATCCATATCTGGACCGTCGATCGCCATTCGGCCGAGGTCGTCTCCCGAGCAAGGATTTTCACTACCCGGGTGGCTCGTCCCGACTTGCTTCTGCTCGCTGCATTGGTGCACGACCTGGGGAAAGGACGGGGTGTCGACCACAGCGTGCTAGGCGCTGAGTTGATCACCCAGATCGGTACCAGGCTCGGTATCTGGCCGTCCGACATCGAATTGCTTGCCAAGCTGGTGCGCCACCACTTGTTGTTGTCGATAGTCGCGACCCGCCAGGACCTCAACGACCCACAGACCATCGCCACCGTCTGCGAGACGTTGGACGGGGATCCGGTGTTGCTCGACGTGCTGCATGCGCTGACCGAGGCCGATTCGCTGGCCACCGGGCCAGGGGTGTGGAGTGACTGGAAGGCATCGTTGGTCGGGGACCTGGTGCGCCGCAGCCGGATGGCGATGATCGGTGAGCCGTTGCCGCACGCCGATCCGCTTGACCCCGAGTATCTTTCGCTGGCGGCCGACCACAAGGTGCATGTGGAGCTGCGCCCCGGCAGCAGCCAGCGCCTCTACCACGTGGTGGTGATCGCCCCGGACCAGCGCGGGCTGCTGTCCAAAGCGGCCGGCGTGTTGGCGCTGAACTCGCTGCGCGTGCATTCGGCGTCGGTGAACATTCACGAGGGTTCGGCGATCAGCGAATTCGTGGTCTCGCCGCACTTCGGTTCACCGCCCGCCGCCGGATTGTTGCGTCAGCAACTCGTCGGCGCACTGGGCGGCGAGGTTGATGTATTGGGCACGCTGGAGCAGCGGAACAGCACTGAGAATCCCAAGCCCGTCGGTGAGGCACCGACAGCGGTTCCGGTTCACGGGTCGACCGCCCCGCCGCGGATCCTATGGTTAGAAGGCGCACCCGACCGATCGCTCGTCGAAGTCCGCGCGTCTGACCGTACCGGTTTGCTTGCGTTGCTTACCGGGGCGCTGGAGCACGCCGGAGCGGACATCGACTGGGCAAAGGTGACCACGCTGGGGTCGATGGTTGACGACGTGTTCTGTGTCAGCTTGCCTGACCATGCAGACGCGCGAAATGTGGTGGAGCAACACTTGTTGGCAGTGCTGGGTGCGCCGGGGGACGTCGCGGCGGTCTAGCCAAGGTCGCGATTTTGCAGCCACCCGTGAATTCGTTGGGCGACATTGGTCCATCCGGGTTCGAGCATCATGTTGTGGCCCATGCCGGGAAAGAACTCGGCTTCGGTCCGGTAAGCCCGCGCCGTCGCGCGCACCTCGGCTTTGGTGACCATGCCGTCTTCCTCGGCGCCTAGGACCAGCATGGGCGTGGTTACCCGTTTGGATCTGACGCGGCGGATCAGAGGGTCGATCAGGGAGGCACGCACAGCCTCGGATTGCACGCTGGCCGCGCACGATTCCACGATGTCGTCTGGCGTGTGTGTGCTGAAGAGGTGCTCGCGAACAAGAGGTGGGGTACCGATGAACCCGGTCAAATTGCCGACGGGCAGCGACCGCAACGAGACCCATGGGTGGCGGCTCCAGATGCGCGTTGCCAGTCCCAGCACGCCTTGGGGCGGTACCGACGCCACCAGGACAGCGGCCGGGGCGTCGCGGTTTTCCAGGTAGCGCTGCACGACGAAGCCACCCAGGGAATGTGCAACGAGCGCCGGCCGGCCGCCCAAATCGTCGGCGATGGCGCGGACATCGCCGACATAGTCAGCGATGGAACATGTGTGAAATCGCTTGTTAGTGGGGCTGGCGCCGTGTCCGCGCAAGCTCAGGGCGACCGCGCGATAGCCGGCATCGGCAAAGAAGTCCAGGAAGTTGTCCCAACACGCCGCGGAATGCCAACCGCCGTGCACGAAAAGCAGCGGTACCGGATGGGCTCCGCTACCGGACCCCTTGTCGATCACCTCGAGCATGAGCTGACCTTTGTTTGACGCTATTCATCCGTCAAGCCGCGGTCATCGTCGCCCGGCTCACGCCCATTGCCGGGCTCCTCAGCCCGCCGCTTGCGCGCCGCGCATCGTCGCCCGGCTCACGCCCATTGCCGGGCTCCTCAGCCCGCCGCTTGCGCGGCGCGCATCGTCGCCCGGCTAGGCTGGGCGGCGTGTTTGAATCGCTGTCCGACCGGCTGACCGGCGCCCTGCAGGGGCTGCGCGGCAAGGGCCGGCTGACCGACGCCGACATCGACACCACGACGCGCGAAATTCGGCTGGCGCTGCTAGAAGCCGACGTCTCGCTGCCGGTGGTGCGCGAGTTCGTCGCCCGGATCAAAGACCGGGCCAAAGGCGCCGAGGTGTCCGGTGCTCTCAATCCGGCGCAGCAGGTCGTCAAGATCGTCAACGAGGAGCTCGTCGGAATCCTGGGCGGGCAGACCCGCCGGCTGGCGTTCGCGAAGACGCCGCCGACCGTGGTGATGCTGGCCGGCCTGCAAGGCTCCGGTAAGACCACGCTGGCCGGCAAGCTGGCGTTGTGGCTGCGCGGCCAAGGCCATACTCCGCTGCTGGTGGCCTGCGACCTGCAGCGGCCGGGCGCGGTGAACCAGTTGCGGATCGTGGGGGAGCGGGCCGGTGTCACGGTGTTCGCGCCACACCCGGGCATATCGGCCGACGCCGACGCCGCGCAGCAAGCCGGTCCCGGTGATCCGGTCGCCGTCGCCTCGGCCGGACTCGCGGAGGCTCAGGCCAAACATTTCGACGTGGTGATCGTCGACACCGCCGGTCGGCTGGGCATCGACGAGGAGCTAATGTCCCAGGCCGCGGCCATCCGGGATGCCGTCGACCCCGACGAGGTGTTGTTCGTCCTGGACGCGATGATCGGCCAGGACGCGGTCACCACCGCTGAGGCGTTCCGTGAGGGTGTGGGCTTCACCGGGGTGGTGCTGACCAAGCTGGACGGTGACGCCCGCGGCGGCGCCGCGTTGTCGGTCCGCGAAGTCACCGGTGTGCCAATTCTTTTCGCGTCGGCCGGCGAGAAGCTCGAGGACTTCGACGTCTTCCATCCGGACCGGATGGCCAGCCGCATCCTGGGCATGGGCGATGTGTTGAGCCTCATCGAGCAGGCTGAGCAGGTCTTCGATGCGCAGCAGGCCGAAGCCGCCGCCACCAAGATCGGGTCCGGCGAGCTGACGCTGGAGGATTTCCTCGAGCAGATGCTGGCTATCCGCAAAATGGGACCGATCGGCAACCTGCTGGGGATGCTGCCCGGCGCGGGCCAAATGAAGGAGGCGTTGGCCGCCGTCGACGACAAACAACTCGATCGGCTGCAGGCCATCATTCGCGGAATGACGCCGCAAGAGCGCGCCGATCCGAAGATCATCAACGCCTCGCGACGCCTGCGCATCGCCAACGGATCCGGTGTGACGGTATCTGAGGTCAATAGCCTGGTCGACCGGTTCTTCGAGGCCCGCAAGATGATGTCGTCGATGGTCGGCAGCATGGGCATACCCGGATTAGGACGAAAGTCGGCGACCCGAAAATCCGCGAAAGCCAAGGGCGGCAAAGGCAAGAAGGGTAAGAAGCGCGGTCCGACGCCGCCCAGGGTCCGCGGACCGTTGGGCGCGGGGATGCCTGGCATGCCGGCGGGATTCCCCGATCTGTCGAACATGCCCGAGGGTCTGGACGAGCTGCCGCCCGGCCTGGTCGACTTCGATCTGTCCAAGCTGAACTTCCCGGGCAAGAAGTAGCCGCACCCGTGCGTCTGCACGTTCGAGGGGTGGGGCTGCCCGATGAAGAACCCGTCGAGC
>Ga0209693_10000463_pt1 | contig 16332 bp, 14 predicted proteins | sample HubBroMetageWRM3_FD_188345 | JGI IMG/M metagenome (GOLD analysis project Ga0209693, IMG submission 188345) | Warmed soil microbial communities from the Hubbard Brook experimental Forest, New Hampshire - Hubbard Brook CCASE Soil Metagenome WRM 3... | ecosystem: Environmental > Terrestrial > Soil...
CAGCACGGCGTTTCTCCCGATTCTTGGGGCGATCATAGGCTGGTGTGCCGTTGCTTCGCCAGCCCCTTCCGGCTATGATATGGGTGCCCATATTCTCTAGCCCATATCGATGTCAACTCATGAAGACAACTGTGGAAATTTCCGATCCATTGCTGCGCGAAGCTCGCAAACTGGCGGCACGCGAGGGTGTTACGCTCAGGACGGTAATCGAACGCGGACTACATCGCGTGATCACCGAGACCAAGCAGGGTACGCCGTTCAAGCTTCGCCGCGCCAGCTTCAAGGGAAAGGGCCTGCAGCCCGACCTTCGTCATGCTTCGTGGGAACGCGTGCGCGATCTCGCTTATGAAGGCCGCGGCACTTGATTGCCGTCGATACCAACATCCTTGTTTACGCGCATCGCGAAGATTCGCCGTTTCACGAGGCCGCCCTCGAGCGCGTTACGGAGCTCGCCGAGGGCCCGGCGACTTGGGCTATTCCCTGGCCATGCCTGCACGAGTTCCTGGCCATCGTCACGCACCCTAGAATCTATGTGCCACCCTCTCCGCTTACCCGGGCGCTCGACCAGGTCGACGCCTGGCTCGGATCGCCCACGCTGGCGCTCCTGGCGGAGTCGTCCACCCACTGGCCGACGTTGCGCGCTTTGCTTGTTGCGGGCCGTGTGGCCGGGCCGCGCGTCCATGATGGGCGCGTCGCGGCGCTTTGTCGGCAGCATGGCATCCGCGAATTGTGGTCTGCTGACCGTGACTTCAGCCGTTTCGCCGGACTGGCCGTCGTCAACCCGCTGGTCGGTCGCTGATCGACCTCGCTGGCGGTCGCCGCTATAAGCGCCCGCGATGGACTCCCTTCCCGTCGACGAAGCCTTGCCACGCCTGAAGCAGGCGTTGGCCGGCGGCAATGCCGCCGTGCTGGTCGCCCCGCCGGGCGCCGGCAAGACGACGCGCGTGCCCCTGGCGCTGCTCGATGCGCCGTGGCTGGGCGGCCGCAAGATCGTCATGCAGGAACCGCGACGACTCGCGGCCCGCGCCGCGGCGCGGCGCATGGCGGCCACCTTGGGCGAGCCGGTCGGTGAAACGGTCGGTTACCGCGTGCGGTTGGACACCAAGGTCGGGCCGAGTACACGCATCGAGGTCGTGACCGACGGTCTTTTTCTGCGGATGCTGCAGGACGACCCTTCGCTCGACGGCATCGGCTGCGTGATCTTCGACGAGCTGCATGAGCGCGGCCTGGAGACCGACCTTTCCTTCGCCCTGGTGCGCGAGGCGCAGACGGCGCTGCGCGAGGACCTGCGCGTGATCGCCATGTCGGCGACCCTCGATCCGGGGCCGGTGTCGCAAAGGCTGGGCGGCGCGCCGGTGATCGAGAGCGCCGGCCGCATGTTTCCGGTCGACACACGCTACCTCGATCGCGAGTCGGGCAGCCGCATCGAGGATGCGGTGGCGTCGACGGTGCGGCGGGCGCTCGCCGACGAAAGCGGCAGTGCCCTGGTCTTTCTTCCCGGCGTCGGCGAGATCCGCCGGGTCGAGGAGCGTCTGCGCGACCTCGCCGCCGATGTCGACGTGGCGCCGCTCTATGGCGACCTGTCGCCGGCCGACCAGGACCGCGCCATCGCGCCGTCGCCCGCCGGACGGCGCAAGGTCGTGTTGGCGACCTCGATCGCCGAGACCAGCCTCACCATCGAGGGCGTGCGCATCGTGATCGATGGCGGGCTGATGCGGATGCCGCGCTTCTCGCCGCGCTCGGGCATGACGCGGCTCGAGACGATGCGCGTGAGCCAGGCCTCGGCCGACCAGCGCCGCGGCCGCGCCGGCCGACTCGAACCCGGCACCTGCTATCGCCTGTGGACCGAGGAGGCGCAGCGCGGCCTGTCGCCCTTCACCCCGCCCGAAATCCTCGACGCTGACCTGGCACCGTTGGCGCTCGAGCTGGCGCTGTGGGGCGCAAGCGACGCCACCCTGCCGTGGCTGACGCCACCGCCGGCCGCCGCGCTGGCCACGGCGCGCGCGCTGCTGCTCGATCTCGGTGCGCTGAATGAATCGGGCGCGATCACGCCGCACGGCCGGGCGATGGCGCGGCTGGGACAGCATCCGCGATTGGCGCATCTCGTGCTGAAGGGCCGCGAACTGGGGCAAGGCAAGGTCGCCGCTCTGCTCGCGGCGATCCTCAGCGAGCGCGACTTCCTGCGCCTGCCGAAGGGCGAGCGTGACGTCGATTTGCGTCATCGCGTCGACATCGCGTTGAGCGGCAAGCGCGATGGCGCGCTGCGGCTCATCCAGGAGTCCGCGCGCCGGCTGATGCCGCGCGACACCCGGAACGAGACGCCCGACGTTTCGACGACCGGGGCGCTGCTGGCGCTGGCCTATCCTGACCGCATCGGCCGCCGCCGGGCGGGAGCGGCCGGGCGCTACCTGCTGTCGGGCGGTCGCGGCGCGGCCCTGCCGGAGGGCGACCCGATGGCCAACGAGGAATTCGTGGTGGTGGCCGACCTCGACGGTTCGACCCAGGATTCGCGCATCTTCCTCGCCGCGCCGATCACCCTGGCTGAGATCGAGGAACTCTATGCCGGCCGCATCGTCGGCGACGAGACGGTGCGATGGGGCGAGCGCGAGGGCGCCGTGCTGGCGCGACGGCAGCGACGACTGGGCGCGCTGGTGCTCGAAGACAAGCCGCTCGCCAAGCCCGATGCCGAGAAGCTCAAGGCGGCGATGCTGGCCGGCGTGCGCCAGCTCGGACTCGGCGCCCTGCCATGGAATGACGATCTCGCCCGATGGCGCGAGCGCGTCGCCTTCCTGCGCCGGCTGGACGAAAGCTGGCCCGATCTGTCGGACACAGCCCTGCTCGGCTCGCTCGAGAGCTGGCTGGCGCCGTTCCTCGACAAAATCTCGCGGCGCGATCATCTGGCGCGGATCGATCTCGGCGCCGCATTGAAGGCGCTGGTGCCGTGGGACCAGCAGCGCAACCTCGACCGGCTGGCGCCGACCCATATCGAAGTGCCGAGCGGCTCGCGCGTGCCGGTCGACTATGCGAACCCGGCCGAGCCTACGCTGTCGGTGCGCCTTCAGGAGATGTTCGGTCTCCTGGACACGCCGCGGGTCGGCGGCGGCAAGGTGCCGCTCACCCTCCATCTGCTCTCGCCGGCGCGGCGGCCGGTGCAGGTGACGCGCGACCTCGCGAGCTTCTGGGCCAGCGGCTATCGGTCGGTGAAGGCCGAATTGAAGGGCCGCTACCCGCGCCACCACTGGCCGGACGATCCCCTGGTCGCCGAGCCGACCGCCCGCGTGCGGCCGAGGCCGCACTAAGGGCCTGCGCGGCAGGCGAGAGTTTCTTCACGGCGGCGGGGACAATATGGTACGGGCTAGGAACCCGCCCATCGTCTCCCGGAATCTGTCACCCATGTCCCTCGCGCTCCCGTTCCAGACCGCCAAGCAGCTCGCCGCCGCGGTCCGGAAGAAGAAGATCGGCTGCCTCGAGCTTCTGGACCTCTATCTGAAACGGGTCGAAGCCTACAATCCCGAGCTCAACGCCATCATCGCCACCGACATCGAGGGCGCGCGCAAGCGGGCTCGGGCGGCCGACAAGGCGGTCAAGCGGGCGGCCAAGCTGGGGCCGCTGCACGGCGTGCCGATGACCATCAAGGAGTCGTTCGACGTCGCGGGATTTCCCACGACCTACGGCGATCCCGCCTACAAGGACAGCGTCGCGCAGCACAACTCGCTGGTGGCCCAGCGCATGGTCGATGCCGGCGTCACCCTGTTCGGCAAGACCAACGTGCCGTTCAATCTCGCCGACTGGCAGAGCTACAACGAGATCTACGGCTCGACCAACAATCCATGGGATCTCTCGCGCACGCCCGGCGGTTCGTCGGGCGGCGCGGGCGCGGCGCTGGCCGCCGGCCTCACCGGCATCGAGGCCGGCAGCGACATCGGCGCCTCGATCCGCAATCCCGCCCATTATTGCGGCGTGTGGGGTCACAAGCCGACCTGGGGCGTGGTCTGCCCCAAGGGCCATGCGCTCAACGGCAACGTGGCCTACCCCGACATCAACGTGGTCGGTCCGCTGGCGCGCGGCGCCGAGGATCTCGAGATCGCGATGGACGTGATGGCCGGACCCGACGCGATCGACGGCCGCGGCTGGACGCTCAGCTTGCCGCGCTCGAAGAAAAAGAAGCTGCGCGACTTCAAGGTGGCGGTGCTGCTGTCCGATCCCAACGCCGAGGTCGACCATTCGGTGCAGTCCGAGATCCACAAGCTCGCCGAATTCCTGCGCAAGAGGAAGGTCAAGGTGAGCGACAAGGCGCGCCCGGCGATCGACACGGCGGCGCTGAACGACGTCTATATCCGCCTGTTGCGCGCGGCGACCTCGGCCCGCCTGTCCGACGCGGTCTACCATCAGGCCGTCGCCGACGCCGCCTCCCTGCCGGCCGACGACATGAGCTACTTCGCCCAGATGCAGCGCGGCAACGCGCTGCCGCACCGCACCTGGCTGCAGCTCAACGAGAAGCGCCATCGCATGCGGCTCGCCTGGGACGCCTTCTTCAAGGACTACGACCTGATGATCTGTCCGATTTCCGTGGCCGCCGCCTTCCCGCACGACCAGAAGGGCCTGCGCCATCTGCGCACCATCGTGGTCAACAACAAGAAGGTGCCGGTGGTCGACCAGATCTTCTGGGCCGGCTACTCGGGCGTGGCCTTGCTGCCCTCGACGGCGGTGCCGATCGGCCAGACGACGGACGGCCTGCCGATCGGCGTGCAGATCGTCGGCCCGCAATACGGCGACTACTCGACCATCGCCTTCGCCAAGCTGCTGGAGAAGGAATATCGCAGCTTCGAACCGCCACCGGCCTACGGCTGAGAAGGACGCATGAGCAAGGACATCGATCTCAAGAAGCACATCCGTTCGATCCCGGACTTTCCCAAGCCCGGCATCCTGTTCTACGACATCTCGACCCTGCTGGCGCACGCCAAGGCCTGGCACGTCACCATCGAGCGCCTGGCCGACGCGATTCGTCCCTACAAGCCCGACACCTTGGCGGGAATCGAATCGCGCGGCTTCCTGCTGGCGGCGCCGCTTGCCCTGGCACTCGGCACCGGCTTCGTGATGTTGCGCAAGCAGGGCAAGCTGCCCGGCACCACGGTGCGTCATACTTATGCGCTGGAGTACGGCACCGACACGATCGAGATCCAGCAGGACGCCATCAAGAAGGGCGCACGCGTCGTCCTCGTCGACGATCTGCTGGCAACGGGCGGCACGATGGCCGCGGCGGTGACCCTGCTCGAGAACGTGGGCGGCATCGTGCCGCTGGCTGCCTGCGTGATCGAGCTCACCTTCCTCGACGGTCGCAAGCGGCTGAAGGTCCCGGTCGAGACGCTGCTGAAATACGACAGCTGACGTCGGTTTCCTGAGCGCCCCGATCAAATAAACCTCATCCTGAGGAGCCGCGCGTAGCGCGGCGTCTCGATCGCGCGGGGTAACCCCCGCGCTGTGATGGGCAACACCAGCGCCGTGTCCCATCCTTCGAGACGCGGTCCTGCGGACCGCTCCTCAGGATGAGGCGTTGCATGCGGCCCGCGGTGCGTTTGACGTGAAGAATCCCCGGTCCTCTTCATGCTACCATCGTGCCCGGGAGGATCTTGATGACGTCGATTTCCGAGTGCTTTTCCGAAAGCTATGCTGAGGCGCGTCCCAAGTTCTGCGGCGCGGCGGCGGCCGCCGGCGGGGCGATCCGCTCGTGGCTCAATCCCAAGGCGCGCGGGCCCAACGGTGAGATGCTCTATCTCGACACCGCGCGGTTCGGCGCCGCCGACGCCGCCAACATGCTGGTCCTGGTCGCCGGCACCCACGGCGTCGAAGGCCATTGCGGCTCGGGCGCCGAGATCGCCTGGCTGCGCAACGGCGGGCCGGCGAAGCTGCCTCAGGACACCGGCGCGCTTCTGATCCATGCCATCAATCCCTACGGCTTCGCCTGGAGCCGGCGGGTGACCGAGGACAATGTCGATCTCAACCGCAACTTCGTCGACCACGACAAGGCCTATCCGAAGAACGACGGCTACCTCGCCCTCGCCGACGCCATCCTGCCCCGGGAATGGAACGAGGCCAGCCTGGCCGAGACCACGCGCGTGTTCGGCGCCTACACCCAGAAGCATGGCGCGTACGGCCTGCAGGGCGCGATCAGCGGCGGTCAGTACAGCCATCCCGACGGCATCTTCTTCGGCGGCAACACGCCGACCTGGAGCAACCGCACGATCCGCGCCATCGCCCGCGAGGAGCTCTCCGCGGCGCGTCGTGTCGGCGTCATCGACTTCCACACCGGCCTGGGACCGTTCGGCCACGGCGAGCTGATCGCCGCCATGACGCCAACCTCGAAATCGTTCGCCCGCGCCAAGGCATGGTACGGCGACGAGATGACCTCGCCCGAAGGCGGTACTTCGACGTCGGCGGTGGTGGTGGGCGTCATGGCCGATTGTTTCCCGCAGGAGCTGCCCGACGCGGAAGTGACCTCCATCGCCATCGAATACGGCACCTACACCGTGTCCGAAGTGCTGGGCGCCGTGCGCGCCGACAACTGGCTGCATCAGCGCGGCGACCTCAAGTCGGCGCTGGGCAAGACGATCAAGGCCGACATCAAGGAGCGCTTCTTCCCCTCGGGCGACAAATGGCGCGAGATGGTCTGGTCGCGCGCCGAGCAGACGATCGCCTGGACGGTCAAGGGGATGCATGGCCAATGAGGAGTGACGGGTGAGCATCGTCGCGCCGAGTGAAGACTCCGCGCGGCTGCGACTCCGCAGGGCGCTGCAGCGTGCGCCTTTGTTCGCCGACCTCGACTCCCACAGCATGACGGCGATCGAGCGCGAGCTGTCGCTGCTCGTATTGCCGGGCGGCGCGCCATTGTTCCGCCAGGGCGAGCCGGCCGACGCCGTCTATGTCGTGGCCAGCGGCTGCCTCGGCGTGTTCCGCCACGAGGACGAGGACAGCGCCGACGAACCGATCCTGATGGCCGAGATCCCGCCCGGCAACATCGTGGGCGAGATGTCGCTGTTGTCGCACAGCCCGCGCACGCGCAGCGTCGCGGCGCTGCGCGACAGCGAAGTGTGGCGCTTGGCCCGCGGCAGCTTCGACACGCTGACGGCGCTTCATCCCGAGGTGCTGCCGGCGCTGATGCGCAACGTCGCCGTGCGCAACGCCATGGGGCCGACCAAGCGCCGCCGCCAGCCGCGCACCTTCGCCCTGCTGCCCAGCGGTCCCGACGTGCCGTCGGCGCGCTTTGCGGTGCTGCTGGCCGACGCGCTCGGCCGCATCGGTGCCCAGGTCCAGATGCTCGGCTCGGAATCGCTCCACGAGGAGCCGGAATGGTTCGCGCGCTGCGAGATGGAATCGTCGTTCGTGCTCTACCGCGCCGACCCGACGGCGACGGAATGGACCGAGCTCTGCCTGCGCCAGGCCGACTGCCTGATCGTCGTGCGCCGCGGCGACGATGATCGGCCGACCATGCTGCCGTTCGAGATCGAATCGGCGCAGACCGGCGCGGTGTTCCACCGCCGGCGCGAGCTGGTGCTGCTGCACGAAGGCCACGATCCGCAGCCCGGCTCGACCTCGCCCATGCTGGCGGGCGGACTCTACGGCCAGCATCACCATGTCCGCCTCGACATCCATTCCGACATCGATCGGCTGGCCCGCCTGCTGACCGGCCATGCCGTGGGCGTCGTCATGGCGGGCGGCGGCGCGCGCGCCTTCGCCCATATCGGCGCCGTCAAGGCGTTGCGCGCCTCGGGCGTGCCGGTCGACCTGGTCGGCGGCACCAGCATGGGCGCCATCGTCGCCGCCGGCGTCGCCTCGCGCTGGTCCGACGACGAGCTCGCCGAGCGTTTCCGCCGAGCCTTCGTCAACACCAATCCGCTGAGCGACTACACGCTGCCGCTGATCTCGATGTTCGCCGGCCGCCGTGTCACCCGGCTGCTGCGCATGGCGTTCGGCGAGAAGGAGATCGAGGACCTCATCCTGCCCTTCTACTGCGTCACCGCCAACCTCACGACCTCCAACGCCGACGTCCACACGGTCGGCAAGCTGTGGCGCTGGCTGCGCGCCTCGGTGGCCATTCCGGGCGTCATCCCGCCGTTCAACGAGGCGGGCGAAGTCCATGTCGACGGCGGCGTCATCGACAACTTCCCGGTGCGCACGATGCGGCGGCTGGGTCGCGGCATCACGGTCGGCGTCGACATCGACACCGGCGGCGCGCTGGCGGCGGGCGCCGGGGTCATGGAGCCGTGGTCGGGCTGGCAGTTCTTCCGCCGACTGATATGGAAGCGCAACGAGACCCTGCCGATCCCGTCGATCGTGCGCATCCTGCTGCGCTCCGCCCTGGTCGCCAGCACGGCGCGCGCCCAGGAGGACCGCCAGGCCGCCGACCTGCTGATCGTGCCGCCGATGGACCATATCGATCTCCTGGACTGGACGAGCTTCGACGCCGCCATCGAGCTCGGCTACCGCACCACCATGGACGCGCTCGACAAGGCCCGCGCCTTGCCGACCGGCGCCCGCCTCTTCGTTGCCTGACATGGGCGATATATTAAGTGGTACGTAAGTATTGTCAAGTGTTACTTTGACAGGAGAATCACGTGACCGAGCAGCATCTCGCCACCCTGCGCGACCTCAACCACAACTACGTCCGATCGGTCGGCGAAGCCGACGTGCGCTGGTTCGACCAGCATCTGGCCGCGGACTTCTACAACACCAACCCCGACGGCAGCGTGCTCGAGCGCGCGGCCTTCCTGGCCCAGATCGGCCGCGGCTCGCCGGTCACGGATATCCGCGAGCATGACGTGAAGATCCGGCTGTTCGGCGACTTCGCCGTCATCAAGGCGCGCACCGCCTACAGGAAGCCCGACGGATCGGCCGGCGCCGGCTGGTATACCGACGACTGGCAGCTGCGGCCGGAAGGCTGGCGCTGCGTCTCCGCACACGTCAGCCGGTCCTGAACGAACGCACCGCCCGCGCCCGGCCTTAGAGCAGATTCCGTTTCTACAGAATCACCTCACCCTGAGGAGCACCGCGGAGCGGTGCGTCTCGAAGGGTGGGACGCAGTCGTGGTGTTGCCCACCCTTCGAGACGGGCGCTTCGCGCCCTCCTCAGGGTGAGGTGGTGTGGTTTCATCGTTTCGGAATCTGCTCTAACTCAAGAACTTCAGCCCGTTCACCACCTTGTCGATGGTCTTGCGCGGGCCGTGCACGCCGATGCCGACGAAATCCAGGGCCTCGCCCGCCGCGGCCGCGACGGCGGCACGGTTGTCGGCGTCGTTGGTGGTCTTGAACATCGGCTCGATGTAGATCGCCGGCACCAGCTCACGCGACAGCGCGCGCTGGTGGGTGCGGCGCAGCTCCTCGAGCGTGGCGCCATAGACGAACACCGGCTCGCGGATCAGCGCCGAATAGGCCCGGCCGGCGCCGTCGCGGTAGGGCTCGCCCATCATGTGGCCGTGGGTCCCGGTCAGGCCGCCGGCCAGGAAAGCTGCGACATTGGCGACCTGCCAGGCGGCAAGGTCGCGGCGCAGGATCAGGGCGGTCTTGGTGTCGTAGATCATCGCCCCCATATCGGGCATCGTGGGACTGATGTCTTGAAGGTTTGTGCATGAACCCGGCCGACCAGATCCGCTTCGACGAACCGCAGGCCGGGCTGACGCGCCTGGCGGCGCGATTCGGCGGCCACGCCTACGATTTGCACCGCCACGAGACCTATGCCGTCGGCCTGACCCTGTGGGGCGCGCAGTCCTTCCACTACCGCGGCGCGCTGCAGACCAGCCGCGGCGGGCAGGTCATGGTCATCCATCCCGATGAAGCCCATGACGGCCACGCCGGCGTCGCCAAAGGCTTCGCCTACCGCATGCTCTATGTCGATCCGGCCTCGGTGTCGGCGGCACTCGATGGCGCCAGCCCGCCCTTCGTGCCCGACGTCGTGGCCGACGACCCGGTGCTGGCCGGCCTGCTGGGCGAGGCCTTCGCCGACTTCCCGCGGGCGCTGGAACCGCTGGCGGTCGATGCCGTGGTCGAGCGCCTGGCCGACCTGCTGGCGGCACGCAGCGACGACTGCATGCGGTCGCGGCGCAGCGCCACGGCGCATCGCGCGGTGGCGCGGGCGCGCGAGTTCCTGGCGGCGGCGGCGCCTCGTACAGTGGCGTCGGAGGAGCTGGAGAAGGTCACCGGCCTCGACCGCTTTGCCCTGGCCCGCCACTTCCGCGCGGCGACCGGCACGTCGCCGCATCGCTACCAGATCGGACGGCGGCTGGCGCGGGCACAGAAGATGATCGCCGAGGGCATCGCGCTTTCGGAGACTGCGGCAGCAACCGGCTTCGCCGACCAGAGCCATCTCACGCGTCACTTCGCGGCCCGCTTCGGCCTGACTCCGGGCCGCTGGGCGACGCTGGCGCGGCGCGCCGCTTAGAGCGGCAATTTCCGCAATTTCCGCAAGCGTTACGCCAATCAAGGTCTGAGGCACGGTCCGCTCCGCGGTAGGGCTATCGCATATGGCGATTCCGTCGTCTCGACCGGAGCGCGAAGCGCGGAGCGGAGAGACCTTGTCTCCACGACAAGCCGCTTATCGTGGAGAGAAGGTCTCTCCGCTCGGGCCTGCGGCCCTCGGTCGAGACGACGGGAGGTCGCCATGGAACACTGCGGACCATGAAAGCACGAGCTTAAGTATTTGTCAAGTACTGATTAGCAATACTTTTCTCGCGGTCGCAATCACAGTCCGCCGTTCACCACCAGGCACTGGCCGCTGACATAGTCGCTGTCGGGGCTGCAGAAGAGATAGACCGAACCGGCCGCCTCTTCCGGCAGGCCGCCGCGGCCGAGCGGGATCATCTGGTTCATGGCGGCGATGCGGCCGCCCTGGACGCCGACCTTGACCTTGCGGCCCTGCACCTCGATCTCGCCGGCCTCGCCTTGCGCGAGCGGCTGGGTCAGGCGGGTCTGGATGTAGCCGAAGGCCACGGCGTTCACCGTCACGTCGTAGCGGCCGAACTCCTTGGCCAGCGTCTTGGTGAGGCCGACGATGCCTGCCTTGCCGGCCGAGTAGTTCGACTGGCCGGCATTGCCGTTGACGCCCGAGGTCGAGGAGATGTTCACCACCTTGCGCACGATGCGCTTGCCCTCGGAACGCTCCTTCTCGACCGCCCCACGGAAATGCTGCTGGAAGGCGCGCAGCACGCGGAACGGCGCGGTGAGATGGACGTCGAGGATGGCGTACCACTGCTCGTCGCTCATCTTCTGGATGACCGAGTCCCAGGTGTAGCCCGCGTTGTTGACCACAACATGGCAGTCGCCGAAGGCGTCGACCGCGGTCTTGACGATGCGGTCGCCGAAGTCGGGCTTGGCGACGTCGCCGGTGCAGGCCACCGCCTTGCCGCCCAGCTTCACGATCTCGGCGATGGTCTCCTTGGCCGGCGCCTCGTCGATGTCGTTGATCACCACCCGGGCGCCGTCGCGCACCAGGCGCAGCGCGATCTCGCGGCCGATGCCGCGTCCCGAACCGGTGACGATCGCCACCTTGCCATCCATCTGACCCATGTTGTTCTTCTCCTGGTTTGGAGCGCGGACCTCCAGGTCCGCTCATGAATATGATGCGGACCTGGAGGTCCGCGCTCCGTTTGACTAGTTGGCGGCGACCGTGGCGTGGCCCTGCAAGGTGTCCTGGCCGTTCTGGTTGGTGCACTTGACCTCGAGGTCGATCAGCTTCTCGCCGTTCTCCTCGCGCTTGCCGGTGACCTTGCCGCTCAGCGTAATGACGTCGCCCACCCAGGTGATCGAGGTGAAGCGCGTGCCGAGGCGCCGGATGCGATCGCGCGGCGCGTAGCTGGTGACCAGTCGGCCCAAAAAGCCCATCGACAGCATGCCGTGGGCGAACACGTCCTTGAAGCCGAACTTCTTGGCAAAGTCCAAATCGACATGGATCGGATTGTGGTCGCCCGAGCCGCCGCAATAGAGCGCGAGCTGGTGGCGGGTGATCGGCGGCAGGACGATCGGCTTGATCGGATCGCCGACCTTGACCTGATCGAATTTGGGAGTGACAACCATTTCTTCCTCCCTCACTTCTTGGCGGCGTCGGGATTGCGCACGACGGTGATGCCCGTGCCCTTGGCGACGAGCTTGCCCGACTGGTCCTTCATCGAGGTCTCGGAGACCACGAACCACAGGGCGCCGCCCTTCTTGTCGTACATATCGGTCACCTTCTGCTGGCAGGTGATCCTGTCGCCGACGAAAACCGGCGCGTAGTAGTCGTAGTGCTGCTCGCCGTGCAGGATCAGGCCGATATCGACGTTGAGCAGGCGCAGGAGGCCGCCCTTGCCCGGATCGTCGTTGGTGATGGCCTGCAGGAAGGTCGGCGGCACGGGCACGGCGCGGTAGCCGGCTTTCTTCGCGGCGGCCTCGTCGGCGTAGATGGGGTCTTCCTCACCGATGGCCTTGCAGAAGAGTTTTACCTTGCCGGCTTCGACGGTGGTGCTGAAGGCCTCGAACTCGTGGCCGATGACTTTTTTGTCGAGCTGCATGCGTGATTCCTCCTTGGCGGACGATCTTCGTCGCCCCCTCTCCTCGCCTCTCCCCCTAGTCGCGCCTGTGAAGGCGCTGAGGGGAGAGGAATATGACTCTGAAAAGGTGTTCGACTACTCGTAGCGGCCGACGATGGCCACGCTGGAGACGTTTTCGCGCGGGGCGCCGCCCAGGTTGTGGGTCATGCCGATGCGCGGATCCTTGAGCTGGCGGGCGCCGGCGCGGCCCTGGAACTGCAGGTACATCTCGTAGAGCATGCGCAGGCCCGAGGCGCCGATCGGATGGCCGAAGCACTTCAAGCCGCCGTCGATCTGGCAGGGGATCTTGCCGTCGGCGTCGTAGAAGCCGTCCAAAACGTCCTTCCAGCCCTTGCCGGTTTCGGAGATGTGCAGGTCTTCCATGGTCACCAGCTCGGTGACCGAGAAGCAGTCGTGCACCTCGAACATCGAGACCTCGTCGCGCGGGTTCTTGATGCCGGCCTCTTCATAGGCCTTCTTCGAGGCGATGCGCGTGGTGTGGAAGTAGCTGCCGTCCCACGAATTATGGCCCGACTCCGAGCCGTTGGAGACCGAGAGCTGCAGCGCCTTGACGCTCACCATGTTCTGCTTGCCCATCGCCTTGGCGATCTCGGGCGTGGTGACGATCGCCGCGGCCGCGCCGTCCGACACGCCGCAGCAGTCGAACAGGCCGAGCGGCGAGGCGATCATCGGCGCGTTCAGGATGGTGTCCATCTCGACGGCCTTCTGCAGGTGCGCCTTGGGATTCTTGGCGCCGTTCTGATGACTCTTCCACGAGACGTGGCCGATCGCCTTCTTGAGGTCCTCACCCGAAACGCCGTGCGCCGTCATGTAGGCGGTGGCGAGCTGGGCGAAGTTGCCCGGCGCCGTGCCGTTGGCGCTCCACAAAGCCTGCAGCGGGCCGCCGCGGCCGCCCGGCAGGCCGCCGTAGCCGGTGTCCTTCAGCTTCTCGACGCCCAGCGCCAGCGCGAAGTCGGCGGCGCCGGAGGCGACGGCATAGCAGGCGCCGCGGAAGGCCTCGGTGCCCGAGGCGCACATGTTCTCGACATGCGTCACCGGGATGTTGGGCAGGCGGAGCGTCGTCGACAGCGGAATGCCCGACTTGCCGACATGGACCTCGTCGATGGCGGTCGAGAACCAGGCGGCGTTGAGCTGCTTGACGTCGATTCCGGCGTCGGCAATGCATTCCTTGTAGGCCTCGAGCATCAGCTCCTCGGCGCCGCTGTCCCAGCGTTCGCCGAACTTGGAGCATCCCATGCCGAGAATGGCGACCTTGTCCTTGATACCACGAGCCATTGCAGGTCTCCTTGGTGTTGAGGGTTGAGACTCTAGAACTCTTGAAAGCTTGAAACCACCAAGACCTCACCCTGAGGAGCGCCCGCAGGGCGCGTCTCGAAGGGTGGGCAACTGGCCGTGCTGTAGCCCACCCTTCGAGACGGCGCTTCGCGCCTCCTCAGGGTGAGGTCGAGTTGGTCGTCGCGACGGTCGTCGGTGCGGTGGCCGTCGTCGTGATGAGTGGAAGGCAACATCACACCGGTGCCGCCTTCCAGAAGTAGCGCTTGAAGCCGCCGCGCATGGTGTCGTTGTCGCGGATGCGGAAGGTCATGCGCATCTTGGTGCCGACCTTGACCTGTTCCTTGTCGCTGTCGGTGAAGTCGGCCATGAAGCGGCCGCCCTCGGGGAAGGTGATCATGCCGTAATAGGCCGGCGGATCGGGCGAATAGGTGAGCGAATCGGCGGTGAACGACATCACGTTCGCCTCCAGCCCGGCCATGGCGTAGGGCTCCTGGCTGTCGACGGCGTGGCAGTTGGGATTGACGCAGACCTGGCTGCGCGGGAACTGCACCGTGCCGCAGACCTTGCACTTGCCGCCGACCAGGCCGTAGATCATGTCGCGCTTGCGCCACAGGACCGACAGCGCGGTCTTCTTGTCGAACTCGGCGCGCATGCCCTTCTCGATCGGCAGCATCTCGTTGAAGGCGAGGAACTTCATGTAGTTCTTCTCTTCCTTGCGCCGCGCCATCCAGCCCGACAGGCCCTTGCGCTTGGTCAGCTTGGCGTTCTCGGCGGTGACCTCGAACACCAGGATGTCGACGCCCTGGCCGAACGCCACGACCATGATCCTGTCGCCGGCCTTGGCGGTCTCGAGCGCGTCGACCAGCATGACCAGCGCGTGCGCGGCACCGGTGTCGCCCAGCGTGGCGCCCAGAAGATCGCGCACGGCGCCCTCGCCGATGCCGCAGATCTTGGCCATCTGCTTGGGGACGGCCGGCATCAGGCTGGGCATGATGAAGTGGGTGACCTCGCTGCCCTTGAGCTTGCAGGCGGCCAGCGCGCCCTTGATGGCGGGCGGCACGATCTTCGAATAGCCCTCGTCGCGGATCCAGCGCTCTTCCCAGCCGTAGTCGAAGTCGGTCTCGTCGCCGCGGAAGTGATCGACGAAGTCCATCGACACCGAGTGATGGCCTATCAGCTTGGCGATCACGTTCTCGGTGCCACACAGGAGCGCCGCCGCGCCGTCGCCGTAGTTGAGCTCGTTGGACGAGGCGACGCGGGTCATGCGCTTGTCGGCCGCCGCGACCAGCGCCGGGCCGCCGCCGTTCTTCGAGGCATTGAGGCCGGCGATCAGCGCCGAGGTGCCGGCCTTCTGCGAGCCGCCGACGTCGGAGGCTAAAAGGTTCTGCTCGATCGAGAGCGCGGTGCCGATCACGCCGGCATTCTGGCGATCCTTGAAGGGATGCGTCGTCGAGGCGAAGTAGAGGCTGCGCACGTCTGATGCGGCGTGGCTGGTCAGGCAATCGCGCGAGGCCTCGACCGCCATGGTGATCGAATCCTCGTCCCAGTTGGCCATCGAGCGCTCGCCCTTGGCGAGGCCGCGCAGTCCGGCGGCGAACCACTTGTTGGCGTCGTAGACGGCCTGGCGGTTGAGGCGCAGGCGCGGCACATAGGCCCCATAGGCCACGATTCCGACCATTGTCCCTTCCTCCAACTTCATGAACGAGCGTTTATGAGGTGCTCTTAGCGCGACTGACCGGGGCGGGCGAGATGCATTTGATCATGGCAGACAAGAAGGTGGAACGGCCTTCCGGACTGCAAAACTCCACCGTCTGGCCGTCGTCTCGACCAAGGCCCGAAGGGCCGCGCGGAGAGACCTTCTCTCCCCAATAAGCTGCTTATCGTGGAGCGAAGGTCTCTCCGCTCCGCGCTTCGCGCTCCGGTCGAGACGACGAGGCATTGAATCACCAACTACCCCCTCCGTCATCATGGCGTCGGTGGCATTTCGCGGACCAGGTTGCGGTAACCCGCGTCGGGCGGAATATGGAGGAAGCGTTTGCCGTCGCGGGTTTCGACCCAGGGCTGGACGGTGACGATCTTGCGGCTGCTCGCGGCGGCGAGGACGCCGGCGACGGTCTTGCCTTCGGCTAAAAGCTCGAGGTTTTTCGTCGTGGCGTGGACCAGGGTGCGGCGGCCGGCGGTGGCCTCGTCGATCGCCTGCTGGGCGCCGATCCATACCGAGTCGACCGACTCCGATCCGTCATGCAGGGCGACCTGGTCCTGCGGCGCCTCGGCCAGGAAGAACCAGGTATCGAAGCGCCGGGGGGCAAAGGTCGGCGTGATCCAGTGGGCGAAGGGCACCATGAGGTCGGTGGCGAGCTCGAGGTCCTCGGCTTCCACGAGGTCGACGATGCTCGCCTCGTCCTTGGCGAGCCTGGCGCGCCAGCGTTGCTCGATGGCCAAAAGGTCGGCGGCGGCGATCAGGGCGCGCTGGCCGCGCTGGC
>Ga0209693_10000464_pt1 | contig 16321 bp, 14 predicted proteins | sample HubBroMetageWRM3_FD_188345 | JGI IMG/M metagenome (GOLD analysis project Ga0209693, IMG submission 188345) | Warmed soil microbial communities from the Hubbard Brook experimental Forest, New Hampshire - Hubbard Brook CCASE Soil Metagenome WRM 3... | ecosystem: Environmental > Terrestrial > Soil...
GCCAAGTTCCACATCGTGACAGTCATCAGAAGTGCGGCGCAGGTGTTCGAGCGTCTCGACCAAGAGCGGGTACGTGCTCAGCACCCGCTCCGGACCGCCGCGTTCGAACGACAGCTGTTCGATCACCTGCCGCCAGCCGTTTCCCTCCGTCCCGAGCAGGCGATTCTGCGGAATGAAGACATCGGTAAAAGTGACCTCGTTGAAATGGTGCTCCCCCGACATGTCAACTATCGGCGAAACCTCGATCCCGGGCGTGGACATGTCCACAACGAATTCCGACAGGCCTTCGTGCTTTTTCCCGGTTGAATCCGTGCGCGCCAACAGATACGCGTGCGTCGCGCGATGCGCACCGCTGGTCCATATCTTGCGGCCGCTGACCGACCAGCCCCCCTCAACCTTCTTCGCCGCCGTACGCACGGCGGCCAGGTCCGATCCCGCTTCCGGCTCGCTCATACCCAGGCAGAAGATGTACTCGGCGCTGATGATGCCCGGCAGCAACTCCTTCTGCAGCTCGTGGCTGCCGTGACGCAAAATCGCCGGGCCGATTTGCCGATCGGCGATCCAGTGGGCGGCCACCGGCGCTCCAGCGCGCAGCAGCTCTTCGGTGATAACCAAACGCGACCGGGCGTCCAGGCCGCCGCCGCCGAATTCCACCGGCCACGTGATACCGATCAGTCCCCGAGCCGCCAGCTCGCGGGAGAACTCGAGATCATAGGAGCGCAACCAGCAGTCGCTCCGCGGGGTGTAGCGGCCCGCGGCCAGCCACGAGGCGGTCAGCTCCCGCACCTGTTGGCGCAACGCACCGAGCCGCTGAGCCGCATCGGTATCGGCACATAGGTCATGTTCAGTCGCAGAATCAGTCTCCGTCATACCTGCAGGCCCGTCTCGGAGTGGCACACGACGCAACGATAACATTTTGAGTTTTAACGTCTCAAATCAGTCGATGTCTGGGACTTGCGTCCAGTCCGGAGCACGGTTGCAGCCTAATGCTATTAGGCTGTTCGCCGTGTGCAGTACCGGCAGCGAAGAACCGTCGACGGTGGGACCGTCATCGCAGACGACACGCGGATCGCTACGACAGAAATGGTTGTGGTGCCGATCGTGAGCCCGCCCAACAGGTTTCCGCTTCCGAACGCCTCGACAGAGCTCACCGGTCAAGTGGCGTTGGTAACAGGCGCCACAGCCGGACTCGGCCGCCGCTTCGCGACAGTACTCGCTGCTGCCGGAGCTGCTGTGGTGGTTGCCGGCCGACGGCTCGAGCGGTTGCAGCAGGTCGCTGATGAGATCAGCGAGCGCGGAGATCGTTGCGCACCGGTCGCAATGGACCTGTCACGAACCGCTGGGCTGAGCGACGCGTTGGACCGCGCCGAGGGGGCATTCGGAACCATAACGATTCTCGTCAACAATGCCGCGATCCCGGATGCTCAACGGGCGCATCGGATGTCGCTGGAGCTGATCGACGCAGTCATCGATACAAATCTGCGAGGGCCGTTCGTGCTGACGTGTGAGGTGGCCCGGCGGCTGATCGCCGCAGGGCTGCCAGGCCGGATCATCAACCTCTCGTCGATGGGCGCATACCACTACCAAGGCGACGGAGCTGCGCTGTACTCGGTGACCAAAGCGGCCATCAACCGGATGACCGAAGTCCTCGCGGTCGAGTGGGTCCGCTATGGCATCAACGTCAATGCGATCGCGCCAGGTGCGTTTATGACCGAGATGATGGAAGGTCGGATCGCGCGCGTTGGCGACTTCACAGACGACCTGCCTCGCAAGCGAATCGGAGATCCGGCCCAACTTGACAGCACCCTGCTCTACCTCGCCGCACCCGCATCGGAGTTCGTCACCGGCACCATCGTCAAAGTCGACGACGGGCAATTCCCTCGCTGAGACCCGGTCGAGTTGCCTTCTAACGCGATCGGATGGCCGGTTATACAAACAGTGCTTGATTAACCATGTCCCGCGTCAGTACGCTCCGCACATGACCATCCGGCACGGCGATCTTCGGCTGGAGCGCGACGGTGACGTGGCCGAGATCGTGTGGGCGGCACCGACGCTCAACCTGTTCACCCCTGAGGTCGCCGACGCGTACGACGCGGTGTTGGATGATCTGCCAAACGACGTGCGTGCGCTGATCGTTCGGGCTGAAGGCAAGGTTTTCTGCGCCGGGGTCCAGGCGCAGCAGTTCACCATCATGGACGCCGCGGCCGGCACCGCGTTCAGCCGTCGCCTGCTGGAACTTATTCACCGGATCGAGCGACTCCCGCTGCCGACGCTCGCCGTGGTCCACGCGCTGAACCTGACCATCGGCCTCGAACTGACTTTGGCATGCGACTTCATTTGGGCGGCAACGGAGGCGAGCATGGGGCTCATCGAGGCCCGGGTGGGCATCACGCCCGCTGCCGGCGGCACCCAGCGTCTGGTTGCGCGTGCAGGGGTGGCACACGCCACCGAAATGGTCATCACCGGGCGAACCTACGAGTCGTCGTTGCTGCATGACTGGGGTGTCGTCGACAGGGTTCTACCGGGGCCGGAGTTGCTGGCGAGGGCCCGCGAATTCGCCGCCGAACTCGCGGCCGGACCTACCGCGGCGACCGGAATCGCCAAGCAAATCATCACGCTCACCCGCGATCGTGGCGTCGCGGCCGCCGACGCGGCGACCCCCGAACTGGCCGGACCGGTACTCAGCAGCGAGGATGCGGCGATCGGCGTCGAGGCGCTGCTAACACATGGACCGGGCGCTAAGCCCGCGTTCCGCGGCCGTTAGCGTCGGGTCCACCGTCGACCTGGGCGCCTGGCAACCACCTCGCCTGGCGCACCTTCACCTCCGCATCGATCGCATCCAGGATGCTCGACGTGACGAGGTCGAAGATCTCCTCGGACGACAATCCGCTCTCCGACATCGCCTTGGCCAGCGCCGGGTACTTGTCGGTGTCGATATCGCGCTGATCCTCGGGTGAATAACCCTGTGTGTCATGCAAGGCGCTGCCGATGGCGAACAACTCGAGCGCGTCGAGCAGGGGCATGACGGCCGCACTCGGCACGCCCTCGGCCATCAACCGTTCCGCCGATGTGTCCAGCATGCGAACACCCATTCCGAGGGAACGCTTGGACACGATCAGGGGCACCAGTCCCGGGTGCTCGAGCAGTGCGTTGCGCAGGTTGCGGGCGTTCTGAGACATCCAGTGCCGCCAGTTGTCTTCCGACTCGTCGGGGGTGCGGACTTTGCTGAGCGCCAATTCCGCTGCACCCACAAGGATTTCGTCCTTGTTTTCGAAGTGATGGTACAGCGACGCACCGTTGACGCCGAGCGCGTCGGCCAGTCGGCGGATGCTAAGGCCCGCCAGGCCGTCCTGGTCGATAATGGTGAGCGCCGTCTCGAGTACCTTGCGCCGCGAGATCAACGCAACCTTGGGCCGTACCATGCCGTTCGCCTCCCAGGAATATGTGGTCTCAGGTTAACCAAACACCGCGCTGGAAGCGGGGCGACACTCATTGCGCCGAGACCGTTGGGGCCGCCGAACCGTAGCGCCTCTTCAACTCGGCCTTGGGCAGCTTGCCGGTGACGTTGCGCTCGAACGGGTCCACCGCCAAGAAGTCCGCTGGCACCTTATACCTGGCCAGGCGTTCGCGGCAGTACTCGGCGAGCGCGTCGCGGTTCAGCTCGCTTCCCGGATTCAGCACGATCAGCGCCCGGCCGACTTCTCCCCAGCGCTCGTCGGCGATGGGGATGACGGCCGCGTCGGCAACATCGGGATGGGCGTGCAGCACCCGCTCGACCTCGGCCGGATAGACGTTTTCGCCACCCGACTTATACATGTCCTTGAAGCGGTCGACCATCGTCAAGAAACCGTCTTCGTCGCGCCTGACCGCGTCACCGGTGCGGAACCAGTTCCCGGCGAAAGACGGGTCGTCAGCCCTCTCGCGGCGCCAGTAGCCGACCGTCACCGCCGGTCCATTGGCCCACAGCTCCCCCGCCTCGCCGACCCCGACGTCCTGGCCGTCCGGCCCAACGATGCGAATGTTGGTGTACTGCACAGGATCACCGCACGAACCGAATTTCCGAAGCGTGTCCGACGGCCGTACCACACTGACGATCGGGCCCATCTCGGTGGCGCCGTATCCGGGACTCAACGGCCAAGCGCGGTCGTAGAACGCCTTGGTCACCTCGTAGTTCAAGAAGCCACCACCGACCTGGCCGTGGCGCATGTGGCTGAAGTCGGCTTCGGCGAACGCCGGAACCCGCGCCATCACCTGGTACATGACGGGCGCTCCGGAGAAGTGGGTGAACCCCTTTGCGGGGTCGGCGAGCAGCCTTACGACCTCGGCGGGGTCGAACGCCGGCACGACCGCCACCGTGCCGCCCAGCGCCAGGATCGGGTTCGTCATGCTGTTGAGGCCCGCAGCGTGAAAAAACGGCAGGACGGCCAGATAGCGGCTGCGTGAGGTCAGTTCGTACGGGTCGAGCGAGTTCAGCATCTGGTAGTGCAGCATCCGGTGCGTGCAGATCGCCGCCTTGGGACGTCCGGTGGTCCCTGAGGTATAGATCAACTGGACCGGATCGGTGACCTCGACGATCGGCATCGCGCTGCGGGGAGCCGCACGGTCAGCCGCGGCGACGATGTCATACGCGGCATCCTCGACATCAAAAGACGCCAGCCGACGCACCCGCGCGGCGGTGCCGACGCGGGCCGCCATGTCAGCCCAGGCCACGTCGTGGACCAGCACGACGGGTTCACAGTCGGCACAGCAAAACTCCAGCTCAGGCTGCGTGAGACGGAAGTTCAGCGGAACCAACATCGCCCCGATCCGCATGCACGCGAACTGCAAAATTAATACCCACGGGTGGTTGGCGGCCAGCACCGCGACCCGGTCCCCGCGGCGGACGCCGAGGTCGACGGCGAGTGCCCCCGCGAGGCCGGCGACCCGGTCCTCGAGCTCACGCCACGTGTTCACCTCACCGGTACGGACATCCTCGATTGCCGGCTGATCCGGACGGCGGTGCGCGTGATAGTTCACGACGTCGGTCGCATAATGCTCAATGCTCATCGCCGATCCCCTTCAACGTTTCACCCGTGGCGACGGTCATCAGCCGGGTCGGCCGATCACATCGGCGCTGTTGGTGCGCCCATCGTAACCATATGATGTTTGGTTGTACTCTCGACGCATTTTCCAGCAGACAAAATCCAATCTCGGGCCCAACGCTTGCTCGTCGGATCGCCCCGATAGATCGCCTGGCGATTTTTCAGCCAGCCTACGAGCACGCGATCACGGTGCAAGCAGGCCGCGTGACCTTGCTATACCAAACGATGTTTGGTACCGTGACGGCCGTCGCCGTCCGGATCGGGAGAGCCGCTGTGGATCAGTTCGACCATCACTCGCACGACTTCGCCCAGCACTGGCGCGACGTCTATGCCGGTATGCGGAAGCAGTGCCCCGTGGCGCACAGTGATCGGCACGGTGGCTTCTCAATACTGACCCGTTACGACGACATCAAGAAGGTGCTGGCCGACCCCGACACGTTCGTGAGCGGCCGCGAACTGTCGCTCGGCGGCAGCGTCGTGAGTGGCGGTGCGACGGTGCCGACCAACCCGGTCCGCATGGGCATGATGGAGATGGACCCGCCGGTATCCCAGGCCTACCGCAAGCTGCTGGCACCGTTGCTGTCGCGCAAGGCGATCGATGCCTACCGCCCGCGGATGCAGGAGATCGTGTCCTGGACGATCGACCGCGTAATCGACTCCGGCAGCATCGATTTCGTCGACGAAATCGCAAATCCGCTGCCCGCGATGGTGTCGCTCGACTACTTCGGCCTGTCGCTGGACAAGTGGGAACAGTACGCGACGACGCTGCACAAGGCCGTGTACCGGGAGAAGGGTTCGGCGCGTGATCTGCTGGCGCTCGTCGACGACGTGCGGTCCACCGTTGTCGACCGGCGAGCGACGGCCGGCGAGCGCGGTGATCTTGTCGACGCGCTGTTGACCGGCGAGGTCGATGGCGAGCCGCTCAACGACGACATGGTCACCGAGCTGTTGTTCATGTTGCTCAACGGCGGTATCGACACCTCGACCGCGTTGATCGCCCACATGTTCGGTTACCTGGGCGAGCATCCGGCCGACCGCGAGACGCTGATCGCCGACCCAGCCCTGATCCCTTCCGCCATCGACGAGATGCTGCGGTATTTTGCGCCCGGCACTGGGGTTGCCCGCACCATCGCCAAACCCGTCGAGATCGAGGGCCACCGATTCGCGCCGGGTGACCGGGTGTATTGCGCGATCGGTGGGGCCAACCTCGACCCCGCGGTCTTTGCCGACCCCGACGAGGTGCGCTTGGCCCGTGAGAACAGCGGCAAGCACCTGTCATTCGGGTTCGGTGTGCATCGCTGCCTCGGGTCGTTCTTGGCGCCGATGGAGTTGACGGTGCTGCTCGGCGAGGTACTTCGTCGGATGCCCGACTACGTCATCGACTGCGAGGGGGTCCGCCAATATCCCACGATCCCGCTGGTCAACGGCTATCTCGCGATGCCGGCCACGTTCACCCCAGGCCCACGCGTGCTGACCGGATTCGCCAGCGCGCTACCGGTCCGGCTGGAACCGGCGACCGCGGGCTGACCCCGCGTCGATCAACCGCCATCCAAGTAGCCCGCGCGAGCCTGATCGAGGAAGGTCTGCCTGGCCGCGGAGGCGTCTCCGAGCATGTTGAGCTCGAAGGTGTAGCTGAGCTCCTGTCGATAGAGCGTGCGTAGGTCGCGGGCGGCGGTGTTGTTCAGCGACTGTTTCATCGCACGCACCACCCGCGGTGTCTTGGCCGCGATCGTCGCAGCGATCTGCATTGCCCGGTCCACCGTTGCGTGCACGCTCGGCTCCACGTGGTAGACGCTGCCGTAGGCGTGCAGCTCGGCGATGTCGAACGGTTCGCAGGTGAACATCGCGGTGCGCATCCGCTTCTCCGGCAGCAGGCCGAGCGCCTGCACCCCACCGGTCGTGGCTCCGTTGTCGACCTCGGCGAGCACGAACCTTGTTGCGGCACAACCGACTAGCACGTCGCAGGTGCCCGCTAGCAGCACCCCTACGCCCACGCAGTAGCCGTGCAGACAACCGATCACCGGTACGGCGCACTCGGCAATCGCCAAGCTGGAGTCCTGAGACCCCCTGGCCTGTCCCAGGATCCCCTCGAACCCGGGCAGGGCCTGAACCTCCTTGAGATCACCGCCGGCGCAGAACCCGTTGCCGTCGGCACGCAGCACCGCGACCCGTACCTCGTCGCGGTGCTCATAGCTGCGCAGCAACTCGGTCAGCCGAGCCAGGTCGGCGATGGTGTAGGCGTTGGCGGGCGGGTGGTGCACCACCAGCTCGGCGACCCCGTTGGCGTGAACCGTCTCCGTTACGGACACGCCGGCTCCTTCAACACAGCGGCCGAAGCGGCCAGCAGCTCACGTGCCTGGTTGACGATCCGCGTAACCAGCTCGGCAACGGTGGGAATGTCGTGGATCGCCGCGGACACCTGCCCGGCGACCAGCAGGCCGTGCTCGACGTCGCCATCGCGCTGGGCGACACGGATCTGTTCCTCTTCCCAGGCCTGGAATTGCTCGGGCGACAACGTCTCCCGCGCCTTGTCCAGGGCGGCGATGGCGTCGTTGCGCAGCCCGCGGATCGGGGCGTAGATGCCGCCGTAGACGACGTCCTCCCACTCCTTGGCGTCGACGATGCGCTGTTTGTAGGCGTGGTGCCATTGATGCTCCCGGGTGGCGATGAAGCGGGTTCCCATCGCCGCAGCGGCACCCCCCATCGCCAGTACCGCGGCCAGCCCGCGCCCGTCGCAAATGCCACCGGAGACCACCACCGGGATATCGAGGGCGCCAATCACCTGCGGCGCCAACACCATCGTGTGCACACCTTTGGCGTGCGTATGCCCGCCCATCTCGTAGCCGGAGGCGATGATGACGTTCGCGCCGTACTCGGCGGCCTTCACGGCGTGTCGCACCGAACCCACCTTGGCCATGTGCACCAGGCCGGATTCGCGGATGGCAGGACCGAACTCGCCGGCGAAGCCTGCTGAGGTCACGATCGCGCGCAGCCGCTCGCCCGCCTTACCGCCGTCGCGCTTGACCGATATCGCCTCGTCAATGCAGGTCCGGCTCACCAGCAACAGCTCCCCGTCAGGGGTGCGACCGACCGGCACGTTGACAGCAAATGGTCGGTCGGTGCTCGATGCGACGTACTCGATCGCGCTGCGAAAGCCCTTGCGCAGGAATTCTTCTGAGGTGTTGGTGATGCTCGGGCAGCTGACCGTGCCCAGCCCGCCGGCGGCCGATACCGCGGCGGCCAGGTGCGTCGTGGGCGACGGGCCCATGCCGTCCTGCATGACCGGGTAGTCGACACCAACCAAATCCTGGAATCGATGCCACATTCGGCTCACAAATGCCTCCTGGTCACGAGAATCAGCGACCGCCTTCATCACGGCCGACCGACACGGTCTTGGGATGCGGCATCGGGTGCCGCACATCGGGCGCCTCGTCGGGAGCCTGCTCACGCACCCACTCCACCACCCGAAGATAGGTATCGATGAGCCGGTCCTCGGCGTCATACGCAAATCGCGCCGGATACAGCGGATAATCTGCGGGTGTCACCGGGTTGGCGGTAAGCCACTCGACCGCCTCGACCATTGCGACATGTGCGGGAACCACCTCTGCATAACCGAGCTCGCGCTTGGCCTTGTTGTTGTCCAGCAGAATGTGCGGATCGCCGCTCGGCGGCAACAGTTCGATGAGCGCCGATGGCGCCATCTCCCGCGGGATCCCGACGAATTCCAGTTCGGCGCCCATGATGTCGACGACGGCCTCGGCCCACTGCCGCACGGTGAACTGGTCGTCGTCGGCGGCATTGTAGGCCTGCCCGTTAGCCACGTCGGGATGGTCGACCGCGCCGAGCACCACCTCAGCGGCATTACGGCACGCACACCGCGAGATGATCCACAATCCGTTGTCCGGCAGGATCATTCGGCGTCTGCCGTCGCGCACCCGACGCATTACCGACCACTCCCAGGGCACCAGGTTGCGCGGGCCGTAGATCGCCGGGTAACGGATCACCGTCCCCCGGTAAGCGCTGGCTTCGGCCCGGTCGAGCACGGCGCGCTCCGCGGCTCGAATCAGTTTGGCGAACTTTGGCACCGGCTCAGTGCCGTCGGACAGCGGCCCGTCTTCGCGGGCGTTGATCGCCATCCCGTAGGGGCGGACCTTGGCCGCCTGCAGGCAGCCACGGTAGGCGGGCACGCCACCGATGCTGATCAGGTGCCCGCACCGCCCCGCGAACACCTCGGCTATGGTGGCGACCCGACCGTACATCGCCAGCACCAGGTCGTACTGGGTGCCACCGATCGCCTCGGTCAGGGTGTCCGGGAAGTGCGGGTCGGCGTGGATGTGTGGGACATCCGGCAAGCCGTCTGGCTCGTGCACGCCGCGATGCAGCATCGTCACGTCGTGCCCCCGGCGCAGCAGGCCCTCCAGCACCGGCACACCCGTCGATCCGCTGCCACCGATGACCAGCGTCTTCATCGCCTCACCACTTGCCGTCCAATTAACCAAACAGTAATTGGTTCTCGCTATCAAACCACATCATGGGCCCGCTCAGCCAGCGGACCGATCGGCCGCCGCGTGCCCGTCACCGCCGGGAACTGCGCCACAATGCGTTCGACGACCAACCGGGCCGATTCCACGCAACCGCTCTGCCCAGCCGTTGCCCATTCCCGCACTCCGTCGCCGACGTTGAACAGGTTCGGAATCGGTGTGGTCTGCGGAAGGTCGTGGCCTGCGATTGCCCGCTGGGCCGGCCAGTCCTCACCCGCACAGACTTGCACCGATAGGATCTTTGCCGTCTCGAAGCCTGGAAAGTGCTCGGCCAGATCGGCTTTCAGCATCTCGATCTCGGCGGACTCATCGAATGCGCCAGTAGCCGGATGTGGCGTACTGGCGCCGGCGTACAAATGCCATCCCGCTGGTGCCATCTCGGGACACGTCTCGGTCAGATTGGCGGCGTAGGCCAGTCGGCGGGTCGGACCGAAGAACACCACTCCCGGCACCGTGGTCAGCGGCCGCCTGCTGGCAAAGTTCACAGTGATCAGTGTGCTCGGTGCCGATTGTGTGCGGATCCGCTCGGCATAGCCGGCAGGTAGGTTCTTCTCGCCGCACATTCGCACGGTCGATACCGGTCCGGCATTGCTGACCACCACGCCTGCCCGGACGGACACATCCCGGCCGTCGCGGCGCACGATCGCGCCGTCGACGCGACCGGCCTCGTCGGACGTCAGTCGGACGACCTCGCTATTCAGCCACAGCACCCCACCGGTGCGCTCGAACTGGTCGGCCAACGCCCGCCACGGCCCAATGCTGCCCTCGGGATGCATGGCATAGGTGTCCAGAGCCTTCGGTTTGGTGAGGTAGTCGAACAGCAATGCGGCTTCCACGTCAGCGGGCTCGGCCGCGAACAGGGCGCTGGTCAGGTTGCGCAGCAGGCCACGCACGAACGGTCCGCGGCGCATTGTCACGTCGGCAAGCGTTAGCCCCGGCGCAGGCCGCAGCCCAGCGAACCGCCGAGCGGCGATACCCAGCAGCACCACAAGCGTTTTCACTATCGCGCCGGTCACCCCGTTCATCACCGGCATGTCGCGCTTGCCCAAGCGCAGCACCAGCGGCTGTGCGGGCAACCTGGTCCCCATCGATATGCCCAGATCGTCGAAGAGCCTGCCGTTCTCACCACCGGTCTCGATGATCAGCGCACCGGTGTTGACCCGGAATCCGTCGATCTCGACCGTGGAGGCGCGTCCGCCGACGCGATCGCGGCTTTCCGCCAGCAACGTCCGGTATCCGAGGTGGTTCAGGCGCGCTGCCGCGGCCATGCCACCGGCGCCCGCACCGATCACCAATACGTCGAACAACTCGTCACCGGTTTGAGACACCCTGCCCTCCAAACACTTTGAAATCGGATCGATCAACGTCCAGAGCCGTCGAATTCGGCATAAGGCATGTGATGCGTTGGGCACCAGGGGCTTCGGGAGTGGAGCTTACCGTCACTTGATCGCCGCGCCCGCGTCGATCGGCAGCGAGATCCCGGTGATGTAACGGGCCTCGTCGCTGGCCAGAAACAACACCGCATTGCTCACATCGCCGGGTTCGATCCATGGCACCGGCAGCGCGTTCATCTCTCCGGCGGGCACTGCGAACATCTCTCTGGTCGGATGCGGATCGTCCGGCAGGAACACGCGATAGGTCGCCTCATTCATGATCATCGGTGTGTCGACGTTCGTCGGGTGGATGCTGTTGACCCGGATGTTCAGCGGTGCCAGCTCGAGGGCCAGCGTCTTCATCAACCCGACTACCCCGTGCTTGGCGGCGACGTAGTGCCCAATTCCGGGCTGACCGATGAGCCCCGCGATGCTGCTGGTGAGTACGATCGATCCGCCATTGCCCGCGGCGATCAGGTGCGGTACCGCCGCTTTCGTGGTGCGCCACACCCCGGACAGATTGATGTCGATAATCTGCGACCAGGCTTGCTCGGAGAGCTCGAAGGATGCACCCACGGAAAGGATTCCGGCGTTGGCTATCACAATGTCGAGTCGTCCAAGCTGGGCCACCCCGTCGTTGACCGCGGAAACGAGTGCCTCACCGTCGCGGACGTCGACCTCGCGGGTCATTACGTTCTGACCGAGTTCCTTGACCTGGCGGGCGGTTTCCTCGAGATCCTCGGGAGTCGATAGCGGATAAGGCACCGACTCGATCTGACGGCAGATGTCGAGCGCGATGATGTCGGCGCCCTCCTCGGCAAGCCGCAGCGCATGGCTGCGACCCTGGCCGCGCGCGGCGCCAGTGATCAACGCGACCTTGCCTGCTACCCGTCCGGTCATGCGCTTCTCTCCTATCGTATGGAACGAAAGTGGTTAGTATTTAGGGCTTTTCGAAAGTCAGAGGGACGCGGTCGGGGCAGTTGGCGATCCCCGGCGCCCACGTGAGTTCGGTCGGATCTCCGTCGAATTTCAGATTGGTAATCCGGGCCAGCAGCTCTTCGAACGCGATGGTGATCTCCACGCGGGCCAGGTGCATGCCCACGCAGCGGTGGATGCCCAGACCGAAGCCGGCGTTGCCGCCGCGTGGTGGGTCGAACTGCAGCTGGTCGGCGTTGGGAAACTTCTCTTCGTCGCGGTTAGCCGAGTCGAAACGCACCAGCACCCGGTCGCCCTTGCGCATAGGGCACCCGCCGACCTCGGTGTCGCGCGTAACCGTGCGACCGAATGTGGCTACCGGGGATGCGTGCCGGATGAACTCGTCCATGTCGTTGCGCACCCAGCGCGGATCTCGCACGCGGGCTTCGAGTTCGGGCTGCAAGGCAATGTTCATGGCGATGGTGCCGATCGCCGAGCGAGTGGTGTCGAGCCCGCCGAGAAACAGCACACAGATGGCGCCTAGCGCTTGCTGCGGGTCGAGCGGCTTGCCGTCAACAGTGCCGGTGACCAGGGACCGCAGGATGCCCTCTTCCTCCGGCGGATTCGCGGTGGCCGCGGCCAGGTATTCGGCGGCCAGCATCCCGAGGTTCATGAAGTTTTCTTCGGTGCCGTCTTCGGTGACGGCGAAGACGACCTCTTTGGCCCGCTCCATCTTCGCCATGTCGGTTTCCTTGAACACCACAGAGGCCAGCACCCGGGACACGAACGGTCCGGCGAACTCACCGAGGAGTTCAACCTTCCCGTTGTCGACGAACCCGTCGATGAGTTCGCGCGCGATGCTGCGCATCTCGTCTTCGAACGTCAGCGAGTATTTGCGCGACAGATACGGGTTGAGCAGCTGGCGAAACCCGGTGTGTAGCGGCGGATCGGAGTCCAGCGGACCGAGGCCGATTGGGGTGGGTGCGGGTGAACCTCCCTGCGACGAGAACGTTTCCGGATCCTCGAGGACTTTTCGAACGTCGGCATAGCGGGTGACCATCCACATCGGACCGGTCAGTTCGGTCTCGGCGCGCACCACCGGGCAGTGCTCGCGGGCGTAGGCGAAAGCGTCGTACTTCCAGTTCTCGTGTTCGGCGTCGAACAGGTCGAACGTGGGAAGCAGCGCGGCGAGATGGCGATCAATGGCGGAAGAGGTCATCGATACGGCTCCGTACCTTGAGCAACCGAATTCAAACGGCGTTCGATATTTAATTGGCCAGCATGCCATATGAAGTGCATCACGTTCAACTAGGGATGTGACCTGCCCCGAGGGTTAGCGGCCGTCGTCGTCAGCCCTGCACGACGGGGTCCAACTTGAGTGGCCGAGCGGCCTCGACCATGATGATCTCCCACTCCATGCGCGGGTGCTCGTCCCACTCGCGGCGAGACTTGATGCGAGCGCGATCGGGGAAGCCATGGTGGATGCCCTGCGGATCGTGGCTGACCAGCCCGGCTTTAAGCGGACGACCAAGCGATTTGCCGCCGTGGATCAACGCGATCTCGTCGTAGTCGGCGTTGCGGTGGAACCACGGGATGCGCTCGACGCCCTTAACAGACTCGAACGGACGCGGGAGCAGGTTGATGATGTTGATGCCCTCGGCGACCAGGAAGCAATGCATCGACGGCGACAGGTGCAGGCTGTCGGACATGATCACGTTCCAGTCGCGGATGTTGAACGCAAACGGAAAGTAATCACCCTTCCACCCCTGGACGTCGCACGGGTGATGGTCGACGTAGATCGATGAGTACTCGCTGTCGTACTTGACCCTGATCTCGTATTCGTCCCGATCAGAGAGCACGGCGGCGGGCTCGGGCACGCGAATCACGTCGGGATCGAAGGGGGCGTGGCGGCCCAGTCCCACATAGGTGGGCGCCCGCAGTTCACCGACCGTCTCGATACCGAACAGCATGGTCTCGCCGCCGTCGACCACGAAACGGTGCGTGATCGCCTTCGGGATGACGACGTAATCTCCTTGCCCGTAGCTAATTGGGCCGAACTCCGTCTCGACCGTCCCCGATCCGCGGTGGACGAACCAGCACTCGTCGCCGTCGACGTTGCGCCGGTAGAACGGCATCGCCTCGGCCCGCCGTGACAACCAGATGGTGGCGTCGGCGTTGTAGTAGAGCCGCTGAGGGTTTCCGCGTGCATCGGTCAGGTCCTCCGGCTTGATGTCACCGAGCATCGCGCTGGTCGACCTGAACCGGCCCTCGCTGCGGAAAACCGTCGGGTCATTGGAGCGATACAACACGGCCTCGCGGCCGTCGAAACCCCGCCGGGTGAGTTCATCGTCCTTGAGGAGTTCGCCGTTGCTGCCAGCGCCGGGCAGATCACGGTGGGCCTGCCTGCTCGTCTTGCCCTTGCTGAACTGGATCAACGTGCGCATGGTCATGGGGCCAGCATATGGCATCGTCAAGCATTTGACGATCGTTATTTGGTTTAGTCTCGGCGGGTGAGGCGACTCGAGTCTCCTCGTCCGGGCGCCGATACCTTCCGATGCTGCGATGGCGGCGTCCCTACAAACGAACTTTGTTTGGTATCTTGACCGGGTGGTCGAGCTTCCACCAGGCACCCCACGAACCGGTCTGCCGCCGTTGACCGGGGTGCGTGTGCTGGACCTGAGCGCATTGGGTCCCGGCCCCTTCTGTTCGATGCTGCTTGCCGATTTCGGAGCCGACGTGCTGGCGGTCGCCCGGCCGGGCGCCCCGCACCCCTCCGATCCGGCCGGGTCCCTGGCACGGGGTAAACGCTCAGCCGTAGTGGACATGCGCGCGCCGCGCGGCCCAGAGGTTATCGCCCGGCTCGCCGACACCGCCGATGTCCTGCTGGAGAGCAATCGCCCGGGCACGATGGAACACCGTGGGCTGGGCCCGGACGTGTTGTGCGTGCGCAATCCGAGGCTGATCTACACGCGGCTGACCGGCTGGGGCCAAGACGGGCCTTACCGCGACAGAGCCGGACACGACATCAACTACGCCGCGATCGCGGGCACTCTCGGCGTGATCGGCGACGAACGGCCAGTACCCCCATTGGCAATGCTGGGCGACCTGGCGGGTGGCTCGCTATTCGCGGCGCTGGGAATAGTGATGGCGCTCTACGAACGCACCGTCACGGGCCGGGGCCAAGTTATCGACGCGGCGATCGCCGACGGCTCGGCGCTGCTCAACCTCACCAACCTCGCCGAGTTCAACGCAGGGATCTGGGCCGGCCGTGGCCGGCACATCCTGTCTGGAAACGCGCCGTTCTACGGTCCCTACGCGTGCGCCGACGGTCGGTTCTTCGCCGTCGGCGCCATCGAACCGAAGTTCTACGCCGACTTCCTCGGTGCTCTCGGCATCGAAGACGTCGACATCTCCGAGCAGCTCAACCCGGCGCACTGGCCCGAATTGCGCGAGAGGATCGCTGCCGTTTTCGCAACCAAACCGCGCGCCCACTGGACCGCCGCGTTCGCCGATGTCGACGGTTGCGGAGCACCGGTTCTCGAGCTCGATGAACTCGCGGACGACCCGCATTTGCGGGCACGCTCCACGCTCGTTACCGAGCCGGACGGCTCGGTAACCGCCAGCCCTGCACCACGGCTATCCCGCACCCCGGGCCGGATGGGCCCGGCGCCGACGGCGATCGGTGCCGATACCCGGGATGTACTGCGCGAGTGGGGTTTCGCCGACGACGAAGTCAGTTCCTTGATCGCCGACGCGACAGTCGCGTCGGCCGAGTGACACCGCGACCGTCGCATTCACTCGACGGCGATGGCGTGCTCCGGGCAGCTCAGCACCGCCTCGTCGATATCGGCCCCATCCGCGTCATCGACACGATCACGCAGCACCACTCCGAAACCGGTGTCGTCCATGTCGAAGTAAGCCGGCGCGATGAGCACGCACCGGCCGTGCCCCTGGCACTTACTTGGGTCGATGGCCACACGAGACAACGTATTTCACCCCTCGCAATTCTTGCCTTTGCGGCCCAGCCGGCGCCGCCAGTCGTGCGCGCCGGTGAGCCGCACCAACCGTGCCTGTAGTCGGCTCATCCACGGCACGTACGGATACCAGTGCGGTTCGGATCTCAGCTTGAACCGTTCGGTCACAATGGCCTGCTGCCGGCAAAACTTGAGAAGTCCGGCGGCCCCGCCGTTACGGCCACCGATACCCGAGGACTTCCAGCCACCCATCGGCAAGGTAAGCAGCATGGTCGCGGTAAGCACGCTGTTGATGTTGACCGCGCCGGCTTCCAGCCGACGGGCAACCCGGTCGGCCCGCTCCTTGTTCCCGCTGAACACGCTGGCGGCCAACCCGTAAGGCGAGTCGTTGGCCAGCCGGATGGCCTCGTCCTCGTCACGGACTCGCATCACCGGCA
>Ga0209693_10000465_pt1 | contig 16307 bp, 12 predicted proteins | sample HubBroMetageWRM3_FD_188345 | JGI IMG/M metagenome (GOLD analysis project Ga0209693, IMG submission 188345) | Warmed soil microbial communities from the Hubbard Brook experimental Forest, New Hampshire - Hubbard Brook CCASE Soil Metagenome WRM 3... | ecosystem: Environmental > Terrestrial > Soil...
ATGAGCCGTATCCGGCGTTGGTCGTCAACCGGTGGTGGGAAATGCTCGATGGCAACGCGGCCGTCGCGGTGCTCACCGAAGGTTGCGACCCCGCGCTGCTCACGCCGCCGGTGAACGCGCTGCGGGCGTCGCTGCATCCGGACGGGATGGCGCCTCGGATTGCCAATCTCCCTGAGTGGCGCGCGCATATCCTCGAGCGGCTGCACCGCCAAGTCCAGGCCACGCGTGACCCGCGGCTGGCCGAGCTGCACGCCGAGTTGTCGGCCTACCCCGGGGGTGTGGCAGAGCGCCCCGGGCTCACCGATGTCGCGGTGCCGCTACGCCTTCGTCACGGCGAGACCGAGTTGGCTTTTTTCAGCATGACTGCCGTCGTCGGCGCGCCGCTGGATGTCACGGTCGCCGAAGTGGCAATCGAGTCGTTTTATCCCGCCGACGCGGAAACCGCTGAGGCGCTGCACGCAATGGGAGGGTGAGCCCATGACCGACGCCGCCGCAACCGAATTGATCCATACCCAAATGCCACTGTGCGCGACTCTGGGCATCACCGCGGACACCTTCCGGCCCGACGAGGTGGTGTTGAGTCTGGATTGGGCACCCACGCTTACCACAGGTAACGACGTGCTGCACGGAGGGATCGTCATGGCCCTGGCGGACTCAGCGGGCGGGGCATGTGCGTTCTTGAATCTCCCTGAGGGGGCGGGAGGAACCGCAACCATCGAATCCAAGACCAATTTCTTGGCTGTGACCCGCGGTGGCACAGTCAAGGCGCACTGCCACCCGCTGCACATCGGGAAGCGCGTCATCGTGCTGGAAACCGAAGTCCGCGGCGACGACGGCAAGCTGGCCGCCAAAGTACTACAAACCCAAGCGATCCTGTGATCAGCGAGCGAGCTGACGCGCCAACCGCTCGGTGAAGTCCCGCACCCGTTCGGGATTGTCCAATGCGTACTTCGCCGCGGTGGCGCGATCGCCGTCGTCGGTGTGCCGCACCACGATGGGGATACCGTCGTCGTGGACGGCGTCAAACGCGTCTTCATCGGTGATGTCGTCGCCGAGGTAGATCGGTAACAACGGACCCGGGTGCTCGTCATGGCGAATGTAGTCGAGCACCCAGCGCAGCGTCTTGCCCTTGTCCCAGTCGACATTTGGACGTAGCTCGATGACTTCGCGACCGGTGGTGACGCGAAGCGCAGTGCGCTGACCGGCGCTTCGTACCGCTGCGGACACCTCGCCGACTCGGTCACGCGCGGCGTTGCGGTAGTGTACGGCAACACCAAACCGCTTGTGCTCCACCACAACACCCGGGATGTGACCGAGCTGGTCGGCCAGCTCGGCGGCCGCCTCCTCGAGCACCGGGATACTCGCCGCCGCCTCAGCGTTTTCGTGGTGTGCGCCGTCGGGTCCGGTCAGCTCGAAACCATGACTGCCCGCATACCAGATGCCGGGCAGGCCAATCCGCTGGCGCACGTCGGCGAGGTCGCGGCCGCTCAGTATCGCGACGGGGCACTGCGTGGTCAGCGATGTCAGCGCATCGGCCGCACCCTCGACCAGCCACGCAGAGTCGGGATTCTCGACGATGTCGGAGAGCGTGCCGTCGAAGTCGAAGAACACCGCAGGCTGCCGACCGGTCACCACGTCGAGCGCCCGCACCGCATCGGGCAGCTCGAACATCCGGCGGTCCCCGGTGCGCACGCTGATGTCGCGCACGTCCGTGATCACCGCGTCGGCCCCTCGGCTGGTCAGCTCATCGCGGTGTCCGGTCGTGTCGATCGCGAGCACCAGCGCGAATCCGCCGGCCCGGGCGGCGGCGACACCGCTCCCGGTCGCCGTGACGACGGCGCACCGGCCCGGGCGCACCGACAGTTGCCGCGCTGCCTCGACCAGCGCCGCAGTGTCGGGCGGCTGGCGGAGTTCGTCGGAGCCCACACCGGCGTCGTGCAGCTGCTTCAGGAGGGGCTTATCGGCCGCCCGGTCACCGAGGTCGAACAGCACCGCGTCGTAGCGGCGCGGATCGATGGTGACCGACATTCGCCTGCCCTGCCTTCCCGGCACGCTGTCGCGATGCCGGTAGCAAGGTTAGTCAGGTCGATCAGTCTCCGGACCGTCAGACCGATCTGTTGGCGAACAGCAAGATCGAGTCTTGGCTGAGCATTTCCAAGCGCGCCACGGCCATCGCGATACCTTTGGCCAGTTCGTCGGCGTCGGCTGCCGCGTCGTAATCCGCCGTGATACCGAACACCAGGTCGTTGGCATAGCTCAACACCGCGACACCCGTGCGCAACCGCAGTGCGATCGGTGGAATCGGCAGCAGGCGCGCTACCTCGCGGCCCATCATCCGCAGCTGGCGGCGTGGTCCCGGGATGTTGGTCGCCAGCGTCACGATGCCGCGCTGCGGCAGACGGGTGAGGAACCGAATTAGCCACGAGGACACCATGAACGGGATGTAGTTGGTCGCGGAGACCGCCACGTTGCCTGCTTGCCGCTGCCCACCTTGCTTGGCCCGGCTCAACCGGCTGTGCACGACGCGCAATTGCTGGATCGGGTCGTCTTGTTCGACGGGGAGATAGGGCAGCATGATCGAGAGGCGATTGCCCGGCTTATCCAGCGCGTCGGGCGAGCGCACCGACACCGGGACCAGGGTGCGCAGCGAGTCCGGGCGGGGTTCCTCGCCGCGATGCAGCAAAACCGAGCGGAAGCCTTCGGTGATCGCGGTGAGCGCAACGTCGTTGATGGTGACGTCGAACTTCCGGCATACCTGTTCGACCTCGGCGAGCGGCACGCGCACCGCCCGGTAACACCGCATCCTGGTGACCGGCCCCACCAGTGAGCTGCCCGCGGAAGGTCGGAGCAAGCCGGTGGCAATTTCCGCGGCGCCGCCAACCGTCCGCGCAGCGGCACCGGTGATGCCGGTGGCCATCCGCCACAGGTTGTCCAGCGGGTTCCAGGGGTTCTCCAGCGGTTTGGGTTCCGGCACCGGCTTGAGGTGATGGCGTGTCGCGGCACTCCGCTTGGTGACGGTGGGGCGAGCGAACGCATCGCCGTCGATGTCGTCGCACAGTCGACTGAGGATGCGGGTCGCCGAGATTCCATCGGCCATGCAGTGGTGGATCTTCATCAGGATCGCCCAACGATTGCCTTTCAGACCCTCGATGACCCAGCATTCCCACAGCGGGCGGTCTCGGTCCAGACGGCGCTCCAGCACGTCGGCAACGACTCGGTACAGTTCGGCGTCATCGCCGGGCCGTGGAAGTGCCACCCGGCGCACGTGACGGCTGAGGTCGAATCCCGGATCGTCGACCCACTGTGGTGCACCAACATCGAAAAGTTGGGTACGCAACATCTGAGTGCAGCGCGGTATTGCCCGGATGCGTTCTGCCAGAACGTCCTTGATCTCGCGGTAATCGGGGGCGGAACCGTCGATGATCGCGACTCCGCCGATCGCCAGGCTGACGTTCCGGTCCGAATCTTCCGCCATGAGAAAGCCTGCATCGAGCGCGTTGAGCTGCTCCACGAATCGTCACCGCCGTTCACCCCAGGGACTTCGTCGAGTATTCGCTGCCGTCCCCAGCAGGAGGTGGCGGCAAGATTAAATCGTGTAAACAACTGGAGTCGATTGTGTGGCAACGTAGTTCAGTCTGAGAATTTCTGAGAATTTTCTCAACCACCGGCAAGGGCGGTTCACCCTAAAAACATTTCAGTCGACTGACTTGTATCTGTGTTATCGTCGATGACATGAACCCATCCACCCCGGTCCAACGTCGGACTCAAGCCGAGCGCAGGGAATCGACGCGTACGGCGTTGCTGGACGCCGCGGTCGAGTGCCTGATCGACGAGGGGTACGCAGCGCTGACGACGCGCGGGGTTGCCGAACGGGCCGGGGTCTCCCAAGGGGCGCAACAGCATTACTTCGATGGACGGGTGGACATGGTCGTACAGGCCGTCGGGCATCTGTCGCAGCGATTGGCTGAGCGGTCCCGGGAGCAGATCCGTACCGGTCAGCGCGACGAGCGTCGCCGCATGCAGACGCTGCTGGATCGAATGTGGGACATCCACACCGGTCCTGCATTCCGGACCGCGGCTGACCTCTGGGCCGCCGCCCGCACCGATCTCGAACTGCGGGAGCCGATCGAAAACCTCGGTCGGGACCTGGATCGCCAGCTGGCGCAGCTCATCGCCGAAGTGCTGCCCACCCTCGCGAACACCGACTCCGGGCGCACGCTGATCGACGTCGCAATGGCCACCGCCCGTGGTCTGGCGCTGCGTCGGCTGCCTGGACTGGAGGCCACTGTCGACCGACGGTGGCGTGCCGCGAAATCCCTGCTCATGGACACTTTCGACGCCCTCGACAAGAGGGGTTAACGGCATCACCGCCCCCTTCAGCAACAGCTAACACGCCCTAGCTGTATCGAACATATATTCGATAGACTGGTTTGGTGGGCTGGAGCAACGGGCCGCCGGGCTGGGCGGAGATGGAGCGGGTGCTCGCCGGAAAGCCGCGCCGTTCCGGCACGCCATCTGTGTGGGGACCGGCGGATGACGCTCCGTGGTCTCGCAAGCGCGTGAGCTACCAGCCGCCGGACGATAACCGGACGGTTCGCTCGTCCGTTGCGTATGCGGAGTTGCACACGCATTCGGCGTTCAGCTTCCTCGACGGGGCCAGCACACCGGAAGAGCTGATCGAGGAGGCGGTGCGGCTGGATCTGCGCGCCATCGCGCTGACCGACCACAACGGCCTCTACGGGGCGGTGCGGTTTGCGGAAGCGGCCGCGGAATTGGACATGCGTACCGTGTTCGGCGCCGAACTGTCGCTTGGACCCGGCGCTCGGACCGACGAGCCTGATCCGGCGGGCCCGCATTTGCTGGTGCTGGCTCGCGGTCCGGAAGGCTATCGACGATTGTCACGGCAGCTGGCCGCGGCCCATCTGGCCGGCGGCGAGAAAGGCAAGCTGCGCTTCGATTTCGATGCGCTCGCCGACGCGGCGGGTGGCCACTGGCATATCTTGACCGGTTGCCGTAAAGGTCATGTCCGCTCTGCGCTGGCCGCCGGCGGGCCGGATGCGGCCGTGGCGGCGTTGGCCGACCTGGTGGACCGGTTCGGTGCAGGCCGGGTCAGCGTTGAGCTGACCCACCATGGCCACCCGCTCGACGACGAAATCAATGCCGAATTAACCGAATTGGCCATGCGATTCGGCCTCCCGTGTGTCGCCACCACCGGCGCCCATTTCGCTGCGCCGTCGCGTCGCCGACTGGCAATGGCCATGGGTGCGATACGGGCCAGGCAGTCGCTGGACGAGGCGGCCGGCTGGCTGGCCCCATTGGGCGGCTCCCATCTGCGGTCGGGTGAGGAGATGGCGCGGCTGTTCGCGCAGCGGCCCGATGTGGTGACCGCCGCGGCCGAACTCGGCGAGCAGTGCGCCTTCGGCCTGGCGCTCATCGCCCCGCAGTTGCCGCCGTTCGACGTCCCGCCCGGCCATACCGAGGACAGCTGGTTGCGCGAACTGGCGATGGCGGGGGCGGAGCGGCGCTACGGGCCGCGGGCGCAGGCACGGCAAGCGTATGCCCAGATCGAGCACGAGTTGGGAATCATTGCGCAACTGACGTTTCCGGGCTATTTCCTGGTGGTGTACGACATCACCCGATTCTGTCGGGAGAACAACATTCTGTGTCAGGGCAGGGGATCGGCGGCCAACTCGGCGGTCTGTTATGCCCTCGGTGTCACCGCGGTCGATCCGATTGCCAACGAATTGTTGTTCGAGCGTTTCTTGTCGCCGGTCCGCGACGGACCGCCCGATATCGATATCGACATCGAATCGGATCAGCGCGAAAAGGTCATCCAGTACGTCTATGACAAATACGGCCGTGACTACGCTGCTCAGGTCGCCAATGTGATCACCTACCGCGGGCGAATCGCGGTCCGCGACATGGCTCGTGCCCTGGGTTTCTCGCAGGGGCAACAGGACGCGTGGAGCAAGCAGATCGCGCACTGGAACGCGCGGCCGTCGGATATCGACGACATCCCCGAGCAGGTGATCGACCTGGCCACCCAGATCCAGAATCTGCCGCGGCACATGGGCATCCATTCCGGCGGCATGGTGATCTGCGACCGCCCGATCGCCGATGTCTGCCCGGTGGAATGGGCGCGCATGGAGGACCGCAGCGTACTGCAATGGGACAAGGATGACTGCGCGGCAATCGGTTTGGTGAAATTCGACCTGCTCGGGCTGGGCATGCTCTCGGCGTTGCACTACGCCATCGACCTGCTGGCCGAGCACAAAGGAATCGAGGTCGACCTGGCCAAATTGGACCTGTCCGAATCCGCGGTGTACGAAATGTTGTCTCGTGCCGATTCCGTCGGGGTGTTCCAGGTGGAGTCGCGCGCGCAGATGGCCACCCTGCCGCGGCTGCGACCGAGGGTGTTCTACGACCTGGTGGTCGAGGTCGCGTTGATCCGTCCCGGTCCCATCCAGGGCGGCTCGGTACACCCGTATATCCGGCGACGCAACGGCGTCGACCCGGTCGTCTACGACCATCCGTCGATGGAGCCAGCGTTACGAAAAACCTTGGGAGTGCCGCTGTTTCAGGAACAACTGATGCAGCTCGCGGTGGACTGCGCGGGCTTTTCCGCCGCCGAGGCCGATCAGCTGCGGCGCGCCATGGGGTCCAAGCGGTCGGCGGAACGCATGCGACGGCTGCGAGGCCGGTTTTACGACGGCATGCGGCGCATACACGGCGCCGCCGACGAGGTGATCGACCGGGTGTACGAAAAACTGGAAGCCTTTGCGAATTTCGGTTTTCCGGAAAGCCACGCGCTGAGCTTCGCGTCACTGGTGTTCTACTCATCGTGGTTCAAGCTGCATCACCCGGCGGCGTTCTGCGCGGCGCTGCTGCGCGCGCAGCCGATGGGCTTCTACTCGCCGCAGTCGCTGGTGGCCGACGCCCGCAGGCACGGGGTGACGGTGCACGGCCCGTGTGTCGCCGCCAGCCTGGCGCACGCCACCCTGGAGAACGCCGGTATGGAAGTCCGGTTGGGGCTGGGCGGCGTCCGCCATATCGGAGATGACCTGGCCGAAAAAATGGTTGAGGAACGGAAAGCCCACGGCCCCTTTGCTTCGCTGCTGGATTTGACCTCCCGGGTCCAGCTCTCCGTGCCGCAGACCGAAGCACTGGCCACCGCGGGAGCGCTGAGCTGCTTTGGGATATCGCGGCGCGAGGCGCTGTGGGCGGCCGGAGCGGCCGCCACCCAACGGCCAGACCGCCTACCAGGAGTGGGCTCGTCGTCGCACATTCCGGCGTTACCGGGGATGAGCGAGCTGGAATTGGCCGCCGCCGACGTGTGGGCCACCGGTATCTCCCCGGACAGCTATCCGACCCAGTTCCTGCGGTCGGATCTCGATGAGATGGGTGTGCTGCCCGCCGACGCTCTGCTGTCGGTGCCCGACGGCGACCGGGTACTGATCGCCGGGGCGGTCACGCATCGGCAGCGGCCGGGGACCGCCCAGGGGGTGACGTTTATCAACCTCGAGGACGAAACCGGGATGGTCAATGTGCTGTGCACACCGGGGGTATGGGCTCGGCACCGCAAGCTGGCGCAGACGGCGTCGGCACTGCTGATCCGTGGTCAGGTCCAAAATGCCAGTGGCGCAGTCACCGTCGTGGCGGAGCGGCTGGCCAAGCTCACCCTGACGATCGGATCGAAGTCTCGCGATTTTCGGTGAACCTGCTCGCCGAACGTGAAACTACGGCGAGAAAAACTCCCCGATAAGTCGCCACAGGTTCACCTTCGGCGAGCAAATGTAGTCTCCAGACATGACCTTGAACTTGTCTGTCGACGAAGTCCTTACCACCACCCGATCGGTTCGCAAGCGCCTCGATTTCGACAAGCCGGTGTCCCGCGACGTGCTGATGGAATGCCTTGAATTGGCGCTGCAGGCGCCCACCGGTTCCAACTCGCAGGGGTGGCAGTGGGTGTTCGTCGAGGACCCCGACAAGAAGAAGGCTATCGGCGAGATTTACCTGGCCAATGCTCGGGTATACCTCAGCTCGCCGTCAGCCGAATACCCCGATGGCGACATCCGCGGGGAGCGAATGGGCGTCGTCAAAGATTCCGCGACCTACCTCGCCGAGCACATGCATGAGGCACCGGTTCTGCTGATCCCCTGCATCGAGGGTCGGGAGGACTCGTCGCCGCTGGGCGGTGCCACGTTCTGGGCGTCGCTGTTCCCGGCGGTCTGGAGTTTCTGTCTCGCGCTGCGCTCCCGCGGCCTGGGCTCCTGCTGGACGACGCTGCACCTGGTTCGCGACGGCGAGAAAAAGGCGGCCGAGGTGCTGGGCATTCCCTACGAGCAGTACAGCCAGGGCGGGCTGTTTCCGATCGCCTACACCAAAGGCACCGATTTCCGGCCGGCCAAGCGGTTGCCCGCCGAGAGCCTCACGCACTGGAACACCTGGTAGTTAACCTGCTAGACCGCCCCGGCGAAGCCGTGCTGACGCCACGCCTCGTAAACGGCAACCGCGGCAGCATTCGACAAATTGAGTGAGCGTCGTCCCATCAGCATGGGGATGCGGACGCGGTCGGTGATGTGGACGTCGGCCAGGGTCGTCGCGTCCAGCCCGGTGGGCTCCGGCCCGAACATCAACACGTCGCCGGCCCGATAGCTCACGTCGGTGAACAACGACGTCGCATGCGCGGTAAAGGCGAACACCCGCTGCGGTGCCAGCACCTTCCAGGCGGCATCCAGTGACGAGTGCACGGTGACCGACGCCAGGTCGTGGTAGTCCAGCCCGGCTCTGCGCAGCTTGGGTTCGGACAGGTCGAAGCCGAGCGGCTCGACGAGATGCAGTTCGGCGCCGGTGGCCGCCGCAGTCCGGATTGCATTGCCCGTATTGGGCGCGATACGCGGCGAGTAAAACAGCAGCCGGAACATCTGTCGATCATGACAGTTGTCGTTGGAGAATTTGCTCGGCTATCCTTCGCGGTGTCTGGCATCAGTCGGCTGACTCTGTCTGTTCAGTAAGAACTGTGGTTTCCACAGCCGCAGGCTGGCATACTCGCAGAATTGCCAGGCGTATATCACCCGCCCGTCACTGGGGGCGGGTGTAATCAGCAGGAAGTCTCATGAACGACGCGCCAACACTGCATATCAGCGGAGCGGTCACCAGCACGGACGTCGTCCGGTGACCGTGTTTGCCCGCGCCACGCGGGCGATTCTGCCGACCAAAAGTGACACCGCAGACGGCAACGGCGCTGAGTCCTCAACGGTGAAACGGCCGGCCTCATGGTCGCTACGCAATTGGCCGGTGCGGTGGAAAGTCGTAGCCATTGTGGTGGTGCCTTTGGTGCTGGCGATGGTTTTCGGGGGATTCCGTATCGCGGGCCCGCTGACCGATGCGCACGACCTCCGGTTAGCTGCCGATCGCGCCGAGGTGGTTCCGGCCATTACCAAATACATGTCGGCGCTTGATGTCGCATTGCTGGCGACCTCCACCGGGGGCGACGTCGAGGGTGTGAAGAAGAATTACGACGCCCGCAAACACGAGCTGCAGGCCCGGCTGGCGGAAACAGACGTTGCCGCCGATGTCGGAGCAGGGGTCAGCGCCATGCTCAACGGTGGGCAGGCGTTGCTGGACAAGGTCGCGTCGAACGCCATCGGTTTGCGAGAGCGGGTGACCACCTACGCCCCTATCTTGTTGACCGCCGAGAACGCGGTTGATGGATCGGTACGCGTCGACAACGTGCAAATCCGGGCTGCGGCTCAGGGACTGAGCCGCGCGATCGGGGCCCGCGGCCAGATGATGATGCAGCAGCTGCTGATCACCCGCGGCGCCGACCTGCCGGAGCCCGAGCTGCGCACGTCGATGATCACTCTGGCCGGCACCGAGCCGTCGACGCTGTTCGGGATGGCTGAAGTGCTTGGTGTCGGCTCAGCGGAAGCCAAGACGCTCCAACAGCAGATGGTGACCCGGATGGCGATCATGTCCGATCCGACCAGTCTGCTTGTCAACAACCCGGCACTGCTCCACTCGGTGCAGACCACCGATGCGATCGCCGCCCAGGTGATCAAAGACACCACCGCATCGGTGACGAATTCCGTGGAGGACCAGGCCCACAATCGGCGCGATGCCGCGATTCGCGACACCGTCGTCGTGCTGGCGGCCATCATCGCCGCACTCGCGATCGTGCTGCTGGTGGCCCGCTCGCTGATCCAGCCGCTGCGCGTGCTGCGCGACAGCGCTCTGAAGGTCGCTCACGAAGACCTCGAGCGCGAGATCACCCGCGCCCGGGCCGGCGACGAACAAATGCCCGAACCGCTGCCGGTCCACACCACCGAAGAAATCGGCCAGGTCGCGCACGCGGTCGACGAACTGCACACCCAGGCGTTGCTCTTGGCCGGTGACGAGGCCCGACTGCGGCTGTTGGTCAACGACATGTTCGAGACCATGTCACGGCGAAACCGTTCACTGGTCGACCAGCAGCTTTCGCTCATCGACCGGCTGGAGCGCAACGAGGAGGATCCCGATCGGCTCGACAGCCTGTTCCGCCTCGACCACCTGGCCGCCCGGATGCGCCGCAACGGTGCCAACCTGCTGGTGCTGGCGGGCGCGCAGAGCTTGCGGGGAGAGCAACGCGGACCGGTGCCGCTGTCGTCGGCCATCAATGCCGCCACCTCCGAGGTCGAGGACTATCGCCGGGTGGAAACGTCGATGGTGCCCGACTGCACGATCACCGGCGCAGCCTCCGGCGATATCGTTCATCTCCTCGCCGAGTTGATCGACAACGGCTTGCGCAATTCGCCGCCGGCATCGCGGGTCCGGGTTTCCGCCTCACAGCGCAGCGACGCCGCGGTTCTGCTTGAGATCGTCGACGTCGGGTTGGGCATGACCGACGGCGACCGGCGCATCGCCAACATGCGGCTGCGGGCCGGCGGAGAAGTCACTCCCGAAAGCGCCCGCCACATGGGTCTTTTCGTGGTGGGCCGACTGGCCGACCGGCACGGTATCCGGGTGCGGCTGCGCGGTTCGTCGATCGAGCAGGCGCGATCGGGTACCACGGCCGAGGTGTATCTGCCGTCGACGGTGCTGGCCGGCGCAGACGGTGGCGACGCTGCGCCGCGCCAGACCGCGGCGGCACGTCCCGCCGCGTCGGCGGCCGCCGACCAGTCGGCCGCTGCCGCGGATTACGGCGACTCCGCAGACCTTGCTGCGCTGGCCGACGCGACAGAGCGCAACGGCTCCCATTCGACCGAATCAGCAATCACCTTGCTGCCGCGCCGCAGGCCGGGATCCAGCGGCATCACCGGTGTCCCGGTCGACCAGCCGGATCGGTCGTCGCGGCGCGAGCCAGCACTGCGCGGGCGGGAAGAAGTAGTCGAGCAGACTGCGGAACCCCCTGCGGCCCAACCGGTTTCGAACACGTCGTCGTTCTTCGGCTCACGGATGCGATTCACCCGGCAGCAGCCTCCCAAAGCGGAGCCGGTCGCGCCGGAGCCGGCAGCTGCGTTCGATGTGCGGGAGATCGACGAGCCCTGGCCCGCCGAAGCCGCCGCGCCGTCGGGGCGTTCGCCGGAGACGGATCTGATTTACCAGCGGATGCTCTCGGAATGGCTGGTCGACCCGCACGATCTGGCACGCAGCGCCGACCTCGATTGGAAGTCGGTTTGGGACCGCGGTTGGTCGGCGGCCGCCGAGGTCGACAACGTGCCCCTGCAGGCCCACACCGACCACGGCCTGCCGGTGCGTGAACCCGGCGCCCGGCTGGTGCCGGGTGGCGCCGGGCCCGACCACAACGGCATCGCGAGAGTCGCACACCACCAGGCCGACGAGGACAACGGAGCGGCATCGAACGGCGGATTCCATTCCAGCCGCAAGCCTGCACATGAGGCGCCGGTGCGGGACCCAGAGGCGATCCGCGCCTCGATAAGTAGCCACTTCGGCGGCGTTCGCGCAGGACGATCGCATGCCCGCGACACAGATCAAGGATCCGATCACGAATGACGTCTGCCTTCGATTCGGCCCGCTCGGACAACTCCCTGGATTGGCTGGTGTCGAACTTCGCCCGCGAGGTTCCCGGGGTGTCGCACGCAGTGCTGGTATCCGTCGACGGGCTGCTGATCGCGGCCAGCGAGCACTTGCCGCAGGAGCGCGCGGATCAGCTCGCCGCGGTGTCGTCGGGTCTGGCGAGCTTGGCGACCGGCGCCGCGCAGTTGTTTGACGGCGGCCAGGTGCTGCAGTCTGTGGTGGAGATGGAAAACGGCTACCTGTTGCTGATGCGGATCGGTGACGGCTCGCATCTGGCAACGCTGGCTGCGACCTCTTGTGATATCGGTCAGATCGGTTACGAGATGGCCGTCCTCGTCGAGCGGGTGGGCAGCGTCGTGCAGTCGACCCGACGTGCTCCGTCAAACTCGTGAGCCGCGATGGACAGCCGCGAGCCACTGGGGCCGGAGCCACCCGCAGCTGAGGCCAGCCTGGTCCGTCCGTACACTCTGACGGCCGGACGGACCCAGGCCAGCATCGAGCTGCCACTCGAAGCGCCGGTGCAGACGTTGCAGTCGGCGCTCTTTCACCGATGGCCACCCAACGATATGCGAGGCAGGATCGTCCAACTATGCGTCAAGAGTCCATCCGTTGCCGAGATCTCGGCTCAGTTGGATTTACCGCTCGGTGTCGCGCGCGTGTTGGTCGGCGATCTGGTGACTTCGGGCTACCTTCGAGTGAACCGGACGTTGACCGATAGCTCGACCCGCGATGAACGCCGCGAACTGATAGGAAGGACGCTCCGTGGCCTACGAGCCCTCTGAGGGAGAGGCCCGACCGCATCTCAAGGCGCGAGATACCGCGTCGACGAAGATCGTCATCGCGGGCGGGTTCGGCGCCGGTAAGACGACGTTCGTCGGTGCGGTTTCGGAGATCATGCCACTGCGAACCGAGGCGATGGTCACCGACGCTTCCGCGGGCGTCGACATGGTGGAGGCGACGCCGGATAAACGGACCACCACGGTAGCGATGGACTTCGGCCGGATCACCCTGGACGAGGATCTGGTGCTTTACCTATTCGGCACTCCGGGGCAGCGCCGATTCTGGTTCATGTGGGACGACCTGGTGCGCGGCGCGATCGGCGCGGTCGTTCTGGTGGACTGCCGGCGCCTGCAAGACAGCTTCGCGGCGATCGACTTCTTCGAACACCGCAACCTGCCATTCCTTATCGCGGTCAACGAATTCGACGGCGCACCAAGGTATCCCGTCGCCGAGGTGCGCAAGGCGCTGACCCTGGCCGAACACATCCCGGTGATCAACATCGATGCCCGCGACCGTAGATCGGCGACCGATGCGCTGATCGCGGTCAGTGAGTACGCCCTGCAGAGCCTGAGTGCGACCGGTTAGTGCCGCAACCGAATGTGCCAGCGTACGTAGAGCGAGTAAAACAACGACAACAGCGCCAGCATCCCCATGTCGAGCAGGAAAATGTGCTTCGAGTGCTGCCAGATCGGGTCGTTGGTCGGAATCTGCTTGACCTTGACCAGGTCTGGGAAGTCGATCGACGACGCACCCGCTGCGTAGCCCCACCGCGCGGGCGTGAGCCAGGACACCTGGTTGAGACCGGCCCGGCCGGTCACCGGGATCATCCCGCCGGCGAGAACCAGCTGCGAGATGATGGAGACCGCCAGCAGCTGCATGATCTGCTCGTTGGACGTAGCCACCGCCGAGAGCACCAGTCCCAGCGTTGCCGAGGCGACGCAAGTGCCGGCCACGGTGACGAACAGCGAGAACGTGGAGTTGTCGAAGAACGGCGGGTGCGCGGTGGGCGCGCCCTTGCCGAGCCTGACGATGAAGGTCGCGATCGCGGCCTGGATAGTTGCGAAAACGAAGAACACCGCGATCTTGGCCATCAGGTAGGCGGTGGTCGACAGGCCTACCGCCTGTTCTCGGCGGAAGATCGCGCGCTCGCCGATCAGGTCGCGGATGGTCAGCGCCGTGCCCATGAAGACGGCACCGAAGTTCAACAGCACCATGATGTACTGCGGTTGGGTGGGCGCGGCCCCAAGCGGATCGGCTGGGCCCAATCCCGGGTGAGGGCCCTTGACCGTCAATGCGATCGCGCCGGTGAGGAACGGCAGTAACGCCAGGAAGACCGTGTACAGACGGTCGGAGACGACCAATCGGACCTGGCGGCGCGCGATTGTGGAAAGCTGGCGCAGTAGGTCGGTGTGGACCGGCTCCCCCAAGTCGGCCGGGCTTCCGCGCGCCGGTGCTTGCGACTGTTGGCTTCGGCCCTCTCTTTCCAGGAAGCGGCGATTGGCTTCGTCGGGATCGGCGCCCACGTTGGCGAAGATGTCCGCCCAGTTGGTGGTGCCCAATGCCGCACCGACCTGGCCGGGCGGTCCGTTGAATGCGGTCTTGCCGCCGGGGGCGATCAGCAGGATTTGGTCGCAAACGTCGAGGTAGGACACCGAGTGCGTGACTACCAGCACAACGCGGCCGGCGTCGGCGAGCTGCCGCAACATCAGCATGACTTGACGGTCCAGCGCCGGGTCCAGACCGGAGGTCGGCTCGTCGAGCAGCAGCAGCGACGGTTGGGTGAGCAGCTCCAGCGCCACCGAGGCGCGTTTGCGCTGGCCGCCGGAGAGTTTGTCCACCCGGGTGTCGGCGTGTTTGGTCAGGTCGAGTTCCTCGAGCACCTGCGCCACCACCTGGGCGCGCTCCTGTTTGCTGGTGTCGGGCGGTAGCCGCAGCTCGGCGGCGTAGCCGAGCGCCTGGTTCACCGTCAGCTGGCGGTGCACCACATCGTCCTGCGGGACCATCCCGATCCTGCTGCGCATGGTCGCGTACTCGGCGTGGATGTTGTGGCCCTCGAAGGTGACCGAACCGGCGCTTGGGCGGGTGTATCCGGCGATCAGCCGCGACAATGTGGTCTTGCCCGCACCGGACCCCCCGATGATCGCGGTCAGCGTGCCCGGCCGGGCAGTCAGCGAGATGTTGTCCAGCAGTTCCTTGCCGTCGATCTTGAAGTGGACGCCGTTGACCTCCAGGCCACCGCTGCGGGTGGCGGCTTCGGTGCGGCGGATCAGGTTGCCGTCAGTGAAGACCAGGTCGACGTTGCCGATCGTGATCACGTCGCCCTCGCTCAGCACCGCCGAACCGACGCGCACGCCGTTGACGAACGTGCCGTTGACGCTGTGGGCGTCACGGATCTCGGTGCCGAGCGGGGACTGGAGCAAGAACGCGTGGTGGCGCGACGCGAGCACATCCTGGATGACGATGTCGTTGTCGTTGGCGCGACCGATGGTGGCAGATCCCGGCGGCTTCTCCGGTGTGCCGGAACCGGGGAGAATCGCCTGGATCATCTTCGTGGCGAGGTTGCCCACCTCAGGCGGCTTGCTGGCCGGGGGCGCCATTTGAGTCTTCGGCGGCAGCTTCGGCGGCGCTGAACTGGCACCGCTCAGCTGGCTCGGGAGTTGCCGGTTCGGCGGCGGTGGTTGGTGCGGCGAGCTGGACGGATAGCCCGGTGGCCGCTGACCCCCGGCGCCCTGATACATCGGCTGTGGTGGTGCAGGGGGGCCGCCCGGATGCGGTCGCGGTGGTCCGGCTCCCTGGGGCCGGGGCGCGCCCGCCGGGCGTGCCGGTTGCGGGGGAGCCGACCGGGTGGCAGCTGACCGTTGGACGATGGGCATCGACGCGGTTCGCGGCGGCCGGCCGGCCATCCCGACGTGGTGACCGACTCCGAAAGCAAGCCGCGGCCCGTCGGGGTTGCCGATGTTGACGGTCTGGCCGTCATGGATGTCGACCACCGGCACCCGACGCCCGTTGACGTAGGTTCCGTTCAACGAACCGTTGTCGATGGCCAGCCAGCGCCCCTGATCGAAACGCAGCAGCAGGTGTGCCCGCGAGATCAGCGGATGCGTGATGCGCATGTCGGCGCGTAGATCGCGCCCGACCACGACGTCGTGACCTGCCGCGAAGGTACGTTGAGATCCGTCGTACCGGACTGTCAGCACGGGCGGTGCTGCTTGACTCATCGCCTCAACCTTAGCTGTTTGGCTCACTGCACCGACTGTATCGGCTGCCGCGCAATCGGCTCCGATCGACACGGAGCGTCAGCGGACGCTATCGGGCGCGCCGGTCACCACGCAGCGGGTGCGGCTGTAGATCGTCGGCATGCATTGGTTGCAGTGCGTGCAAGCCGAACGCACGCCGTTACCGTCGCGCGCGATCCGGTTGATCAAATCGGGCTCGGCCAGCAGGGCGCGGCCCATCGCGACGAACTGGAAGCCTTCTGCCATGGCCAAGTCCATCGTTTCCCGGTTGGTGAT
>Ga0209693_10000466_pt1 | contig 16304 bp, 12 predicted proteins | sample HubBroMetageWRM3_FD_188345 | JGI IMG/M metagenome (GOLD analysis project Ga0209693, IMG submission 188345) | Warmed soil microbial communities from the Hubbard Brook experimental Forest, New Hampshire - Hubbard Brook CCASE Soil Metagenome WRM 3... | ecosystem: Environmental > Terrestrial > Soil...
TTCATGACGTAGTCCTTCATGGCGCCGGGGCCTCGCTGTTGCCGGTCCCCGATCGGTTCCTGTCACGGCTAGCCTCGCCAGCGGTGGGGTGAGTCGTCGTCACACGCCGAGGTGATTCGCTGCGGCGGCGATCGAGCTGTGCTGGGTCATGGCTCGGGTATGGTCGCGTAGGCACGGGTGGGGAAGCTCCCGAACCCGGCCAGCGGAATCGGAGCCGCGGTGAACCGGAACCCGGTCGGGGGTAGCTGGCCGAGTCCGGTGAGGTGCTCGACGACCGGGATGGCCGCCCGGAGCAGGATCGAGTGCGCCGGGCGGCGTCCGCCGCCTTGAATATCGTCGATGCTGACCGAGTCGATACCGACGAGCCGGGCGCCGCGCTCGGCCAGCCAGCGAGCGCCCGCTTCGGTCAGGTAGGGAGCTTCGGTGGCGTAGCCGGCGTGGCCCCATGCGGCATCGCCGCCGGTGTGCAGGAGCACCGCCCGCCCGGCCACGTCGAGCGCCGCGAGCGCGCCGACGTCCACCGCGCGGAAGCCGGAGCCGGCGGTGCGGGCGAGCACCGCTGACAGCTCGACGCAGGACTCCAGCGGCAGCGCCGCCAGATCCAGCCCCTCTGCGTACCGGTGAAAGGGGCTGTCCAGGTACGTGCCGGTATTGCCCACCATGGTGATCGCGTCAATCTGGAACTCGGTGCCGGGCTCGTACCTCGAGCGGGACTGGGCGCGGGTCAGGTGCGGGCGGATCTGGGGAGCGGGCAGCCCCGGAAAGGTGATCAGGCCGTCGCGGATCGGGTGAGTGAGGTCGACGATCCGCCCCCCGAGGGATCCAGGAGCCGGGCGGTCGCTTGGGCCCCCTCGCGTGCCTTTGTGCGGCTCGGCGAACACACTGAGGTTACGCAACTCGACAGCTCCGACCATGAGCAGGTTCAGCGAGGCGATGAACAGGTCGGCCACGTCCTGTTCGGTCACGTCCGGGCCGGGCACGTCAACGCGGAAGCCATCGGCGCGCAGGCCGCCGCCGTTGGAGAAGGTCACGACGGCGTCGAACTGTGCGCGGTACTCGGTGGCACTCATGCGCCAATGATGAACCGGCGACTCAGTCGAGCGCTCCCTCATCTGAACCGCCTCCTAGGATCGCCCTATGACGGACGCGCATCCCCAGCCGGCCAAGCCGGACGAAGGCCCCGGTACCTGGCCTGCCATCACCGGCGCGCATGAGGTGGTCGCAGCCTACTGGGCCGCGGCCGAGGCCCGGGACTGGGACGCGTTCGGCGCGCTGCTCGCCGACGACGTGATCTACCGCGGCCCCCAGACCAGGGAGCAGGTCCGCGGCCGGGACGCCTACATCCGGTTCAACGTGGAGGGCTTCCGCTACGACTGGCACCTCACCGTGCAGCGAATCGTCGGCGAAGGCCAGCGCGCAGCCAGCTGGATCGAGTTCACCGGGCCAGAAGGCACCCAGCCTGGCCTGTGCTTCTTCGACCTCGCCGACGACGGCAAGATCGCCTTGATCACCGACTTCTGGCCCGAACCCTACGAACTTCCAGCTAGCCGCGCTCATCTGGTCGAACGTTATTGAGTACTGCAGCCGCGCTTCGCGATCTGGGTCTCCTGCCACGTGAGCGGCCGGAATGTCGGCACCTGGGAAGAAGGGGCCTGCTCCGGATAAACATACGATCTGTGCATATCCAGGCCTGCCCGTTCCCGGTGATCGAGGGGGTGGCTGATGACCAGCAAGCGGATCACGACGCTGCTCGGGCAGCTGGGGCTGACTCAGGTCCGGTACGTGTCACCGGTCCGCCGCGGCGCGGCGCAGGGCCTGGCCGGCCGTGTCTACGAACAGGTCGAGCGGGAGTTCGGGGTGCTGGCACCGTCGCTCGCCTTGTTCTCCCCGGCACCGCAGGTGCTCGCCGCGAGCTGGCTGATGCTGCGTGAGACTCTGCTCGTGACCCGCGAGGTCGACAGGGCGGCTAAGGAGGCCGTCGCCACGACGGTCTCGCTCGGCAATACCTGTCCTTGGTGCGTCACCGTGCACAGCACTATGGTCTCCGGGCTGGCAGGGGCACCGGTACTTGCGGACCGTCCCGCCGAGGCGATCGCCGACGCCCGGCTGCGGGCGGTTGCGACGTGGGCACGGGACTGCGGGACCGAGGAAGGCGCCCTGCTGCATGAACCGGCATGTCCCGCCGAGGAGGCGCCGGAACTGATCGGGACCACGGTCCTGTTCCACTACTACAACCGGATGGTGAATGTGTTTCTCACCGAGCTCCCGCTCCCGCCGGGAGCTCCGAGGATGGCGCTGGGCCCGGTCATGTGGATCCTGGACCGCAGGTTGCGGCCCGCAGCCGGGCGCCCGTACCAGCCGGGCACGTCGCTGGAGCTGCTGCCAGCGGCGCCGCCGCCCGGCGATCTGGCCTGGGCCAGCAGCGATCCTGCGACGGAGGATGCCTTCGCCCGCGGCTGTGCCGCCGTTGACGCGGCGGGCGCCCGGTCCGTGCCCGCATCGGTCCTAGAGCTGGTCATGGCGGAGCTGGAAAACTGGCGCGGCGAGCGGCGCGGCCCGAGCCGTGCCTGGGTCGAAAGTGCGGTGTCCGGCCTGCCGACGGCGGACCGGGCCGCCGGGCGTCTCGCGCTGCTCACCGCGTTCGCCTCCGCTCAGGTCGACCGTTCCGTCGTCCGGATGTTCCGGGCCAGCTGGCCTGGCGATTCCACGCTGGTCGAACTGACCGCGTGGGCCAGCCTGGCGGCGGCGCGACGAGTCGGCACCTGGATTCCCCGCGGCGCGGCCGAAGCAGACCTCGACCGCGGCATCACCGGCACGCACCACGCCGGTCCCTGACCGCGTGGCGGCTGCCGGTAAAAACGTACAATCACGTGGGAGGAGCATGTTATGTTCGCGGACACCGAGGCATTCAGCGGGTTCTCCGTCAGCGATATCGATGAGGCCAGGAAGTTCTACGCCGAGACGCTCGGCTTGCGGGTAACCGAACAGTACGGCCTGCTCACGTTGCGGCTGGCCGGCGGCCGGGACACACTGATCTATCCGAAGGCCGATCACATCCCGGCCAGCTTCACCATCCTCAACTTCAAGGTCGACGACATCGACGCGGCCGTCGATGAGCTGACCAGCCGAGGCGTGAGCTTCGAGCGCTACGAGGGGATGGAGCAGGACGCCAAGGGCATCAACCGGGGCGGCGGCCCGTTCATCGCCTGGTTCACCGATCCGGCGGGTAACATCCTGTCGGTCCTGCAGGAACGCTAACCACGAGGCCGCGCGGGGGCGGGTGCCGGGGCCTTTTGTGGCATGGCGGCCGTGCCGGCCCGGGCGATTTCGGTGCGCCGGACGAGGAGGAGCGCGACGGGGACGGCGCTCAGGCCGACGAGCCCGCAGACCCAGAAGGCCCAGTGGAATCCGCCGGTGAGCGCGTCCGCGATGGCGTAGCCCTGGCCGAGCAGGCCACTGGAGCGCGTGGCCGCCACGGTTGACGCGACGGCTATCCCGATCGCGCCGCCGAGCTGCTGCGATGAGTCGATAAGCCCGGAGGCGACCCCCGCGTCGCGTTCCGTGACGCCGACGAGGGCGCCGATCGATACCGGGATGAATACCCAGGTGACGGCGCCGGTCAGGAAGAAGGGGCCGGCCAGGTTCGCCCAGAAGCTCCCGTGAGCGGGCGCCTGGGTCGCCCACAGGATCCCGGCCCCGGTCAGGGTCATCCCGACCGCCATCACCAGCTTGGCTGACGCGCGGGTGACGAGTATCTGCGCCGGGCCGGCGAGCACCACCCCGGTCAGGCCGACGGCCAGCCAGGCGAGGCCGGTCTTCATCGCGGAGTATCCGAGCACCTGCTGCATGTACAGGGTGCCGATGAAGATGTAGCCGTAGAAGCTGGCCCCGAGCAGGAAGCCGACCGCGTTGGACCCAGCGAGGGTCTTCAGCCGGAACAGCCGCAGCGGCAGCAGCGGTGCCTCCGCCCTGGCCTCGATGACCACGAACGCGGCCAGCAGGGCCGCCGCCAACGTGAGCAGGACCAGGGTCCGGGCGGCTGTCCACCCGACGGCCGGTGCCTGCGAGATCGCGTAGACCACCAGCACCAGGGCGCCGGTCACGGTGATGGCGCCGAGCGGGTCGTAGCGGCGGCTGGCGGCGTGCGGCCTGCTTTCCGGCACGACCCGCCGGGCCAGCAGCAGCGCGGCTCCGCCGACGGCGACGTTCAGGTAGAAGATGTACGGCCAGCCCGCGTACCGGGTGAGGGCACCGCCGGCCAGCACGCCCACGGTCGCCCCGCTGGCGCCGATGGCGCCCCAGAGCCCGAGCGCCTTGTTGCGCTCGGCGCCCTCGGTGAACATGTTCATCACGATCGACAGCGCGGCGGGCAGCACCGCGGCGGCGCCCAGGCCCTGGATGGCGCGCATGATGATGAGGAACGTGTCGCTGGTGGCCAGCGCGCAGGCGAGCGAGGCCGCGGTGAACAGGGCCAGCCCGGCCATGAACATGCGCCTGCGGCCGAGCAGGTCGGCGGCCCGTCCGCCGAGCAGCAAGAACCCGCCGAAGGTGAGCGCATACGCGGTCACCACCCATTGCAGGTCAGACTCGGGGAAATGCAGCTTGACCCCGATCGTTGGCAGCGCGACGTTGACGATCAGCAGGTCAACGGCCGTCATGAAGTAGGCCACGGCAAGCAGCGAAAACGCCCGCCACCGGCGTACTTCGCCGGGTGCCGTGGCCGCCGCGCCGCCGATGTCGTTCCTAGGGTCTACTGAGGTCACGTGTGCCTCCGGTCTTTACTGGTCAGGTCTTCACCGGTTGAAGCACCAGCGGTCCCGGCGATCCGCCGATGAATCCGTGCCGCCGCCGGTGTTGCACTTATCGGAGGCGTTATCCAGGTGGCCATGTGAAAGGACAGGTCCCGTCATGACCGAGGCGACGCTCGCCCGGGCCCAGGCCGGCGACGGTGAGGCCTTCCGCGAGCTCATCGATCCCTACCGCCGCGAGCTGCAGGCGCACTGTTACCGGATTCTCGGATCGGTCCAGGACGCAGAGGACGTGCTTCAGGAGGCTCTGTTGGCCGCATGGCGTTCGATCGGCCGGTTCGACGGCCAGTCGCCGCGGGCGTGGCTGTACCGGATCGCTACGAACCGCTGCCTCAACTACCTGCGCGGCGAATCCCGCCGCCCGCAGCCGGCCGGGCTGCCGCGGCCCGACCAGGGCGCGGGGCGGACCGGGCTGGTACGGTCCGGCGAGCCGTGGTGGCTCGAGCCCTACCCGGATGATCTTTACGATCTGATCCCCGGCCCCGAAGCCCGGTACGACGCACGGGAGTCGATCGCCCTGTCGTTCGTGGCGGGCCTGCAGCACCTGCCACCCCAGCAGCGGGCGGTCCTCGTACTCCGGGACGTGCTCGGCTTCCCGGCGGCCGAGGCCGCCGGGATCCTCGGCACCACTCAAGCCGCCGTTAACAGCGCGCTCATCCGGGCCCGGGCCGGACTCCGCCCCGACCGGGACCCGCACGACGTGCCGGTTCCCAGGTCTGCGGCCGAGGCCGCCACCGTCGACCGGTTCGTCAGCGCGTTCGAGCGCTTCGACCTGGACGAACTGGTGGCCCTCCTGACCGACGACGCCAGGCTCACTATGCCGCCAGAACCTGCCGAGCACCGGGGACCCCACCCGATCGCCGGATTCCTCCTGGAATCCCACTCGGGCCAGGACCTCAAGTTCCTCCCCACCCGGGCCAATAGCCAGCCTGCGCTCGTCCTCTACCTCCCCGACCCCAGCGCGCCGATCTGGCGGGCCTGCGGTCTCATCGTGCTTACGCTGCGCGGCAACCAGATCCACGCGCTTACCCGCTTCGCGGACCTGGGGCTCCTCGCCCGCTTCGGGTTCCCGCGCACGCTGCCGAGAGGCTGATCCAGGCCGTCACGCTGGCGCGGTGAGGTCGGTCTTTTGTGACGGCGGGGTGGGATACTCAATAGTCATGACGGGAGCGAACCGTCGTCCTCGCGGCGGCCAGCTCGTCGGCCGGGATGCTGAGCAGGCCCTGATCGCCGCCCGCCTGGCCGACCGGGAGGCCGGCGCGGCCATCCTGGTCCGGGGACCGGCCGGCATCGGCAAGACAGCACTCATCGATGAGGCCGTGCGGCGGGCCGGCCCGTCCAGGCGGATCTTGAGGACCGTAGGCAATGCGCCGGAGACGGGCATGGCCATGGCCGGGCTTTATCAGCTTCTTCAGCCTTTGCTGACCTTCGCTCACCTGATCCCTGAGCCCAGGCAGGCGGCTCTGCGGGTGGCCTTCGGTATCACCGACGGCGCGCCACCGGAGCCCTTCGCGCTGGCCGCGGCGACGCTGGACCTACTGGCCGACGCGGCTGCCGAGCAGCCGCTGCTGGTGGTGGCCGAGGATCTGCAGTGGCTGGATCCAGCGACGGTCGGCGTGCTCCGCTTTCTGGGACGACGCCTTGAGCACGACCCGGTCGTACTACTGGCCACGGCCCGGGACGACGAACCGGACCCCCTTCACGGCGCCGCCGGCCGCGTGCTCGACCTGGAACCGCTCGGCGCCGGCGACGCGCGCCGGCTCCTCGCCTCCGTCGCGCCGGACCTCAGCAGCGCGACCCGGGCCAGGGTCCTCCGGGTCGCCGAGGGCAACCCGCTCGCCCTGGTGGAGCTGCCGAAGACGGCCAGCTTGACGTGGCGAGGGTCGGGAGATCCCGAGTGGCTGCCGCTCACCCAGCGTCTTGCGGCCGCGTTCGCGGCACGTGTCGAGCGGCTCCCGGCTGCGGCTCGGACCGCTCTCATCCTGCTGGCGCTGAACGACTCAGAGTCGCTGCCGGAATTGCTGGATGCCCTCGGTGCAGCGGGGACACCGGCGGACCTGGAGGTCCTGGAGCCGGCTGTCGCCGCGGGCCTCGTCCAGCTGTCGGACGGTGAAGTGCGTTTCCGCCACGGGCTGATGCGATCCGCCGTTTATAACCTCGCGTCGCCGAGCAGCCGGGCGGCCGGGCACCTGGCGCTGGCGCAAGCCGTGGGCCCCGGCACCGACCGGGGAATCCTGCACCGGGCCCGGGCGGCGACCGGACACGACGAGGCCCTCGCCGCCGAGCTCGAGCTGGTCGGCGACCGAGCCGTCGCGCGCGGTGCCGTCTCGACCGCCGTGACGACGCTGGCCCGCGCCGCGGAGCTCACGACCTCGGCACCGGACAAGCGCCGGTACCTGTTCCGGGCGGCGGTGCTGGCCTACGAGCTCGGCCAGGCCGATGTCGGCGACGCGCACCGCGCGGTCCTGGCCCTGCTGGCCGACGACGAGCACACCCGCCTCCTGCTCGAAGAGCTCGGCGAGATGGCCGATGTCGGCGCCGGCGGCGGAGTCGCCCGGATCCAGGCGCTCATCGGCCTGGCCGAGCGATCACGCCGGCTCGGCGACGAGCGGCTTGCGGAATCGTTCCTCCGCTCGGCGGCGTACCGCTGCTGGATGCGGGAACCGGGAAACACCGTGGCCCGCGCCATAGCGAGGCTCGCCACCGATTGGGCCGACTCGCTGAGCGACCCGCAGCGCGCCATCATGCTGGCTTACGCCGACCCGGTGGGCAGCTTCCCGACCGTAACTAAAATCATGCACACCGTGACTACCGCCGATCTGGACTCGGTAACCGTCTATACCCTGGGCCACGCCGCGTCCTGCGTCGGGGACTTCGAGCTGGCCGACATGTTCCTGGCCGATGCCGCGGCGCGGCTCCGCGTCGAGGGGCGACTTCAGGTGCTGGCGCGGGCGGTCGTGATGCAGGCGTGGGCTCGTCTGCGACGCGGACAGTGGTCGACGGCCATGCCCTTGGCGGAGGAAGGCGGCCGGCTGGCCGAGGAGTCCGGCCAGGCGGAGTGGCTGGCGGCCGGTTTTGCCGGCCAGGCCATGGTCGCGGCCCTGCGCGGGGAGGTAGCCCAGGCAGCGCCGGCCGCCGACCGGGCCGAGCGGATCGCGGTCCCCAACCACATGACCAACGTGGCAGCACTAACGCTGCTGGCGCGGGCCACGGCGGCGGCGGCAGAGGGCGATTTCTCCGTGGCCTGGGACTACCTGAGCCGGCTGCACCGCGAGGCCGATCCGGGCTCGAGCCCGTTCCAGGCCCTGTGGTCACTGTCGCATCTGGCGTACGCCGCGGTCCAGTGCGACCGCGTCGACCGTGCTCGCGAGCTGTTCCAGGATCTGACCTCACGGCTGCCACCGGAGCCGATCGTGGCGACGCTGCGCATGAACGTGATCTACGCCGATGCCCTGCTGGGCCCCGATGAACTCATCGAGCAGCGCATCCGGGACGCGCTGGACCGCGACGTCGGCAGCTGGCCCTTCGAGCGCAGCCGCATGCAGCTCATGCTCGGGTCACGGCTGAGACGGCGCAAGCAGATGCAAGAAGCGCGTGAGCTGCTGCGGGCGGCCCGGGAGGGCTTCGACAGCCTGGGCGCCGGGCCGTGGGCGGAGCGGGCCCGCGAAGAGCTACGCGCCGCCGGAGTGCCGAGCCGCGCGCCGACGCCGACGGCGTGGAGTTCGCTGTCGGCCCAGGAGCTGCAGGTCGCGCGAATGGCCGCGGCGGGGCTCTCGAACCGCCAGATCGGCGAGCGCCTCTACCTGTCACATCGCACCGTGGCCAGCCACCTTTACCGCATCTTCCCGAAGCTCGGCATCACCAGCCGGGCGCAGCTGACCGCCATGAGCCTTGACCTGCCGGCCGTACCGCCTCCGCGCCCGGCCGGCTAGATGTTCCGCACGATGACTGATCTTGCCGCCAGCGGCCGAACCCGCGCCGTGCAGTCGTCATGCTGATGCGCCGGGGCAAGAGCGCTCCGTAGTGTCGCTGGTATGGCCGTGGCGGAGTGGCGCGATCGTGCCGTGCGCCAGCCGCCCGCGGCCGTGTCTAACCCGCTGCGCGGCCGGGACGGCGAGGTGGCCGCACTGCACGATCACCTGGCCCGGCTGCGGACCGGGACCGGGACCAGCTGGCTGATTGAAGGCGGCGCGGGACTAGGTAAGAGCCGTCTGCTGGAGCAGGCTCGGTCGGCCGCGCGGGAGACTGGATTCGCTGTCGGCCACGGCGTAGCCGAGCCCGGCGATGCGGCCGTGGAACTGGCCGTGCTGATGGACGCGCTGTTCGGAGGGCCTGAGCCTGTGCTCGAGCGTTCTGCACTCGGGAATTCGCACGCCTCCCGCGAGCAGCGTTACTGGCTGCTGCAGGACATCCAGACGCTGCTCGAGCAATCAGCGCTGCGGCGGCCGATCCTGATCTGCCTGGACGACTTGCAGTGGGCTGACGGCGGCACCAGGGCAGCGCTACGCGCCCTGCCGAACCGCCTGGCGTCCCTGCCGGTCGGCTGGGTGCTGGCCTTCCGCCCCGTCGAGGCGGGCAGCGATCTGGGACGCGCCGTCGCCGAGCTGCTCCGCCACGGAGCCGACCAGACCGTTCTCCGACGCCTTGACCAGGCCGTGGTCGCAGAAATGGCGACTGACGTCCTCGGTGCTGCCCCCGACGACACCGTGCTGAGGATGGCCGAAGGCGTGCGGGGGAACCCCTTCTTCCTCATGGAGCTGCTCGCCGGTCTCCGCGACGAGCACCTCGTCAGCCTCGATGCAGGCCGCGCCGCGCTGACCGAAGCCCGGCTCCCGCTCCGGGTGCGCGAGGGCATGCGCCGACGTCTCGCCCGCATGTCGCCTGCGGCCAGGAACGCCGCCGCCGTCGCCGCGTCGCTGGGACGCCGGTTCACCGTGGGCCAGCTCGCCGCGGTTCTCGAGGTGCCCGCCTCGAGCCTGCTCGACCCCGTTCAGGAGCTGATCGGCAGCGAACTGATGGCCGAGGGCGGCCAGATGCTGAGCTTCACCCATGACCTGAACCGGGAGGCGGTGCGCGCCAGCCAGCCTTCCTCGGCCGTGCACGCCCTCGACCGCCAGGCAGCCTCCGCGCTGCTGGCCGCCGGCGCGCTCCCGGTGGAGGTCGCGACCCAGCTGGCCTCCAGCGCTGCGCGCGGTGACGAGGTCGCCATCACGACGCTGATGAAGGCCTCCGACGCCCTAGGTAGCACCGACCCCGGGCAGGCCGCCGACCTCGCCCGCCGCGCCTTCGACCTGACCACCGAAGGCCACCCGCTGCGCGGCCCCCTGGTGGCCCGCACCGCCATCCTGCTGAACGCCGCCGCCAGAAGCGAGGAGGCGCAGGCCTTCGCCGACGGTGCGCTGCGCCAGGCGCTGCCGGTGCGGCAGGAGGCCGAGGTCCGCCTCAGCATCGCCAGCCTGTTCTCCATCTCCCCCGAGGTGCGTGCGGAGTCATGCCGCCGGGCGCTCGACCTGGCCGGGGTGCCGCCGGACCTGCGGGCGCGCTTGCTGGCCCTGCTGCTCCACAACCTCGTGGTCGCCGGCCGCCCCGGGCAGGCGCAGCAGGTACGCACGGAGGCGGAGCAGGCCGTCGCCCAGACCCGCGACAGCGCCGCGCGTTTCACCCTGGAGGTGGCCGAATCCGCGTTCCAGTACACCCGCGGCCACTTCGAGACAGCCCTCGCCCTGGCCGACGCCGGCCTGCGCAGCGGCGCTGACACCGGCGAGGACCCCCGCCAGTGGCAGGCCCGTGCCTTCCGTTGCGGGATCCTGGCCGTCATGGACCGCTTCGGCGAGGCGCTGGCCGCGGTGACCGAGGGCATCCGTTCGGCCCAGCAGGGCCGCCAGGGCCGGGCGCTGCAGCTGCTGGAGGCCAGCCGGGCCCGCCAGCTACTGCAGCTGGGGAACCTGGCCGACGCCGCCGCGGCGCTCGAAGGGCGCTTCAGCCCGGACGAGGCCCACCTCGTCCTGAGCGTGCTCGACGCCGACGGCGTGGTCGTCCTCGGCCGGATCGCCTTGCATACCGCCGACCAGCGGCAGACCGAACTGACCTCGGCCATCGCCCGGGTGATGCTCAGGTCCGGGGTGCCCGGCATCGAACGACACGCCGCCTGGCTGCTGGCGCTGCAAGCCCAGGCCGGCGGCGACCCCGTCCAGGCCCGTCGCTGGCTGACGGCGCTGGGCGAAAAGGAACGCCTGTCCCTGTTCCCGCTGTTCCCCCTCGACCCGGCCGACGACCCGCAACTGGTCCGCATCGCCCTGGCCAGCGGCGACCGGGAGCTGGCCGATTCAGCGGCGGCCGGTGCGCAGTGGCGAGCCGAGATCAACCCCGCGGTGCCCGGGTTCTGGGCCAGCGCCGTCCACGCCCGTGGCCTGCTCGCCGGCGACCCTGCCCTGCTGGCCCAGGCCGTCACCATCTTCGAAGCTGGCCAGCGGCGCCTCGCGCTGGCTTCGGCCCTCGAAGACCTGGCCATGGCCCAGCTCCGTGCCGGGGACAGCGACCAGGCCATTGCCGCCCTCGACCGCGCCCTGGCCATCCATGCCGCCTGCGGGGCCCGCCGGGACCTGGCCCGGATCCGCCGACGCCTCCGCCAGCTCGGGATCCACCGCCGCCTGCCCGCCGAACGCCGGCCCACCGCGGGGTGGACCGCCCTGACCGAATCCGAGCTCGCCGTCGTCCGGCTGGTCGCCGACGGCCTCACCAACCGCGAAGCCGCCGAACGGCTCTACGTTTCGCCCCACACCATCAACGGGCACCTCCGCCACGCCTTCGAGAAGCTCGCCATCAACTCCCGCGTCGCCCTGACCCGCATCGCCGCCGAACATGCCGAACCGGCGTAGCGATCAGCAGCGCGGCCAGCCCGAGGTGCGCCGCGGTGGTGCCGGGAGTGCTCACGTACGGCCCATCCCGGTATTGCCGACCAGGTAGCCGCCGTTGACCCAGGCGGCGATGATCGCGCCGTACTCGCCGGACGCTTCTTCCCAGGCCAGGTGCCCGGTGTCGAGCACGTCGAGCCGGCTATTGGGCAGCCGGGCGTGCAGGAACTCGGCGTTGGTGACCGGCACGACCGGGTCCCGCCCTCCGGCGATGATCTGCACCGGGGTGAAGATCTGGGGCAGGAGCCCGGCCAGCAGCGGGAGTTGCTCGGGGTAGCTGCGCACATAGCGGGCCGACTCCGCGAAGCGGTCACCCATGTTGGACTCGACGTAGTCGGCGATGATGTCGCCGGCCGGCGCAGCCGGGCCGATGGGGGCCATCAGCCCCTCGACCAGTGCCCTGGGGTCAACCGACCGGAAGGCGTCAATACCCGGCGCCTCGATCAGGTCCTTCAGTGTCCCGGCGACTTCCAGCGGGTAGGCGGTAGCCCCGCCACCGATAACCAGGCTCCGGATGCGGCCGGGGTGGCCGGCCGCGGCGAACAGCGCCGCTGGCGTGCCGACGTCGGGGCAGACCAGGTGCGGATCGGAGATGTTCCACTCATCCAGGATCCGGATCAAGAACTCGCTCATCGCCGTGGGGGACAGCAGATCGATGCGGCGTTCGGAGCGACCGAAGCCCGGCAGGTCGATGGCCAGCAGCCGCGCGATGCCGGACAACCGAGACCACATCCGGTCGAAGGCGTACAGGCTCTCGGGCCACGGACTGGTCAGCACGAGGTGCTGGCTGGCTGAGCCGTTGCTGTCGGCATAGCGGATCTGCAGCCCGTCTACGGTGCGGTACCCGACCTTCAGCTCGCTGCTCATGATTGCTCCCTTGGTGAAGGGCCGCGGATCGGGCCCGCAGACCAGCATGTCCGAGCGACGCTGCCGCCGGCACGACACGTTCAGGCCATTCGCTAGCGGATGACGAAGGGCGATTAGAGATGGCACATTCGTGTCGTTCCGGCTAAGCCGTCCCGGGCGATCCTGGAGTCAGATCGCCAACCCGCAGGAAGGTATGCACATGCCTACGATTGCCACCGACGACGGCACCAGCTCGGCGCGCCGGGACGGCCCCTACTCCGGCCTGCCGAACGAGCTGGTCAGGGCCGCGAATGGCATCGACTACGCGTACCGCGACACTGGCCCAGGGACCGGCGGCGGTGTGCCGCTGGTCCTGTTCCAGCATTTCCGCGGAAACCTCGACAGCTGGGATCCCGCGCTGATCGACGCGCTGGCCCCGGCCCGGCGCGTCATCACCTTCGACAACGCCGGAGTCGGCGGCTCCACCGGGACCACACCGAACACCGTGGAGCAGATGGCACGCGACGCCGTCGCGTTCATCGCCGCCATGGAGTTCGGCCAGGTTGACCTCCTGGGCTTCTCCATCGGCAGCTTCGTCGCGCAGCAGGTCGCGCTGACCAGGCCGGCCATCGTGCGCAGGCTGGTCCTGGCGTCCGCGGCGCCGCAGGGCGCCGCGGGGATGCACGGCTGGGCCCCCGAGGTCATCGGAGCCATCGGCACCCCCCAGACCCGCCCTGAGGAATACCTCGGCGTTTTCTTCGCCCGCTCCTCATCAAGCCAGCTGGCCGGCCAGCAAGCCATGCAGCGCATGTACGCCCGGACCGAGGGCCGGGACGCGGCGACAACCTGGGCGACGCGTGAGGCGCAGTACGACGCGGTCTGCACGTGGGGGATCCCCGATCACGCGCTGCTTCAGCGGCTCAGCGGCCTGGAGATGCCGGTGTTCGTGGCGAATGGCGACAGCGACCCGATGATCCTGCCGCACTACTCCTACCTGCTCGCGGGCCTGATCCCGCAGGCCCGGGTCAAGATCTACCCCGACTCGGCGCACGGGTTCTTGTTCCAGCACCACGCCGAATTCGCCGCTGACGTCGAGACCTTTCTCCGGGACTGACCATGAATACCTCGGTGGCCGGCACGCACATGATCGTCCTGCCCGGGGGCGGGTACGCCGCGCACGCTCCGCACGAAGCCGAGCCGGTGGCCAGCTGGCTCGGCGAGACGGGCGTGCAGGCGAGCGTGTTCCGCTATCCGCTCAACGTCCGGCACCCGGCGCCGCTGGACGCGCTGCGCGCTGAGATCGGCCGTCGGCGGGCCGCAGGTGCACAGCGCATCGGGCTCATCGGGTTCTCCGCCGGAGGCCATCTAGCCGGGCTGGCCGCGCTCGCGCCAGGCGCCGCCCCCGACGAGACGGTGCAGTTCGCGGTGCTTGGTTACGCCATCACCTCGATGGAGACCGAGACCTACCGTCCGGCCCGGCTGATCCTGCTCGGCGAGGACGCCAGCCCGCAGCTGCGCCGGGCGACATCGCTGGATTCGCTGGTCACGCCTGCGTCGCCGCCGTTCTTCGTCTGGCACACCGCAGAAGACCCGTACGTTCCCCCCGAACACACGTACCGCTTCGCCGCCGCGCTTGCGGCCAGCCAGGTTCCCCACGCCGTGCACATGTTCGCCCACGGTCCGCACGGCCTGGGCCTGGCCGAGGGCGCTGGCGAGGCCGCAATCTGGACCACGCTGGCGAAGGCCTGGATCGGTGAACAGGCGTCACCACCGGGACGATTCAGCTAGGCCAGGGCCGCGTCGAGCAGGGTGGCGGCGGCGGCCCGGGCCGCGGCGGCCGCGGTGGGGTCGTGGTCCATCCGCGCGGACTGCCCGCTGCCGTCGTAGAGCAGGTGCAGCTGGCGGGCCAGGACCTCGGGCTCGGGCACGCCGGCCTGGGCGGCCAGGCCGGTCAGCAGGGCGCGGACCCAGTCGCGGTAGGCCTCGGCGGCCTGCTCGACCAGGTCACCGGGGTGCGATTCCGCGCTGGCCCGGGCGAACGCGCAGCCGCGGTAGTCCGGCTGGGCGAACAGCTCGCCCTGGCCTTCGAACACGGCCAGCAGGCGCTCGCGCGGGGTGTCGTAGCGCTCCACCGCCTGCGTGATGCGCTGGGTGACGCTGGCGTGGCGGGTCTCCAGGTACGCGCGGACCAGCTCGTCCTTGCTGCCGAAGGTGTTGTACAGCGAGGCCTTGGCCACGCCGGCCTGCTCGATGACGCGGTCGATGCCGACCGTGTGCACGCCCTCGTTGTAGAACAGCTCGTTGGCCGCGGCCAGCAGCCGCTCGCGCGCCGACGGCCGGGGCCTGCTGGCTCCGGGGGGGACGACCCTGCCAGCCTGGCCGCCTGCGGCGGCGGGCCCGAACCCCCCCGAGCCTTCGGCGGTTTGTCCGATAGCCATGGTGACGGCCACCTTCCTAGACAGACTTGTCTATTGTATGCTCTGGGCCGCGCAGGCGGCAGGCTCCGCGGCGCGCCCGGGCCGGGTCTTCAGCAGGCCGAACAGGGCCAGCGTGGCCAGCGCGACCACCGCGGCGCCGTAGTAGCGGGCGGTGTCGATCAGCCCGCCGCCGTGCACCACGCCGAATCCGGCCAGCACGGCGGGCACGCCCAGCCCGAGATAGGACACCACGTAGAGCAGCGAGACCAGGCCGGCCCGCTCATGCGGCGCGGCCAGCGGTACCACCAGCCGGATGCCGCCCTGGAAGCCGCTGCCGAACCCGGCGCCGGCGATCGCCGAGCCCGCGAAGAAGACCGCCACCGATCCCGCGCTGACAGCGGCGACGGTCACGGCCACGCCGGTGATCAGGGCCAGGATGCCGAACAGCATCACCGTCCGGGCCGCGGCCCGGCGCAGCACGATGATCGCGACGACGGCCGCGCCGGCCAGCACGAACAGGCTCAGGCTGCCGAGCACCACGTCGCCCGAGCCGGTCAGCGCGTGCACCAGCGACGGGCCGAGAGCGCCGTACAGGCCGGCGAGCGCCCACACCGCGAACAGCACGGGCACGGCAGTCAGCACCGGGGCCCGCAGCGCCCGCGGCAAGGTGATCTCCGGCCGCAGGCTGGCCAGCGCGCCCGGCGCCCGGCTGACCGTCTCGCGCATCGCGGCGATGGCGATCGCCTGCAGGGCGAGCACCCCGATCAGGGCCAGGTAGATGAGGTGAGTGGGGTCAGGCAAGAAGCGGACCGCCAGCGCGGAGGCGATCGCGCCGCTCGCGCTGCCCATGCCCGGCGCCACCGCGTTGGCGAACGTGCCGAGCTTGCGGTCCATATCCAGCATGGCCGCGCCGATCGCGCCGAGGGCCGCACCGGTGGACAGGCCCTGGACCACCCGGGCGGACAGCAGCGCAGGCACCCCGGTGGCGGTGGCGAAGATCACCAGCGACCCCGCGTGCACGGCGATCGCGGTCAGCAGCACCGGCCGGCGTCCGATGTGGTCGGAGAGCTTGCCCAGGGTCAGCAGGGCGACCAGCACCGCCATCGCGTACACCCCGAACACCACCGTGGTGGTGATCGGCGTGAAGTGCCACTTAGCCTGGTAGATCGCGTACAGCGGGGTGGGGGCGGCGGAGGAGGCCAGCAGCGCCACGATCAGCGAGGCCAGGACGAAGACGGCCGGCCGCCCGCTCAGCCGGTGACTCAGCTGACGTCCGGCCCGCCCGCGCAGCCAAGGCCCGCGCGCGAACGGGTCAGCCG
>Ga0209693_10000468_pt1 | contig 16282 bp, 16 predicted proteins | sample HubBroMetageWRM3_FD_188345 | JGI IMG/M metagenome (GOLD analysis project Ga0209693, IMG submission 188345) | Warmed soil microbial communities from the Hubbard Brook experimental Forest, New Hampshire - Hubbard Brook CCASE Soil Metagenome WRM 3... | ecosystem: Environmental > Terrestrial > Soil...
GCACGGCTACCGCGTGATCCCGGTGAATCCGCGCCAGACGGAGATCCTGGGCCAAAAGTGCTACCCGAGCCTGCTTGACGTCCCCGAACCGGTGGACATCGTGGACGTCTTCCGCGCGCCGGACGCGCTGCCAGGGATCGCGCGGGACGCCGTTGCGATCCACGCCGGCACGCTGTGGTGCCAGTTCGGCGTGATCAACGAGGAGGGCGCCCGGATCGCCGAGGAGGGCGGCCTGACGGTGATCATGGACCGCTGCCTCAAGGTGGAGCACGCGCGCTACCTGGGCCGGATGCACTGGCTGGGCTTCAACACCCAGCGCATCACGTCCGTCCGCTCCGGGATCCAGTAGCTCTGCGGAGACCGTCGCGCTGCCGCGCCAGGAGCGGTCGTGGCAAAATGCCGCGGGACGCCCTCAACCGGTGGCTGGCGGGTCCCCGCTGTCATCGTCCCTCTCGGGAAGATAAGGCGTGATCATTTCGATAAGGCGCTGTGGCACGCCAGCCAGCTGACCAGCGGCGGCGCGCATGTCCTCGTCGGTCGTACTGCCGATCAGCTCGGTTTCCTCGGCGGTAAAGGGCCTGCCGTCGCGGTGCACGAATCGCTGGTCGGCACCGTCGCCCTTTACCTCAAAGTCGGTGAGCAGCGCGACTACCTCGGGTCGAGCGGCCATGGTGATTCCCTCTCCTGGCTTGCGCGGGCGCTCAGCGAGCCGGCCCGTGGCGGCCTGCTCCCAGGATCACTCTTACACGAGAATGCCCTGCCGCAGGGGCCGGTCCGGTGGGGCACAACCGGACCTGCCCGTGAGGCTTACCGTGGTGATCATTAGCCGGCGGCGGATATCCTTAAAGACATGGAGAGCAGCCGGGCGAGTGACAAAATCCCCGGAGCTAGGGTGCGCTTCAAGCGCCCGGTACCAGCCGAGGTTTCGTCCAGCGCCAAGCCACGGGAGTGGCTCGCGCTCCCTGACGGGGCCGTCCAGGAAGCCAAGACCGAGGGGCCGGCTCTTGCCCTGGTTGGACACCCACTGCCGTACCAGCCTGGTCGCGCCGAGCGGCGCAGCGGCATGCCCAGCGAGGTTATAACGGCCGACCGCGTACCTAATTCGTGTACGTGCTCGTGGGCGTATTCTCACGGAAAGCTGACTTTGAAGCACTATAACGCGGCATGTCAGGTACACCCGGCCTGAGGATGAGCGCGTGATTCGCCGGGCCGCTGAACTCGAGCGTTACCCGTTCCGACACGCCGCCGAGAGAATTGTGGAACTCGCTAATCTGCTCGATTAGCTCATTACGCCCGAGGCGGCAGTCGCGGGCCCAGAAATTACAGCACGGCACGACCAGCACGGCCACCGCTGCTGCAGATTCGACGACGCTCCGCAAAGCCTGGTCGGGGTGCAGGCCGACGACCAGGTCGTAGTAGTCGGCCATCTCCGGCGTATAAAGCTCGGCCCTGGCCGGCACCCCCTTCAGCGCCCAGCCGCGCGGATCAACAACCTCCGCCTCGAAGCCAAAGCGCTTGCGGAGTATCCGGGTCAGCATTCCCTGGCCGCCGGCCACGTCAGCGACGTACCGCGCATCCGGAAAGCGATCGGCTATAAAACGCGCGACCACCTCGAAGCGGGCCGGATCTCCGTGAAAGCGGTGCCGGGTCATCAAGCTCCCAACCGCGGGCGTGCAGCCAGGTTACTGGTGCGAGCGGCGCGGGCGGAGCTTGATCCAGGCCAGGACGCCGACGCCCGCAAGCAGCAGCAGCCACGGCGAGAACAGGAGGTGGACGACGGCGCTGAAGATGATGATGGCGATGATGGCGACGGCGACAAGGGCGATGAGCGCGAACATGGTGATCGTTCTCCGTTGGTGTCGTAGTGGTTTTGCCGACACCTCAAGACTGCCGCCGCCGATGGCCCGCGCCAATCCGGATCAGCCCCGGTTCAACCCGGAGATCCATCCCGCAGTTATCCGGATCAACCCTGGCCGGGGGATTCAGGAGAGGCGGCTGAGCCGCCGGAAACAGTACCCGGCCAGGGCGAGGGACAGGACGAGGTAGATGCCGGTTTCCGCCCACTGCAAGGGCCAGTACCGGCTGGCGGGCTGGTAGGTGACCGCGATCCGTATGCCCCGGCTGGTCAGGCAGTTCGCGAGGGCGGGTCCGGGCCCGCTGCTGCTCGCCGCTGGCGAGCAGGCCGATGGGACGACGGTGCTGACGGGATGCCCAGCCGCGTCGGCGGCGCCGCTGGACCGGATCCAGGCCCCGGGCTGGCCGGCGACCGAGCCGTCCGTAGCGAGCGTGAAGGTGAAGGTGTGCGGCGAGCCGGTTTTGTAAAGGTCCAGCGTTGAGTCGTTGAAGTTGATCGCGACCGTCGTGTGGCTGGCCGGGAACAGGTTCGGGCGTATCCATAGCGGCATGGCGATCTGGACGGCGGCGAAGATGGCCAGGGTGACGGCCATGGCCGGGACGGTGCGCCGGATCAGCGCCCCGGCGGTGACGCCGAGGGTGAAGGCGAATGCCGCGTAGCCGAGCGGGGTGATGCCGTGGGTGACGAAGGCGAGCGGGTTGAACTGATTCATGCCGACGCCGCTCCCGCCGCCGCCCAGTGCGGCGGCCCGGCCGAGCGGTGCCGCCCACCAGGCGAACAGCAGGCTCAGTGCCTCGGTGACGGCTATGGCGGCCAGGCCGCCGACGGTCAGCTTGACCGCTAGCCACCGGGCCCGGGTGACGGACTGGCTCCAGGCCAGGGCGAAGGTCCCGGTCTCCAGCTCGCGGGCGAGCAGCGGCGCTCCCCAGAACAGGCCGGTGACGGCCGGCGTGAGCGCGATGATGATGATGCTGAGCAGGTCCACCGGCGCGTAGGGGCCGGTGGAGTTCACCTGCTTGAGGAAGCTGCTGGCTCGCTGGCCGCAGCTGGCGGGCTGGCAGCCACGCAGGCCGCTGGCGGCGTACAGGCTGGCCAGGTGCGGCCCGGTGGCCGCGAGCAGGACCGCGAACGCGATCAGCGCCACGGCCGCGGTGATGGCCTGGACACGGAGCTGAAGCATGCTGAGCCGGATCATGACGCCACTTTCAGTCGTTGCGGGCTGGCCGGCCCGTCGTCGGCGGCCCGGGTCATGTAGGCCAGCACCAGGTCTTCCAGGCTGACCGGCTGCACGGCCCAGGCGGGGTCGAGGACCGGCCCGTCCGTCCGGACCAGCAGGTTGCTCTGCTTGTCGGTGTGGCTTTCGGTGATGATTTCCTGGCCGGCCGGCAAGGTGCCGGGGTCGCGGCGCAGCCCGGACAGGCGGTGATGCGAGGCCAGCAGGTCGCTGACCTCTCCGGCGAGCCGGACCCGGGAGGCGACGAGAACGACCAGGTAGTCACAGACCCGTTCCAGGTCGGCGACCAGATGGGAGGACAACAGGACGCTGAGGCCCTGCCCGGCGACCGCTTCCATCAGGCCCTGCAGGAACTCCCGCCGGGCCAGCGGGTCCAGGCTGGCGACCGGCTCGTCAAGGATGAGCAGCCCGGGCCGCTTGGCCAGCGCGAGGGTGAGGGCGAGCTGGGCGCGCTGCCCGCCGGACAGCGACCCGGCGCGTTGCTTCGGGTTCAGGGCGAGCTGGCTGATCCGGTGCCGCGCCAGGTGGTCATCCCAGCCGGGGTTGAGCCAGGCGCCGAGCCGGAGATGGTCGGCGACCGTCAGCCGGGAGTAGATGGGGGTGTCCTGGGCGACAAAGCCGACCTGGGCTAGCTGCGCCGGCCCGGCCGCGGGGCGCTCGCCGAGGACGGTGATCGTGCCGAGGGTCGGCGTGAGCATCCCGGCGGCCAGCCGCAGCAGGGTGGTCTTGCCCGCGCCGTTGGGGCCGACGAGTCCGGCGACGCGGCCCTCGGGGATGGCCAGCGTGCAATCGCGCAGCGCCCAGGCCCTCCGGTACTGCTTGCCAAGCCCGCTGGCCTGGATGGCGGCGTTCATGCGACTCCCTCGGCGAAGCAGCTGCGGAAGGCGGTGTGGTAGATCGCCTCGATGTCATCGGGGCCCAGCCCCGCCGCGCGCGCCGAGCGGAGCCAGTCGGTCATCGCGGTGAGGAACCGGCCCTGGATGGCCGGGTCAGGTCCGGACGGCGCGCGGATGACGAACGTGCCGAGACCAGGGCGGGCGCGTACCAATCCCTCCCGCTCCAGCTCACGGTAGGCCTTGTGCACCGTGTTCGGGTTGATTGCCAGCTGGGCCACGACCTGCTGCGCGGTCGGCAGCCGGTCGCCCGGCTCCAGCATCCCCATTCGCAGGGCCTGGTGGACCTGCTGCACCAGCTGCAGGTAGGTGGCGACGCCCGACGTTTCGTCGAGCTGGAATTCGACCATCAATCTCTCATTCCACTAAGAGCTTAGTGGAATGAGAGTAACAGTCTCAGCCGGCCGGCGCTAGAAGCGGTTCAGCCCCCCGACACCGGTGGTGCGCGGACACGCTGAGCAGCCCGGCTGCTGGCCGCCGATAAGCCGCTTACTGGTGAGCAGCAGCGGCCGTGCTGAGCGGAGTGAGCGGGAAGTTCTGGTCGAAGACGTTCTCGGGATCGTAGGTCGCCTTCAGCTCGCGCAGCCGGGTGAGGGTGCTGCCGGGAAACGCGTCATTCAGGCGCTGCGGGCGCTGGTCCGTCTCGAAGCTCAGGTAGAGGCCGTCCAGGTGAGGGCGAAGCTCGTCCCAGTGGGTGTGGAAACGGCCGGCGTCCCCGCCAACCGAGGAGACGTTGAAGTTCTGGTGGCGGTGCGCGTAGGCGGTGGCATCCGTGGCGACGTCGTTGACCGCGCCGCCGACCGCGCGGATCGCGACCCACGGGGCCACCCCGCTGCGCAGTCCAGCCGCGATGCCCTCGTTCAGCTCCGGCTCCAGATGCACGGCGAGGCCGTTGCTGAGCAGCGGTTCGGCCTGCCCGCCGTGGTGCGTGGCGTCGTGCGGCGCCACGACCGCCGCGTACGGAAGGACCTGTGCCTGCTGGTCCAGCACCGGTGCGACAGACAGCAGCGGCGTCAGCGCAGCCACGGCGGCGTCGGTGTCGTCATCGGCCCATACGGTGATGGCCTGGGCGGCCGGGGGCGAGCCGCGCCGCCCGGCGAACACGTACAGGAAGCTGGTCAGCTCCCGCGGCGCGGCCTCGACGAGCTTGCCCCAGCGTTCCAGCAGCGCGGCCGTGTCCGAGGCGTCGTAGACCATCTGGGCGAGGACCACGTCGCGGACCGGGTAGGCGTCTAGCTCGAATGCGGTGACGATGCCGAAGTTGCCGCCGGCGCCGCGCAGTGCCCACAGCAGGTCCGGGTTCTCGCTGGCGTCGGCGCGGACGATCCGGCCGTCGGCCAGCACCACTTCGGCGCCGGCGACGTGGTCGATCGTGAGCCCGAACTTGCGCGCCAGGAACCCGATCCCGCCGGCCGTGGCCAGCCCCCCGACCCCGACGTCGCCGTAGTCGCCGCTGCTCATCGCCAGGCCGGACCGCGCGAGCGACTGCGCCACGTGTCCCCAGCTCGCCCCCGGCCCGACCCGCGCCCGGGTACCGTTCAGGCTGACGCTGTCGAGCCGGGAAAGATCGATGACGACCCCGCCGTCGTTGGTGGACCGGCCGCTGATTCCATGACCTCCGGAACGGGTCGCGAGCGGGACCTCCTGCTTCCGGGCGAACCCGAGCGCCTCGGCGACCTCCGCCGCCGTCCCCGGCCGCAGCACAAGACCCGGGCTGCCCGAGCGCATGTATGTGGAGCGCACCTTGGGATAGGCCTTGTCACCGGGTTCGACCGCGGTGGCCTGCAGCGCGGGCGGCACCGCGTCGTAGCCGATGCCGTCACGCCGGAGGGCCAGGGCTTTTGGGCCACGCACCACCTGCCCGGACGCCGTGCCGGCCGCCTCTCGCTCGCGGGCAACGGCTTCCCGCAGGGCCGGTGCGACCTCCTCGCCCCAGGTCTGGATGGCCCGGGGGTCGTCGCTGGCCAGGATGAACGTGGACACACCGTCGCCCAGCACGTACGGAAGCAGGCCGTCGACCGTGGCGTGCTCCGGCGAGATGTTCAGCAAGCGGCGGATCTCCCGCGGATCCCGGCCGGCCGTGGCGGCAGCCTCGTCGATGATCGCGTTGCCGCGTTCCAGGTCGCCGGGCTTGAGGTAGAACAGGCTCGGAAGCCAGCCGTCGGCCTTCTCCCCGACCAGGCGCAGCGTCCGCGGCTTGAGGACGCCCAGCCAGATGGACACGTCATGGGCTGGTGACGGGCCGCGCTTGGCGCCGCGGATCTTGTACTCCTGGCCGTCGGCGAAGATGCCGCCCCGGCGATCGGCATCCCAGGTGGCCCGGATGAGGTCGATCGCCTCGCTCAGGCTGGCTACCGCCTCCGAGGGCGAGCGCCTCGGCCCGCCCATCGCCGCGATCGCGTCCCAGAAGGCGCCCGCGCCGAGGCCCAGCTCGAACCGGCCGCCGGACAATAGGTCCAGGCTGGCGGCCTGGCGTGCGAGCAGGACCGGTGGCCGCAGCGGCAGGTTGATCACGTTGCCGGAGATCTTGATCCGTTCCGTGCTGGCGGCGACGTAGGACATCAGGGTCCAGGTGTCCAGAAACGCGGGCTGGTACGGGTGGTCCTGGAACGTCACCAGATCCAGGCCCGAGCGCTCGGACAGTTGCGCAAGAGCGACCGGCGTATGCGGTTCTTCGTTCTGCGGGGTGATGAACGTGCCGAAGACGAGATCGTGCCCGTAGTCAGCCATGATCAGACTCCCAACGTCGGCTATCCTGATGCTAGTAACTTCTAGAATCGAAGTAGATATTCCTTCAGGAGCGCACCGTGGCCGTTGACGTCGATTTCCCTCGGCGGCGCAGAGCGGCCGTTGACGTCCATGTTCCGTCAGGAGCGTGCCATGGCCGCTGACGACGTCTCGGCGCAGGAGTGCGAGCCGGCCGCCGAGCAGCTGGCCCGTGCGTTCGAGTTCCTGGGCAAGCGGTGGACGGCGGTGATCCTCGGGCACCTGTCGCACGGGCCTGCCGGATTCCGCGAGCTGTCCCGCGGGATCGGCGGGATCAGCGACTCCGTCCTGTCCGAGCGGCTCGCCAGCCTGGCTACAGGCCGCCTGATCACCCGCACGGTGTGCGATGGTCCCCCGGTTACCGTCATCTATCAGCTGACCGAACGAGGCCGGGCCCTCATGCCCGCGCTCGACCAGATAGCCAAGTGGGCCCGCGACAACCTGCCGCCAGACGGCTGAGGCCGCGGTGGACACCCGGCCGGCACCTGCAGCCCGGCCATTGCGGCGCCCACGCTCATCAGCCGGTCAGGACTGCGGAGGCCTTATGGCCTTGCGGTACTGGCGCATCGTCTCGCCGAACCAGCGATCGGTCTGGCCCTCGTCGGCCATGCCCAGACGTTCGGCCACCCGCTGCGATGGGACGTTGTCCAGATCGGTGAGCGCGAGCACCTCGTCGATCCCGGCGTTCCCGGCCAGGGCGAGGACGGCGCGCGCCGCCTCGGTCGCCAACCCCTTCCCCTGGAACTCCGGGTGCAGGTGCCAGCCCACTTCCACCAGGCCCGTGGGACCGTCGTCGTCGCTGAGCGGAAGCAGCAGGAGCGTTCCTACCGGCTGGCCGGGCTCGTCCGGTGCCGCGCCTGCCGCGTACGGGACTATCGCCCAGAGGCCGAGTGGCGGCGAAAGATCGCGCTCGTGCTCACGCCACCGGCCCAGGCGCTGCTGCGCTTCGGCAACCGTGGTCACCGGCTTGCGGGGATGCGCGCCGAGCCAGCGCGCCACCTCTTCCCGCGAGTACACGTCGAAGAACGCCTCGACGTCAGACTCATCCCAGTGGCGAAGCAGCAGACGGCCCGTTCTGAGCAACTCCATAGCGCACAAAGGTTAACCGGACCAGTGCGCGGGGACGCCGAGGGTTGTGCCTAACGACGCCGCCCCGATCGTCACCATCAACAACGGCGCTGTTCGCGGCGTCATCGAGGGAGGCGGCTACTGCTTCCGCGGGCTGCCCTTCGCCGCTCCTCCCACCGGCGACCTGCGGTGGCGCGCGCCGCGCCCGCCCGCGGACTGGCAGGGGGTCCGCGATGCCACCCGCTTCGGGCCGAGCAGCCCGCAGCCGGACAATCCCGCCCTGACGGGTCCCACCAGCGAGGACTGCCTGTACCTCAACGTGTACACGCCGACGCTGGGGGGTGGCGGCGATGGTGGCCTGCCGGTGCTCGTGTGGATCCACGGCGGCCGCTTCACGCTCGGCGCCGGCCGGGACTACGACGGCACCAAGCTGGCGGCGCTCGGCATCGTGGTCGTCACGATCAACCACCGGCTCGGCGCCCTCGGCTTCCTCGCCCACCCGGCGCTGGCGTCGCGGCCCGGCGGCCCGTCCGGCAACTACGGGCTGATGGACCAGCAGGCGGCCCTGCGCTGGGTGCAAGAGAACATTCACGCGTTTGGCGGTGACCCGGACAACGTCACGATCTCGGGCCAGTCGTCCGGCGGCCTGTCCGTGCTCGCGCACATGGTCTCCCGCGGTTCTCAAGGGCTCTTCCACCGGGCGATCGTGCAGAGCGGTTCCTTCGCGCTGACCCAGCAGTCTCTCGGCGGCGCGGAGGCCGACGGGGAGGCCTTCGCGGCCAAGGCGGGCTGCCCGGATCAGACCGCCGACGGTCTGCGCCGCCTGCCGGTCGCGGCTCTCGTGAGCAGCTTCCCGGGCGCGGCGATCCCGGGCGTCGTCGACGGCGAGGTGCTCGAGGAGTCGCTCGGGACGGCGCTGGCCGCCGGGCGGTTCGCCCGGGTGCCAATCCTCAACGGGATGAACCACGATGAGCAGCGGGTCTTCGTCACCGGCGCCGAAACCGTCGTCGACGGCTGGTTCGTGCCGATGTGCGAGCCCGTGACCGCCGAGAGCTACCAGCGCGTGATCTCCACGGTATTGAGCGTGCCCGCCGTGCGGGCCGCGGTGATCGCGGCCGAGTACCCGCTCGGCGCGTACCCATCGCCGCCGGTCGCCTTCAGCGCCCTGCTCAGCGACGCCTACTTCGCTTGCCCGGCGCTGCAGATCGACCGGTGGACCTCAAAGTGGGTACCGACCTTCGCCTATGAGTTCAACGACGACAACGCGCCGCTCCGCTATCCGCCGCCGCTGACCGGCCCGCCCGTGGCGACGCACAAGTCCGAGTTTCCCTACCTGTTCGACCTGCCGGACGCGCCACTCCAGGAACCGCTCAGCCCGGATCAGCAGGCGCTCGCGGCCGCCATGCGGACCGCCTGGGCGAACTTCACGGCCACCGGCAACCCGGCGTCCGGTGACGCGGGTTGGCCAGCGTTCGGCGCGGACGGCACCCAGGTGCTGTCGCTCGTTCCGCCGCGGCCGCAGGTCGAGACGGACTTCGCCGCCAGGCACCACTGCGCGTTCTGGGACGCCGGGTGGTAGCACCTGGGACCGCGTGCCTCACGGTGCTGAGCGCCTTGGCGGCTAAGCGATTGGGCCGGTGTCGCGCGCGCTTATCGGCACCGGGGTGCCGGAGTCGCTGAGCGCGACAAAGACGAGCCGACCCTCGAGGATGTCGCGTGCTTGCGCGCCCGCAGCGCCCTCCACGTCGATGCGCACCGCCACGGTCATGGACGTCGTGGCCGAGGAGATCACCTCCGCCGTGATCGTCAGAAACTCGCCCACGTAGCAGGGCGCGACAAAGCGCATGTTCACCACGGATGCCGTGGCGACGCGCCGTCCGCAGTACCGCGACGCGGCGACGCTCGCAATGCGGTCCGCTAGCTGCATGAGCCAGCCGCCGAACATCACCCCCGACGGGTTCGCGTCGCGCGCGGTGGCTACCTCGATCGAGACCGCGTTCATGAGACCTGGCTCCCGGCCAGCCTCTGCTCGGTCGCCGCGTAGCCGATGGCCCTGACGTCGGCGGCGAACGCCCCGGCGTCGTTGAGGATCACCGGGTTGATCTCGATCTCCGCGAGTTCTTTCGCCGCACGGAACATGTCGGCCAGGTGAAGGCAGAAACGGACCAGCTCGTCGGCCAGGCGACCTGGCTCCGGCGTTACTGACCGAAGGCATTGTGAAATCCGGGTCTGGCAGAACGTCTGGCGGATCATCCGCGCGTCAAAGGGAGCGCAGGTCAGCGCGGCGTCGGCGATCTGCTCGGCGGCTGACCCGCCCCATCCGATCGTGAGGACGTCCCCGAAGACCGACCTCCGCACGTCGACCAGGATCTCCAGTCCGGAATCGATCTGCTCCTCGACCAGGAACGGCCCGCCGTGGATGTCGCGGAGCCGGTCTACGACCGGGATCACGTCCGCTGCCGACGGGATGCCGAGAACTACCCCACCGGCCGCGGCCTTATGGTTCGCCCCGGCGGCGACCTTGACGACGAGCGGCGGCCGCAGGCCCGAGAGCGGCTCGGCGCTCCCCCGGTCCCCGTCGATGACGGCGAATGCGGGCCCGGGTGTTCCCCATCTTTCGAGCAGCTTCCGGCCGGCCAGGTACCCCAGCAGCTCGCGGCCCGTGTCGCGCGGAGCGCTGACGTCTACGGGCAGGTCCAGCGCTGCGGAGACCCGCCGGGACCAGTCGGCCACGGACCGGTACGCGCCAAGCGCTCGCCGGGCATCGGGTATGCACGCGATGCCGGCAGAGCCAAGCTGAGCCGTCGTTGTGCCCGTTGCCCCCGGCCAGACGGTGAGGAGGAGATGCTGAGCGAGCGGCTTCAGCCGGAGCAACTGGGCAGCTACTTCAGACTCGTAGGTGGCGCCCGTGTGGCAGAACAGGAGTGCCCCGGGCGCCGGTGGCGCGTTTGCGGACCCTGCCACAGGCGCCGGTGGCGCGTTTGCGGGCTCGTCCGCATCGGCCAGTGTCCGGAGGGTATTGACCGACCCGCCAGCGGTCGATGTGTCGAGCGGATTGCACTGCTCAGGAGCGTGCCCCGGGAAAGCGAGTGATGCCAGGGTCTGGCCAGGAGGGACCAGCGAGAGCCCCTCCGCTTCGGCCAGGTCGGCCGCAAGCGCGCCCAGCGCGCCGGAGCTCGTCACCACCTGAACCTGCGCGCTGACGCGCCGGCCGGTGCGGGCGGCGATGACGGCGGTGTCGACGACTTGCTGGATCGAGTCGCACGTTATGACCCCATCGGCGTGAAGCGCGGACTGCGCGGCATCCCAGTCGTCGACGATCGCGCCCGTGTGCGCCAGCGCTACCTCGCGGGCGACGGCGCTCCGGCCCACCCGGAGCGCGATGACCTTGACACCGGCCTTATAGGCCCTGCGGGCAAGGCGCCGGAATCTTTCTGGCTGCCGCACCTTTTCGATAAAGAGCACGATGACCTTCGAAGCGCCGATAGCCAGGAGCTCTTCCAGGCAGTCTTCCATGCCGATATCGATTTCCTCGCCGGTGGTGAACACGTGACCAAATTCAAGACCGGCCTCTTCGCCCATGGCTATGAGTGCGGATGCGAAGCCCCCGCTCTGCGTGATGACAGCCACTCGTGCCGAGCCCGAGAGCGGGCTTGGCAGCGTACCTCCCGCGTAGATCCGGACCTGATTCTCGTTGTCGACGAAGCCCACGCAATTAGGCCCGATAAAGCGAACCCCACGCTGCCTCGCCCGCTCAATAGCGGCGCGCCCTTCTTCGGAAACCGATGCGGCAATGACCACACACGTCCGGACGTCATGCTCCGCGCAAGCGTCGACGGCGGAAGCCAGGCTAGGTCCTGGAACCGCCAGCACTGCCGTGTCAACCTTGCCGCACACATCGCTGAGCGCACGAACCGTCGGGTGACCATCGAGCGGGCCGGGCTTGAGGCTTATCAGGACCACGTCGTCAAGGCTGGAACTCAGCACGGCGCGGGTCAGGCGAGCATTGAACGACCATGGGTCCTTGCTCCCGTCCGAGGCGCCGAACACTGCCACCCGGCGCACACCGAACACGCGCGCAGCCATGTCTGTCATAGCGAGATACCTGCCTCATGAATATGGCGCGCCATCAGCTGCTCTCGGTGCCAGCGAGCGTCGCCGAAGGACGATGCCAGCCGCCGTATCCGCCGGATATACCGGTGGACCGGAGACTCCCAGGTGAAGCCCATTCCGCCGTGAACTTGCAGCGATAGCTCCCCCACCCGCACCGCCGCCGTATCCGCGTACGACTTGGCCACGCTCACGTTGTCGACGTCACCTTTGGGCGTTTCTGCGTCAAGGCCGGCCGCCCACACCGCGACCCGCAGCGATTCCACCAGCACGTGCATGTCGGCGCAGTGATGCTGCACAGCCTGGAATGAACCGATCGGCACGCCGAACTGGTGACGGCTGCGGGCGTGCTCCACGGCCAGGTCGCGCAGTGCCGAGGCGCAGCCGAGCATCTCGGCCGCTGCGGCCGCGGCGGCCCAGCGAGCGGCGCGATGGATTCCCTCAGCGGGCAGTTCGGCCGCGTCAGCCACCGGCACGTCGTGGAAAACCGCGACCGCAACAGGGCATCCCTCATCGATGCTCTGCGCGGGCTGTACCACGATGCCCGGGGAACAAGGCACGACCAGTAGCCGGAACGAGGAGCTCTCGGTGTCAACGGCGACGACCAGGTAACCGTGGTGCGGCTGAGCCGCCTGCACCGAATGAGCACTGCCGGACAGGCGCCAGCCCTCGCCGGCGCGGCTGACGGAGAGCGGGCTGCGCCCGCGCAGTCCGTCGACGACTGCGCCGAATCCCGCGAGCGGCCAGACTTCCGCGCCGGAGGTGACGGAGTCGAGGAGCGATTGCGCCGGTTCCCATCCCGCGAGCGCGACGGGCACGCCACACGCGAGTTCGGAAAACGGCATGGGCAGCAGGGCGTAGCCGGCCGCCTCGGCCGCCAGCATCGCACCGACGCCCGAAGGCATATCCAGCGCGGGCCGCAGCCACCCCTGCTCACCCACCTTGCGGACCTCGCCCAGCCAGTCAGCGCCCGCGGCGAGCCGCCCGGAGACCTCGGCGAAGTAAGCGCGCGCGGTCTCGGCGATGGCCTCCTCTTCCTCCGACAAGGAGAAGCTCATCACCGGCCTCCTCGCGGCAGGCCGAGTATCCGCTCGGCGACGATTGACCGCTGAATCTCCGATGTGCCCCCGGCGATGCTCCTGGACAGCGAGCTGAGGTACCGGGACATGGGCTCGTCGTCATCCGATGCGGCCGCGCCGCCAGAGTCGTTCACCCGGGAACCCAGGATCTCCAGGGCCAGGTCCTGGTGCCGCCTCCACATCTCGGTCCAGAACAACTTCACCGCCGACCCAGAACTCCCGACCGCGCCCCGTTCAAGCGCAGCGCACTCCCGGTATGCGAGCAGCCGGTAGATCTCTGCCTCAGACAGAGCCGCCGCCAGCCGCTGCCGGAAATCTGCCTGCAGCAGCGCCGGCCGCCCGTCAACTTCGATCTCGGCGGATCGCGCGATGAGTTCCTCGAGCTGCCGGCGGAGCCGGACGTGCCTGCCGAAATGGGTGATGCCTCTTTCGAACGACAGGATCGTGCGGGCAACCCCCCACCCGGCGCCGACGCCGCCCAGGACGTCGCCTTCGGGCACGAACGCGCCGTCAAAGAACACCTCGTTGAATTCGTCGTCGCCATTTGCCTGGCGCAGCGGCCGTATCTCCACGCCGTCCTGCGCGAGGGCGATGAGCATCATGCTCAGCCCGGCATGCCCCCGCTCCCGCGTGCCATCCGTCCGCACCAGCGCGAAGCAGTAGTCCGAGTACTGAGCGCGGCTGGTCCAGAGTTTCTGGCCGGATACCCGCCAGCCGGCGTCCGCTGGCTCAGCGCGGGTCCGGACGCCAGCGAGGTCTGAGCCCGCCTCCGGCTCGGAGAACCCCTGGCACCAGATGTGGGTGCCGTCGAGCATCCCCGGCAGGAATCGCCGGCACTGATCCTCAGAGCCATGCACTTGCAGCGCCGGCCCAACCATCGTCTTAGCGAGTTTGTTCAGGGATTCGGGGACGTTGCAGCGGGTCGCCTCCTCGAGGAAGATCATCTCGTGCGCCACCGGGCCGCCGCGGCCGCCGTACTCGACCGGCCACGAGATGCCGTTCAGGCCGGCCTCCATGAGCTTGCGCTCCCATGACCGCCCAAAATGGAGCAGCCGTTCCTCCATGCCGGCCGTTCGCACGGAACTCGGATCCCATCCCGCCGGCAGGTTCTCCCGCAGCCACGACCGGACGCCGTCCCGGAACCGCCTGTCCTCGGCAGACTCGTCAATATCCATTGGCGTCAGCGCGCTTCTGAGCCGGGCGCGTGCCTGTCCACTGCGAGCCCGGCGTCACGCATCTCTGCCGTGAATTCCTGCTCGACCTCGTAGCCGTTGACGGGGCCCGCTTGCTCGCTCAGGTCAAGGGACCGCTTCATCAGCATCACGACCTCCCGGCCGTTCCGCGCAATCTCGCCGGCCAGGCGCACCGCGGCATCGACACATCCGGCGGGGGTGGCGTCCAGGATCTCGTCGATCAGGCCCCAGCCGAGGGCGGTGTGCGCGTCGACCGCTTCGCCGGTGAGCATCATCCGGCGCACGCGGCCTTCGCTCAGCAGCCGCCGGGCGTGCGTCGCGCCGCCCGCGCGGCCCACCTTGATTTCCGGAAAGGAAAATGTTGCTCCCGCAGCAGCCACGCGCAGATCGCACTGGGTGATGAGCCCGACGCCGCCGCCGATGCACGGGCCGGTGATCGCGGCCACGACTGGAACTTCCACTTCCGCCAGCGCGTGCAGAAACGCCCGCCAGTTCGCGGGCCGGGCGCTGCGGGAAACCTCGTCGAGCACTTCCTTCAGATCGGCACCCGCAGAGAAGACCCTGCCGGAACTCCCTATGACGACCGCTGACGGCGTGGCGGCGCGTACTTCATCGACTGCCGCGTGGAGCGCCGAGATCATCGCGACGTCGATCGCGTTCACCGGCGGGCGGTCGAGCGTGATCACGGCGACCGGACCGCGGAAATCGACCGTGACGCGGTGCCGCGAGGCAGCTGCGTCGGTCACAGCACCGCCACGGCATTGGCCGGAGAGCCGAATGCATAAGGAAGATTCAGCGGCACGCTGGCGAGAAGAAAGTCGTAGCGTTCCTGCGAGCGCAGCAACCCCGCGAGCTCTTCGAGCGCCCATAGCTCGCCGAGCGGTATGCCCAGGTCCCTTAGTGCCGTGATGTGGACCCTGAAGTCTGCCGGAGAAGACTCCACGGCCATGTTGTCGGATATCAGCGCGGACACTTTCGCGTCGGCCCACAGGGACATCGTGCTGAAATCGATTCCGCCCGCACGCTGCGGCAGTTTCTCGTCCGTATGGCTATAGCGCCTGCCGAATCCCGTGTAGATGAACACCGCATCGCCCGGCCGGAGCTCGGCACCCTGCCGCTTCAGGCAGGCCTCGACGACAGCCCGGTCAACTCGATCGTCGTCGGCGAGGAATCCGTCGTCAGGGCGCAGCACGGCCACGGTGTCCAGCAGGACGCCGCGCGTGACGACCCCCGGGCCGAGCGCGGAGAGGCCGAGGTGCTGCGGCATCCCGTCGCCCGCGGTTTCGTCGAGGCCGAGGCCGCCAAGGAAGATCCCGTCAACGCCAGGCTCGATCGCCCCGCAGTGAGCAAACGTGTCCCACTGGCTCGAGCCCTGGGTCGCGACCTCGATTATGTCGTCGTTGAGGACGACATATCTGCCATCGGGAATCTGCCGTATCACGTTGTGCAGGCGCAGGTGGCGGCGCAGTCGCGGACGGGTGGTTGGGGTCGGACCATCCAGGCGGCTGTTGAGCGATACTACCTGCCCGGTCCGCGCCGATCCCAGGGCAGCGAGAACGGTGGCTTCCGTCAGGTGCCGGAGTGCGCTGGGAACAGCTTCCGATGCCGGCGATTCGCTGCTGGCCAATTGCCCTCCTCGCACGCCGATCACGCGTGACCTCCGCGCACCTCTCGCGTTAACCTTGCACTTAGGGTAATGAGGATACTATATAGCTGACTTACCGTCCACGGCCGACCCGGCTTGGGATCGCTGGGCTGATGAGAGGAACCTGCATGTCACTGCGACTTCCTGGGCCCACGCTGGAGATCGTGGAAGGGCTCCGGGCCTTTGTGGCGGCAGAGGTCGTCCCCCGTCACGAACGTCATGCCGAGCTCTTCGGCGACCCGCATCGGCTGTACGACGAGTCGGGACGCTATTGCAGGCAGGTGCGTGACCTTCGCGCGGAAGTCCGCACGGCATCCGCGGCAGCCGGTTACTACACGCTCTTTGCTCCGGAGCCTATCGGCGGCGGCGGGCAGGGCCCGGTGACGATGTACGCGGTCTGGCAGGACCTCTTCCACCGCAACGGCATGCAGTACTGGCT
>Ga0209693_10000469_pt1 | contig 16251 bp, 15 predicted proteins | sample HubBroMetageWRM3_FD_188345 | JGI IMG/M metagenome (GOLD analysis project Ga0209693, IMG submission 188345) | Warmed soil microbial communities from the Hubbard Brook experimental Forest, New Hampshire - Hubbard Brook CCASE Soil Metagenome WRM 3... | ecosystem: Environmental > Terrestrial > Soil...
TTGACCCTGTATCGGCAGCGCCCACCCGAAGTCGGCGTGCCATCGGAGAACCCGAAGCTCAACGAACCCGGGCTGGTGATCACCGGCTTTGTCGACCGGGTGGGCGACCCGGCCGGCATCGTGGCAGCCGACGGTACGACGCACCGCAGCGAGACCCTGGTCGCCGACGCGCTGCGGGCACTGTCCTACGTCGCGACAGATGGACGAGCACTGCCGGATGCGGTCATGGTCACCCATCCCGCGCATTGGGGGCCGGGGCCAGTCGACGCGGTGGGGGTCGCGTTGAGCAGAGTCTCCGAATGGTCGGATGGGCGACTGGCGCTGCTACCGGACTCCGTGGCAGCGCTGATCGCGCTGCAGGCGAACCCGGGGGTGCCTAGCCGTGGAATCATCGCCGTGTGCGATTTCGGAGGCACCGGAACCACCCTGGCCCTGGTCGACGCCGCCAACGGATACCAGGCGGTCGTTCCTGCCGTGCGGCATGGTGAATTCTCTGGCGATCAGATCGACCAGGCGTTGCTGACCCACGTCGTCGCCGATCTGTCCTCGGCCGGCTCGTTCGATACATCTGCGACCTCGGCGATCGGCTCGCTGACTCCGCTGCGGGGCGCCTGCCGACGCGCCAAAGAAGAACTCTCGTCGACCATCGCGACCACGGTGGCCGCTGACGTGCCCGGCTATCGTGGCGATATCCGGGTCACCCGGGACGAACTCGGCGACGCGATCCGCCAGCCACTGGACGGGTTCATCACAGTCGTCCACGAAACGTTGCAGCGCAATGGAATTCGTACGGAAGATCTGGCAGCGATCGCATTGGTGGGCGGGGGTGCGAGCATCCCAGCGGTCACTACGACCCTGTCGCAACAGCTGGGCGTACCTATCATCACGGCACCGCGGCCGCACCTGACGCCCGCTATTGGTGCGGCGTTACGGGCCGCACGCGGCCCCGCCGATAGCGAGACAGCGATCGCGCCGACAGCGGCCGGAACGGTCGCCGATACCACGACGATCTCGAATATTCCGGTAGAACCCAGGCCAGTTCCCGCGCTGGCCTGGTCGGAGGCCGGCGACGACTCCGACATCATGCCGATCCGGCCCGGCGAGTACCCCGAACAAGGCAGCACCACCGGGCTGACGGCCGCGCGGTCGCAGGTTGGTGTCGATCGCGACTCCCAACCCGTCGTGACCCGCGCGGTTGCCGACGCCTGGTATCGCCGACCGGCGGTGGTCATGGTCGGCACCGCGCTTGTGGTGCTGGCAGTCGCCGCCGCGGTCATGATCACCCTGCGTCACACCTCCGGCAGCGCACCGACCACACCGGCACCGAGCGTGAGCACCGCACCTGCGCCGTCTAAGCAAGGCCCGGCTCCGTCGGGTGCGACGAACACTCAGGCCCCGGCGACCAGTCCGCCGTCATCGACCGAGTCGGACACCGGGACACCCCCGTCCACCACCACCGCGGCGCCGACGACAACGACCACCACCGAAGCGCCCACCACAACAACCACTTCGGCACCGACAACCACGGCGGCGCCCACCACGACTCAGGGGTCAGAGCCGCCGCGTTTTCCGAGATTTCCCCGCGGGCCGCGCGGCTTCCCTGAACCGGAACCGGGTTTCCGTTAGTCTTGCGGCTTGTCCTTGCCGAACTTCGGGTTGCCCTCGTCGTCCAGCCATTCGTTGATCGCGACGCCTGTGATCGTTCCCCCGGTGCCGGGCAGCACTACCGTCGGCCGATCATCGTCGTAGGCTTCCTGCATCTGGCGGACTTTTTCTTTACCTTCCTCGCTTAGTTCGGGCGTTTCCGAGGAGGTCTTTTGCTTGTTGTCGTGTGCGCTCATAAACCTTTCCGTCCTGACGAGACTTATGGCCTGCCGACGGCGCTCCTCGACGACTACCCGCTGTGGTGATGGGTCCAAACTGTGCTGCCGGGGTATGGCCGGCCGCGCAAACGGCGGTCAGTTCGGTTTTGGGTAACTGACGCCGGTTAGTTTCTCGGAGATATCCCATAGGCGCCGGCAATCGGCATCGTTACGAGCCCGCGCGGGTACTTTGGCGGTTGCCACGCCACCGCCGGCGGCCTCGTAGATGCCGTGGGGCCCGTAGAAGGCACCGCCTTCGGCCTGCGGGGACGTTGCCGCGTAGAGCGCGGGGAGGATTCCTTCGTCGATTTCCTGCCACAGGAACGGTGTCAGGCGCCACGACAGCTTGTAGAGCTGCTCCATCGTCGATGGTTTCGACCGCCCGTGGGACGGCCCGCTGATCTGCAGGTTGGTCTTGGTCAAGCCGGGGTGCGCGGCATCGGAGAGGATGCCCCAGCCCGCCTCTTTGCTGCGGCGATTCAACTCACGGGCGAACATCAGCACCGCCAGTTTCGATTGTCCGTAGGCCTGCATCGGGGTGTACGACTTCTCGAATTGCGGATCGTCGAAATGGATGCGGCCTTGGCGCGCAGCAAGGCTGCTCAGTGATACGACCCGCGGGCTGTCCGCGGCACGCAAAAGCGGCATCAGGTGCGCTGTGAGTGCGAAATGGCCGAGATGATTGCTGCCGAACTGCAATTCGAATCCATCGGTGGTGGTATCGCGTTTCGGCGGAGTCATCACACCGGCGTTGTTGATCAGGATGTCAATCGGGCGGCCGTCGGCGTTGAGTTGCTCGCCCAGGGCGGCCACCCCGGCCAGTGACGACAGGTCGAGGGGTTTGATGGTCAGCTTCGCGTCCGGAACCGTCGCGCGAATCTCGTCGATCGCTGCCTCACCCTTGGCGCGGTTGCGGATCGCCATGACGACGTCGGCGCCGGCCGTGGACAGCCGACGGGCTAATCCGAATCCTAGGCCGCTGTTGGATCCGGTGATGACGGCGAGCTTTCCGGACAGATCGGGGACGGTGGCGACGAGGTTGGGGGCCATGAGTCGTAGTCTCCTCCTCGCCTCGCCTCAGCGAAACCGGGGCGGCGCGGTTTCGCTCGCGCCGCCCACCTCGCAGTGACACACTGCGTGAATGAATAGCAGACGGCTCGCCAAGATTTCGCTGGCACTGGCCATCTTGGCGATGATTGTCGGGGGAATCGGGTTCATCGTCTTGCCGATGCTCAACGCGTTCGTGATGGACAAGTACAACGCCTACGGTGAGGTGCCCATCCCCGGATCAGCCAGCCTGCACCTGCCGGCCGGCAAAGTCACCGTTAGCTTTCACACCCAGGTCATCTCCGGACCTAACGGCGGTGGATTGCCGGTGCCGCAACTTGGGATGGATATCGACCCACCCCAGGGTGTTCCAGATCCGGCGGTCACCGAAAGCTATGGTGGCACAACGACAATCAACAACGACGCGCACCGGCGGGTCTGGGTCGTTCAGGTTCCGGCCGACGGCACGTACACGATCAAGACCGACGGTCAGGTCAACGGATTCATTAGCCCAAGCCTGGCGTTCGGTAAGGAGAGTCCCTACGGCTGGTCGGTATGGCCGTCTGTCGGGCTGTTCACCATCGGTACCCTTGGGCTGGTCGGCTCGACGTTGTGGTTGGCGCGAACCCGGCGGGTCACGCGACCGTTCGCAACCACGGAGCAACCCTTCCCGTTGTGCAGCCCCACCGACCCCATCGACGCGGATTTGTCGGTGAGCGCGCCGGAGCCAGCACTCGCGTCGCATGCTCCGACCGGCGAGGCGATAAAGCTGGAGCAGCTGAAAACACTTGCATCGCTGCGGGATTCCGGGGCGTTGACCGAAGTGGAGTTCGAGACGGAGAAACGCAGGATCCTCGACGGCCGCTAGCCAGCGGTCGGCCCCTAATGGCCTCGGGCCACCCACTCGTCGTAGTGCACGATCTCGTCGCCGATGCTGGTGGTGTCGCCATGGCCGGTGTAGACGACGGTGTCCGCGGGAAGCTTGCCGAGACGACCCGAGATCGACTGCAGGATCGTCGGGAAGTCCGAAAACGACCGCCCGGTGGCGCCGGGTCCACCGGAAAACAGGGTGTCTCCGCTGAACACGGCGCCCAGGTCCGGGGCGTACCAGCAGACCGACCCGGGGGAGTGTCCGGGGGTGTGCAGCGCTCGCAGCTCGGTGCCCGCGACAGCCAGCGTGTCGGCGTCGGACACCGCGCGAAAGTTCCTGTCCGGGTGGGTCATCCGCCATAACACGTCATCGCCGGAGTGGAGCAGTACCGGCGCGTCGAGCGTATCGCCGAGCTCCGGCGCCACCGTCACGTGGTCGTTGTGGCCGTGGGTGCACACCACCGCCACCACATTGCGCCCGCCGACGGCGGCCACGATCGGCTCCGCGCTGTGGGCGGCGTCGAACACCACGACGTCGGAATCGTCGCCGACCAGCCAGATGTTGTTGTCGACTTCCCAACTGCCGCCGTCGAGTTCGAAGGTGCCATGCGTAACGATGCGCTGGATGGGGGCCATCACAGCATCACCACCGAGCGCAGCACTTTGCCGTCATGCATTTTGTGGAATGCATCCTCGATGCCGTCGAGGCCGATGCGTTCGGAGACGAACTTCTCCAGCGGTAACCGGCCCTGCAGATAGAGGTCGATCAGGGTGGGGAAGTCGCGTTCGGGCAGGCAGTCGCCGTACCACGACGACTTGAGCGCGCCGCCGCGGGAGAAGAAGTCCACCAGCGGCATGTCGATACGCATATCCGGCGTCGGAACACCCACCAGCACAACGGTTCCGGCTAGATCGCGGGCATAGAAGGCCTGCTCCCAGGTTTCCGGTCGGCCGACGGCGTCGATCACCACGTTGGCGCCGAACCCGTCGGTGAGGTCCTGGATGGTTTTGACGACGTCGAATTCGCGCGCGTTGACGGTGTGGGTGGCGCCGAACTTGCGGGCCCAATCCAGTTTGGTGTTGTCGGTGTCCACGGCGATGATCCGCTTGGCGCCGACCAGCGCGGCCCCGGCGATCGCGGCGTCGCCCACGCCGCCGCAACCGATCACCGCGACCGTGTCGTCGCGGGTGACCGCACCGGTGTTGATGGCAGCACCCAGACCGGCCATCAGCCCGCAGCCCAGCAGACCGGCCACCGCCGGGTCGGCCTCGGCATCGACCTTGGTGCACTGCCCGGCAGCCACCAGTGTCTTGTCGGCAAACGCGCCGATGCCCAGCGCCGGTGTGAGCTCGGTGCCGTCGGTGAGCGTCATCTTCTGCTCAGCGTTGAAGGTGTCGAAGCAATACTGCGGCCTGCCGCGTTTGCAGGCGCGGCACTGACCGCAGACCGCACGCCAATTCAGAATCACGAAGTCGCCAGGCTGCACCGCGGTCACCCCGTTTCCAACCGACTCGACGGTGCCGGCCGCTTCATGGCCGAGCAGGAATGGGTACTCGTCGTTGATGCCGCCCTCTCGGTAGGTGAGGTCGGTGTGGCACACCCCGCAGGCCGTCACGTCCACCACCACCTCACCGGGGCCGGGATCGGGGACGACGATGTCGACCACCTCGACCGGCTCGGCCTTCTTTCGTGAAACCACGCCGCGGACTAACTGACTCATGCCCACCAACCTAGTGCTTGGTCGGTAGGCTCCTGCGCGATGGCCGCACTTGACGTACTCGACGACTGGCCGGTTGCCGCGGCGGCTGCCGCGGTGGTCGGACCCTCGGGGGTGTTGGCCAGCCACGGCGACACCCGACGGCAGTTCGCGCTGGCGTCGGTGACCAAGCTCCTGGTGGCGCGGGCCGCGCAGATCGCGATCGAAGAGGGTGCCGTGGAATTGGATACCGCCGCTGGACCACCCGGATCGACGGTCCGGCACTTGTTGGCCCATGTCTCGGGGTTGGCGATGCAGTCCGCTGACACGCTTGCCTGGCCCGGCACCCGCCGGGTGTATTCCAATTATGGCTTCGCGGTGCTGGCCGAAACCGTCCAGCAGGCGTCCGGGATCGAATTCGGCCGCTACCTGAACGAGGCGGTTTTCGAACCGCTGGGAATGACAGCCACCCGGCTCGACGGCGGCGCGCAGGCGGCCGGCTTCGGGGCGACGTCGACGGTCGCAGACCTAGCAGTCTTCGCCGGTGACCTGTTGTGTCCGGCGACGGTGTCGCCGGAGATGCACGCCGAGGCGACCGCCGTGCAGTTTCCCGGCCTGGACGGGGTGTTACCCGGATACGGTGTGCAGCGCCCCAACGACTGGGGACTGGGATTCGAGATCAGGGACGCCAAAACACCGCACTGGACCGGCGCGAAGAATTCGGCGCAGACCTTCGGCCATTTCGGTCAAACGGGCACGTTCATCTGGGCAGATCCGGAAGCGACGCTCGCGCTGGTGGTGCTCACAGATCGCGATTTCGGCCAGTGGGCACTGCCGATCTGGCCGGCGCTCGCCGATGCCGTGATATCGGAGTGCCTCGCGGACTAGCGCAACAGGGGTCTCACGAGGCACAATAGACACGCACGACACAAATTATTCGATACATCCTGCTCGTCGGGTTCACCAGGTCGTTGGGGAAGACGTCCCTCGTGGAGCCGAAGGAGCAACAGATGCGCGCGTCGAACCAGTTCGCCGACGTGACGACCGGCGTGGTGTACATCCACGCCTCGCCCGCCGCGGTGTGTCCGCATGTTGAGTGGGCGTTGTCGTCGACGCTGGCAGCCAAGCCCAACCTCAAGTGGACCCCGCAACCGGCGATGCCCGGACAGTTGCGTGCGGTGACCAATTGGGTCGGTCCGGTAGGCACCGGCGCCCGGTTGGCCAATGCCTTGCGTTCCTGGTCGGTGCTGCGGTTCGAAGTCACCGAGGATCCCAGTGCCGGCGTCGACGGGCACCGGTTCAGCCACACGCCCCAGCTGGGACTGTGGAGCGCAGCGATGAGCGCCAACGGCGACGTGATGATCGGCGAGATGCGCCTGCGGGCGATGATGGCCGATGGCGCCGACGCCTTGGCCGCCGAGCTGGATTCGGCGCTGGGTACCGCCTGGGATGAGGCGCTCGAGGTGTATCGCGATGGCGGTGACGGCGCCGAGGTGTCCTGGCTCAGCCGTGGGGTCGGATAAGCCCGGTCAGGGTGTTGCTCTGCGCGGGCGCAGGATCTGCAGCGCGCCAGGCACAGCCGAGATTTCAGCGGGCAGCGCGCAGACGTATTCGCCGTCGGCGTAGGCGTTGATGCCCGCTGATTCCACGTCGACGGATGTCGCCCGCGCCGTCGTCACCTCGTCGAGATCGACATGGCGGCCTTTGTAGACGGTGGGGAACAGGCGGATCAGCCGGGTGCGTGACGCCGAGTGCACCATGGTGATGTCGAGTTGGCCGTCGGCATGATCGGCGTTGGGGCAGATCAGCATTCCGCCGCCGTAGCTGCGGGTGTTGCCGAACGCCGCAAGGGTCAGATCGGTGACGATCTCGTCGCGTCCGTCGAGCACCAGCCGGAACGGCAGTAGCCTCAGCGCCGACAGCTCGGCGAGCATCGCCAGGTTGTAGCGCATCCGACCGCGCGGCCAGCGGATCCGGTTGGCCCGATCGGTTACCAGCGAATCGAATCCTGCGGCAGCAACGGTGCCGAACCACTTGGTAATTCCTTTGCGGTCCCGAATCCTGCCCAGGTCGACGGTTTCGGTCCAGCCGTCGGCGACAACGTCGGCGGCGGCGGCGGGATCCTTGGTGGGCAAGCCGAATTCGCGTGCGTGATCGTTGCCGGTACCGGCGGGAATGATTCCCAGCGGAATATCCGTGCAAGCCAGCGCTTGCAGCGCATCGGAGATCACTCCGTCACCGCCGGTGACCACCATGGCATCGGTGCCCTTTTCGACCGCAGCATGCAGCAGCCGACGTGCATGCTCGGCGTCGCTGCCGACGATCGCCACCACGTCGATGCCACGCTTTTGCAGTCGCTGGATCGCCTTTTCGGCGGCGTGTGGTGCGTTTCCGTGTCCCGATGCCGGATTGGTCAGCACGGTCACCCGGCCGACTTCGCGCTTGATCACGGGATGAGCTTGCCGGGATTGAGAATTCCCGCGGGATCCAGTGTTGATTTGACCGCCCGCAACACCTGTACGCCCAAATCGCCCACCTCGTCACGCATCCAGGGCCGGTGATCGGCTCCGACCGCGTGGTGATGAGTGATCGTGCCGCCGGTGGCCACGATCGCATTGCAAGCAGCGGTCTTGGCGGCGCGCCATTGGTCAATCGGATTCCCGCGTTGCCCGGCGACGACGGTGAAGTACAGCGAGGCGCCGGTGGCATACACATGCGAAATGTGGCACAGCACCAGCGCTGGCGTACCGGATTCGGCCAGCGCGGTGGTCAGCGCGTCGGTGACGGCGGTCTTCAGCGCGGGGATATTGGACCAGTCGGTGGCCGTCTCGAGCGTCTCGCAGAGCGCGCCGGCGGCCAGCAACGAGTCGCGCAGGTACGGCGCGCCGAACCGGCCGTGCTCCCAAGCCCGAGCCGGGGCTTCGCCCAGCGACGTGCCGCCCAAAGCTGTGATGAGCTCCCGGGTTTCGGCGTGCCTGCTTTCGGCATGCGCCGCGGTGCCCTCGAACACGGTGATCGCTAGACAGCCGCCGGTGATCTGCGTCTCGCCGATGGTCTCGGTGGTGGCCAGGTTGACGCCGGTCTCGGCTTCGTCGGAGAGTCGGATCACCGTCGGGCCGGTGCCGGTCTGGGTGACGGCGCGTAATGCGGCTGTCCCGGTGGCGAAGTCGGGGAACGACCACGCCTCGTAGCGCGTGACGTCCGGCGACGGATGCACCCGAACCCGCACCCGGGTAATGATGCCGAAGACGCCTTCCGACCCGATCAGCAGTTGCCGCAGATCCGGACCGGCCGCAGATTGCGGCGCGCGGCCCAGATCCAGCACGCCTGCGGGCGTAACGACGTGCAGCCCGCGAATCATGTCGTCGAACCGGCCGTATCCCACGGAGTCCTGGCCCGACGATCGAGTTGCGGCGAAACCGCCCAGGCTGGCGAATTCAAAACTCTGCGGAAAATGCCCGAGCGAAAACCGGTGCTCAGCGAGCAGTTGCTCGGCCCGCGGCCCGGTGACGCCGGCGCCGAACTCGGCTTCTCCGGACACCGCGTCGAAAGCCAGCAGTTGGTCGAAGCGCCGCAGGTCCAGCGACACCACAGCGTCGAACTCGCCGCGGATGGGATCGAGGCCACCGACCACGCTGGTGCCGCCGCCGAACGGGACGACGGCGATGCCATGCTGCGAGCAGTACCGCAGAATCGCCGCAATGTCGTCCTCGCCACTGGGGCCGCCGGGCAACAACACCGCGTCGGGCGCCTCCTGCGCGCCGGAATCTTTGCGGCGCAGCAGATCCAGGGTGGACTTGCCGCCGGCATGCAGCAGTCGGTCGCGGTCGCCGACGCGGCAGCAGTCCGATCCAACGATGGCGGCCAACGCTTCGCGGTGGTCGTTGGCCAGCTGTGACGGACGCAGCTTCACCTGATCCGCGTCGAGTTCGGCGGTGGGCGAGTCCGTCGCCCCCAACACCTGCTTCAACAGCGAGCGGATGCCCTCCGAAAGCGGTTTGGCTTGGCGCGCGTCACCCCACGCGTTCCATTTCATCGGAGGCAGCAACTGTTCAGGCATGCGTTACAGTATTACATATGCTGTCAATCAGTAACGCACCGGTGGAGATCGCGGATCGGATTTTGGCGGCCGCCGCGAGCTGTGTGATCGATTTCGGGGTCGAGCGCGTGACCCTGGCCGAGATCGCGCGGCGTGCCGGCGTGAGCCGGCCGACCGTCTATCGGCGCTGGCCGGACACCCGTTCAGTGCTAGCAGCGGTGCTGACCAGGCACATCACCGCCGCGTTGGGTGAAGTTCCGGCGGGCGGAAGCGGCCGCGAGGCGTTGGTCAACCGGGTCGTGGCGGTGGCCGAACGGCTGCGCCGCGACGAGCTGGTGATGGCGGTGTTGCGATCGGAGCTCGCACTCGTCTACATCGCCCAACGCCTCGGCAGCAGCCAGCAGATGCTGATCGACGCGCTCGCCCACGATCTGCGTGCGGCCCAACGCGATGGCAGCGTGCGCCCCGGCGACCCGCGCCGGCTCGCCGCGATGGTGCTGCTGATCACCCAATCGACCATTCAATCGGCCCAGATCGTCCGCCCGATCCTGGACGCTGATGCGCTGGCCGCCGAACTCGCTTACTCGCTGAACGGATACCTCTCATGATCTCGACTGCCCTTAACGCAGCACGCCGCACCGCCGACCTCACCGCGTTGGCCGATGGCGAGCCGATCGACGTCGTCGTGATCGGTGGCGGCATCACCGGCGCCGGCATCGCACTGGACGCCGCGTCCCGTGGTCTGCGAGTGGCGTTGGTGGAAAAGCACGATCTCGCATTCGGCACCAGCCGGTGGAGCTCGAAATTGGTACACGGCGGGCTGCGCTATCTGGCGAGCGGCAATATCGGCATCGCCAGACGCAGTGCCGTCGAGCGTGGAATCCTGATGACGCGCAACGCTCCTCATCTGGTCCGGGCCATGCCGCAACTGGTCCCGTTGTTGCCGTCGATGGGTCGAATGGAACGGGCATTGGTGCGGGCCGGGTTCCTTGCCGGCGACGTGTTGCGTAAGACGGCAGGCACACCGGCGTCCGTTCTGCCCGGCTCTTGCCGCATTCCCGCACAGCGCGTCAGCGACATGGCTCCGGCCGTTCGGCGCAACGGTCTCGACGGTGGCCTTCTGGCCTACGACGGACAACTGATCGACGACGCCCGACTGGTCGCCGCCGTCGCGCGTACTGCGGCACAGCAGGGTGCCCGAATCCTGACCTATACCGCCGCATCCGATGTCACCGGCACGTCGCTGCGGTTGAGCGACCAGCGCACCGGCGAATCATTGGATATGTCGGCGCGCGCCGTCATCAACGCCACCGGAGTATGGGCAGGTGAGATCGACCCGTCGTTGAAGCTGCGTCCCAGCCGCGGCACCCACCTGGTTTTCGATGCCGCAACGCTCGGCAATCCCACAGCGGCGCTGACGATTCCGATACCCGGCGAGCTGAACCGCTTCGTGTTCGCCATGCCCGAACAGCTGGGGCGCGTCTACCTTGGACTAACCGACGAGGAAGCGCCCGGCCCGATTCCTGATGTGCCACAACCGACCTCGACTGAGGTGAGCTTCCTGCTGGACGTGGTGAACACTGCGCTGGGTATCGCGCTGGAAAGTGCCGATGTGATCGGCGCCTATGCCGGGCTGCGGCCGCTGATCGACACCGGGGCCGGCCGCACCGCGGACGTCTCGCGCAACCATGCCGTTGTCGAGTCACCCTCCGGCGTCATCAGCGTGGTCGGCGGCAAGCTGACCGAGTACCGCCACATGGCCCAGGACGTCCTCGACCGGGCCATCGAAATGCGGGGTCTGACAGCCGGGGAATGCCGGACCCGAAACCTGCCGTTGGTCGGTGCGCCGGCTAATCCAGGATCGACCGTGGCGCCCATGGCCGGCTTGCCGGAGTCGCTGGTCCTGCGCTACGGGGCGGAGGCCGCCCACGTCATCGCTGCTGCCACGTGTGAGCGTCCGGGCGACCCGGTGGCTGACGGGATCGACGTGATCCGGGCGGAGTTCGAGTACGCCATCACCCATGAGGGCGCGCTGACCGTCGACGACATCGTGGATCGTCGCACCCGGATCGGCCTGGTGGCCGCCGATCGGCAGCGAGTGGTCGAAGTGGCCCAGGAGATGCTAGAGATGCTGAGCCAAAAGTGACAGGTACTACTATATAGTAGTAACTATCATTTCGTACAATCCGCGGGAAAGACGGTGACCAGCATGAACGTCGCACATGTTCCGGTTCTGATCGTCGGGGCGGGCGCCGGTGGGCTTGCCACATCGGCTCTGCTGGCCAAACACGGGGTTGAATCGCTGCTGGTCGAAAAGCGACACGAGGTCTTCATCTACCCGAAGGCCCGCAACCTGAGCTTTCGCAGCTTGGAGATCCTCCGCGGCCTAGGCCTGGACGACGAGGTCCACGCTGTCGCGGATCGTGTTTCAGACATGGTCGTCAAGCCGACGCTGAACAGCGCAGAAGAAAAACTGGCCATTGACATCGACACGTTCTTCGCCGGTTTGGATCAGCTGAGCCCGGAGCCGGCCGTGCAGTACTGCCCGCAGAGCAGCCTCGAGCCGATGTTGCTCGCCGAAACCCGCCGGCATGGCAATGAAGTGCGCTACGGGACGGAATTGTGCTCTCTTGATCAGGACGACGCCGGCGTCACGGCGGTGCTGCGTGACCTACATTCCGGCGAGTCGCAGACGGTTCGCGCCGACTATCTTGTCGCCGCCGACGGCGTCCACAGTCCGATCCGTAATCGGCTTGGCCTCACCACCTCGGGACACGGGGCGCTGCCGATCTATGTCGTCTTCATCTACTTCCGCGCACCCTGGGGGAAGTTCGTCTCGCACCTGAGCAATGGCGATGGCGTGCAGGTCAAAAACGCCGACGTGGACGGCATATTCCTGGTAGTCAAGGACGACCTCGGCATGTTCATCACCACCTACTTCCCCGGCAAGGGGGAGACAGCGGCACAATTCACGCCGCCATATTGCCGCGAGGTGTTGACCAAGGCGATCGGTGAGCAGATCGACCTCGAGATCATCGAAGTCGCGGCGTGGCAACCGTACGAGCAGGTGGCCGACCAATTTCGCTGTGGGCGAGTCTTTCTCGTGGGCGACGCCGCGCACACAATGCCGCCATTCAAGGCCGGGGGAGCCAACACCGCGATTCAAAGCGCGCATAACCTGGCCTGGAAGCTGGCCGCGGTCTTGAAGGGATTAGCCGGTGCGGCACTACTCACCACCTTCCACGCCGAGCGGCACCCCGTCGGGCGGTTCGCCGCTCGCCAGTCGCTAACCGGGCCGACAGCAGGCTTGCTCCATTTGGAAGACGACGGACCGAGATTGCCGCCGGAGGAGGAGGCGTCAATGTTCTCCTTGCTGGTCGGCTACCAGTACCACTCAGCCGCGGTCGTGACCGACCAGCCCGCTCCGGCCGACCCAGACGTCGCCTCTTTAGTTGAAGAATTGCGTGGCCAACCCGGTACCCGCGTCCCGCATGTCTGGGTGCAGCACGGTGGCCGGCGGGTGTCGACGCTCGACCTGCTCGGCGGCAGCTTCACCCTGCTCACCACCGAGGACCGCGCCCCGTGGGCCGCGGCAGCCGCCGGGGCGTCGGCCGCCCTCGGCGTCCCGATCGCGGTCCACCAGATCGGAGGCAGCGGGGATGCCCTCGACCCCGACGGCGCGTGGGCGAAGGTCACCGGACTCGCGCCCGACGGGGCTCTGCTCGTCCGCCCAGACGATTTCGTCGGCTGGCGCGCAGAGCGGCTTCCGGCCGACCCCGAACGTGAGCTTCGCCAAGCGCTTTCGGCCATCCTCGCCCGGATCTGACCCAGGGCGCCGAATTGCCCTTCGATGACTGTTGACCAGAATAGTATTTTGGTCATACAGTAACCCCGGTGCGGCATCGAAGGGGTCGATGATGGCGGAACGTTCTGGTGTCGATCGGCGAGACAGGGCCGATCGGATCCTCGATACCGCCCGGGAATTGCTGCTGTTGTGGGGCTATCGGCGGGTGACCATCGATGAATTGGCTCGGCGCGCCGGTGTCGGTAAGGGCACGATCTACCTGCACTGGCGGTCTCGCGAGGAAGTGTTCCTCGCGGTCAGCGCGCGCGAGGCGGCGGCGATGGCGGATGCGATTGTTGACGCGATCCGCACCGATCCGGCCGAGGTTGCGCTGCACCGCTACCTGCGGCGGTTGTTCGTCGAGGCGATGAACCGTCCCGTGCTGCGTGCGCTCTACACTCGCGACGCCGACACCCTCGGCACTTTTCTCGCCGCGACGCATCATCATCGGCTGGAAGAAAGCAAGCTCGATGTCAATCGCGACTATCTGGGTGTGCTCGCCGCGGAGGCCATGCTGCGGCCGGACCTGCACCTGAAGGATCTCGACTACACCTTGCCCACCATCGTGTTCGGATTCTTCGCGGCGGAACCGTTTCATTCGCCGGCTATCGGGCTGACCTTGGAACAGAAGGCCGACCAGCTGGCCCAGACGGTCCGACGGGCTTTCGAGCCAACCGATCCGCCGAGCAGCGACACGATGAAACGCGCTGCGGCGAAAGCTCTTCCGATTCTTGAGCGACTCGCCCGAGACCACCGGGCGGCAACCTACGGAGGCGATCACGATGACTGAACTGGCAACTGATCTCGTCCGCCCGCGGGGGCGGTATGGGGTAGACGGGAACTACGGGTTGATTCCGGCGCCGGTCGTCTTCGCCGGCTATCTGCTGTTGTGCCTTGCCGCAGCGGTTTTGGCGGGCCTGTGGCTGGTGACCGACCGAACGCTGTCGGGACTCGGGGCCGCGGTGGGTGCCGTCCTGTTGATCGCCGCCGGCGTCAGCGTCCGGCGGTTCAGCCGGCGAGGAAAGTTCGAAGTCTGGGCACGTCTGCTGACCGGGATAGGCCTGCGAGGCGACGAACGGGTGCTCGACCTCGGCTGTGGGCGTGGCGCGGTGTTGTTGACCGCGGCCAAGTTGGTGCCGCGTGGAACTGCTGTGGGAGTGGATATCTGGCGGGCCGACCAAACCGGCAACTCCATGCAGGCGACACTGGCGAATGCCGATGCCGAGGGTGTCGCCGACCGGGTCGAACTGCACACTCGGGATATGACCGATCTTCGGTTTCCTTCAGCGTCCTTCGACCTCGTCGTGAGTAACCTCGCGATTCACAATCTGCCGGACGACGATGCGCGGCAGTCGGCGATTGACGAAGCCGTGCGTGTGCTGCGCCCCGGCGGTCATGCCGTGATCGCCGACTTCGCCTTCACTCGCCTATATGCCAACAGGTTTCGGCAATCCGGCATGGCCGACGTCAGGCGCCAAGATCTTGGCTGGCGCGGCTGGTGGGGACTGCCGTTATTCCGTACCCACGCCGTCACCGCGACCAAGCCCGGGCCAATGCGGTGAGCACAAAGTCAGTCTCCCGAGTGGTGGCGTTGGAAGAAGCGTTCCTCCACCCACGAGTGTGGGACTTGTTTCCCGAGTCGCTGCAACGGAAATACCAGCCCGTGCGGGCCCGGCTCAGCGATGTCGGAGCCGAGCGCGTCCGTCTCATGGACGCCGCGGGGGTCGACGTGCAGGTGCTCTCACACGTCCAGCCCGGTGTCCAAACGCTCGCCGATGAGCAGGCCGAGTTGGCGGTTGCGGTCAGCCGCGAAGTCAACGACTGGTTGGCGGCGGCGGTCGCCGCGCACCCGGCCCGGTTCGCAGGCTTTGCCATGCTGCCGACCCAGTCACCGGCTGACGCCGCTGAGGAGCTGGAGCGCTCCGTTCGCGACCTCGGCTTCAAAGGCGCGCTGATCAACGGACATACCAACGGGCGTTACCTGGACCACCCGTCGTTCGATGTGCTGCTCGGCCGGGCCGAATCATTGGGCGTGCCCATCTACATCCATCCCACCGACCCGCCGCGGGCGGTGGTGGATTGCTACTACGCGCCTTTCGATCCGGCGCTGGTACCCACCTGGGGCTGGCCGGTGGAAACCGGAACGCATTTGCTCAGGTTGATCTGCGCTGGCGTGTTCGATCGTCATCCGAATTTAAAGGTGATCGTCGGACACATGGGAGAACTGCTTCCGTTCTGTTTCAGCAGGCTCAACGTCGGACTGACGATGGCCGGGTGGTTGCTTGCGCCCGAGGCGGACGACCCGCCGATGCGCAACAGCGTCGGCTACTACCTGCGCGAAAACGTTTTCATCACCAGCAGCGGGGTGTTCGACGTGCCGGTATTCGACTGTGCCCGAGCGATGTTGGGTCTCGGTAACTTGATGTTCTCCGTCGACTACCCGTTCCAGGACAACTTCGCCGCGATGGAGTTCCTGCAACGGTGCGACCTTTCGGTCGAGGACAAGGAGCGCTTCGCGCACCGTACGGCGGCGAAACTGTTGAAGCTTGACGCCCAGCCCGGCGACGATAGCCACCCGCGGGCCGACGTCGGCGATACTTGGTACCGGTTAACCAGCCGCGCCAAATCGCAAATCGGCAGGGCATTGATTTCCGCCCTGGTCAAATAGGAAGGACCGTCATGACCAACCTGGTCGGCAAGTCAGCGGTGGTGGCTGCCGGGGCTAAGAACCTCGGTGGACTGATCAGCACGTCGTTGGCCGAAAAAGGGGTCAACGTCGCGGTGCACTACAACAGCCCGGCCACCGAGCCCGATGCCGACAAATCCACGGCCGAACGTGTCCTGGACCTGGCATTTTACGCCCCACTTGGCTTGGCTCTCAGCGTCGCAGAG
>Ga0209693_10000471_pt1 | contig 16213 bp, 15 predicted proteins | sample HubBroMetageWRM3_FD_188345 | JGI IMG/M metagenome (GOLD analysis project Ga0209693, IMG submission 188345) | Warmed soil microbial communities from the Hubbard Brook experimental Forest, New Hampshire - Hubbard Brook CCASE Soil Metagenome WRM 3... | ecosystem: Environmental > Terrestrial > Soil...
ATCCCCGCTTCGGACCTGCTGACCGGATTGCGCGGCAAGGACGTCCTGTTCGTCTTCGTCGAAAGCTACGGGCAGGTCGCCGTCCAGGGTTCGAGCTTCTCGCCGGGCATCGACACCGTCCTGCGCCAGCAAAACGCCATGCTGACCCAAGCCGGCTGGTCCACCCAGAGCGCCTGGCTCACCTCCCCGACCTACGGCGGCATCAGCTGGCTCGCCCACTCCACCCTGCAGTCGGGGCTGTGGGTCGACAGCCAGCAGCGGTATAACGAGCTCATCGCCAGCCAGCGGTTCACCATCAGCGACGCTTTCGACAAAGCGGGGTGGCACACGGTCGCCGACGACCCGACCGACAGTCCGAACTGGAAACCCGGCACGACCTTTTACCACTACGACAAGATCTACGACCGGTTTAACGTCGGCTATAAGGGCCCGACATTCAGCTACTCTCCAATGCCCGACCAGTACACTTTCGCCGCGTTCCAGCGGAACGTACTCACACCTGGCCACAAGCCCGTGATGGCCGAGATCGACACGACCTCTTCGCACATTCCCTGGGCCCCGCTGCCGACCATGCTGCCCTGGAGCAAGGTCGGCAACGGCTCGGTATATGACGCGCAGCGCGCGCAGAGCGAATCTGCGACCACGGTCTGGCGCAACGCAAACACCGTGAAACAGTTCTACGGGCAGTCGATCCAGTACTCGCTGAAGGCCCTCACTTCATGGGTCACCGAGCTGAACGACCCGAACCTCGTGCTCATCTTTATGGGCGACCACCAGCCCCACACCATCGTCTCCGGCTACGGGGCCACTCACGAGGTGCCGGTCTCGATCGTCACCCGCGCCCCTTCGGTGCTCAAGCAGATGTCCTCCTGGCACTGGCAGAACGGGCTGCTGCCTAATTCCGGCGCTCCGGACGAGCCCATGGACGCCTTCCGCAATCAGTTCCTCAACACCTTCAGCACGGCCCCGGCCCAGACGGCATCGGCCCAGACCGCAGGTCGCTAGTCACGGAAGGTGGCTGGTGTCGTTGACGCAATGCACGGCGGCAAATCCGCCGCCGTGCCACCGGATCTCGTTAATGCAGGCGGAGCCGAGATACAGCCGGTAAAGGGTGCCGAGCGGGACGCCGAGAGCCCGGCACAGCAGGATCTTTATCGGGGTAACGTGACTTACCACCAGGACAGTCTGGCCGCCGTGGTCCCGCAGCAGCCGGTCACGGGCCCGGTCTACCCGGTGCGCGGTGTCGGCGAAGCTCTCCCCGCCCGGCGGTGCCTGTTCGGGGTCGCGCCGCCAGGTTGCCGCGGCCTCGGGCCATCGCTGCTGGATTTCTGCCAGGGTGAAGCCATCCCAGTCACCGAAGTCCGTTTCACGGAGATCATCATCGATGACCGCGGTCAGGCCCAGTTCGGCGGCCGCAATGGCGGCGGTGTCGACAGCGCGCTGCAATGGCGAGCTGACCACGGCGTCGATCGGGGCACCGGTGGCCAGGCGGCAGGCGGCCGCCTGGGCCTGCCGGGTTCCGCTGGCGCTAAGCGGGAGGTCGCGCAGTCCGCTGAAGCGGTGTTCGGGTGACAGCCGGGTATCGCCGTGCCTCAGCAAGATGGTGGTGGTGGGATCTGCCGTGGGGTTATCCCAGCCCAGTGTCATATACCTGTCCCGCGAGGGCACAAAATGCCGTGTCGACTGTTCCCATGACAGTAAAACGAACAGGTCAGCACAACGGTTCAGCCTCCCAACCTCGGGCAGAGCGTTAGCATCGTGCGCGGTATCCGCCAAACGCCACGGGGGTCTCCCACACCCGCACTGCCAGTGCCTCGCCGCCCGCGGCCGCGACGACGGGCGAGAGGCTGTCATGCACCCAGCGGGCGAACACCTCGACTGTGACCGCCTCGGCCTCGGCTGGCCGTATCTCCTCCAGGTTGCGGCCCTCGACGCGGCTGGTCAGCTCGGTCAGCGCCGCTTCCAGCACATCCAGATCACAGACCATGCCCCGGTCGTCGAGCTGCTCGCGATCCACCACGATCTCAATCCGGTAGTCATGATCATGCAGTTGCCCCTCGGGCCCGGGCAGTCCCGGCATGATGTGGAAAGCGCGGACGCTTCGGCTCAACCCGACCTCACAGGTCACCGGCAGCACTCCTGTCGTAGTCAAGAACGGCATGCATCAACCCGGGTATCCCCTCATCCACGGCTCGGAACGCCTCGGCTGCGTGGCCGAAGGCGAAGACGTGCGTGCACAGTTGCGGCAACGGTAGTTCGGACAGCAGCTCAACGGCCTCCCGGCGGCGTCGGGACCGGCTCCAGGTCCCAGACAGCCGAGCCGGCACCGTGGAAACCTGAGTGCTGCGGATGATCAGACGCCGCCGGTGAAAGGCGCCGCCGAGCGGCAGCACCACTGGTTTGGCGCCGAACCACGACGCGATCAGCAGGGTTCCCTCGTGGGCCAGCAAGTTCAGCGCCATCGCTGGCGCATCCGGGTTACCGCTGGCGTCAATGACCAGCGGAACCTTCTCTTTCACCAGTTCCTCCGGCGCTACGGTGGTCACGCCGAGGCTGCTGGCCACGGCGCGGCGCCACGCCTGCGGCTCGGCAATCAGCGGCCGCCACCCGGCGCTCTGCAACAGCAGGCCGGTCAGCAGCCCGAGCACGCCGGCCCCGAGCACGATGACCCGGTCGCGATATCCGGTTCCCGCATCGAGCGTCACCTGCAATGCCGTCTCGACCAGCGGCAACAAGGTTGCTGACGCGGGATCGATGCCAGGCAGCGGAATCAGTTCATCAGCCCGCGCCGCAAATACGTCCTGGTGCGGATGGAACGCGAAAACCGCCTGGCCGGACTCCGCTACTTCGCCGACGCACGCATACCCATAGGCGAAGGGATAGGAGAAGGTACCGCCCAGCGCGTCGATCGTGTCGTCCAGCGCCATGTCGGCCGGGACCTCGCCGCGGTACACCAGCCGTTCGGTGCCACCGCTGATGCCAGAGCACACGGTGCGGACCAGGACCTCACCGGCCGCAGGCCGCGGTGTGGGCAGTTCCCTGATCTCCACACAGCGCGGCGCGGTATGAAATAGCGCACGGGCAGGCACGCAGCTCATTTACCCACCTCCCAGAGGAGTACCCCTTGAACCTGCCGGGCCTTGGCTCCGGGTCGTCCCGCAGCCCAAAACTGCATGCAGTTTCACCGTCCGACCCCTTGCCACCAAGCGCCCAAACTGCATACAGTTTTGGAATGGACAGAGTCGGAGTGATCGGCCTGGGCAAGATGGGCCTGCCAATCGCCCAGAACTTGATGGACCGGGGCTTCGGCGTCATCGGCTACCGCCGCAGCGGCTCACCCGAACTCGCCGCGGCGGGTGGCATCGTGGCTGCCAGCGCGGCCGAGGTCGCGGCCGCCGCCGACGTGCTGCTGTCCATCGTTCCGGACGCCGACGCCGTCGAAGAGGTGATCACAGGCCCCGACGGCACGCTCAAACAACTACGACCAGGCACGATCCACCTCGAGATGAGCACCATCGACGTGCCGCGCAAGGCCCGGCTCCGCGACGAAGTGCAGGCCCGCGGCGGTGACCTGCTGGACTGCCCGATCAGCGGCAGCCCCGGCATGGTCGCGCCGCGGCTGGCCACCACGTTCGCCTCGGGCGAGCAGGAAAGCGTCGAGAAAGTCAGCAAGGTACTCGACGCCATCTCCGGGCCCTGGGTCTACACCGGCCCGTTCGGCACCGGCGCGCAGCTGAAGTACATCGCCAACTTGCTGCTGGCCGTGCACACCGTGGCTGCCGCCGAGGCGATGGCCCTGGCCCGGCGCACCGGCCTGGACCTGGCACTGGTCCAGAAAACCCTCGACACCTCGATCGCGAGCTCGGTGATCTGGACCCAGCGCGGCCCCCTGATGGCCGAACGCCACTACACCCCCGCCCCCGGCCCCGTCGCCACCCTGCACCCCATCTTGGAGCAGATCGCGGAGCACGCCACCCGCACCGGGCTCTCCACCCCGGTGTTCGCCGCGGCCAAGGAGGTCTTCGACCAGGCCCTCGCCGACGGGTGCGGAGACCTGGACATCGCCTGCGTCCACGACCAGATCGAAGGCCCCCGATGACCTGGTCCCTAGCCACCTACACCGCGCAAGGGAGCGAAGGACTCGGCATCCTGCGCGAAGACGGCACCCTCGTCACGCCCGCCGACCTCAAGCGCTGGGCCACCGCCATGGAATTGCTCGCCGACTGGCCCGCCGCCGAGCCGGTCCTGCGCAGCCTAGACATCACCGACGCGCCCGCCGTCGAATACGACACGCTGCTCGCCCCGCTGCGCTGGCCGCGCAAGGTGATCTGCGCGGGCGTCAACTACCGTCGGCACATGGCCGAGATGGGCGGCGAGATCCCGGCCGACGGCTGGCGCCCGTTCTTCTTCCTCAAGGCCCCCACCACGTCGGTGATCGGCCCGCGCGACCCGATTCTGGTCACAAACCCGGCCCGCGCCCGGTACGACTGGGAGGCCGAACTGGCCGTGGTCATCGGTACCGCCGGGAAAGACATTTTGGCCGAACGGGCCGTGGCTCACGTGGCCGCCTACTGCGTCGCCAACGACGTGACCGCGCGCGGCTACCACCGGCGCGAAGTGGTCCCGGCTGACGCGTTCGCCTACGACTGGTTCGCGGCCAAGTCCATGGAGGGCTCACTGCCGCTCGGCCCGGGCCTCACCCCGGCGTTCCTCGTGCCCGATCCGCAGGACCTGCGGCTGCGCCTGTGGGTGAACGACGAACTACAGCAGGACGAATCCACCGCCGACATGATCTGCTCGGTTGCCGAGCTGATCGCGGCCGCGAGCCAGGTCGTCACGCTCGAGCCCGGCGACGTCATCGCGACCGGCACGCCGTCCGGGGTCGGCGCCGGGCGCGGTCGCTACCTGCGCGGCGGCGATGTCGTCCGGGTCACCATCGACGGCCTCGGCAGCCTTTGTAACACCGTTAAGGAGAACTCATGATCTTCGTCAGCCACGCCCTGCCGGTCAACGTGCCGGACGAACCACGTCTCACGCCCGCCAACGTCTGGGACGGCCTGGTGCTCAAGGCCAACAACGCGCTGCCGTTCGTGCCCGCCATGACCTACTGCGAGGTGACCCATCGGCACAGCGACACGGTGTTCGACCGCGACATTGACTTCCGCGGCCAGCGCTTCACCGAGCGGATCACGCTCGAGCCCCCGTACCGGGTGACCTTCACCCGCATCGCCGGCCCCGTCCTCGGCACGATCGCCAACGAGGTCGAAAGCACCGACGACGGCCTGGCGCTGCGCTTCAGCTTCGCCCTGGTCGTCCACGGAGTCGCTGGCGGGTCGGCCGAGGAGCAGGCCTACGCCGACTCCATGACCGCTGACTACCTCCAGGCCGTCGCGGCCACCCTGAACGCCATGCGTCGCCTGGCCGAGGCCGCGGTCGCCAGCTGACGGTCCGCAAACCGAAAGGAACATCCATCATGACGTCGTCTACTAGCATGCCGTCGACCATTGACGAGCAATTGCGACTAATCATCGCCGAGCAGCTCGCCGGGCAGTTCAAGGGTGACATCATCGGCCCCGACCACGCCGAGTACGAGCGGGCCCGCACGATCTGGAACGCCATGATCGACCGGCGGCCGGGCCTCATCCTGCGCTGTACGAGCACCTCGGACGTGGTGGCCGCGGTCACCGTGGCCCGCGAGCACGACCTGCCGCCGAACGTCCGGTGTGGCGGCCACAACGTGGCGGGCAAGGCCATGTCCGACGGCGGCCTGACCATCGACCTGAGCGGGCTGCGCGAGGTGACCGTGGACGCCGGGCGCAAGCTGGTCCACGTCGGCGGCGGGTGCCGGCTCGGCGACGTCGACGCGGCGACCGCGCCGCACCGGCTCATCGTCCCGGCCGGCATCATGTCCGAGACCGGGGTGGGCGGCCTGGCCCTTGGCGGCGGCATCGGCTGGTTCTCCCGCAAGCACGGGCTGACCTGCGACAACTTCGTCTCCCTGGAGCTCGTCCTGGCCAGCGGCGAGGTGATCGAGGTGTCGGCGGACTCGCACCCCGAGCTGTTCTGGGCGCTGCGCGGCGGCGGCGGCAACTTCGGCATCGTCACCCGCTTCACCATGGCCGCCCACGACTTCGGCCCGATGATGCGCATCGGGGTTTCGGTCTACGAGCCGGAGCAGGCCGCGGCCGCGCTGCGCGGCTACGCGGCCGTGGTGCCCACGCTGCCGCGCAACGTCGGCTGGCACGCCGCGCTCAAGCACGACATGCCCGCGCTGCCCTTCGTACCCCCCGAATATGTCGGAAAGCGCCTGCTCATGCTGGTCTCGATGTGGCTGGACGACGCTGACGATGACCAAGGCGCCGAGATGATCGGCCGGCTGACCGAGATCGGCGAGCCCTGCATCAAGGCCACCACCGTGCTGCCGTTCGCGGCGGGCGTGCAACGTTTGATTGACACCGAGTTCGAGGACGGCCACCGGTACTACACCAAGGAGGCGCACGTCGCCGACCTGGCCGACGAGGCGATCGACAAGCTGGTCACCTTCTGGCAGGACATGCCAATGGAGGGCGAGGTCGAGATCATCGGCCTCGGCGGCGCCATCGGCGACGTGCCCGAAGCCGGCTCGGCCTTCTCCAACCGCGGCTACCTGCTCTGGCTGAACTTCGCCATGCGCTGGGACGACCCGGCCGACGACCCCGACTACATCGGCCGGACCCGCGCCATCGTCGCCGACCTGGCCCCCTGGACCGGCCGCGGCGTCTACTTCAACATGCTGAACTTCGACGAGCTGGATCGGGTGGTCGAAGCCCTCGGCGGCCCGCAGAAGTACGCCGAACTCGGCCGCCTCAAGGCCCGGTACGACCCGGAGAACCTGTTCCGGATGAACTACAACATCCCTCCGGCGGCGGGGGACTAGCCGGCAACCCGGATCATGATTTCCGGGCCGCCCCGTTCCTCTTTCTCTAGATCGACTGTTCTATGTTTCGATCGATCGGTCTAGACTAGTGCCATGCGAGCCAAGGCGGCTGACGGTGGGCGCACGTTCACCGAACTGGCCCGGCGGGCCCAGATCGTCCATTGCACGGCGGAAGCCATAGCCGAGGTGGGCTACGCCGATGCCTCGATGGCCGAGATCGCCAGACGAGCCGGGGTGGCGAAGAGCGTCGTTTCCTACCATTTCTCGGACCGAGAAGGGCTCATGCGCGAGGTGCTGAGCACCGCTCTGGCCACCTACGCGACGTTCATGGAGCCCTGCATGGCCAGGGCGGCGAGCGCTTCCGGCAAGCTCCGGGCCTACCTGACCGGAACGGCGGACTACGCCGCCGAGCACCGGAGCCTGCACGTGGCCGTGATCGAGATCGCCCTCAACGCGACCGCCGCCGACGGGCGGCCGCTCGTCGCGACGATGCCCCTTCAAGCACCGGAGCCCTCGGTTGAGGAGATCTTGCGCCAGGGGCAGCGCGACGGGGAGCTCCGGGATTTCGACGTGGCGGTGGTGGCCGGGGTGATCCGCTCCGCGATCACCCACGCCATGTCGATGCGGCAACGTGCGGACCCTGGTACCGACCTTGCGGCCTACGCCGACGAGCTCGTGCGCCTCTTCGACCTCGGAATTCGGCGGTGACCGGGTGGGTGCTCAGGTACCGGTGGTGATGGCTCTGGACGACCCGGGCGCCGTGCCGGGGGTGGTCGGGGGCAAGGGTGCCTCGCTGGCCCGCCTCGCCCGCGCCGGGGTCCGTGTTCCGCCGGGGTTCCAGGTGACGACCAGCGCGTATCTCGACTTCGTCGGCCGTGGAGGTCTCCTCGAGCCGGTGCTGGCGGCCATCTCTGCGGTCGACGTATCCGACGCGGCCACGCTCGACGCGGCCGCGGCGCGCATCGGTGACCTGTTCGCCGGCCAGCCCGTGCCGGCCCCGACGGCAGCGGCGATCGCCGGGGCCTACGCCTGCCTCGGCGACGACGTGCCGGTCGCGGTCCGGTCCTCGGCGACCGTGGAGGACCTGCCCGGCATGTCCGCTGCCGGGCAGCACGACACGTACCTAAACGTCCGTGGCGAGGCGGCCGTGCTCGACGCGGTCAAGCGGTGCTGGGCATCGCTATGGTCGGCGCGCGCCATCGGTTACCGCGCACGCCGCGGCGTCGAGCCTGGCGAGGTGAGCATCGCCGTCGTCGTGCAGCAGCTCGTGCTCGCGGACGCGGCCGGGGTCATGTTCACCGTCGACCCGGTCGACGGCGCCTGCGACCAGGTCGTGATCAGCGCGAACTGGGGCCTCGGCGAGTCCGTCGTCTCCGGCGACGTCACCCCCGACGTCGCGGTCGTCGACCGGACGTCGGGGACGCTCGTCAGCTACCAGGTGGGCAGCAAGGAGATCATGACCGTGGCCGACGGCACGGGCACCCGGGCGACCGACACGCCAGCCGACCTGCGCTCGGCGGCGGTCCTCTCGCCGGGCGAGGCGGGTGAGCTGGCCCGGGTCGGCCTGGCGATCGAAAAGCTGTATGACGAGCCGATGGACATCGAGTGGGCGCTCGCTGCGGGGGAGCTGTCCGTGCTGCAGGCCAGGCCGGTCACGACTCCTGTTTCTCGCCCCGCCACCGGGCCGGGCGAACTGTGGAACGACAGCCTGAGCGGGGACTACCTGTGGAGCGACGGAAACCTCGGCGAGGCTCTCCCTGATGTCATGACGCCTGCCACCTGGTCGTTCGTCGAACTGCTCATGTCGAGGATGACCTTCCCGCCGAGTCTGCCCGGTTACCGTGGCTACGGGCGGATCGGCGGACGCTTTTACGCGAACGTGAGTATGTCGATCTCGCTCGAAGCCCGGGTCGGCATCTCGCCGCGCCGGTTCGCCGCGCTCTTCGGCCCGGTCCTGGGCAAGCTCCCTCCGGTCGAGGAGATCCCCCGTCCGCGGCTTCCCCGCTGGAAGGTCACCCGGTTGATGGTGCCGGCCGCGGTCGCGATGATTCGCAGAATCAACGCCAGTCATAAGCGGCTGCCGGAGTTCCTCGCCGACGCGCCGGGCCGCTGCGATCAGCTCCGCGCCGAGATCGAGCAGGTCACCGACGCCACGGTGCTGGCCAGCCTGTGGTCAGCGAAGGTCCAGCCGCTGGTCGAGGACGCCGGTGGCATGTTGGCTGCCGCCACGGGTGCGCAAGGCACCATACTGCTGACCGCTCCCGGCAAGCTGGCGACGCTGGTCGGCGAGGCCGACGCGGCCCTGCTGCTCTCCGGCCAGCAGGCCGAGGGCGTTCCCTTGGCCAGTCTCGGCCCGGCTACCGGCCTGGCCCGGCTCGCCCGGGGCGAGATCGACCGGGACACCTTCGCCCGCCAGTACGGACACCGCGGCTCCCACGAGATTGAGCTGTCGATCCCGCGGCCTGCCGAGGATCCGGCCTGGATCGACGACCAGCTCGCCGCCGTCGGGGATTCTGCCCGCGACGCCGGCGCGCTGCTGGCCGACCGAGAAGCGGCCCGCGCCGCGGCCTGGGAGCGGCTGACCCGCCAGGACCCCAAGAAGGCAGCCGCGGCACACAAGCTCGTCGCGCGCTGGGCGCCGGTCGCCCATGACCGCGAGGCGGCTAGATCCGAGGTCGCGAGGTCGGCATGGGTAGCGCGTACCTGGATACGACACGCCGGGCAGCTCACCGGTCACGGCGATGACCTGTTCTTCTTGGAACTGCCGGAGACCATCGGCCTGCTCCGCGGCGACCCGGCACCCCTGGCTAGCGCGTCCGCCCGCCGGATCAGCTACCAGACCTACCAGGCGCTGCCGTCCTACCCGGCGCTGATCCGTGGCCACTTCGACCCCATCCGGTGGGCGGCCGACCCGAACCGGCGCAGCGACTACTACGACGAGCGCGCCCAGACAGCCAAGCCGGCCGGCGCGATCGCCGGATTCCCCGGCGCCGCAGGCGTGGTCGAAGGCATCGCGCGGGTACTGCGCACGCCCGAGGACGCCGCCCAGCTCGGCGACGGCGAGATCCTCGTCACCACGGTCACCAACATCGGCTGGACGCCGATCTTCCCCCGCGCCGCCGCAGTCGTAACCGACGTCGGCGCGCCGCTGTCCCACGCCGCGATCGTGGCCCGCGAACTCGGCATCCCCGCGGTCGTCGGATGCGGCAACGCCACCATGCGCCTGCACAGCGGCGACCGGATCAGGGTCGACGGCAGTCACGGCACGGTCGAGGTACTCCACCAGGCGGGTTGACCCTGACACGGTGTCAGGGGGTACAACGGGAACCGTCATGTTCACCATCGGGGAGTTCGCACGGCACGGCCGCGTGTCGGTCCGCATGCTCCGGCACTACGACACGATCGGCCTGCTCCGTCCGGCCACCGTCGACGCTGCGACCGGATACCGCTTCTACCAGGCCGGACAGCTCGCCAAGCTCAATCGCATCATCGCCCTGAAGGACCTCGGCTTCACCCTGGGCCAGGTGCAGGCCATCCTGGCCGAACAGGTCAGCGCGGCCGAGCTACGCGGCATGCTCAAGCTGCGCCGGGCCGAAATCCACGCTCAGATTGACGCCGAGACCGCCCGGCTGGCCCGGGTCGAGGCGCGCCTGCTGACCATTGAGGACGAGGCCCGCGTCCCGGTCGACGGGGTGGTGATCAAGCGCCTGGCGCCGGTCCGAGTGGGGGAGCTGACCGGCATCGCCGCCGGGTACGAGCCGGAGGCCATCACCCCGGTCATCCAGCCGCTGTACTTCGACCTGTGGCCGCTGATGGCCGGCGCGGGCGTCGCCGCGGCGGGGCCGGCCATCGCCTACTACGAGGACGCACCGGCCGGCGACGGCGCGATCGTCGTCCACGCCGCCGTGCCCGTGGTCGCCGAGCCCGGCGGGGAGCACGGCTTCCGCGTCGTGGACCTGCCCGAGGTGGACAGCGCGGCGGCCATCATCCACCACGGCTCCATGGACGACGTGCTGGCCACCGGCCAGGCCCTGGCCCGCTGGATCGACGCCAGCGGGTACCACTCCGCCGGGTACGTCCGCGAGGTGACGTTGGAATGGTCCGAAGACCCTGATCAGTGGGTCACCGAACTGCAGCAGCCCATCGAATGAGAATAGGGGATGAATCGATGTCAGCACCGGAGATCGTGACCCGCGCCGAACAGCCGTACGTAGCGATCAGGGGACACGTGACCATGGCCGAGATCGGAGCGTTCGCCGTCCGCACTCCGGAGGTGTTCGCCTGGCTGGGCGCCCACGGCATTGCGCCCGCTGGGCCGCCGTTCCTCAAGTACAACGTGATCGACATGATGCGGCAGCTTGAGATCGACAATGGCGTGCCGGTCGCGGCGCCCGTCGATGGCGACGGCGACGTGATCGCTGGTGCCATCCCTCCCGGGCGTTACGCCACCCTCACCCACACGGGTCACCCCAGTGAGCTCATGGAGGCCACCAAGGCGCTGCTGGACTGGGCCGCCGCGCAGGGCCTGGCCTGGGACGTGTCGTCGGACGCTCGCGGTGAGCGGTGGGGCGGCAGGGTGGAGTACTACCTGAGCGACCCTCGGGAGGAGCCGGACATGAGCAAGTGGGTCACCCAGCTCGCCTTCCGCTTGGCCGACTAGCCGGGCCAGAGCGGGCGCGCGCCGCGGCGTCCGCCATCCGGGCGCGCGCCGACGGTCATGTCGCGGCGGATCGGGACGTCCTATTGTTGGGGTGTGCTCAGCGGACCGCGCTTGCGCCAGGTGGCCCTGGTGGCGCGCGACTGCGGCCAGGTAGCAGGCGAGCTGCGCCAGGCCTTCGGCTGGCCGCCGCCCTTTCACGATCCGGGAGTGGGACAGTTCGGCCTGACCAACGCGGTGTTTACCGTGGGCGACACGTTCGTGGAGGTCGTGGCTCCCGCGCAGCCTGACACGACCGCCGGCCGGTACCTCAAGCGGCGCGGCGGTAACACCGGCTACATGGCGATATTCCAGGTCCCGGACCTGGCGGCGGCCCGTCGCAGGGTGGCCAGCCTGGGGGTACGGGTGATCTGGGTCGCCGACCTGCCCGATATCGCGGCAACCCACCTTCATCCCGGGGATGTCCCCGGTGCCATCGTGTCGTTGGACTGGGCGGCTCCCGAGCGATCGTGGAGGTGGGCGGGTCCGTCGTGGACGGGGCGGGTGCCCGAACATGCCCCGGGCGGCCTGACCGGGCTGACGATCGAGGTCAACGACCCGGCCGCCGCGGCCCGGCGCTGGGCGGCGGTGCTCGGGATCTCCGCGGTTGGCAGCGGGGACACCAGGGTGGTAGAGCTGCCGGACCCGGGCCAGCGGCTGCGGTTCGTGCCTGCTGGGGGTGGTCGTGGCGAGGGAATCACCGAGGTGAAAATCGCAGGGCTGCCCGGTGGCGGGCCGTGGATGATTGGCGGGGTTCGCTTCGCCGGTGAGGAAGGCTGACATGACCGCGCTCGATACGGGGACCGAGGATCTGCGGGCCGAGATCGACGGCGGCGTCGCGGTGATCACCATGAACCGGCCGGATCGGCGGAACGCGTTCTCCCAGGCCATGGTGTCCGCCCTGGGGGCGGTCCTGGCCCAGGTGGAGACCGACGACGCGGTTGGCTGCGTCGTGCTCACCGGGGCGGGCGGCGCCTTCTGCGCGGGCGGTGACGTCAAGAACATGGCCGCGCAGCCGGCCGATCGCGGCGACGGTCCCGGCCTGTCACTCGACGCTCGCATCCACCGCCAGCGGCTGAACCAGCGGGCCACCAGCGGCCGCCTGTGGAGCATGCCCAAGCCGACGATCGCCGCCATCGGGGGGCCCGCGGCCGGGGCTGGCCTGTCGCTGGCGCTGGCCTGCGATCTGCGCTACGCGGTACCCGGTGCGGTGCTGACCACGGCGTTCGCCAAGGTTGCGTTCTCCGGAGACTACGGCGGGACATGGTTTTTGACCCGGCTGGTGGGCAGCGCCAAAGCCAAAGAGCTCTACTACTTCTCCGAGCGGCTGAGCGCCGAGGACGCCGAGCGGCTCGGGATCGTGAACGCCATCTTCCCGCCCGCCGACTTCGAGCGGGAGGTCATGGAACGCGCTCGCCGGCTCGCGCAAGGACCGTCGGTCGCTTACCGCTACATGAAGGAGAACCTGAACCGGGCCGTATCCGGCGAGCTGGGTGACTGCATGGACCTGGAAGTGACCCACCACGTGCACACCGGGCTCACCCAGGATCATCGCGAAGCCGCTCAAGCCTTCGTGGACAAACGCGAACCGCATTTCCACGGCCGGTAGTCCGCACAGTCAGGAAGGGGCGACGATGACGACAACACAGGACGCCAAGGTGAGGGTGCGGCATCCGCTGGACCCGCTGACCGCGGGGGAGATCGAGACGGTCCGCCAGATCCTCACCCAAGACCGCGGCCTGGCCGCGAGCGCCCGGTTCGTCTACGTCACGCTGCGGGAGCCAGCCAAAGACGCGATCCTGCGTTACCAGCCGGGCGATGAATTGGAGCGCGAGGCGCACGTCGTGCTCCGCGAACGGGCCGAATGCCGGACCTACGAGGCTGTGGTCTCGATCACCGCCGGCGAGGTGCGTCTATGGCGGGAGGTGCCCGGCGTCCAGCCGGCGATCATGCTCGAAGAGTTCCTGGCCACAGAGGAGGCGGTCAGGAAGGATGTCCGCTGGCAGGAAGCGATGCGCCGGCGTGGCATCACCGACTTCGACATGGTCATGATCGACCCCTGGTCGGTCGGCTACCACGGCCCCGAGGACGCGGCCGGCCGGGGCCGGTTCCTCCGGCCGCTGACCTGGGTGCGCCAGGGGGACCCCGACGACAACGGATACGCCCGGCCCGTGGAGGGCCTGATCGTCCGCTTCGACCTCGACCGCATGGAAGTGGTGGACATCGAGGACCACGGCGTGATTCCCCTGCCGCCAGGCAGCGGCAACTACACTGCCGAAGGAATCCGCGATCCCGCGAACGTCCCGCATTTCGCCGATGGCCCCCGGCAGGACCTGAAGCCGGTGCAGATCACCCAGCCGGAAGGCACCAGCTTCACCGTCGACGGGCACGAGGTGCGCTGGCAGAAATGGCGGTTCCAGGTCGGTTTCACCCCGCGCGAGGGGCTGGTCCTTCACCTGGTGCGCTACCAGGACCACGGAACCCTCCGGCCGCTCATCTACCGTGCCTCGCTGACGGAAATGTTCATCCCCTACGGCGATCCGCGCCCCGCGCACTACCGTAAGAACGTCTTCGACATGGGCGAATACGGAATCGGGGTGCTCGCCAACAGCCTGGAGCTGGGTTGCGACTGCCTGGGTGAGATCTACTACTTCGACGCCTGCCTCAACGACAACGACGGCCATCCGCAGCTGATCAAGAACGCGATCTGCGTGCACGAGGAAGACCACGGCATGTCGTGGAAGCACGCCGACTGGCGGACCGGCAAGACCGAAGTCCGGCGCTCGCGCCGGCTGGTGATTTCGATGATCGCCACCGTCGGGAACTACGAGTACGGCTACTTCTGGTACCTCTACCAGGACGGCACCATCGAATACGAGGTCAAGCTGACCGGCGTGATCTCCAACGGGGCACTGCCCGAGGGCCAGAAACCGGCCCACGGCACCATGGTCGCGCCCCAGGTCTACGGCCCCAACCACCAGCACATCTTCTGCGTGCGGCTGGACATGATGGTCGACGGCCCGCAGAACACCGTTTATGAGTGCGACTCGGTGGCGTTGCCGCCCGGCCCGCAGAACCCGTACGGCAACGCCTGGGTGGTGCGGCAGACTCCGCTGCGCCGCGAATCGCAGGCGCAACGGGTCGCTGACGGGCGCGCCGCCCGCTACTGGAAGATCATCAACTCCGGCCGGCGGAACGCCACCGGCGAGCCGGTCGCCTACAAGCTGGTGCCCCAGGACAGCGTGCTGCCCTTCTGCCAGCCCGACACCCACATCATGCGGCGAGCCCAGTTCGCCACCAAGCACCTGTGGGTCACCGCGTACGATCCCGATCAGCGGTTCCCGGCCGGCGAATACCCCAACCAGCACCCCGGCGGGGACGGCCTGCCGGCCTGGACCGCGGCCGACCGCCCGCTGGAAGACACCGACCTGGTGCTCTGGCACACGTTCACCGCCCACCACGTGGTGCGCCCGGAGGACTGGCCGGTCATGCCGGTCACCCGCGTCGGGTTCCAGCTCAGGGCCGACGGTTTCTTCGACGGGAACCCCGCCCTCGACCTACCTTCCTAGGGCAGGAACAGCGAGCCGAGGTGGGTGAAGTGGGCGGCCAGGACCGCGCCGGCCGGGACGGCCACCGCGTCGGTCATGCCGCCGGTCAGCACGATCCAGCCGGCCTCGATGGCCAGGCCGCGCCGGCCCAGGTCGTTGGCGGCCAGGGCGAGGGCCTCGGCCGGGTGGCCCTGCACGGCGGCGCCGGTGGCCGAGTCCACCACCTGCCCGTTCAGCTCGAGCAGGCACGCCTCAAGGCCGAGATCCAGCGCCGCGGGTGACGCCGCCACCGGCCCGGTGACGAAGCAGCCCGAGGACGCGTTGTCCGCGACCACGTCGGGCAGCGTGAACCGGAAGTCGCGATACCGGCTGTCGATGACCTCCAGGCCGCCGTACACCGATTCCACCGCGGCCAGCGCGGTGGCCGCGGTGACGCCCGGGCCCGCCAGCCGCGAGCCCATCACGAACACGATCTCCGGCTCGGCCCGCGGGTGGATGAGCCGCTCACGGGGCACGGGCGCGCCGGCCGGTAGCACCATCGCGTCGGTCAGCCAGGCCACCAACGGCGAACTGATGTTCATCCGCTGCTGCTTGGCCCGGCTGGTCAGCCCGAGCTTGACCCCGACCAGCCGCTCACCGCGGGCCAGCCGCCGCCGCAGCGTCTCGTCCTGCACCGCGTACGCGGTGGCCAGGTCCAGGCCGGGCCACTCGTCGGTGATCGGCGGCCGGTCGGTCCCGGCCGCCTCGGCCTCGAGCAGCACGCCCGCCGCGCGGTCCACCGTCCACTCGCTCATCGCGGCGCTCCCGCCCGGCTCGTGGCCTCCGCGCTCTCGGCCTGCAGTTGCAGCGCGATGTCGATGATCATGTCTTCCTGGCCGCCCACGTAGCCCGCCTCGCCGACCCGCTGCAAGATCGCGTGCGCCGGCACCCCGTAGCGTTCCGCGGCCCGCTGGGCGTGCAGCAGGAACGAGGAGTACACCCCGGCGTACCCCTGCACCACCGAGGCCCGGTCCATCCGCGGCAGCCGCGGGATGATGGGCCGCACCACCTCCT
>Ga0209693_10000473_pt1 | contig 16199 bp, 13 predicted proteins | sample HubBroMetageWRM3_FD_188345 | JGI IMG/M metagenome (GOLD analysis project Ga0209693, IMG submission 188345) | Warmed soil microbial communities from the Hubbard Brook experimental Forest, New Hampshire - Hubbard Brook CCASE Soil Metagenome WRM 3... | ecosystem: Environmental > Terrestrial > Soil...
CTGGTCCTCGGTCCCGAACCGGTAGATGGGCATCGCGCCGAGGGAGACCCCGGCCTCCAGCGTGATGGCCACCGAGGAGTCCACCCGGGCCAGTTCCTCAAGGGCCAGGCAGAGCGCGAAATAGTCGCCGCCCATGCCACCGTAGACTTCGGGGAACGGCAGCCCGAACAGGCCGAGCTTGCCCATCCGCGCCACGATGTCGTAGGGGAACTCGCCGCGTTCGTAATAGCCGCCGATGACCGGCGCGACGACCTCGCGGGCGAACAACGCGACCGAATCCCGCAGGTCCTGCTGTTCCGGCGCGAGCTGGTAACTGATCATAATGACACCTTCGCATAGGCCGCTGCGAATCGCTCACCGGCGGCGGTAATGTGGCTGAGCGAGCACCCGAACGATGAGAGCGAGGACATGGCCAGCCTGAGCTGCCCAGATTGCGGCGTCAAGGTCCAGCCGGAGGATCTGATCTGCTTCCGCTGCGGCGCCAACCTGCCGCATAGCGCCGGATCAGACGATGACGTGCTGACCCCAACCATTTCGCAGAAGTTCATCTCGGTCGGCTCCGACCCGATGGCTACCTGCCCGCGCTGCGGCACCGCGGTCACTGACGCTGCTGACGTGATCTGCGCGACCTGCGGGGAACCGCTCCCGACCGGTCGCCGCAGGCGCATCTCGCCGGTCGTCATGCGGATCACCTTTCCCACCGGCAACGTGGACATCCCGGCGGGTACGTCCGTCATGCTGGGCCGTGACCCGGCCGAGTCCCTGGTCGCCGCGGCGTTCGCCCGCTTCGACAACGTCTCGAGGCGGCATGCCACCGTCCAGGTGGACGACGCGGGGCACGCCTCGATCAGGGACGAGGGCTCGACCAACGGCACCTACGTGAACGACGACCGGGTCCTGCCTGGCGCGGAGGTCCGGCTGGTCGACGGGGACCGGGTGCGGCTCGCCGCGGACGTGACGGGCAACGTGTCGCTGCCGCAGGTAGAGCCGGACCCCTCCAGGCTCAGCCGGAACGGGATGGGCTGAGTCAGCAGACCGCGGACCGTCAGGGTCCGTAAGCGCTGCGAAATCCCCCGGGCTAAGCCCTGGGCGCGGGAAAATGTCCATGCGATCATGACGCCATGGCACACAGGGGCAAGACCGCATCAGGAGCCACACTAGGGCTGCGCCGCGACGCGATCGGCCTGCGCGAGGTGCTGTTCCAGTCGATCACGGACATGGCACCGGGCGCCGCCATCGCGGCCTCGATCCCGTTCGGGGCCGCCCTGGCCGGCGGGGCGTTGCCGTTGTCCGTGGTCTTCGCCCTGGTGGCGTGCCTGCTCTGCGCCTGGTGCATCGGGCTGCTGGCCCGCGAGATGCCGGCCGCAGGGTCGCTGGCCACCTACGCGGCACGCGGCCTGCATCCGGCCGCAGGTTTCCTCGTGGCCTGGGGATACGTCCTCGTCGGCTGGCTGATCCCGCCGCTGGTGCTGCTGCAACTCGGTTTCACCACGGCGTCCACGATTAACTCGGAGTTCCACGGCTACCCGGCGAACCTGTGGTGGCCGTGGTCGCTGGCCGGCGCGGTGATCGTGCTCGCGGCCGGCTACTTCGGCATCAGGACCTCGGCCCGGCTTGGCACCATCCTCGGACTTTCGGAGATCGGCGTCTTCCTCGTGCTCGCCGTCTTCCTGCTTGTGCACGCGGGCGGCCACAACTCGGGCCAGGTCTTTACCACGCACTACTCCCCCACCGGCCTCAGCGGGGTGATCGGCGGCTCGGTGTTCACGCTGCTCGCGTTCGGCGGTTTCGAGGGCGCCGCCCCGCTGGCCGAGGAGGCGAGGAACCCGCGGCGGACGATCCAGCGCGCGGTGCTGCTCGCCACGCTGCTGATCGGCGTCCTGTACGTGTTCACCACCTACGCCGTCGACGTCGCCTTCGGGCCGAAGGGCTTTTCCGCATTCGCCAGCGAGACCGGCAACGCGTCCTGGGAAGGCCTGGCCCGCACGCTGTACGGGCTGTTCTGGTTCTTCGTGTTCCTCGCGATCGTCAACTCCACCATCGCCAACGCGAACGCCGGGGTGAACGTGTCGAGCAGGACGGCGTACGCGATGGGCCGGATCGGCGCGTTCCCGCGCTTCCTCGCCATCGTCAGCCCGAAGCACAGGTCACCGGTGTACAGCGTGATCGTCGCCTTCGTCATCACGGTCGCGGTGACGCTCGGGCTCGGCCTTAAGTACAACCCGACGGTTGCGTTCGGGATGGTGGGTACCGGCCTGGTGATCGTGCTTGTGGCGATCTACATCCTGATGAACGCGGCGTGCATCGGGTTCTTCGCCCGCCGCGGGTCGCGCGGCTTCAACTGGCTGTCACACCTGATCATCCCGCTGCTCGGCATCGCCGCGTTCGTTCCCGCCTGGCTGACGTCAGCGGGCATCAAGGTGTTCTCCTTCGTGACCCCGCTGGCCCCGCCGGATTCCTACATGGGCCCCGGGGTGGCCGGATTCATGATCCTCGGCGTGATCTACATGATCTACCTCTACGTCACGAACCCCGGCAAGATAAAAGACGTGGGACTCGTGCACCTGGTCGAGGACGGAGACAGCGGATGAGCGATCTCGAGGTGATCACGTTCCGGCCGGAGCCTGACCAGTACGCGTGGACGTTCGGCGGGGCCGCGCCGGTCAAGCGGATACGGCCGCCCGCGGTGCTCGAGGTGTACACCGAGGACTGCTTCGCCGGGCGGGTCCGCAGCGAGTCCGACCTGGTCTCGCAGGTGTGCGAGTTCCCGTTCCTGAACCCGCAGACCGGGCCGTTCCACATCGAGGGCGCCGAGGTCGGGGACACGGTGGCGGTGCACTTCGTGTCGATCGAGCCGGCCCGTTCGGTGGCGGCCTCGACGACGGTGCCGCTGTTCGGAGCCCTCACCGGGACGCACCTGACCGCGCTGCTGCAGGACCCGCTGCCCGAGGTGGTCTGGCTGTGGCAGCTCGACAACGCCGCGCGGACCTGCCGGTTCAGCGCCCGGCGCAGCTCGTTCGAGGTGGACCTGCCGATGCAGCCCATGCACGGCACGGTCGGGGTGGCACCCGCGAACCTCGAGGTTCGCAGCGCACTGGTACCGGACGCGTTCGGCGGCAACATGGACACGCCGGAGATGCGGGCCGGCGTGACGTGCTACCTCGGCGTGAACGTCCCCGGAGCGCTGCTTTCTCTCGGCGACGGGCACGCCCGCCAGGGCGAGGGCGAAACCTGCGGGGTCGCCGTCGAGTGCGCGATGAACACGGTGCTCGTGGTGGACCTGCTCAAGGGGGTCCCGTGCCCGTGGCCGCGGCTGGAATCCGACACGCACATCATGTCGGCCGGCTCGGCGCGGCCGCTTGAGGACGCGTTCCGCATCGCCCAGCACGACATGGTGACCTGGGTCGCCTCGCTGTGCGGCCTGGACCACCTGGACGCCTACCAGCTGGTCACCCAGGTGGTGGAGTCGCCGCTTGCAAATGTCTGCGACACCAACTACACCTCGATCGCCAAGATGCCCAAGCGGTACCTGGCTCCGGGGAATCCGATGGACGGCGCCCACGCCAGGCTGCGCGACCTGGCAGCCGACTACCGCCGCTAACCGCGGATTTATCCAGGAGGGCGAGGTGTCCTCAGCGAGCAGGATCGCGTGTACCCGTTGCAGGCTTTGGCGTCGGCGGAGGGTCAGCTCCTGGCCGTTCTGCCGGGCGGGCGAAACCGGTGCCTGATCGGCACACCACTGCGACAGCAAGGGCAGCGAGTGCCTGTCGTCGCGGTCCAGTGCCAGCAGCAGGGTGGCTGCCCGCTGCGGATGCGCTGGCCAGTCCACGTGCAGCAGGACCACGGGCTGCTCGTCGGGCTGGGTCACGACGGCGTTCAGGTGAAGTTCCGGCCAGTCGAGCGCCGAGACGGGCGCTGGCACGGAGAGCTTGTCCGCAAGGTCGTGCGCGTCCAGGTTGCCGATATGCACCAGGCGGGCAGTCCAGGCCAGCCCGGCCGCGATGAGCACTGTTACGCTCGCGAGCGCGGCCGCGAGTACCACGTACCGACATTAACTCGCGCAGGGCTCCGGCGTAACCAGCAATTCGTGGTCGGTAGCAGCCATGGCTACCGCGGCAGCCTCGCCTGGCTAGCGGTCGAAAACGCATAAGCTAGCTGTGCGCAGCCGTTATGAACGCGTTTGAGCCGTTGGCGTGCAGCGCCGGGGTACGGTTGACTTCGATCAGAAGGTGCTGCGATATGACCGGTAACGAATCACCGCGGGTATTCAGATGCGCCTGCTGCTGATCGGCGCGCCCGGCGCGGGCAAGGGAACACAGGCCGAGCGCCTGGCCGCGCGGTTCGGCATCACCCACATCTCCAGCGGGGACCTGCTGCGCCAGCACATCCAAGACCACACCTCGATCGGGCAGACGATCAAGTCCTGCCTCGACCGTGGCGACCTGGTCCCCGACGGGGTCGTCATGGACATGCTGCGCAAGCCCGTCGTGGCCGCGGCCCAGGCCGGCGGGTACGTCCTGGACGGGTTCCCGCGGACCGTGGAGCAGGCCATGGCATCTTTCCCGACGGCTCACGCGCTCGGCGTGGAGGTACAGGTTGCGGTGCACCTTGACGTCGCGCGCGCGGAGCTGGTGCGCCGGCTGCTGGCCCGGCGCCGGGGCTCGGAGGACACCGAGGCCGTCATCGAGCGGCGGCTGCAGGTGTACCTGGACAAGACCGTTCCGTTGCTTGAGTACTACGCGGACCGGGAATGGGTGTTCACCGTGGACGGCGCCCAGCCGCCCGACGCCGTGCATGAGGACATCGTCGCCCGCCTGCAGAAGCTCGCGGACTTCCCGGCGCGGACCCGGCACGGCGTCCCGGTAGGCACGCTCGAAGATGCAGGCGGCCCGGAAGGCTGAGGATCCGGCTGGTGATCGAAGAGCACGTCACCGGGTGGGTGGCGGCTATGATCGCGCCGTGATCACCGGAATACATGCGATCGTGTTCTCCCCGCAAGCCGAGAAGGTCCGCGCGTTCTTCGCGGACGTGCTGAACATGCCGTCGGCAGACGCGGGCGGAGGCTGGCTCATCTTCGCGCTGCCCCCGGCCGAACTCGCAGTTCATCCAGCTGACGGTGCGAGCCATCACGAGCTCTACCTCATGTGCGACGACATCCAGGCCACCCTCGCCGAGCTGAGGGGCAAGGGAGTCGAGGTGACACGGGAGGTCTCCGACCAGGGCTGGGGGCTGCTCGCGGCAATCGGCCTGCCAGACGGCTCGGAGCTGGCGATCTACGAACCCAGGCACCCGTCGCCCCTTCAGAGTTAGAGCCCGGGTTAGCGCTCGCTGTCCAGGGCGGCTACCTGGGACTGGTCGTAGCGGTCGCCGGCTACCGCGCTGGCGGGGACGGCGGACTCGATGGCGGCCAGGTCGTCGGCGCTCAGGGTCAGGTCCAGGGCCTTGAGTGCCTCGGAGAGGCGGTCGCGGCGCTTGGTGCCGATCAGGGGGATGATGTCGGTGCCGCGGGAGGCTACCCAGGCGATCGCCAGCTGGGCGGCGGTCGCGCCAGTTGTGTCGGCGATCGCTTCCAGGGCGGCCAGCAGTTCCAGGTTGGCCGCGTGGTTCTGATCGCGGAACCTGGGGAAGCGGGCGCGCGGGTCGCCTGGGGCCAGGCGGGCGGTGCCGCTGCTTAGCAGGCCACGGGAAAGGATGCCGTAGGCGGTCACGGCGATGCCGAGTTCCCGGACCGTGGGCAGGATCTTGGCCTCGATGCCGCGGCTCATCAGCGAGTACTCGATCTGCAGGGCGGCGATCGGGTGGACGGCGTGCGCCCTGCGGATGGTGTCGGCGCCCATCTCCGACAGGCCTATGTACCGGACGTAGCCGGCCGCGACCATCTCGGCGACCGCTCCCACCGTGTCCTCGATCGGGACATGCGGGTCGAGGCGGGCCGGCTGATAGAGGTCTACGTAGTCCGTGCCGAGGCGGGTCAGCGTGTAGGCGAGCGAGGTCTTGACCCCGTTCGGGCTGGCGTCGTGGCCGATGAACGCCCCGGAGGGGTCGCGCTGGCCGCCGAACTTCACCTGGATGAAGACGCTGTCCCTGGGCCTGCCGCGCAGCGCGTTGCGAAGGAGGAGCTCGTTGTGGCCCATGCCGTAGAAGTCGCCTGTGTCCAGCAGGGTGATGCCGGCGTCTAGGGCGGCGTCTATCGTGGCCAGGCTCTCGTGGTCGTCGGCCGGGCCGTAGATGCCGCTCATGGCCATCAGGCCCAGCCCGGCCCTGGATACCACCGGTCCGCCACGGCCCAGCGTCGTCGTCTCCATCACGGCAGCACCCTACCTGGGCTCAGACCCCTCCGACCTCGAAGACCAGGCTGGACACACCGGTAGGGGCGAAGATCATTAGAAACGCCCGGGGCTGGCGATGCATGTGGGCGTCGTGGTGCAGCCGGCGCGGAAAAGATCTGGGAAGAAAAGGGCTTCCGGGAGGATCTGGTGCATTCCAGTACACCAAATCCTCCCGGAAGCCCGGATCCTCCCGGATCTTCCCGGCCCGCGATCCAAAAGGGGGCACCGGGGCACACGAGACCCCTTCGCGCGGGGCGGGAAGGTACGGGTCCGCTAAGGGAGCATGTCCAGGGTCAGGGAGGCTTCGGTGCTTGGGATGCCCTGCTCGTCGGCTCGACGGTCGGCCATGGCTAGCAGGCGGCGTATGCGGCCGGCGATGGCGTCCTTGGTCAGCGGGGGGTCGGCTAGCTGGCCTAGTTCCTCCAGGCTGGCCTGGCGGTGGGCTATCCGCAGCTGGCCGGCCATCGTCAGGTGTTCCGGGGCGTCGGGGCCGAGGATTTCCAGGGCACGTTCCACCCTCGCGCCGGCGGCTACCGCGGCGCGGGCGCTGCGGCGGAGGTTGGCGTCGTCGAAGTTCGCCAGGCGGTTGGCCGTCGCCCGGACCTCCCGGCGCATCCGGCGTTCCTCCCAGGCCATTACCGCCTCGTGCGCGCCGAGGCGGGTCAGCATGGCGCTGATCGCCTCGCCGTCCCTGATCACCACGCGGTCCACGCCGCGAACGTCGCGGGCCTTGGCGTGCACCTTCAGCCGCCGGGCGGCACCGACCAGGGCCAGCGCGGCCTCCGAGCCGGGACAGGTGATCTCGAGCGCCATCGAGCGGCCGGGCTCGGTGAGCGAGCCGTGCGCGAGAAACGCGCCGCGCCAGGCGGCCTCGCAGTCGCAGGCGGTACCGGATACGACCTGCCTGGGCAGGCCGCGCACCGGCCGCCCGTAGGCGTCGATCAGGCCAGCCTGCCGGGCCAGGCTCTCGCCGGCCTGGCCCTGGCTCACCCGGACCAGGTAACGGCTTCCCTTCCGCAGGCCGCTCGGGGCGAGCACGATGAACTCGGCCGGATGCCCGAACACCTCGGAGATGCTCGCCCGCAGCCGCCTGGCCACGGCGCCGGTGTCCAGCTCCGCTTCGACCACGACCTTGCCCTCGGACAGGTGCAGGCCGCCCGCGAATCTGAGCAGCGTGGAGACCTCGGCCTTCCGGCAGCAGGGCTTGATCACCGGCACCCTGCTCAGCTCGTCCTTCACCACGCTGGTCATGGCCATCCGGCCTCACCCTCCCCACGTGGGCTCGTGCCCAGGAAGATCTGCGCATACGCCGCGGCCAGGAGCTTCGGGTCGTGGCACGGCGTACCGTCGGCGGCGGCCACGTCGGCCGTCACCAGCCGGGCGCCGAGCATGCACGCCGCCCTCTCCAGGTCAGGCAGGCTTCCCACGCCTGCGGCCTTAGCGTCCGCGAGGACTACGTCCACTGTAAGGGCAGGCGCGTGGCCAGCCAGGACTTCCAGGTGCTTGTGCGGCGAGAAGCCGTCGGTCTCCCCCGGCTGCGGCGCCAGGTTGAGGACCACCATCCGGTGCGCGGCCGTGACGTGCAGGGCGCTCGCTAGCTCGGGGACCAGCAGATGCGGCAGCACGCTGGTGAACCACGACCCCGGGCCGAACACCACCCAGTCCGCATCGAGCACGGCGCGGACCGCTTCCGGCACTGTCGGCGGATCCGGCGGCAGCAGCGAGATGGACTGCACGTGACCGGGGGTGGTCGCGCACTCCTCCTGTCCCCTGACCGTGCTTACCTCGTCCGGCCTGGCCGGGTCGGCGCCCACGACCTCGGCGACGATGTCCAGCGGGACTGCGGCCATCGGCAGCACCCGGCCGCCGGTGCCGAGCAGCCTGCCCATCAGGTCCAGCCCGGCCACCGTGTCGCCGAGCAGGTCCCACAGGGCGACGATGAGCAGGTTGCCGACGGCGTGGCCGGCCAGCTCGCAGTCGCCGCCGAACCTGTGCTGCACCACCCGGCTCCAGGTAGTGCCCCACTCGTCGTCGCCGCACAGAGCGGCCAGCGCCATCCGCAGGTCGCCGGGGGGCAGGACGCCGTACTCACGGCGCAGCCTGCCGCTCGAACCGCCGTCGTCGGCGACCGTGACGATCGCGGTCAGCTTGTCTGTCACCCGCTGCAGCGCCGACAACGACGCCGCCAGCCCGTGCCCCCCGCCGAGCGCCACCGCTCGCAGGCCGTTGGTCAAATGCTTACTCCCGCCCGAGATCCCTGTGCACCACCTGCACGTCCGCCCCGACCCCAGGACCTCCGCGGGCGCCCGCGATACGGGCGGCCAGCTCGTCTGCCATCGCCACGCTCCGGTGCTTGCCGCCGGTGCAGCCGATCGCGAAGGTCACGAATCGTTTCCCCTCACGTTCATAGCCTGGCAGCACGACGTTTAGCAACTCTACGTAATGGCTTAGGAACTCTTCGGCGCCCGGCTGGGACAAAACATACCCGCGGACCGGCGCGTCCTGGCCCGTCATCGGGGCAAGTTCCGCGATCCAGTGCGGGTTGGGCAGGAAGCGGCAATCCGCCACCACGTCCGCGTCCACCGGCAGGCCGTACTTGTAGCCGAACGAGACGATCGACAGCCGCAGGCCCGCCGCGGTCCCGCCGCTGAAGTACTCCCGCATCCTGGCCCGCAGCTCGTGCACGTTCAGGTGGGACGTGTCGACCACGAGATCGGCGTCGCCGCGTACCTCGCGCAGCAGTTCGCGCTCCGCGTCGATCCCGTCGGTGACCCGGCCCGTGCCCTGCAGCGGATGCGGCCGGCGCTCGCTGTCGAACCTGCGCACGAGCGTCTCCTCGGCGGCCTCGAGGAACACCACCCGGGCGGTGGCTCCGCGCGCGCCGACCTCGGTGACGGCCGACTTCAGGTCGGTGCTGAACGCACGGCTGCGGACGTCCACCACGGCGGCCATCCTGGACACCGCCCCATTGGACCTGGCGGCCAGGTCAACCATCGTCGGCAGCAGGCCGGGCGGCAGGTTGTCGACGACGAACCAGCCAAGATCCTCGAGCGACTTGGCGGCCGTCGACCGCCCCGCCCCGGACAGGCCGGTGATGATCACGATGTCAGTCTGATCGTCAGCCGTTCTCATGTTCTTTCCCCCCGGCCAGCGCTGCCGCGATCGTGGCCGCCAGGCGGGGACCGATCCCCGGCACGGCCGCAATCTCCTCCACCCTTGCCGTCCTGAGCTTACGTACCGAGCCGAAGTGCTTGAGCAGCGCGGCGCGCCGGGCCGGGCCGAGTCCCGGCACGTCGTCGAGGGCGCTCACGGTCGCGGCCTTACCGCGCTTCTGCCGGTGATAGGCGATGGCGAACCGGTGCGCCTCGTCCCGCACCCGCTGCAGCAGGTACAGCCCCTCGCTGCTGCGGGGCAGGATCACCGGGTACTCCACGCCGGGCAGCCACACTTCCTCCAGGCGCTTCGCCAGGCCGCAGACGGCCACGTCGTCGATGCCGAGCTCGGCAAGCGCCCGGGCCGCCGCGGCCGCCTGACCCGGGCCGCCGTCGACGACGACCAGGTTCGGCGGGTAGGCGAACTTCTTCTGGCCGCCCACTTCGTCGGAGGCCTCGGGGTCGCCGAGGGTATCCAGCTCGCCGGTCTTCTCGCGTTCGGCCAGGTAGCGGCGGAACCTGCGGGTGATCACCTCGTGGATGGCCGAGATGTCGTCGCTGCCGTCGGTGCCCCTGATCGCGAACCTGCGGTACTCGCTCTTGCGGGCCAGGCCGTCCTCGAACACGACCATCGACGCGACGACGTGCGTGCCCTGCAGGTTCGAGACGTCGTAGCACTCGATCCGCAGCGGCGGGTCGTCCAGGCCGAGTCCCTCCTGGATCTCGTTCAGCGCCTTGCTGCGCGTGGTGAGGTCGCTAGCACGGCGGGTCTTGTGCAGCGCGAGCGTCCCGCCCGCATTGCGGGCTACCGTCTCGAGCAGGGCCTTCTTGTCGCCGCGCCGGGGCACCCGCAGGACGACCGGGCCGCCGCGGCGCTCGGCCAGCCACTGCGTCATCGCGTCCGGGTCCGGCGGCAGCTCGGGCACCAGGACCTCGCGGGGAATGCCGGCGTTGATCGCCTCGGCCCCGTCCGGGGTGTCGGCGTAGACCTGGCCGAGGAAGTGCTCGACCAGGCTCGCGGGCGTGGTGTCCTCCACCTTGTCGAGCACCCAGCCGCGCTGGCCGCGGACCCGGCCGCCGCGCACGTAGAAGACCTGGACGGCCGCCTCAAGCTGGTCTTCGGCCAGCGCGATCACGTCGCAGTCGGTGCCGTCGCCGAGCACCACCGCCTGCTTCTCGACCGCCCGCTCGAGCGCCCGCAGGTCGTCGCGGAGGCGGGCCGCGCGCTCGAACTCCTCCTCCCGCGCTGCCTGCCTCATCTCGGCCTCGAGCCTGATGGCGAAGCGGGTGGTCTGGCCGGCCATGAAGTCGCAGAAGTCCTCGGCGAGCCTGTGGTGCTCCTCCTCGGTGACCCGCTTGACGCACGGCGCGGAGCACTTGCCGATGTAGCCGAGCAGGCAGGGCCGGCCGATCTGGCCGGACCGCTTGAACACGCCGGCCGAGCAGGTGCGGACGGGGAACACCCGCAGCAGCGTGTCCACCGTCTCGCGGATCGCCCAGGCGTGGCTGTACGGGCCGAAGTACCTGGTGCCCTTGCGCTTGGCGCCGCGCATCACCATCACCCGCGGGTACTGCTCGCCGAGGGTAACGGCAAGATAGGGATAGCTCTTGTCGTCCCGGTACCTGATGTTGAACCTCGGGTCGAACTCCTTGATCCAGGAGTACTCCAGCTGGAGTGCCTCGACCTCGGTGCCGACCACGGTCCAGTCCACGCCGGCCGCGGTGGTCAGCATCGCCTGGGTCCGCGGGTGCAGGCTCGCGAAGTCCGCGAAGTAGGAGTTGAGCCGCTGGCGCAGGGATTTCGCCTTGCCGACGTAGATCACCCGGCCGCGCTGGTCGCGGAACCTGTAGACCCCGGGGGACTCGGGAATCTCGCCCGGCGCCGGCCTATAGCCGTGCGGATCTGCCACGCAGTAACTTTACGCGCCCGCGAGGGCCGCAAACCGGCCTCCGGCCGGCGACGATGGCCTTCGTGGGTACCTTCTTCGCCGCGGTCGGGCGGTTCGCCGTCCGCTTCCGCTGGGCGATCATCCTGGCCTGGCTGGCCGGCTCGGCCGCAGCCATGGTGGGCCTGCCGTCGCTGTCCAGCGTGACGCAGAGCGATAACACGTCGTTCCTCCCGGCCAGCGCGCCGAGCGAGATGGCGACCGCGCTGGCCTCACCGCTGCAGGGGGCATCGCTCACCGCGGTCACGGTGGTCGTGGCACGGTCCGGCGGCCCGCTGACCGGCGCGGATCTGGGCGCCATCGCCGGGCTATCGGACGCGCTGGCCAGGGTGCCGCGAGTGACCGCGGTGCGCGATGCCGGGGAGTCCGCCGACGGCCGGGCCGAGCAGCTCACCGTGCTGGCCGCGCTGGCCCAGTCCGGCGGCCTGTCCACCACGCAGCAGGCCGGCCTGGTCGCGGGCATCCGGGACACCATCAGGGCCGCTGCGCTGCCTGCCGGGCTGACGGCGCACACCGCCGGACCCGTGGCTACCCGGGTGGACGACAACGCGACGTCCACCTCGTCGAACAGCAAGGTGCAGTGGTTCTCGGTCATCTTCGTGGTCGCGCTGCTTGTCGCCGTCTTCCGCTCGGCGCTGGCACCGCTGATAGCGGTGGTGCCCGCGATCGTGGTGGTGCTCGGCGCCGAGCGGCTCACCGCGGAGGCCGCCGTGCACGGCCTTTCCGTGTCGCAGATCGCCTCGCTGCTGCTGATCGTGCTCGTGCTCGGCGCCGGGACGGATTACGCGCTGTTCCTGATGTTCCGGGTACGCGAGGAGATGCGCGCCGGGCTGGAGTGCAGGGACGCGATCGTGACCTCGGTCGGCCGGGTGGGCGAGACGATCACGTTCTCCGCGGGCATCCTCATCGCCGCGCTGCTGTCGCTGGCCGCCGCCACGTTCAGCCTGTACTCCGGGCTGGCGGCACCGCTGGCGATCGGCATCGGGCTGATGCTCATCGCCGGGCTCACCCTGCTACCGGCGCTGCTCGCGATCTGCGGCCCGGTCGCGTTCTGGCCGTCCTCCGTCGCGCCAGGCGCCGGGCGGGCCGGGTGGTGGGGGCCGGTGTGCGCGCGGATCGTGCGGCGGCCGCTCGCCACCCTGGCCGTCGGCCTGGTGGTGTTCGGCGCGCTGGCGGTGGCCTCGGCCGGCTACCTGGCGGCCGGATTCGGCGGCGCCGTGACGGCCCCCGCGGGCAGCGACTCCGCGCTGGGCAACACGCTGCTTGCCGAGCACTTCCCGCAGGCGGCGGCCAACCCGACTCTGATCGTGCTGCGGCTGCGGCGGCCGGCTTGGGCCGACGCGGCCGCGGTGGCGGCCGCCGAGCGACAACTGGCGGCCGACCCGCAGTTCAGCGCGGTGTCCGGGCCGCTTGACGCCAACGGCATCGTGCTGACCGCGACGCAGTACACCGCGCTGTATGCCGCCTTCGGGCCGGCCCGCGCGCTGGCCGCGCCGGTGCCCGGGGCGCACGTGTCGCTGGCCGCCTACCAGGCCTACCGGGCAAGCGGCAGCTACGTGAGCGCGGACGGGCGGACGATCTCGTTCGCGACGGGCCTGGCCGCGGGCAACCCCACGACCACCGCGGCGGAGCAGTCGATACCGGCCGTCCGGGCCGACGCGGCCAGGGCCGCGCGGGTGGCAGGCGCCCCGGCCTACGGCGTGACTGGGCAGGCGGCGTTCACCTTCGATGTCGCCCAGCTATCCGACAGCGACCTGCGCACGGTGATCCCGATCGCCATCGCGGTGATAGCGGTGCTGCTCGCCGTGGTGATGCGGAGCCTGGTCGCGCCGCTCTACCTGATCGCGTCGGTGGTGCTCTCGTACTTCTCCGCCCTTGGCCTGACCGTGCTCGTGTTCATCAAGGCTGCCGGGCAGCCGGGGCTGACGTTCATCCTGCCGTTCCTGCTGTTCGTGTTCCTGCTCGCGCTCGGCGAGGACTACAACATCCTGGTCATGACGCGGATCAGGGAGGAGTGCCGCCAGCTACCGCTGCGCGAGGCGGTGGGCCGGGCGCTGCGGGTCACCGGCACGACGGTGACCTCGGCCGGGCTGGTGCTGGCGGGCACCTTCGGCGTCCTGGCGGTGGTGGGTTCCGGCAGCGCGGGCGCGCAGAACGTGCGGACGATCGTCGATGTCGGCGTCGGCCTCGCGCTCGGCGTGCTGATGGACACCTTCTTGGTGCGGACGCTGCTCGTGCCGGCGGCGGTGGTGCTGATCGGCCGGTGGAACTGGTGGCCGTCCCGGCTCAGCGCGGCCAGGCCGGCCGGCCCCGGTACCCCGCAGCTTCCCGACGACCCAGTGAGCGCCTTTACAACGATCAAGTTATTACTTAATCTGGCGGGTGGAGGCTCGCTGCTGGCGGGTGGAGGCTCGCTGAGGAGCGGTGGAGGCTCGCTGAGGAGCGGCGGAGGCTCGCTGACGGCTGGGGCGCTCGGGTGCTCGCCGAATCTGACTAGGGGCACGACATGACGCAGGCGGATACCGTCGAAGAACTTGGCGCCGAGTACTTCCAGGACCCTTACGCGGTGCACGAGCGGCTGCGCGCGCGGCGCCCGGTCTCGCAGGTGATCATGCCGGGCGGCGGGACGCCAGTCTGGATGATCACCGGGTACGCGGAGGTTCGCGCCGCGCTGGCCGATCCGCGGCTGGGCAAGACCGTGCCGGGCTGGCACCCCGACCCGGACTCGATCGGCGCGCTCGACGGGCACATGCTCAACAGCGACCCGCCGGATCACGGGCGGCTGCGCAGGCTGGTGAACAAGGCCTTCACCACCCGCCGGGTGGAGCAACTCAGGCCCCGGATCACCGCGATCACCGCGGCGCTGCTTGATGACATGTCGGCCAGCCGCGAGGTGGACCTGCTGGCCTCGTTCGCCTTCCCGCTGCCGATCACGGTGATCTGCGAGTTGCTCGGCATACCCGTGGCGGACCGGGACGACTTCCGGGCGTGGTCGGCCAGCATCGTCTCGAACACGGTCACCCAAGACGTGTTCATGGAGCACGCCACCGCGATGGTCCGCTACTTCAAGGCGCTGCTTGCCGCCAAGCGGCGGGAGCCCGCCGACGACCTGCTGTCCGCGCTTGTCCTGGCCCGGGACGAGGGAGACGCGCTGCGCGAGACCGAGCTGATCTCGATGGTGTTCCTGCTGCTCGTGGCCGGGCACGAGACGACGGTCAACCTGATCGCCAGCGGCATGCTCGCGCTGTTGCTGAACCCCGGCGAGCTGGGCAGGCTCCGGGCGGACCCTTCGCTGCGCGGCGCCGCGGTGGAGGAACTCCTCAGGTACACCAGCCCGGTCAACCACGCCACCTTCCGGTTCGCCACCGAGCCGATCGAGATCGGCGAGGCGCGCATCGGCCGCGGCGAGCCGGTACTCGTGGCGCTGAGCTCAGCGAACCGGGATCCGTCCCGGTTCGCCGACCCGGACCTGCTGGATCTGGGCCGGGACAGCTCGGGCCAGCTGGCGTTCGGGCACGGCATCCACTACTGCCTGGGCGCCCCGCTGGCCCGGCTCGAGGCGGAGATCGCGTTCGGCGCCCTGCTGGAGAGGTTCGGCTCGATGACGCTCGCGGTACCACCAGAAACGCTGCGCTGGCGGCCGAGCACGCTTATCCACGGCCTCGAAGCGCTCCCGGTCCGGCTGATTCCCTTAGTCCTTATTGCTATTGGGATCAGGCATGCCGCGGCGGGTCGATTGCGTGCCCTAATGATGCACTGCCACGACGATGATCACCACGACGGCGACGAAGAACCAGAAGGCTTTTACCGTGTGATGTGATCGCAGCTTTGTGAGCTCGGGGATCTGGCCCTTGGCCAGACGCTTGACCCGGCTCACGTCCTGCCACGACCTGTGCATGAGCTTCCAGTGCCAGCCCACGTACAAGCCGAAGATGCTCAGGAGAATGGCGACGGCGGGCACGCCATTACCGTACGCCGTTCGGGGTTTGGTCAATGGTGCACGTGACGCACCCGGGGCTGCTCATATGCACCTTGCGCTGAAACCTGCGTGACCGGCTCCGGATTGATGATATACCGGCCCCGTGGGACGGCTGACGGAGGTTGCGCCCGGGGTGCTGGTTGCGACCAGCTCGTTCATGCTGATGACGAGCACGGTGGTGGTCGGGGCGGCAGGGAAGTGCCTGGTCATCGATCCGGGGGTGACGATGGCCGAGATGAGCGCGCTCGCGGCTGAACTCGCGGACCGCGGGCTTACGCCGGCGGCGGCGTGGTCGACGCACCCGCACTGGGATCATGTGCTGTGGTGCCGGGAGCTCGGCAATGCGCCGCGGTACGCCGCGCCGGCCGCGGTCCGGAGCGCCGAGACCGAGCTGGCGGGCATGGTCGAGGAGATGCAGGGCTCCGCGCCCGGGCACGATCTGGGGCTGTTCGCGCGGCTGACAGCGCTCGACGCCGCCGCCATCCCCTGGGACGGGCCGGCCGCCGAGCTGATCGTGCACGACGCGCACGCGCCGGGGCACGGCGCGGTGTTCCTGCCGGAGGCCGGCGTCCTTGTGGCCGGCGACATGTGCTCCGACGTGGAGATACCGCTGCTGGACACGGCGGCGGAGGATGCGTTCGGCGACTACCGCGCCGGGCTGGCGGCACTGGCGGCGGTGACCGGTGTGCGCCTGGTGGTGCCCGGCCACGGGCACGTCGGGGACGCCGCCGAGTTCCGCAGGCGGCTGGCGGCGGACTCCGGCTACCTCGACAACCTGGCCCTCGGGGAGCCG
>Ga0209693_10000475_pt1 | contig 16170 bp, 12 predicted proteins | sample HubBroMetageWRM3_FD_188345 | JGI IMG/M metagenome (GOLD analysis project Ga0209693, IMG submission 188345) | Warmed soil microbial communities from the Hubbard Brook experimental Forest, New Hampshire - Hubbard Brook CCASE Soil Metagenome WRM 3... | ecosystem: Environmental > Terrestrial > Soil...
CATGGCGGCGAGCATCCTGGGCCGGTCCACCCCGGCGAGCAGCTCGCCGACCTGGCTGTCCGACCTCGCGTCCAGCTCCGCCGCGGCCGCCAGGCCCGCGCTGGTGAGCGCGACGTCCTGCCGCCTGGCGTCGGCCGCCGAGCGCTGCCTGGTCACCAGGCCGTCGGCCTCGAACCGGCCGAGCACCCGGCTCAGGTACCCCGCGTCGATGTCCAGGGCGCGCCGCAGGTCCGCCACTCGCGTGACGTCCCGCCGCGCCATCTCGTACAGCAGCCGCGCCTCGGTGAGCGAGTACGGCATGTCCAGGTACATGCCGTGCACCAGCCCGATGACGTTGGTGTAGAAGCGGTTGAACGCCCGCACGGCCGCGACCTGCCCAGCGAGATCCTCGCTCACAGCGCCGCCCCTCGTGTCGGTCGCCTGAGTCAACGAAAATCGTTGACTCAGGCAACGATAACGCTCGGCCCGCCCACCCGCAAGACGCGCTCACCAGGACCGCACCCCCCCGGCGACCTCCGCCGCCGCCCCCGCTAACCCGCCCCGCGGCTCATCTTCGTATCAGTTTCGGCCCCTTAAACCCGGCAAATCGGACAGCAAAAGGGCCGAAACTGATACCAAGTTGCCAGCCGGGAGGCCGCGTTCAGCTGAACGGCCAATTTCCTGCTGATAACAGCAAGAAGCCTTGTGGTGTGCGTACGGCCCGGCAGGACCGCCCGCTTTCGCTAGGGGCGTGGCGGGCCCGGGGGCTTCGGCGGATCCGGCGGGTGCGGTGGCGGAGGCGGGATGGTGGCGACCGCCGGGGCGGCTTCCGGCCAGACGACCAGGACCGGGCAGGGCGCGTGGTCGACGACGAAGCGGGTCGCCTTTCCCAGGCTCTTGGGGCCCAGGCGGGAGCGGTCGCCGTCCCGGGCCACGATGAGCAGGGCAGCGCCGGCCACCGCGGTCACTACTTCCCGCTCGGGGGGGCCGTTGCGCTCGATCCGGCCGGCCGGCCTGCCGAGGCGAGCGGCGGCCGCGTCGAGGAGGCCGGCGGCGGATTGCGCGGCCAGTTTGGCCACGTGCGGGCCGGGGTCGCGGTCGGGGCGGCCTCGGCCGAACAATCCCAGGTAGGCGCCGTGCGCGGTGTCCGATAGCTCGGCGGGGGTGACGTGCAGCAGGGTGATCGGGGCGCCGGGCTGGACGAAACGCAGCGCGGCGTCGACGCTGGCCTGCCAGGTTCCCTCGGTGATCCAGATGACGGTCGCGGCTTCGGTGTCGGGCATGTGGTCAGCCTCCGAGGACGTGCAGTGCCGCCCACAGGGCGAGCACCGCGATGGCCAGCCCGGCGGGCACGGTGAGCAGCCCCAGCCGGGTGAATTCCCACAGCGACGGGCCTGACCCGTGCTGGCGGAGGACCCGCCGCCACAACAGGGTGGCCAGCGATCCGGTGTAGGTCAGGTTCGGGCCGATGTTGACCCCGAGCAGGACGGCGAGGATGGCCGCGGGCCCGGCCGGCGCGGCCAGCGGCAGCAGGATCAGCACGGCGGGCAGGTTGTTGATCACGTTGGCCAGCGCGGCGGCGAGCGCGGCGACGCCGAGCAGGGCGGGCAGCGACGTCCCGGCCGGCACCAGCGGGCGCAGCGCGCTGCCGAGCCCGTTGCCGGTCACCGCCTGGACCACGATCCCGAGGCTGAGCACGAACAGCAGGAACGGCGCGTCCGCCGCCCGCGCCAGCGCGGGGACGCTGGTGCGGCGTTGCGCGAGAGCCCGCGCGCCGAGCACGACCACGCCGGCCAGCGCGGCCCAGGCCGGGTTGACGCCCGCCGCCGACGCGAGGACGAAGCCGGCGAGCGTGGCGGCCACCACCGCCAGCGTGAACACCGGGACCTCCGGCGCGCCGCCGTCCTGGACGGGTCGGCCACCAACCGCCAGGTCGGCGGCGAAAAATCGCCTGAAGACGACGTACTCGGTGCCGATGACCCCTAGCCAGGGCAGCGCCATCAGCCCGGCGAACCGGCCGAACGACAGCCCGCTGGCCGCGAACGCCAGCAGGTTCGTCAGGTTCGACACCGGGAGCAGCAGCGACCCGGAGTTCGACAGGTGCGTACAGGCATACAGGTGCGGCCTGGCCCGCACCTCCAGCCGGGCCGCGGTCGCGAACACCACCGGGGTGAGCAAGACCACCGTGGCGTCCAGGCTCAGCACGGCGGTGGTCACCGCCGCCACCGCGAACACGAGGGCGAGCAGCCGCTGCGGCCGCCCGGCCGCCGCGCGGGCCAGCCACGCGCCGCAGGCACGGAACAGCCCGTCGTCGTCGCACAGCTGCGCGAGCACGAGCACCGCGGCGAGGAAGCCGATCACCGGCCCGAGCCGCCTGGCCTGCTCGCCCGCGTCGTGCGCCGAGATCGCGCCGGTGGCGATCACGAGCAGGGCGGCCGGCACCGCGACGACCGCCTCAGGCAAGCCACGCGGCCGCCACACCGCCCAGCCGAGGACGACGACGAGGGCCGCCACTGAGACGGCCTCGGCGGCTGCGTTCGGCTGCGTTTCCTGCCCCCTTTTCTCGCTGGCGCCGATCGTATATCCGCGACCAGCGCCAATATTGTTTGGTGGTCACAATGTGACCACCGGAACAGGGCATCTACCTCATGTTTTGGGCACAATTCCTGGCGTGTAACTTTGCATAAGCACGGGCTGGAAGTGGCTTCATCGTTCGGTGTAAGTTCGCGTGGAAAGCCGTAGCAGCGGAGGATTTATGAGCATTCTGGGCACGCGGGTCATCCGTACGGAGGATCCGCGGCTGTTGACCGCGGGCGGCGTCTACGTAGACGACCTGCGGGAACCTGAGCTGGCGGGTGCGGTGCGGGCTACCTTCGTTCGCGCGACGGTGGCGCATGCACTGATAACTGGCATAGACAAGTCGGAGGCGCTCACGCAGCCGGGTGTCGTCGCGGTGCTGACCGCGGCGGACATGACCGACCTGCCCGCGGCCGAGCCGCCAGGCGGCGAGGTGCCCGGACCTGACGAGCCGCCGGCCGAGGGGCCGGTGCCGCTCGGCGGGAAGTGGGCCGAGCCGCTGCTCGCGGTGGACCGGGTGCGGTTCGTCGGCGAGCCGGTGGCGATCGTGCTCACCGACAGCACGTACCAGGGCGAGGACGCGGCCGAGCTGGTCAGCGTGGACTACGAGGTGCTGCCCGCGGTGACCACGATCGCCGGCGCGTTCGCCGGCGAGAGCCTGCTGTTCCCCGACACGGGCACCAACGTCTGCGTCAGGGGCGGCCGGGACATCAGCGACGACAGCATCTTCGACGGCTGCGACGTCGTGGTCGAGGGCGACATCGTCAACCAGCGAGTCGCCTGCCTGCCGATGGAAGGCCGCGCGACGGCGGCGGCCTTCTCCGGCGGCAAGCTCACCGTCTGGGCGTCGACGCAGAACGCCCAGCTCGCCCGGCTGATCTTCACCGCGATCGGGCTGCCGCCCGACGCGATCCGGGTGGTCGCGCCCGACGTGGGCGGCGGGTTCGGCGCCAAGATCGGCGTCGACAGGGAGCAGATCGTCGTCGCGTGGGCCGCGAAGCACACCGGCAGGCCGGTGCGCTGGGTGGAGACTCGCAACGAGAACCTGATGGCGATGACGCAGGGCCGCGCGCAGTTGCACCACATCAAGATCGGCGGCGACCGGGACGGGAAGATCAAGGCCTACCGGCTCGACGTCATGCAGGACGCCGGCGCGTTCCCGCGGATGAGCGGGTTCCTGCCGATGCTGACCAATCTGATGGCGCCCGGCGTCTACGACATCCCCGCGGTGCAGGCCGACTACAAGGTCGTGGTCACCAACACGGCGCCGATCGCCGCCTACCGCGGCGCCGGCCGGCCGGAGGCCGCGGCGACGATCGAGCGGGCGGTGGACTGGTTCGCCGCCGCGGCGGGCCTCGACCCTGCCGAGGTGCGGAAGGCCAACTTCATCCAGCCTGACCAGTTCCCGTTCGTCACCAAGGCCGGCGCGCCGTACGACACCGGCGAGTACGAGGCGGCCCTGGAGAAGGTACTCGGCGCCGCGGACTACACGTCGCTGCGCGACGAGCAGCGGCGCCGCCGGGAGGCCGGCGACACCAGGCAGATGGGCCTCGGGCTGGCCAGCTACGTGGAGATCACCGCCGCCGACGGCGGCGCAGGCGAGACCGCGAAGGTCGAGGTGCACGACGACGGCACCGCGACCGTGTACACCGGGTCGTCAGCGCACGGCCAAGGGCACCACACGGCGTTCGCGATGATCCTGCAGAGCGAGACCGGCATCCCGATGGACAAGATCGAGGTCATCCACGGCGACACCGACCTTGTCCCGGACGGCGTGGGCACCTACGCCTCCCGCTCGCTCCAGCTGGGCGGGTCGGCCGTGCACAAGGCGGCGATCGAGGTCAAGGAGGAGGCGGCCAGGAACGCGGCCGCGCTGTTCGAGGCCGCGGAAGCGGACGTCGTGCTCGACGCTGACACCGGCACCTGGCACATCGCCGGCGACCCGGACAAGTCGCTGACCTGGGCGCAGGTCGCGGAACACGCCGACGGCGGGCTGATCGTCGCCAACGTGCGGTTCACCGCCGACCGGCCGACGTTCCCGTTCGGCACGCACCTCTCGGTCGTCGAGGTAGACACCGAGACCGGCAAGGTGACGCTGCTGCGGCACATCACCGCCGACGACGCTGGCCCGGTTCTCAACCCGGTCCTGATGGAGGGCCAGCGGCACGGCGGTATCGCCCAGGGCGCGGCGCAGGCGCTGTGCGAGGAGGTCCTCTACGACGTCGACGGGAACCCGCTGACCTCCACGCTCGCGGACTACGCCGCGATCACGGCCGCGGAGCTGCCGTCGTTCGAGCTGCTCACCAGCGAGACGCCGACCCCGGTGAACCCGCTGGGCGTCAAGGGCATCGGCGAGGCCGGCACGATCGGTTCTACGCCCGCGGTGCACAACGCGGTGATCGACGCGGTGTCGTACCTCGGCGTCCGGCACATCGACATGCCGCTGACACCGGAACGTGTGTGGACCGCCATCTCCGAAGCACAGAAGGCGAGCGCGAAGTGAAGGTCGAACTGACCGTCAACGGCAAGGAAATCAGCGCGGACGTCGAGGACCGCTTGCTGCTCGTGCACTTCCTGCGCGACGTGGCGGACCTCACCGCGACCAACATCGGCTGCGAGACGACATCGTGCGGCGCCTGCACCGTGCTGCTCGACGGCGAGTCGGTGAAGTCGTGCACCGTGCTCGCCGCCCAGGCGGACGGGAGCTCGGTGACGACCCTCGAGGGGCTGGCCGCCGACGGCCAGATGCACGCCGTGCAAGAGGCCTTCCACCAGGAGCACGGCCTGCAGTGCGGGTTCTGCACCCCCGGCATGGTCATGGCGATCGTGTCGCTGCTGAAGGAGAACCCGTCGCCGACCGAGGCGGAGGTGCGGACCGGCCTCGAGGGCAACATCTGCCGCTGCACCGGGTACCACAACATCGTCAGGGCGGCGCTCGCCGCAGCGGAGGCCGGCAAGTGATCCCACCAGCGTTTACTTACGTGCGGGCCACGTCGGTCGACGAGGCCCTCGGGCTCGCGGCCGAGCACGGCGAGGACGCGAAGTACCTGGCCGGCGGGCACTCGCTGCTGCCGCTGATGAAGCTGCGGTTCGCCGCGCCAGGCGTGCTGATCGACCTCGGCAGGATCCCCGACCTCGCGTACGTGCGCGACGAGGGAACGTACGTGGCGGTCGGCGCGCTGACCAGGCACCACGACGTCGCTCACGCGTCACTGCTCGCGTCCGACGTGCCGCTGCTCGCGCACACGGCCGAGGCCGTTGGCGACCCGCAGATCCGGCACCGCGGTACGATCGGCGGCTCGGTCGCGCACGGCGACGCGGCCTCCGACCTGCCCGCCACGCTGCTGGCGCTGGACGCCTCGTTCGTCATCCGCGGCCAGGACGGGACGCGGACGGTGCCCGCCACGGAGTTCTTCCGCAGCATTTTCGAGACCGCGCTCGAGCCGGGCGAACTGCTCACGGAGATCCAGGTGCCCAAGCCGGCCAGCCCGGCCGCCTGGGGGTTCCAGAAGTTCACCAAGCGGGCGATCGACTGGGCCATCGTGGGCGTCGCCGTGCAGGGACAGGCGGTCGCGCTGGTCAACATGGGATCGACGCCGCTGCGCGCCACCGCGGTGGAGAACGCGCTCGCGTCGGGCGCGTCGATCGCCGACGCGGCCGCGCTGGCCGCGGAGGGGACCAGCGCCGGGTCCGACATCCACGCGAGCAAGGCCTACCGCGAGCACCTGGCCCGCGTCCTGGTCAAGCGCGCCCTGGAGGACGCCGCCGCCCGCTCGTAACTCCGACGCCGGCCCGGATGCCCTGCGCATGCGCCACAATGGAGTTGTGACGTTGCGCAGGGCGCTCACCAGACCGTTCCGCTACCCAGTGCGATGGCTGTCGTTCCTGGCCGGCGGCATCCCAGCGATCGTGCTGTTCCCGGCGCCCAGCCTGTCCTATCTGGCGTGGCTCGGCCTGGTGCCCGCGATGGCGCTGTTCACCCGCGCCGACACCACCAAAGAGGCGATCGCGCGCGGCTGGTGGTTCGGCGCCGCGTACCTGATCGCGATGCTGTACTGGATGGCGCCGGAGATCGGGCCTGGCCTGGTGCTGCTCGGCGCGGTGATGGGCTGGATGTGGTCGCCGTTCGCGGTCGCGGTCCGCCGGCTGCTCCGGCCGCCGGTGTCGTGGCCGCGCTTCGCCGTGGCCTTCATAGTGGTCCCGAGCTGCTGGCTCATCCCGGAGTGGATCAGGTCCTACCAGGGGCTCGGCGGTCCCTGGGCGCTGTACGGCGCGTCCCAGTGGCAGCACCCCGCGGTGCTCGCGCTGGCCGCCGTCGGGGGAGTGTGGCTGGTCAGCGTGGCCCTCGTGATGGCCAACGTGGCGATCACCGCGGCGCTGGGCGCCGTCTTCCCCGCCGCGTTCGCACCCGGCGCCTCCGGCGCCCCCGGAGCCCCCGGAGCCCCCGGAGCCCTCGGCACCCCGGCCGCCGCCCCGCGGCGGCTCGCGCTGGTCGCCGCCGGCGTCGCGGCCCTGGTCGTCGTGGCCGGGGCCGGGCCGCTCGCGTTCGCGCTCACGCCGCCGTTCCCCGCTGCCCGGTCCGTCACGGTCGCCATGGTGCAGCCGGGCGTGGTGAACAATCCCGTGCAGCGGGTCGACGCCAGTGAGACGCTGACCGCTCAGCTCAGCCAGGGCCGCAGCCTGGGCGGCGTCAGCCCCGACCTGATCGTCTGGGGCGAGAGCAGCATCGGCGAGGACCTGACCCTGCCGTCCTCCAGCGCCCTGCTGCGGCAGATCGAGAAGCTGTCCGCCGAAGACGGGGCCGAGATCCTGGTCAGCCAGGACGCCACGCCGCCAGGCAAGGGACACGAGAAGTGGGCGGTACTCGTCAGCCCGTCGGGGATCAAGGGGATCTACGTCAAGACCCGGCTGGTGCCGTTCGGCGAGTACATCCCGTTCCGGGCGCAACTCGGCTGGCTGACCAGCATCAGCAAGGCCGCCGGATCCAACATGGTGCCCGGTGACGGCGCGCACCTGCTGCACGCGACCGACCGGGCAGGCCGCCCGCTGCCGATCGGCGTGCTCGTCTGCTTCGAGTCCGCGTTCCCCGACATGTCCCGGGTCGACGCGGACCTGGGCGCGCAGCTGATCGTCTACCAGTCCGAGGTGTCGACGTTCCAGGGCACCTGGGGGCCGGACCAGCAGGCGTCGCTCGCGGCGCTGCGCGCCGCGGAGACAGGCAGGCCGGTCGTGCAGGCCGCGCTGACCGGCGACACGGTGGCGTTCGACGCCCGCGGCCGGCAACAGGCCTGGCTGGACCAGTCGGGCCACGGCGTGGTGACGGTCAGGGAGACGCTGCCCGCGGCCACCGCGAGGACGTTCTACGACCAGGCCGGCGATTACGTCATGTGGGCCGGCGTCGTGATCACCGCGCTCGCCGCGCTGGTCATGCTCGGACGCCGGCGAGGTTTTCTAGGGCGTGGCACTGGTATCTCCGGAGGGCGTACGGCACAATATGACTCAGACACCGGGCAACCTGTGGCGAGTTAGGTCACAGGTGCCGCCCGCGAGGCCGCTGGGGAAGGCGAACCTCGTCTAGGGAGGCACCGGTGTCGGTTTACGGCGTACTGCAGGTCCATTCGGCGCCCCCCGCGCTGTGCCCGCACATTGAGTGGGCGGTGGCGGGGACCGTAGGGGCCACTGTCAGCATGCCCTGGGTCAGCCAGCCCGCGGCTCCAGGGTCTGTTCGCGCTGAGGTGACCTGGCAGGGCCGGCCGGGCACGGCAGGCGCGATCACCTCGGCGCTCGCCGGCTGGAACCGGCTGCGCTTCGAGGTGACCGAGGAGGCGTCCCCCGGCTGTGACGGGGTGCGCTACAGCTACACGCCGGACCTGGGCATCTTCTCCGCGGTGACGAGCGCCAACGGCGACGTCCTCGTCCCGGAGAACCGGCTGCGCGCCGCGCTCACGATCGCCGCCACCGGGACCGCGGTGCTCGACACCGAACTGGAGCGCCTGCTGGGCACGGCGTGGGACAACGAGCTCGAGCCGTTCCGCCGCGCCAGCGACGGCGCCCCCGTGCGCTGGCTCAACGCCACCGGCTGAGGCCAGGCCTCAAAGCCGTACTAGCACGGTGGGCGGGCGGCCGCCAGGTGGGCGAGCATCGCCTCGTGATGGCGGTAGACGGCCGCCCGCGCGGCGGCCGCGTCGCCGGCGGCGACCGCGGCCGCGATCGGCTCGTGCAGCGCCCACTGGTGCGCGGGGCCGCCGTGCCGCAGCCACAGCGGCGCCGAGTCGGTGTCCACCCAGGACCGCAGCTGGCAGGACAGCACGGCGCCGTGCACACTCTCGTAGATCGCCGTCAGGTACGGGTTAGCCGCGGCGCGCACCACCGCCGCGTGGAACACGGTGTCCGCGGCGACCAGCTCAGAGACGGTTCCGCTGGTGTCCCGCAGCCGGCCGAGGGCGGCGAAGATCGCGGCGTCCTGTTCCGCGCCGTCCGCCGCGGCGAGCCCCGTCCTGCGCTCGGCCGCCTCCCTGACGCCGGTGTCCTCCAGCCACAGCCGCAGGTCCATCAGCTGCCCGGCCGAGTCCCTGTCCAGGTCGAGCATGAGGTTCACCGACGCGGTGACCATCGCCTCTGGCCTGCGGACCACGTAGGCGCCCGACCCGTGCCTGATCTCCACCAGGCCCATCAGGGACAGCGACCGCAGCGCCTGGCTGACCGTCGGCCTGCTGGCGCCGAACCGCTCGGCCAGCTCGCGTTCCGCCGGAAGCCGCGCGCCCTCAGCGAGGCGCTCCCTGATGATCAGGTTCCTGATCTGCGCGGCCACGTCGTCGGACCGGCGCGCGGTGGCGACCGGCGAAATACCGGGCAGCGGTACTGCCCTGGGCCGGCGCTGGCTATGGACTGACATCTATTGACCCGTTCCGCGCGGCACAGACAGAATGTGGCTATGCCAGTTTGCCACATTCGGCCGCGAAGCCGGGGCCGTCGGCCATGACGCGCGTCTCGGACCCGGGCACGCACTGGGAAGTCACTGACCCCGCGCGGCTCGCGACGATGATCCGGCTGCGCGCCCTGCGCATGGTCGCGCCCCACGGGTTCGGCTACCTCGGGCAGGCGCTGTCGTCCGCCGAGCAGTTGGCCGCGCTGTTCACGGTCATGCGCCCCGGCCGCGACCGGCTCGTCTGCTCGCCGAGCCACTACGTGATCGGATTCTTCGCGGCCGCCGCCGAGCTCGGCATCCTCAGCGAGGACGATGCGGCGACCTACGGCCAGGACGGCTCGCCCGTCGAGGCGATCGGCACCGAGCGCTCGCCGGTCATGGACTACACCTGCGGCTCCCTCGGGCAGGGCCTGTCGGCCGCGGCGGGCTTCGCGCTGTCTGACCGGCTCAAGGGCAAGGACCGGCGCACGTTCGCGTTCATCAGCGACGGGGAGCTCGAGGAGGGCCAGATCTGGGAGGCGGCGATGTTCGCCGGCCACCACCGGCTGAACCGGCTGACCGTGCTGCTCGACGCCAACAACTCCCAGGTCGACGGCCCGGTGGACACGATCACCACGATCGAGCCGATCGCGGCCAAGTGGCAGGCGTTCGGCTGGACGGCCCAGGACATCGACGGGCACGACGTCGACGCCGTGATCAAGGCGCTAGCCGCGGCCGCCGAGGGGGACAAACCCTACGTTCTGATCAATAGGACCTCTACCATGCGCGGACTTGACTGCCTGCCCGCCGACGCGGACGGGCACTTCATCAAGCTCCCCCCCGATCTCGCCGCGCGAGCCGAAGCGGAGCTCACCGGGAAGCTGGAGCGGCGCGATGCCTGAACTCCGCCAGCCGCCCTACCCGACCGTTCTCAAGCCCTACGGCCAGTCGCTCGTCGCGCTGGCGAAGGAACGCGACGACATCGTCTGCCTGACCGGCGACCTGAGCAAGCAGTGCGAGATCGACCTCTTCGCCGACGCGTACCCGGACAGGTTCATTCACGCCGGGATGGCCGAGGCGAACATGATGGGCGTCGCGGGCGCGCTGGCCCGCGACGGGTTCGTCCCTTACGTCCACACCTTCGGCGCGTTCGCGACCAGGCGGCCGCTGGACCAGGTCATCAACGCGATCGCCTTCCCGAACCTGAAGGTGCGGATCATGGGCTTCATGCCCGGCGTGTCCAGCCCCGGCGGCCCCAGCCACCAGGCGATCGACGACGTGGCGCTGATGCGCGCCGTGCCGAACATGACCGTGGTCGACGTCGCCGACGCGGTCGAGGTCCGGCAGGTGGCGAACGCGATCGTGGACGTCGACGGCCCGGTGTACGTGCGGCTCAAGCGCGGCGAGATCCCGGTGATCTTCGGCGACGATCACCGGCTGCGGCTCGACCGCGCGGACGTGCTGACCCGCGGCGAGGACGTCGCGCTCTTCGCCAGCGGGATGATGCTCGCCCCGGCGCTGGCCGCCGCGCGGCTGCTGGAGGCCCGCGGCGCGAGTGTCTCGGTCGTCAACGTCCCGGTGATCAAGCCGCTGGACGCGGCCACGGTGGCCGACGTCGCCGGGAGCGCGAAGGTCGTCGTCACCGCGGAGAACCACACCGTCATCGGCGGCCTCGGCTCGGCGGTCGCCGAAGCGCTTGCCGAAGCCGGCCTCGGCCGGCCGCTGCGCCGCGTCGGCCTGCGCGACACGTTCGCCGAGGGCGCCAGGACCGGCCCGTACCTGTTCGGCAAGTACGGGCTGTCGATCCAGGCGATCGTGGACGCCGGGTGGACGGCGCTCGGCCGCCGCGACCCGGCTCCGGTGGCCGATTCGGTCCCCGCCGACGAAGGGGAGTACTCGCCGGTGTAGCCAGGCGCCCTGCTGGTATACAAGAGCCGAGGGCGAACGCACGCACGAATTCCTCAACAGGGGTGTCCCGTGAGCACCGGGACCGATATCTTGCGCGTGGGCAGCGCTATGCGCCGACGTGACGGGAGCGTTTTGATTTGATCATGCCTCAGCGCCACCGGTCCGAGGCGGCGACCCCATCACAACAGCCTCCTCCGCAGAGCCTGTCTGCCGGGCGCCGCGCCGTCGGGGTGCTCCGCGAGCTGTTCCCGGAGCCTCCGGAGCCGGGGCCCCGGCGCCTACGGCGCAGCCTGTCCGTCCTCCTCCAGGTCGTCGCCGTCCTTCTCGGGGTCCTCGTAATGCTGGTGCGCGTCCCGGGCCGCAACTTCCCGGCCTGGGACGGTATCTACGCCGAGGATCTGAAGATCTTCCTGCCCCAGGCGCTGCAACACCCCTGGCACCTGCTGGTCCCCGACGATGGATACATCGAGCTGGTCCCCCGGCTGATGGCCCAGTTCGTGACCTATCTGCCGCTTCGCGAGGCGGCGTCGGCCTTCGCGATCGGCGGGGCGCTCGTCACAGCCGGGTGTGCGCTGTTTATCTTCCACGTCAGCGCGGGGCACATCCGCTCCCCGCTGCTGCGATTCGTACTCGCGCTCGCCGTCGTGCTGTTGCCCATCGCCCTGATGGAGATCGCTGACAGCGGCGTCGACGCCCCCTGGTACATGGATTTCGCGCTGTTCTGGGCGTGCTTGTGGCGGCCAAAGACGCGGACGGGGATGGCCGGCGCGGCGGCCATCGGCTTCTTCACGGCCGCGTCCACCCTGATGAGCGTGGTGTTCGCGCCGCTGCTGCTGGCCCGCGTCATCGCGCTGCCCCGGCTGCGCGAGCAGGCGGTGACCGCGGGCTGGGCGGCCGGCTGCCTGCTGCAGCTTCCCTACGTGGTGAGCAACCTGGCCAGCGTCCAGTCTCGGGCGGGTCACCCGGCGGCACCCGGCCTCGTGTTCGCCTTCTACGGGCACGGCGTGGTGCTGCCCGCGCTCGGCTGGCACCTGGCCTGGTGGCTGCAGTCTGCCGCCGGACGGGACGGCGCCACGCTGATCATCGGCGGGATCCTCGCTGTGTTCTTCCTCTGGGCCCTGATCACGCAGCCCGGGCGACCCCGGGTGTTCGTGATGGCAGCCCTGCTGACCGGGCTCCTGTTCGCCGCGTTCGGCGCCATCATCTCGTCGAATCTGCCCGGGTTGCCCGTCACGGAGGACATCGAGCATGGTTCCCGGTACACCACGCTTCCGATCTTCCTCATCGACGCGGCCGCGATCGTTGCGGTCGACTCGTTTATCCGCCATAGGCAGCTCAGGCTGCAGACCGTCGCCGCGGTCACGGCCCTGGTCGGGGTCCTGTCGGTTGGCTGGATCACCGACTTCCGCTACAACGGCTTCCGGTCCGATGATGCGACCAACTGGCCGCCGGTCGCGGCCGCCTGGCTGCACGCCTGCCAGCACACGCCGAACGGCATCATCCACGAACAGGCCGGAAGCAAGGTCCTGAAGCCAATCCCGTGCGCGAGACTTCGCCGCTTATGCCTGACCTGGGTCGCCTCCGGGTCGCCTCCAGCCAGCGTGAATGCCACAGCACGCCCTGCTGTTATATAAGCATTAAGCAGGATTATCACACCGGGGCCTGTCCGGGCCCTAGATAGGAAGTGACCCGCAGTGGCTGCTGACCTGACGGCACTGACCGGCCTCGACGTCCCGACCGGGCTGCTCATCGGAGGCGAGTGGGGCGCCGGGCGGGGGGGCGGAACGTTCCCGGTGCTCGACCCCGCTACCGAAGAGCCGCTCGCGGAGGTCGCGGACGGCAGCGTGGAGGACGCGCTCGACGCGGTTGGCGCGGCGCACGCCGCGCTGCCCGGCTGGGCCGCGACGCCGCCGCGGCAGCGCGGCGAGATCCTGCGCAAGGCGTTCGAGCTGATGACGCAGCGGGCCGAGTCCATCGCCAGGCTGATGTCGGCGGAGAACGGCAAATCGCTGCGCGACGCGCGGGGCGAGGCGGCGTACGCCGCCGAGTTCTTCCGCTGGTACGCGGAAGAGGCCGTCCGCATCGAGGGCACCTTCATGCGGGCGCCGTCCGGCGCGAACCGGATCCTCACGCTGCACCAGCCGATCGGCGTGTCCGTCCTGGTCACACCCTGGAACTTCCCGGCCGCGATGGCCACCCGCAAGATCGGCCCCGCGCTCGCGGCCGGCTGCACCGTGGTGCTCAAGCCCGCCGGGGAGACGCCGCTGACCGCGCTGGCCATCGCCGGGCTGCTGGCCGAGGCGGGCGCACCGGACGGCGTCATCAACGTGCTCACCTCCCGCAAGTCGGGGGCGACGGTGTCGGCCATGCTGCACGACCCGCGGGTCCGCAAGCTGTCGTTCACCGGGTCCACCGAGGTCGGCAGGATCCTGCTGCGCGAGGCGGCCGACAACGTGATCAGCTGCTCGATGGAGCTGGGCGGCAACGCGCCGTTCATTATCTTCGACGACGCCGACATCCCCGCGGCCGTGGAGGGCGCGCTGATCGCGAAGATGCGCAACGGCGGCGAGGCCTGCACCGCGGCCAACCGGTTCTACGTGCACGAGGCGGTGGCCGACGAGTTCACCAAGACGTTCGCGGCTCGGCTCGCGGCGTTGAAGGTCGGCCCCGGCCTCGACGAGGACACCGAACTCGGCCCGCTGGTCAACGAGGACACCAGGTCCAAGGTGGCCGAGCTGGTGGACGGCGCCACGTCCGGCGGCGCCACCCTGGTGACCGGGGGCCGCAAGCCGGACCGGCGCGGCTTCTTCTACGAGCCGACGCTGCTCGACGCGGTGCCGGCGCAGGCCGCGATCCTGGACACCGAGATCTTCGGCCCGGTAGCGCCGGTGGTGCGGTTCACCGACGAGGCGGACGCCATCCGGTGGGCGAACGCGACGGAGTTCGGCCTGGTGTCCTACGTGTACACGCGGGACCTGCGCCGCGGGCTGCGGGTCTCCGAAGCGCTCGAGGCGGGCATGATCGGGCTGAATCGCGGCCTGGTCTCCGACCCGGCCGCGCCGTTCGGCGGGGTGAAGCAGTCCGGCATCGGCCGCGAGGGTGCCCACGACGGGCTGCTGGAGTTTACCGAGACGAAGTACATCGCCACCGACTGGTAAGCCGCTCAGATGCACTTGACGTGACAGGGGATCTTGCCAGGCAAGGTCGATGGCTTTCTGCCCAGGTCGTCGAGGAGATTGTGGTTCCAGACCATGATGGTGAACGTCTTGTAGTGGTAAACATGCGCGGGCGGACCCGCGTGCAGGGCCGCGATGGCCGGGAGGGGGATCAGGGAATTGCGGCGAGGGCTCCCGTTGGGGAGCTGGGTGTTGTCGGCGGTGTTCGTCACGATGAAGTTGGCATAGCTTTGCCGGGGGTCGTACCAGTCGGCCTTGGACTCGTAACGACGCGGGACGTCGCGGGTGAATTGCCACGACACCGTCCTGACCGCGACACGGCCCCCGCTGTCCATCGTGATGAGGTTCGCCTCGAAGTAGGTACCGAGCCCGGTGGTGAGGTGGTGCGCCTCCAGCCAGGGAACGATCGCCTGGTCGGGGTCCGCGACCGAGCGATGGGCGGTGCCATAGCCGAGCCCGGCCACATAGCAAGCCAGCACACCCACTGAGACCAAGGCCAGCGCCGGCTTCAGCCGTCGCGGCAACCGGGTCAGCGTCCCGGGGACCATGCGCCCGGCCAGGACGGCGCCGAAGGGCAGTACGGCCACGATCTCCCTAGTGTCGAACAGCGTGACGGGGACGACGCTGAGCACGTAGGCGGCGACGTTGATGAGGATCGCCGTGGCCAGGACGGGGGAGACCAGGTCGCTGGGGTCGAAGAAGTACCGGAACGCGCGGAAGAAGCCCCACACCGCCAGCGCCACGCCCACCAGGTGCACCGCGGCGAGGGCGATCCCGGCGGCCATCGGCAGGCCGCCCAGGCTGGGACCGAGCAGGGAACTCTTCGAGAGGTGGAGGAAGTCGGCGCCGAAAACGTTGAGGATTCCGTCCACCGCCAACACGATGTGCTGCCCGAGATAGGCGGTCGGGGTGCGTTTCGTCGCTAGCGGGAGGAGGTGGTATCCGTGCAGGTCGATGATCAGCCGCACGGCGAGCTTGGCCACGCCGTACGACAAGACAGCGACCGCGACCAGGGAAAGCTCGTACCACTGGGAGGCCAGGGACTTACGGTGCCAGACCACCCCTAGCAAGGCACGGGCGCCGCAGACGATCGCGAGCGGCACGGCTGCGGTGAGCATGGCCACCTGATCGGCGATCACTACCAAGGTGAGGATCGCGCCGACCGCGACCGGGACGTACCAGCGCCGCGGCGCGCGGTCCAGTAGGAGGAACGCGAGCAGTAGAGGGAGCTGGGTGCCTAGGTGGTCCGGCTGCGACAGCAGCAGGTGCGTGGCGTTGCCGAACTGCGGCGCGATCATGATCCCGGCCGCCACCGCGAAGCGGATCAGCCCTTCCCGCCCCGTCGAACGGCCCCTGGCCAGCAGGCCGGCCGCCAGCAACAGCAGCGTATAGGTGCTGGCGGCCGCGATGTGTTCCACATCGGCCCCCAGGCCCCTGATCAGCTCGATGAGCATGTACTGGGGGATCTCGGTCGTGTAGTACGTCACGTCCGCGATGGTCCAGCCGTGCAGCAGCAGGTTGCCATGCAGCACGTCCCACGCCTGCAGCGCCTGGTCAGCGCCGTCGGAGCCGGCGGGATAGGTCCAAGAGAGCCGAAGGAAACAGAAGAACAGCGCCAGGCCG
>Ga0209693_10000478_pt1 | contig 16138 bp, 18 predicted proteins | sample HubBroMetageWRM3_FD_188345 | JGI IMG/M metagenome (GOLD analysis project Ga0209693, IMG submission 188345) | Warmed soil microbial communities from the Hubbard Brook experimental Forest, New Hampshire - Hubbard Brook CCASE Soil Metagenome WRM 3... | ecosystem: Environmental > Terrestrial > Soil...
GCACGCAGAGGACCTGGGCGGCTCGCAATGCGCGATCCGGCGGTGCCCGCGCGAGCCAGAGCCCGACGAACAGCAGCCCGACGGTCGCGAGCGCCATCCACAGCCGCCCGTCGCCGACGGCGCCGAGCCCGGGGATCGTGGAGGGCAGGCCGAAGACGGTCATCGCCGGGAAGTACGGGAAGAACGCCTCGTAGCGCGGGACGCCCGGGACCTGGCCGATGAGGCGGTCTCCACTACAACGGGGTGGTACTCGACGCTGGCGCTGATGACCCGCGCCCGGGTGGCGATCGCGGCGGGTGAGCCGGATCAGGCGGAGCGTGACGCCCGCGATGCGCTCGCGCTCAGCGCGGGAATGAATGCCAACCTGCGCGTTCCTGAAATTCTCGAATGCCTCGCCGTTCTAGCGGGCGAGGCCGGCAGTCACCGCGAAGCGGCCCGTCTGTTCGGCGCCGCGGAGGCCATCCGGGGACGCATGAGCATCGCTCGCTTCAAGGTGTGGAACGCCGGTTATGAGGGCTCGGTGGCGGCGCTGCGAGATGCGCTGGGTGAGAACGACTTTGACTCCGCATGGGCCGAGGGTCTGGCCCTGTCCACCGAGGAAGCGATCGGCTACGCGCAACGCGGCCGCGGCGAACGTAAACGACCGACCAGCGGCTGGGCATCACTCACTCCCACCGAACGCGACGTCGTGCGACTGGTCAGCGAAGGGCTGGCCAGTAAAGACATCGCCACCCGGCTTTTCGTCTCACCCCGCACCGTGCAAACCCACCTCACCCACGTCTACACCAAACTCGGCCTGAGTTCGCGCGTCCAGCTTGTCCAAGAAGCAGCGCGCCACAGCTGACTCAAGGGGTTTCGTGCGCATGAGCCAGCAGCGCCCGCGCGCTCTCTACGCAGGGCAGTAAGCGGTCGTAGGCGCTGACGCCGGCTTCGGCGCGGGAGAGCATCGGCACCTCCAACCCGACGACGCGATCACCTGGCAGGGCTGCCAACATGTCGGCCAGCGGCAACTCGCCTTCACCTGGTGCCATTCGGTGATACATGGCCTCCTCGGCGTAGTTGTATTCCCGAGTGGACCGCAGTGGGACATCACAGAGCTGGACGTGACCGATCCGCTCTGCGGGCAGCGATCGAAGATCGTCCGGGCCGGCGCCGGAGCGGGCCACATGCATGGTGTCGATCAGCAGGCTGATCTCCTCCCGGCCTACGTGCTCGACGGCGGCCATGGCGGTCGACAGGTCCGCGATGGCGAGGCCGGGAACGGGTTCGACGCTCGTCAAAATGCCTCGTTCGGCGGCCAAGTCGGTGAGCACGGCAAGTTCATCGAACGTGCGCGCCCGGTCCGCCTCCAAGCTGACCGTGTTGATCCGCGGGATCCGCAGTTCGGCCATGATGTCCAGATCGCCGGCATACGAACGAACGTCGACACCCGGCGCGATGAGCAGGCCCTCCCCCAGTGAGATCGATATGCCGCGGTCGTCCATGGCCGCCAGCAGCTCGCGGCGCAATCCGGGATCGTCGCGCAGCGAAAATGGTTGGTAACCGAGTTGTTTGAGCACAAGGCCGTCTAACCCGGTGGTGATGTAGCGGCATCCCAGGTCGGCGACAAGCTGGACGTAGTCGATCGGTGGCATGCCGAAGACGCAGAGCATCTCGATGCCGAGGCGATCCATCGCAGCCGTTCCGCTCAGCCGCCGACCATGGCGAGGCCGCCATCAACGGGGATCAACTGCCCGGTGATGAACCCGGCCCCGTCACCGGCAAGGAATACCAACACCGGCCCCAGGTCACTGGCCGGGTCACCGAGCTTGCCGCCGAGCGGAATTGACAACCTCATCTGCTGATCGATGAATGCCGCAGCATCCGGACCCAGGAATTCCCGCAGCCGATCGGCGCCCGGGGTTTGCACTGCCGGCGCCAGCGCATTGACGGTGATCCGTTCGGCGCCCCAAGCTTTGGCCGCCGACCGGGTCCAGGCTTGAACGGCGCCCTTGGTGGCGGAGTACACCGCGGAGATCGGGCTGCCCATAACCGCCTCGGACGACCCGAAATTGATGATCCGACCGCCGCTCCCCCGCATCACAGCGTGCGCCGCTTGATTGGTGAGAATCGTTCCTTTGATGTTGGTTGCCAGTAGGAAGTCGATTTCCTCGCTGCTGATGTGCCCGGGGATCCCCGGCTGCCACAAGCCGGCCGCGTTCACCAGTACATCTAGGCCGCCAAGGTCCTGCACCGCGTCACGAAACGCCGCGTCGACCGAGTTGGCATCGCGGACATCGCACTGCAGCCAGGTCACCGGGGCGACGTCGACGGCAGGAGCGGTTCGGTGGTATGTCGCGACCACGCGCGCCCCCGCGTCGTGCAGCACCCGCACCGCGGCGGCGCCGATACCGGTGGCGCCGCCGGTGATCAGAATGCGCCGACCCGCCAGCGATGAATGAGGTACGGTCATGGCCGCGGAGTCTATCCGTCTGTAAAGAGCCAATGTCAGGTAACGGCCCATGTATTCGATGCGGTTCGACATGCGCGCCCCCGATTTCGGGGCGGCGCCGACCGAGCTCTACGAGGCCGCCGTCGACATGTGCGCATGGGCCGAAACACGAGGCTGCCTAGCGGCGGTGCTGTGCGAGCACCATGGGTCGCCGGACGGCTATCTGCCAACACCAATGATCCTCGGCAGTGCCATCGCTGCGCGCACGAAGCAGTTGATGATGACGCTGATCGTCATCCTCCCGTTCTACGATCCCGTTCGGCTTGCCGAAGAGATCGCCGTCCTGGACATCCTCAGCAAGGGGCGCGCAAGCTACGTGTTCGGGCTGGGTTATCGGCCTGAGGAGTACCAGCATTTCGGGCTCGATCTGCGGGCCCGCGGACGAATGGCCGACGAAAAGCTTGACCTGCTGCGCCGTCTGCTTGCCGGCGATGTGGTGCAGCACGAGGGCCGCCGAATCAAAGTGACGCCCCCGCCGTCCTCGCCGCAGGGGCCGCTAATGATGTGGGGTGGAGGAAGTTTGGCTGCGGCACGACGCGCCGGACGCTACGGCCTCGGCTATCTCGCGCAGGGTGACGTCCCCGGCTCGCAGGAGGCGTACGAAGCCGCCTGTCGTGCGCATGGCCATCAGCCCGGTGTGACGCTGCTGCCTGATCGCGATACGCCGAGCGTGTGTTTCGTCGCCCCCGACGAAGACCTGGCCTGGCGGGAGATCGGACCGCACCTGCTGCACGACGCGCGCGCGTATGCCGAGTGGAACCCGGGCAATCAGACATCGGCGGGTATCGCGGAGGTCAGCGATGTCGATGAGCTGCGGGCGATGTCGCGGACGCACCGCATCTTCACCGCTGACGAAGCGATCGCGCATGTTCGCGGTGGTGGCATGCTCACCCTTTCACCGTTGTGCGGTGGCATCCCGCCCGACACCGCCTGGAAGTACCTGCGCTACGTCGACGAGGCGGTGATGCCCGCGCTGCGCAGCGCGCGCGGCGGGTAGCTCTACGCGCCTGTTCCGCCGGAACGCCTGCTGACCAGGACAATCATGCCCACTGCGGGCAAGGCGCCGACGGCAAAGATGGCGAACTGCCATGCCCAGCCCGTCGCTCTGCTTCCGAGGCCTTCGCTGTGCAGGATCTCTCCCCGCTGGGCGTTCGGGCTGCGCAGCCGCGGGACTTGGCCCACCAGTCGTTTTGCACGAGCTGATAGCCGTGGCTAGTGACCCAGGCCTGACAATCCTGGCTGACGCCCCAGAACCCGCGAAAGAACGCTCCGCAGACGCCGATCAAGAAGGCTACGACTGCAATCCCCCACAGCAACGTGCGCCATCGAATTGCCACCTCAAAAAGCCTCTGGATCCCGCTGTACCTCGGGCGGCACCGGATGGCGATACAGGCGCGAAGCGTTCTCCCAGGTGATCTTGCGGATCAGATCCTGTGGAAGATCACCGATTTGTTCGTGGATCGTTTCTTGGGTGTGTGGCCAGGTGGAGTCGCAGTGCGGGTAGTCGGCTTCCAACATGATGTTGTCCACACCAATGCGCTCGTGCTGTACGAACGACGACTTGTCTTCCACGGCGCAGAACCAGAAATTGCGCGTGAAAACCTCTGCAGGAGTCAAACTCTCGCCTAATGACGCCCAGGTTCCATACATTGCGTGGTAGCTGAGCATGTGGTCGAGGCGATCCAGCAACCCCGCGACCCAGCCGATTCCGCCTTCGGACAAACAGATCTTCAGATCGGGGAACCTGCTGGGCAGCCCGGAGTACAACCAGTCGACCGCAGCCGAAATGGCATAGGCAAAGAACAGCACGCCCTGCACATCAGACGGTGCGTCTTCGGTGGTGGACGGCGACGAGCCCGATGATCCGATGTGAAGGTTCACGACGGTGTCGGTGTCGGCGCATGCCGCCATCATCGGATCCCAGTGTCCGGAGTGAATACTCGGCAATCCGAGCATCGCCGGGTTCTCGCTGAACGTGACGGCGTGAAAGCCGCGCTCGGCGTTCTCGTGGATCATCTTTGCTCCGAGCTCGGGGTCCAGCAGCCAGGGCAACTGGCACGGAATGATCCGGCCGGGATATGAACCCGCCCAAACCTCGTGGTGCCAGTCGTTCCATGCGCGCACCGAGGCCAACGCCAGATCGCGATCGTTGGTCACCTGCTGCAGCCGCTGGCCGGCGAACCCCGGTAGAAACGACGGAAAGTTGAGCGAGGCATAGATGCCATTCAGGTCCATGTCCTTGACGCGGTCGTGGATATCCCATGCGCCGCGGCGCATTTCATCGAATCGAACCGGCTCGAAGCCGTACTCCGACACCGGCCGTCCAACCACCGCATTGAACCCGACATTGGGCAATTCCTGGCCGTCGTAGACCCACGTCTGACCCCCACTGTCGGTCTCGACGACTTTGGGTGCGCGGTCGGCGAATCTCCGCGGCAGACGTCCAGTGAACGTGTCCGGGGGTTCGACGATGTGATCGTCGACCGAGATCACGGTGTAGCGGCGTTGCGCCCTTGGCGGGTCCGGCAGAAACGTGACGGAGCGATCTTGCCCGGTCTTGGCGGTGGTGAAGTTCCGGTTGGCGGCCAGCTCGTCGATCGATTTCATTTCTCGGCAGTCCGCTCAGCTCAGCACGGCGGGATCGGCTTTGATCGTCATTCGTGCGGCGCCGGCCCAGTAAACGTCGGCGGCTCGCTCGATCAGCGACGCCTGCATGCCCGCCATGTCCGACCAGTTCATCTTCGCCGGCTCCTTTCCGGTGAGCATGACGTCGTGGGCCAGCTTGCATACCCGCTCGATCGATGCCGCGCGGTAGACGGCGTCGGGCAGGTTGCGACCGGTTGCGATCACCCCGTGGTTAGCCAGAATCGTCAGGTTGGCGCCTCCAATGCGGACCGCGAGATCAGCTGCGCGGGAAGGGCTGTCGATTTCACCATCGTAGGTATCGACCAAGCACAGGTCGTCCAGGAACAGCGAACCGGTCTGGTGAACCAGCTCGGGCAGCCTGCCCAGTGCGGCAAGCACGCATACGTAATAGGGATGATTGTGAATGACGACCCGCGCGTCTTCGCGCACGCGATGCAGTTCGGTGTGGATGTAGATCGCTGGCGTGACATCCCAACGGCCGCGGACCACCCGCGCGTCGGTATCCACCACGCAGATATCGGATGCGGTCAGTTCTTGCCACCACAATCCCCACGGGTTAACGAACATGTCGGTATGTCCGTCCGGCTGCCAGGTGATGTGTCCGGCCATGTTTTCGGCGAAACCGATGTTGGCAAGGTGCCGAAAGGCCACGGCGAGCGCCTGCTCGTCGGATAGTTCGACTCCGATCGGTGGTACTACCGAGGGCGCCCACACCTCCAGGCCGCCTCGTCGTGCATCACGAGCATTCATGGTTGGCCTCCATCCTGGCTCGAATATCTTCTCGAAGCTGGCCTTTGGCAATCTTTGCACCGGACGACCGGGGTAGTTCATCGACCACAATGAGTCGTTCGGGCAGCAGCTCCTTGGAAACACCAAGGCCCAATAGGTATTCGACGAGTTCGGGCAGATCGATGGTCTGCGATTCAGTGAGTTCGGCATAGAGGCAAACCTTTTCACCGAACACCGGGTCGGGCATGGCGACCGCCGCCGCCAGCGCGATCGCAGGGTGTGTCATGGCCGCATCCTCGACCTGCGCCGCGCTGATGTTCTTGCCGCCTCGCACGATGAAATCCGAGATTCGGCCGGTGACGCTCAGATAGCCTTCCGCGTCGATCTCGCAGATGTCGCCCATGCGCATCCACCCGTCACGGGTGAACAACTGGTCGTGGTCGGCCCCGTCGAGATAGCCGAGGCTGGTCGCCGGTCCTCGGCACCCGGGCCGGCCGCGGTGACATCCTGGTCGCCGTCGAAGAGCCGGACCGACATCTCCGGCACGATTCGGCCGCCCGTGCGAAGTCTGCGTCGCCGCGAGTCGTGCAGGGTGGTCCCGCTGAGCAGGCCGGTTTCATTGGAACCGTAGAACTGCAGAATCTTTGCGCCGGTGAACTCCTCGAACTCGGCAGCCGGTCGGTACGGCACTGCCTCCCCGCCGGTGAAAACGACACGCAAAGAGCTCAGGTCGTAATCGCGGCGAGCCCGGTCGGCCATCAGCATCGTCAATTGTGTACTGACACAGCACAGTACGCTGATCTTGTGTCGCGCGATCGCCTCACACATTGCCTTCGGCGTGAAACGCTCCAGGATCACCGCGGTGGCACCCAGGTAGATCGGGGTGCTGTGGCTGGTCCATAGTCCGAAGCCGAATGGTGTGGGAATGACGGGCAAGAAGATGTCATCCGACGTCAGCTGCCCATTGGCAACCGCCTTCTGGTGAAAGTAGTACCAACGGTTCTGGGTGTGCACGACGCACTTGGGCAGGCCCGTGGTCCCGGACGTGGAGTTGATCAGAAAGACGTCGTCGGGACCGAGTTGAGACCCGACCCTCACTGCCCTGGGCGTCGCGTCGATGTTGAGCCGCGGAAAGTCCGCATCATGGGTCAAGACCAGCCACTGGACCGGGAATTCAGCGGCCACGCGCGTGGCGGCGTCGCCGCGCTGCTCATCGCTGATCAGCAGCTTCGGTCGCGAACTGCGCAGTATCGCAGCCACCTCACGGGTGCCGGCGCGTGCGCCGATGCCGACGACGACGGCGCCGCAACGCTCGATCGCGGCAAACAACACGTGGATGCCGGCGGAGTCGCCGTGCCACACCGCGACCCGATCGTCCCGTTCCACGCCGACACCCGCTAGCTGCTCAGCCAGTGCGTCTGCTGAATCGTCGAATTCACGCCAGGTGAGGGCTGTGCCGGGATCGTCGGCGTACGCGCAACGGTCCGGTGAGTGTTCGGCGTTGCGACGCACCGCGTCGGACAACGTCGAGTCGCACCACCAGCCAGCGGCGCGATACCGGGCTGAGTCCTCGTCGGTGAATGCCGGCGAGCCCACGGTATCCAGCCCACCGGCGCTCATCACCCGATGATATGGCGAAGGACTCTACTTGCCAGCAGCATTACCCACTCGCACCCAGTTCGCGGCGTGAGGTGCAGAAACAGGTAGTGCACTACTCGTGTCCGCGGGTGCGTGCCCGCCATACCTTGCTGTGTAGCGATGGCCGGTTTAACCGGTCAAGGGCACACCGCAAGGGAGACGAACGAAATGTTCTATTCGAGAACGGCATCCGCCGACACAGCAGATGCCTCATACGAACCCATTCTTCGAGCACCCTCGGTTGCGCCCGCCGATGCGGCGGCATCGGCCGAGGTGCTGATCACCGAACAAGAGGTACTTTTCGGCACCGCGGCCGCTTTGCCGGCACGCCGCGAGAGCATCGCCCGCCGATTCGTCGCACTGATGCGGCGGATGTTCGCGGTTTCGGCGCACGCATCGGGTCCACCTCGACGGGACGCCCCGAAGCGTTATGAGTTCCTCGAACGTGCCCTCATGGGACGCGAAATGGACAGGCTGTGAACGCTATGACCCTCGTCGGCACCGCTGTATTTCTGGTGATGACGGCGGCGGGAATCTACGACCTGCAGCCCCGGCTCGAGCGTTGGGACTATCAGCGCCATTTGGACGACTGACCGGGATCGTGCTCTGTCCGTCGCGGGACCGTCAGGCTATCCTGACAGCTATGAGCGTTGCAGACGCGTGGGAGCAGGCCCGACAGGCATGGCGCCGGCTTGCCGCGAACAGCGAACGCCCACGTGGCGATGACGATGGGCTGGCTTCGCTGTCCGACATCGGTGTTGTCCGCCGCATGTTGGACCAAGCGGAATTAGCGGCCGTTCGAACTGCCCGGCGCAGCGGCAAGTCCTGGGCTGAGATCGCCACCCATTTAGGCGTCACGCGGCAATCCGCCTGGGAACGGTGGCGTGATCTCGACGACTTCCCCCGTGGTGGCGAGTCCGGCCGCAGTGCTGAATCGACAGTTCTGGATGACGCGGCCTCGGACCTGATCCAGATCCGCGCCCCAGAGCAGCGTCGGGCCGCGAAAACGCTAGTGCCCAACTTGGTCGGGCTCGAGTGGATCGAAGCGCGCGACCTGCTGGCCGGCAAGGGTCTGGTGGCGATCAATGCCCAACCAGACAACCCTTCCGACCCGGCAAGCCGCGGCTGGGTTGTGACCGACCAAAGCCCCGAGTCGGGCGCACGGGTCAGCGCCGGATCGGTAGTCCGACTGTGGCTGCGAGGTGACGGTGATGCGGGAGTCCGAGAACCGCGGCGTCCGCGACCCACGCCCCGATCGGCTCGCGAAACGTTGCCCGAACCCCATGACCAGGCGATCGGCTAACACGGAGCTAGAGAGCCGCTCAGATGATGCCCATGCCCTGGGCCACCAGTGCGAGCCCAACGAATGTCAACATGACGACCAGAATCTGCCGGCGATAGGAGCGCGCCCAGTCGTGTAGCCGTCGCAGTGACGCTTCGGTCTTGGTTGGCGCGAACAGATTGCTGAGCAGAACGATCTCGACAATCGCAAGCGTCTCGATGACGAACACGATGGCGGCACCGATCTGCGTGCCGATCGCCGCTCCCGACGTCGGGATGGTGGCGAGTCCGAATACAACCAAAGCCGGGTTGGGCGCCGCCCACAAACCGATCGCCAACGCGATCCATAAGGATTCGCTTTCCCACGCGTCGTTGGCGCGGCCGAGCAGCCGCCGGATCGCAGCTCGGGATCCGCCCTCGGCCGCCGCACCCTGGTCATCCTTCCCGCGGCTCAGGGGCCGCTCGATCGGGTGCGGTGCCTCGGAGTCCGCCACCAGGGTCGATGTGTTGGCGTCCCGTGCCGGTGTCTGCGCCCGCTGACGCGCCAGAAAGCGCACTGCCAACAGGGCGGCGACCAATAGGACGAGGACACCCGCCGCGATTTCAACATGCCGGACGGTGGAGCTGGCGGAGGTGGCCGGGTTGGCCAAGTCGTGCACAAAAGACGAGAGCATCGGTGTGAAATGCAACGCCAAAATCGGGACCAGCAGTAAGACAACGCCGGCCAGCGCGCAACCGATCCAGTAGACGAGCAGGTTTTGCGCGGGCCGTGGCCTGGAAATGAGGAGAACGTTGAAGCCCAGGCGGACCGGGTCGAATGCTATTGGAAGCGCCAGCAGCACCAGCGAGCTCCACATAGCCGAAAACTTACCCGGACGCCCTGGGTATCGATCAGCTAAGGGTTGGCCGTGAAATTAGCCATCGGGCTTGAGCTTTCAACAATCGGTGATAGATACCACCGAGGAATTGAGTGGACTCGCCAGGCGTGTGTTGCAAAGGGACCGAAGATATGAGCATCGATGACGCAACAGTTACCACCCCATTGCTGGCCGACCGGCTTGCGGTGATAACCGGCGGCGCTGGCGGTATCGGTGCGGCGACCGCGCGGCTGTTCGCACACCATGGCGCCCAAGTGGTCATCGCTGATGTCGACACTGAACGCGCTGAGCAGACTGCCGACGCAATCAGCAAGTCCGGCGGGTCAGCTTTCGCTTTGGTCACCGATGTCCGCGACGCCGACCAGGTTGCCGACTTGGCGCGGTCGGTACTCGAGCGCTACGGCCGGATAGATGTCCTGGTAAACAACGTGGGCCACTGGCTGCGCCACCCGGGCGACTTCGTCGACACCGACCGGCAACTGTGGGACGACCTTTATCGAATCAACCTGCACCACGTCTTCCTCGTTACGCACGCTTTTCTGCCGGCGATGATCGACCAACATGCCGGCGCGATCGTCAACGTCTCGTCCGTCGAAGGGTTGCGCGGCTACCCGGAGGACCCGGTCTACGCCGCCTTCAAAGCCGCCGTCATCCACTTCACCCGCAGCCTCGCGGTGCAGGTAGGCCGCGACGGCATACGGGTCAACGCGATCGGGCCCGATGTCACCGAATCACTTCAGGTGCCGTACTCGCAGTGGCTTTCCCCCGAAGAGCAGCTGCAGTGGCCGCAATGGGTTCCGGTCGGACGGATGGGGCTGCCCGAGGACCAGGCCCGGGTGATTCTGTTCTTGGCCTCCGACCTGTCGGCCTTCGTCACCGGCCACACCATCCCGACCGACGGCGGCACCGGCGCGGCGGGCGGATGGTTTCGCTCGTCACGCCGAACCGACCGGGAATGGACGAACCGCCCCATCGAGCCGTGACTGGGCAGCGCCGCCGCAGGCTCAGCTGGGCTCGCGGAGCGGCAAGCCGGCAGTGCGATAAATCGCATCGACCACGGTCATGTTCTCGATCGCGTCTTCCGGCGTCGTCTTCACCGGTTCGCCGCGCAGCACTGCCGCGGCGAAGGCGTCGAGCTGATACGCGTAGGAGGCGCGGCGTGGAAAATGCTCCACACGTTTGCCGGTCGATGACCGGACCGAGAGCCGGTGGTAAAGCTGCGGCAGCACCGGATTGAGCGCATGCAGCTCGCCCTGGTCACCAACCACGTGGGCGCTGATTTCCAGCAGACGCGGCGACCACATCGAGCAACGGATCCGGCCGGTGTGCCCTTCGGCAAACCGCACCTCGGCCGTCATTGCCCGGTCGACTCGTGGATCGCGCAATTTCGGTTGCGCTGAAACAACTTCCGGCGTTGAACCCCCGAACGTGCGGACCATGTGGACGGCATAGCACCCAGCGTCCATGGTCGCGCCTCCGGCAAGCGAGTAGTTGTAGCGGATGTCGGAGGAATTCGGCAACGGGAAGCACAGGGCCGCCTCTACCCGCTGCAGCTTGCCCAGTTCGCCCGAGGCGATGATCTCCTCGATTCGCAAAGCCAGCGGATGGTAACGGTAGTGGAATGCCTCCATCACAACTCGATCCGACTTTGCGGCCAGCTCGGCGATCTCACGGGCTTCGGCGGCGTTGGCGGTGAACGGCTTTTCGCACAGCACGTGCTTACCGGCGGCCAGTGCTGCCCGGGTCCACCTGCCGTGCAAGCCATTCGGCAGCGGGTTGTAGACGGCGTCGAGGTCCGGGTCGGCGATAAGCGCCTCATAGCTGTCGTGCACCCGGGCGATGCCGTGTTTGACGGCAAATGCCCGCGCACGCGAAACATCGCGCGCAGCCACGGCGGCGACTACGACGTCGGCATTTGTCTTGGCTGGTTTGATGAGCGCCGTCGGCGCGATACGCGCTGCACCCAGTACGCCGATTTGCACGGGATCAGGCTAGGCCCCGTTCGAACGTCGAGCCTGGCGAATACGGAATTACGCCGAATTGAACAAAACCCATAATCCGAGTGGGCGGCAGGCCACAATCGTTCTTTCTCAGCAAGCTCACCCGAATTCTTAATGTCGCACGCAGGGAAGACGCCTACCGTCGGCCCATGGTCGCGGTCGGGGAGCTGGTCCGGTTCCCGTCGAATCGATCGGTGCTTCCGCCCCCCATTCGCTGCCCCCGTGGTCATCTGATGCGGCCGGAGCGGATGCTGGTCGGCAGCACCGCTTGCGCATGCGGGCGCCACCTGACGTGGCGATGTCATTGCGGTGCCGTGACATACAGGCCCGAGTTGGGTGACACATGCCGTCTGCTTCGACCGGCCCAGTCGTCAAACGGAGCGGGACGCCCGGGTGCGTAAACGGCATGTCAAAGTCGCGTAAAAACCCGCCGAGGTCTCTCGCCGACAAGCGATTGGACTGGGTACATTTTTTAAGTCGGATTGTCGGGCTTTTGGTCCGACCTACCTGAGGAAGAAGGTCATGCTCACCGTTGAGACGCGGCTCCTTGAAGAATTGCGCAACTGCGCTGTCGAGTTACGGCAACTTGCGTACACGCTGCAGAACGGGATCGGTGAGCACGACCTGCTTCGCTTGTCGGAGCGGATGCGGGCTACCGCCGACGAGGTCGTCCGCAGCGGCACTTAGCCCGCTGACGTTAGTTCCCTTGCGCACCTGGCGGTTTCGGGGGTCGGCCCTCGCCGGTCAAGTATTTCGGGCAGTATTCCCCGGCCGCGAGCATGGTGAACTTGGCGGCGCCGTTGCCCGTGAATCCCGGATTGCGCAACTGCAGGTTGGTGATGATGTCCGTGTCCGTCGATCCGCTGTCGACCAATGCGCAGACATCCTTGGCCGCCGAAACCGCGGCGGCCGGATCCTGGAAGGTAAGCCCAGCTTGTTTGAGTTGGGTCAGGAAGTCGGCGTCGGCGACGGGATCGGACTGGGGATCGGACTGGGGATCGGCGTATGCCGGCGGGGCCATCGCGAGCATTGTCGCGACGCTTGTCAGCATCAGCAGACGTTTCACAGGTCCCGAGTCTTCCAAAGTCGCGGCCAGAGCGCACCTGAGGCCGAACGCCCAGGCGACATCCGACAAAAAAGTTCAGATGGCGTTAACGCCCACGTGGCCGACGACAGGCTCATCGCCGCCCTACCCCGCGGTGCCCTCCGAGTTCTCCTCGCGCTCGGTGTCGGCCACCGTCAACGGCAACGCCAATTCTTCCAGCGGGCGTCCCTCGGCCGCGACACCCAGCCACAATTCGACCAGGCCCGCCGCTGCCATCACGACCGCTCCAACGACGAAAGACCAGACCACCTGGCCACGCTCTCCCGAATTGATCAATTGACCGAACAGCAACGGCCCGGTGATACCGCCGATCGCCGTGCCGACGGCGTAGAAGAAAGCGATCGCCAGCGCCCTGGTCTCCATCGGGAAGATCTCGCTGACGGTCAAATAGGCAGCGCTGGCACCCGCTGAGGCCAGAAAGAACGCGACAGTGAGCACACCGATGAAGGTCCAGACGCCGCCAGTCTGGGTCACGAACAGCCCCGCGAGGACGAGGGCCCCGACTGCCGAACCGACATAGGACAAGGTGATCATCGGTTTGCGGCCGACGGTGTCGAACAGGCGCCCAAGCAACAAGGGGCCGACGAAATTGCTCAGCGCCCACAGGATATAGAACAGTGGCACCTTTCCGGATGAGACTCCGTAGAACCCGCTCAACAGCGTGCCGAGATTGAAGGTCACACCGTTGTAGAGGAACGCCTGCCCGATGAACAGCGCCAACCCAAGGATGGCGCGCCGCGGATACAGCTTAAACGCCACCCCGGCGATCTCACGGAATGAAATCGTCTCGCGCTGACGAACTTTGAGCTGAGGCCCTTGCGGCTCGGGCAGTGGCCGGCCGGTGTCCCGCTGGATTTCGTCTTCGATCGAGGCGACGACCCGATCGGCTTCCTGGTCGCGCCCGTGAATGAACAACCAGCGTGGACTTTCCGGAACGTTGCGCCGGACAAGAAGGACGAAAATGCCGAAGATGGCTCCGATGCCGAAGGCGAGCCGCCACCCGATATTGGCCGGGAAGTTCGAGGTGTTCAGAACGACCAGCGCGCCGGCCGCTCCCGCGGCCGAACCCAGCCAGTATGTCCCGTTGATTATCAGGTCGACGCGACCGCGCAAACGCGCAGGGATCAATTCGTCAATCGCCGAGTTAATGGCGGCGTATTCGCCCCCAATCCCGGAGCCGGTGAAAAACCGTGTGACGAAGAAATACCAGGGCGCGAACGCGAATGCGGTCGCAACGGTGGCGATCAAATACACCGCGAGGGTCAGCATGAACAGATTGCGCCGTCCGAAGCGGTCGGTCAGGTGACCGAAGAACAATGCGCCTAAGCAGGCCCCTGCGATGTAGATCGCCGCGGCAACGCCGATCTGCGCGGGGTTGAGCTCGATGCCGCTGCCCTTCTCGGTGAGTCGGGACGACACGTTGCCGACCATCGTGACCTCGAGCCCGTCGAGGATCCACACACCACCAAGACCGACGACGACGCGCCAGTGAAAGCGCGCCCAAGGCAGTCGGTCCAGCCGTGCCGGCACATGCGTCGTGATGGTTCCGGTCTGCACGTTTTCACTCATGCTGCTCCGTTCTGGGTCGACCGAGGGTTTACCCGCCACCGCGTATCGCAAGCCTCGACGAACCTATTTCGTCGCTGGGCGTGCTCTTCGCGCCCCAACATCGCACCATCGACGACGCCCTGGCCAGTTACGAACGGACCATGCTTGAACGGGTACGCGGCGCCATCGCCGAAGCCACCGCCGACCACCTCATCGCTGCCACCGGTCCGGGTCCCCTACTCGCAGATTACGGGGGGCGAAGCAATCTGGGCACGCCCAAGGCGCTTTGAGCCGTTCGACCGATGGCAGCGCGTCGGTCCGACGATCCAGCGACGCGGGTGGCCGATGCGGTTTCGGCGAACACCCCGCCGGCGGATGTGTTGGTGGCCCTGGTCGTATCGACGTTCGCCGGTGAGGTCGGTCGCGCGTCAGTCGAGCTGTACGTGGCGATCCGTCACGACGACGAGCTGCGCCGGCACATGCTGCGCATCCAACATGACCTGACCCAGGATGTCCTGGCCATCGCCGCCAGGCTGATCGAGCCGCGGACTTCGCCTGATCGCCTGGCGAGCACATTCTGGATGACCGTCAACCTGGTCCGCGGCACCGTCGTCGACGACATGCTTGGTCGAAATCCCCAACACCGCAAAGAAATTCTCGCTCGCTAGACCGATCTCGCCGGAGTGGCCCTGACTGGGCCGTGATCCCTACCAGAAGTCTCCGGACATCACGAGGCCGTTCATGCTGTCATGTGCAAAGGGTAGGGGCGTCGCACACGTTACCGGGGCAATAGGTCCTGTGTGCCGCGTTAACCATGGTTCCGACGTCTAACAACGTGACGCCCCTCTTGTTCAAGTGGTCGTGAATGTCGTCGGCAATCACTTGTGGCTGCCAACCCCAACTGAGGTCGTAGCAGATGAAGTGCGCCTCCGCGATGAGTGCCTCTTCCGTCTGGGGCGGCCAATTGAGACCGACGGCGCGCAGTGCGGCGAGGTATGCGTCATCCTGAGGGTTGGCAGTCGCAATCGCAGCGCTACTAACCAGGGCAGCGCCAGCCATCACGGGGATGGCGAGTCCGACTAACCAGCGAGGTGCGGGCATCCGATTCCCTTCGTTTTTTCTTAACGTTGGTAATGCCGGCAGCAGTCTACGGGTGCAAAGCAGCGCAAATATGAAGGATAGCGAAAGTCAGCAAGGCGGCTCCTAGTAATTCAGAGTGCGTTTGCAGTCGCCGACTGATGCCAATCCTGGAAGGGCCGCCATGACTACGACAGTTGCCGCACACCGTGCCCAGGAACGCTGGTTTCTTGGCCGCGGCCTGCCCTCGGTGCTGACGCAGCGGGCGCGCCTGCGAGCAATCTGGCCCTGTTCGGCGCCATTTCTGGCCTTTACCGCGACGTCGATCTCGGCCAACAGACGGTGAGAATCGGCAAGACTCGGCGCATACTGTCCGCGAGCCAGCTTGTCAGGGGTACCGTGCGCTCACTCTTCGCGCTCTTGAGCATGTCCGACACCCAGCACCCGCTCGGCGCTGCTTGGTACGGCCGGCAACTCGTTGGCGGCATATCCAAGTTCAGCATCGGTACGGCGAACACCCCGTTGTTAAACGGAGTTACTGCCTTCGTTCACACTTAAAGGGACTGGTGTTTACTTTGAACCATATTGCGGGCACAGAGGATTCGGCGATAGTGTGTGTCCATGATTCAGACCAGCACCACGAAAATGATCATTGGCGGAGGCGGCGGCGGGGGCCGCATCCTCGGCGGTGGGGGTGGGGGCGGCCGCGGCGGCGGTGGCGGTGGCGGCCGTTAAGGCCAAAAAC
>Ga0209693_10000479_pt1 | contig 16133 bp, 15 predicted proteins | sample HubBroMetageWRM3_FD_188345 | JGI IMG/M metagenome (GOLD analysis project Ga0209693, IMG submission 188345) | Warmed soil microbial communities from the Hubbard Brook experimental Forest, New Hampshire - Hubbard Brook CCASE Soil Metagenome WRM 3... | ecosystem: Environmental > Terrestrial > Soil...
CGTGAAGCGCGGAAGGGACGCAGCCGCAAGGCTGCCGAACAACCCCGAGATGGGGTGCGAGTCGCGTGACCACTAAAGATCACTCACTCGCAACGGTTCACCCCGTCGTACGTGTCCATCGATACCGCCGCGCGGCGCGGCTGCACACCGACCACTAGTTACTTCGACGTGCTGCTCGACGAACGTGCGGCGGCAATGGAAATGGAAATAGTGATGGTTTTGCTCCGGGACGGGGCAGCAAACCCCAACATAAGCTGTTCAGACCGGAATGAGGTGTATGACGACGGGTGACACCGGACAAGGCAGCAAACTCGACGGTGTTAGTTAGCAGCGTTAAGTCAGGTTCCGTAACAGTGATTAAATCAGTTCTTATTAGCGGTGTTTAGGTCAGAATGCTGCGGTGAATGCTGGGCCGCCACCCCAGGCGACAGCCGGACTCCGTAACCGACTGGCACCCAATGTCAGCGGCATATCAATGTCATTTCTGTAGCTCAGATGGGCAAAGATCACTCTGCCCTCGACTCTCGCAACAGTGGACCGACAACACGGGTACGGATCTGCTGGACTCATTCACGGGGAACACGCCATGGGTGTGTCTGTAGAGCACTGTTGGATAGGTCCGCGTCTGGCCGGCGGGTATGGCCGTTCGTTGGTTTTCGCTGACGCACGCGACGAAAAAACGCGGAAACGCCTGCACGAGCCTCTGTTTGGTTTACTGACATATACCAGCAGAAGCTCAGCGCCGCAACCACTTTCGGGCCGTATAGCGGTGACAGTGGAGTCCTCGGCCGTACCACCCGCGGCCGCAGGGCGCCGCGCAGAGCCTTGCGGGCATGATCGCGATGCCCGCCTGTGGTAGCGCATAACTCGTCGAGAATCCTCGTCTTACCGGCCTTGTCGGCTCGCGTGTAGCGGGTCGCGATCGCTTTGGTCACGGCTGTGCGCTCTGCCATCGTCAATCCCATCCTTCGGCGGGTAACGCAACCGCGCTCTGACGTTCGATCGGCACGCGCCGCACGCGGGCATTTTCGATGAGTCAACGCGGGGCCTTTTCTTTTTACAGTTGGCGTTGTACAGTTCGGCGCACAAGCGCACGGCGCACAGCGTGGGGGTTTTTTAACCTCGCCCTGCTGCATTGAGTACGGGTTTTTTTAACACTGACCCTGCTGCATCCGTTCGCTGATCATTCGGGTAGAAGGCAACCCGACCGCGGGTCCAGATTGTGTCCTGCGATCGCAAAAGGTGGAGCACCCGACGGGCCATTGCTGCCCGCCCATGCTGACGGTCGCGCCGACTTTGTGGCGCGCATGTAGCGATTACTCGAATTACTCAACCCCTCTTCGTGATGGGAGTCGCAGATGTCTTCTTTTGTGAACGTAATGCCTGAGGCTATGGCCACAGCGTCCTCGGATTTGACCGGGATCGGACGGATGATCAGCGAGGCCAACGCCGCGGCGGCGGTCCCGACGACGCAGGTGATGGCTGCGGCCAACGATGAGGTGTCGCTGGCTATCTCGAGTTTGTTTGGCAACTATGCCCAGGAGTTTCAGGCGCTTAACGCTCAGGCGGCGCTGTTTCACACCGATTTTGTGCAGGCATTGACCTCAGCTGGAGGCGCGTACTCGGCCGCTGAGGCCACCAGCGCGTCGCCGCTGCAGGCCTTGCTGCAGGAGGGCCAGACCCTGGCGGTGTTTTCGCCCGTTAAGGACCTGACGGGGCGCCCGTTGTTCGGTAACGGCGTCAATGGGGCGGCGGGGACCGGGGCGGCCGGCGGGGCCGGCGGGTGGATTCTCGGTAACGGCGGCACCGGTGGGTCCGGGGTTGCCGGCGACGGTACCGGCGGCGCCGGTGGTAACGCCGGGCTGTGGGGCAATGGCGGGGCTGGCGGCGCCGGCGGGATCGGCACGATGGCCGGCGCGACTAGCGGGCACGGCGGGGCCGGCGGTGCCGGTGGGTGGTGCGGCGGCTTCGGTGGTACCGGCGGGGCCGGTGGGGCAGGCTTTGCCAACACGACCGGTGTTGGCGGTGTTGGCGGGACTGGCGGCGCCGGTGGCGCCGATAGGGCGCTGCTGTTCTTCGACGGCGGGGCCGGCGGGGCCGGTGGGGCCGGTGGCGCGGGCGCCGCGGGCGCCGCGGGCACCGCGGGCGGCGGGACTGTGGGCGGGGCCGGGGGTAACGGCCTTACGGGTGGGCTCGGCGGCGACGGTGGCACGGGCGGCGGCAGCTTCGGGCTGTTCAGCGGCGGCGGCGCCGGCGGCATCGGTGGGTCCGGCGGGTTCGGCGGCATCGGTGGGGCCGGTGGCACCGGTGTGGGCTTCAGCATGGCCGGCGGCGACGGCGGTAACGGCGGCCTGGGCGGTAACGCTGGCATCGGCGGTGCCGGCGGCGCCGCAGGATTCTTCGGGGCCGCCGGCGCCGCGGGTCACGTGGGCGCCAGTGGTAACGGCGGCGTTGGCGGGGCCGGCGGCGCCGGTGATGTCGGCACCACGGGCCTCGCGGGTGGCGGCCTCGGTGGTAATGGCTTTGCCGGTGGCGTGGGCGGTAACGGCGGCACCGGCGGCAACTCCTTTGCTGGCGGCATCAACGGCTCCGGCGGGGCCGGTGGCGTCGGCGGGGCCGGCGGTAACGGTGGGGTCGGCGGGGCAGACACCGGCACCGGCGGCGGTAGCGGCGGCAACGCGGGCAACGCCGGTAACGGTGGCACCGGCGGGCTGGCCGGCACCGGCGGCAGCGGCGGCACGGTGGGCAACGGCGGCAACGCCGGGATGGCCGGCACCGGCGGTGCCGGCATTGCCGGGGTGGCCGGGACTGGCGACGCTGGCGGCAACGCGGGCAATGGCGGCAACGGCGGCCAGGGCGGTAGTGCGGGTGCTGCCAGCGGCATCGCCGGCACCAGCAGCAACGGCGGCGGCGGCGGTATCGGTGGCGACGGCGGCACTGTGCCCGCCCTCGCAGTGTCCGGTGCCGGGGCCGGCGGCAACGGCGGCAACGGCGGCACGGGCGGCGTGGCCGCTGTAGTCGGTGCCGGCGCGGCTGTGGGCAATGGCGGCACCGCCGGGGTCGGCGGTAACGGCGGTGCTGGCATCGCCGGTGTCGACGGTACCGCCGGCGGCAACGGCGGCCAGGGCGGTCTTGGCGGTGTCGGCGGCAACGCTGGCGGTGCCGGCGGTATCAACGGCTCCGGCGGTGCCGGCGGTCAGGGCGGTGTCGGCGGCAATGGCGGCTTGGGCACCGCGGACACCGGCGCCGGCGGCGGTAACGGCGGCAACGCGGGCAACGCCGGTAACGGTGGCACCGGCGGGCTGGCCGGCACCGGCGGCAGCGGCGGGACGGTGGGCAACGGCGGCAACGCGGGGCTCGCCGGCATCGGCGGTGCTGGCGCTGCCGGCACCGACGGGACCGGGGACGCTGGCGGCAATGCGGGCAATGGCGGCAACGGTGGCCAGGGCGGTAGCGCCGGTGCCGCCAGCGGCACCGCGGGCACTAGCAGCAACGGCGGCAACGGCGGTGTCGGCGGCGACGGCGGCTCAGGCACCACCGGCGTCGGCGCTGGCGGGATTGGCGGCAACGCCGGCAACGGCGGCAACGGCGGCACGGGCGGCGTGGCCGCTGCGGTGGGCAACGGCGCGGCCGCAGCCAACGACGGCAACGGCGGCAACGCCGGCAACGGCGGGGTCGGTGGCGCCGGCCAGAACGGTATTCCGGGCGACACCCCCGGCGCCGCTGGTGGCGGCGGCTTCAACGGCGGTGTCGGCGGCGACGGCGGCACCGGCGGCAACTCCGGCGGCGCCACCGGAATCAACGGCAACGGCGGCAACGCCGGCAGCGGCGGGGTCGGCGGCAACGGCGGCAACGGCGCTGCCGACACTGGCGCCGCCGGTGGCGCCGGTGGCGACGCCGGCGACGGCGGCGCGGCGGGCACGGCCGGCGCGGCCGGCACCGGCCTTGGCGCAGCTGGCACCGCCGGCACCGTCGGCACCGGTGGTGTCGGCGGCAACGGTGGCATCGGCGGTGACGTCACCAGCGGTGCCGGTGCCGGTGGTGCCGGTGGCAACGCTGGCACCGGTGGTGCGGGTGGCATCGGCGGTGCCGGTGGCGTCGGTGGCGCCGGCGGTGACGTCACCAATGCCGCCAGCAGCGGTGCGGGCGGCGGCGGCGGCAATGGTGGTGCCGGTGGCGCCGGCAACGCCGGCAACGGCGGGGTCGGCGGCGCGGCCGGCAACGGCGGTGCCACCGCCGGCATCGGTGCCGGTGGTGCCGGTGGCAATGCCGGGGCCGGCGGAGACGGCACCGGTGGCAACGGCGCTGACGGTGGCGTCGGTGGCACCGGTGGTGCGGCCGGCAGCGGTGCCGGCGCCGGCGGTGCCGGTGGCAACGGTGGCGCGGCCGGCAATGCCGACGGCATGACCGGCAACGGCGGTGACGGTGGCGCGGCCGGTAACGGCGGTGCCGCGGGCACCGGCGCCGGCGCCGGCGGGGTCGGTGGCAACGGTGGCGCGGCCGGCAACGGCGGGGAGGTCGGCAATGGCGGCACCGGCGGCGCCGGCGGTAACGGCGGCGCTGGCTTCGTCGGCACGGTCGGCACGGCCGGCACCGACGGTATCGATGCTGCCGGTGGCCCGGGTGGCGCCGGTAATACCGGTGGCACCGGCGGGATCGGCGGACTCGGCGGCGACGGCGGCTTGGGCGGGACGATATCCGGTAACGGCGGAAACGGCGGGGTCGGCGGCATCGGCGGCGTTGGCGGCGGGGGTGGCGTCGGCGGCGTCGGCGGCACTGGCGACACCGGGTTCGCTGGCGGCATGGGCGGCACCGGCGGCACCGCTGGAACCGGCGGCATGGGCGGTACCGGCGGTAACGGCGGCGCGGCCACCCTCGGTACTACGGGCCTCGGCGCCGCTGGCGGCATGGGCGGTAACGGCGGTACCGGCGGCACCGGCGGCACCGGCGGCACCGGCAACGGCGGCGCCACCCCCGGAGACACCGGTGATGGCGGTGTCATTGGCGGCGCCGGCGACGCGGGCATGGCGCCTGTCGGAGTCGCCGGCGGTGCCGGCGGTGCCGGCAGCGCCATCGGCGGGACCGGCGGAACCGGCGGCGCCGGGGGGCCTGCCTAACCCGGTGCCTGCGACCGGCCCCGGCGGGTCGGCAACCGCGGTCTGTTGACCTCTGTCGACGGTGGCCGGGTAGCGGTCGCGGTCTGTGCTTGGGTGAGGGGGCCGGGGCGCCCCGCGGTGGCCGGGGCGCCCCGCGGCAGGTCGCGTGGGCCGTCACCTGATGCGCCGCTGCGCCCACCACGGCCGCACCGCCGAACTCACGGCGCCGAACCCGACACCGGAAGGACACCCGACCATGACGATCACCACCGTGTCACCCGGCGACGAGTTCATCTCAGCGGCGATCCGCCAAAACTCCAGTCGACACGCCCCCGGCTCCACCGCCGCCGTCACAGACTCTGAAATCTCCGAGGCGTTCGGCCCCGGATGGCGGGCGGTCTGCAGCGTCGTCCGCCGTGCCGCCGTGGCCACACCGGCGGATGCCGCGCGGCTGCGCGAGGCCTGGGAGGAAACAAGCGACGGCTGCCGTGCTGCACAGGCGGAGGCGCGTGACGCCGTCTTCGCGGCGTGGCTGGCGTCCCGCCGCGCCAGAATCAGCTGCGGCGCGTGGGGGGCGCTGTCCCGCACCGACATGACCATCCGCGGCGACGAGCCGGCGGCGCGCAGTCGGGCCGCGACGATGCTCGCGGCTCGATATGCCGCGATGGCCACGATGGTCGCGGACCTTGTCGGGCAGCACGGGCTGACTGAGGAGCACGTCGAGATGGCTCGTGCGCCGTGGGTGTGCGCGTTCGGGGAGATCGACTGACGCGGTGCTCGGTGCAGTGACGCAGTCGGTGATGCGGCGCGCCGCGACACACGTCGGTGCGGTCGGTGATGCATTCGTCGACCGCATCTTGGGCGAGCCGGGCTCTGTCGCCGCGCAATGAGGTGACCGGCGCCGGTCCGCCAATCACATGCCGGTACCACCGCCACCGCCACCACCGCCACCACCGGCGACGACGCCGACGCCGGCGTAGACCCCGCTGCCCCCGGCCCCGCCACCGCCGCCGGTATCCCGTACCGCCCTGATCGCCGACTCCGCCCTGACCGCCCTGGGCGCCCTGCATCCCGGCCGCTGCGATGCTGGTGTTGTCGGCACCAGCTCCGCCGGTGCCGCCGACACCGCCTTGGCCACCGTCGCCGGAGTTGCCGGCGGCCGCGTTGGCACCGGCGTGCCCAAAGATCATGCCGCCGGATCCACCGTCACCACCGCCACCGCCGGTTCCGCCGGTGCCGCCGTTACCGCCAGTGCCGCCCATGGAGCTGCCGGTGCCGCCCATGCCGCCGACCCCGCCAACGCCGCCGGTACCGCCGAGCCCACCGGCACCGCCGTTCCCGATCAGGAACCCGCCGTTGCCACCGGACCCGCCATCGCCGCCAGCCCCTGCCTGACCGCCCTGCCCGCCGGCGACGCCGGCCGCCGCGGTGGTGGTGTTGTTGGCGCCAGCGCTGCCGGTGCCACCTTGGCCACCGGCCCCGCCATCGCCGATCAGCAGCCCGGCGTTACCACCATCACCACCATGCCCGCCGATCCCACCGGTTCCGCCGGCCCCGCCGTTACCGAACAGCATCCCGCCGGTGCCGCCGGTGCCACCCGTACCGCCCGCTCCACCCGCGCCGCCCGCGCCGCCGTTGCCGATCAGCCAGGACACTCCGCCGGTGCCGCCGTCCCCACCCGTAACGCCCCATGAAACCCAGCCGCGCCACCCGTGCCGGCACCGCCCGCACCGCCGGCCCCGCCATTGCCGAACACCAACCCACCGGCGCCGCCGGTGCCACCGAAAACCCCGGCACCACCGGTACCGCCCATGCCGAACAGCCCGGCCGCTCCGCCGGTGCCACCGATGCCGCCAGCTGCGCCGCCACCTCCGGCACCGCCGTTGCCGATCAACCCGCCTGCCCCGCCGGCGCCGCCCTCCCCGTTGAACCCGTTGCCGCCGTTGCCGAACAGCAGGCCCCCGGCCTGACCGTTGGGGTTGGCTGCGGTGCCGTTAGCGCCGGGGCCGATCAACGGGCGATCAATCAGCGCCAGGGTGGGCGCGTCGACCGCGTTGAGCAGGTTCTGCTGCACGGCGGCTTCGGTGCCCGCATACTGCGCCGCACCGCCGTTCATCAGGTCGACGAACTGCTGGTGAAACGACGACGCCTGGGCACTGAGCGCCTGAAACTGCTGCGCGTGCGTGGAGAACAACGCCGCGATCCGCGCTCACACCTCGTCGCCACCCGCGGCCACCACGCTGGCGGTCGGGAACGCCGCCGCCGCGTTGGCCTCGCTGATCGCCGAACCGATTTTTGCCACATCCGTCGCCGCCGCCGACACGAACTCCGGCGCCACAGACATAAACGACATCACGAGATCCTTTCCCGCTGTTGACTGGCAGCGGCTGAGATTCCACCGGGGGACCCCAACCGGGTCAACTGACGCGCGTTTAATAGCGCGTAAAGGGTTTTCGCGCCGGGTGCGGCGCGGGTTACGGACTGCGCGCCCGGTTTGCCCGCGCTGCCGTCAACCCCGGGCTGTACCGGCCAGACCATCGGTACCGTCACAGGCCGTGTGGGGGATCCACGTGGCCGAGGTCGACGCGGCGAACGGCTATCCCACCACATTCGCGTGGCTGGTGGAGGTGGGTCGGGGTAGGTGGAGCCCCCGGTCAGGATTGAACTGACGACCTACGCTTTACAAGAGCGTTGCTCTACCACTGAGCTACGGAGGCGGGTGGTGACGCTGCAAAGGGTATCGCGGCCGGCTCATCCCTTCCGTGCGCGGGACCGCTTCGGCTTCCCGGCCACCGCCTTCGCGTACGCCTCCACCGCCGGCCGCAGCGAGTCGTCCTGGCTATGGGCATAGGTCCGCTGTGTGAACGCCGAGTCCGTATGGCCCAACCATGCGGCAATTAACGCGATGGGAACCCCGCCGAGGCGCATGGCGGCGGTGTGCCTGGCGTAATCCAAGCGCACGCGCGGCACACCTGCGGTGTCGAGGGCTCGGTGCCAGAAGTCGTTAATAGATGTCGGAAAGTAGGGCGCACCGAACTCGCTGTGCACGACGTGTCCGCGCCCTTGCCAGTGCGATCCGGCGGCCAGCCGTTCCTCTTCGGATCGCGTCCGGGCGCGCTTGAGTACCGCCTGCAGCGTCGACGGGATCGGCAGCGTTCGCTCGCCGGCGTCCGTCTTGGTCGCGGAGCCATCGACCGCCCCGCCCTCGGTAACCAGTCGCTGGTGGCGGATCGTCAGCGTCGGGGTGGAGGAGTCGAGGTCGATGTCCTCCCACAGCAGCCCGGCCAGTGCACCGCGGCGCAGCCCATGCAGTGCCAGCGGATGCAAGTGCTCTAACCGATCGCTCTCCAGGCTCTTGTAGAGCGTGCGAACCTGCTCCACCGTGAGCGTCTTGTGCTCGAACGCCGCGGTGGGGGGGGCTGGGGGCGAGGTGTACGCACACCTCGTAGCGCCGCACCGCGCTGGTATCGATCGGGTGCACCCAGTCCGGTCGCCGCGCCATTTAATGGCAGCGCAGACGGTCGCCCCTGGCGCCGAATGGAAGTCGAATGGGTCAATCTGGGTCAATCTGGCCAATCCGGGTGACCGACGTCGGCGCAGAAAGTGGCCGTTTACCTGCAATTTTGCAGAAGTATTGGCGCAGGCGCTCGCGGGTACATGTCGCTTACAAGGCGAGTGCTCTACCGCTGAGCTAAGGAGGCCGGGTAAATCGGGTGCAAGCCTAATGGCTCATTCGTCGCTTTCGATCACGCGTTGCGAGCGCATCGGCCGCGCCGGAGCGCGGCGTGGGGAACGGCGGCCTGGCAACGGGATGCGCTCGGCAATACTGCTCAGCGGGTTGACCACCATGGTGAGCGCCATGACGGCGTCTTGCAACGTGGCGATGGCGGGCTCCAACGCCTCCATGCCTGGCGCCAGCCGGCTCAGGGTGTTGGCGACGTCGGCGAGCTGTTCGAGTGGTCCGTCCTTCGACGTCAATTTGTCGATCAGCCCGCCTTCGGAGAGCAATCGGTCGGCCAGCCCATCCTCGGACAGCACCCGTTCGATCAACCCATCCTCGGCCAGAAGCTGATCGGCCAGCCCACCCGGCTGCAGCGCACGCTGCAGCCCACCGCCCTCGGCGGTCAGGCGGTCGAGTAAACCACCGGGCGCGGTCAGCAGATCAACCACGCCACCAGGACGCAGCATTCGGTCCATCGGCCCGTCGGGCGCGATCGCACGTCCCAGCGGCGCATCGTCGTCCAACAGCCTGGCCAGGCGGTTGGCGCGCGCGAGGGCGTCATCGATCCCGAGCACATTGGCCATCGCGGTCGACCCACCTGCGCCGCCGGCATCGCCCAGCGATCGCTTCGCCACACCAACCGCCACGCCCGCCAGGTTCAAGCTCGCTTCTGCGGCGGCAAGTCCGACTCGCGCGGGAGCGGTCGCGACGGCCACCATGCCTTTGGCCAGGTCCATTGTCCGAGTCTATGCACGACTCGCCGCCACCGAACCCGTATGGGTCCGAGCTGATGCAAAGATTCCTGGCAGACTATTAGCAGAGATTTGGCAACCAGCTCTCAGGGACTACACAATGACTGCGAAGCAACGTTTCAAGCAAGCGGAACGGAAGTGACCCCATGACAACGGCGATCACCAGCGAAACGACACCCGAGGCCCGCGTCCTCGTTGTCGACGACGAGGCCAACATCGTCGAACTGCTTTCAGTGAGTCTCAAATTCCAGGGATTTGAGGTCGCAACCGCGACCAACGGGGCACAGGCGTTGGACCGCGCCCGAGAAGCGCGTCCGGACGCTGTGATCCTTGACGTGATGATGCCCGGCATGGACGGCTTCGGGGTGCTGCGCCGGCTACGTGCCGACGGCATCGATGCCCCCGCATTGTTCCTGACGGCCCGCGACTCCCTGCAGGACAAGATCGCGGGCCTGACCTTGGGCGGCGACGATTATGTGACAAAGCCGTTCAGCCTGGAGGAGGTTGTCGCCCGGCTACGGGTCATCCTGCGACGCGCCGGCAAGGGCGGCGGTGCTGAACCTCACAGCGCCCGCCTGACGTTCGCCGACATCGAACTCGACGAAGAAACCCACGAGGTGTGGAAGGCCGGTGAACCGGTCTCGCTGTCACCGACAGAGTTCACGCTGCTGCGCTACTTTGTGATCAACGCGGGCACGGTGCTGAGCAAACCGAAGATTCTCGATCACGTCTGGCGCTACGACTTCGGAGGTGACGTCAACGTTGTCGAGTCCTACGTGTCCTATCTGCGCCGCAAGATCGACACCGGCGACAAGAGGCTGCTGCACACCCTGCGCGGAGTGGGCTATGTGCTGCGGGAGCCGCGTTGAGCCTGCGCCGCTTTACTCGGCGAGATAGCGAGCGAAGACTATAGGTATGGCCAATCAGCCTCGACGAGGATTGCCGCTGCGGGTGGGTCTGGTCGCCGCCACCCTGGTTCTGGTGGCCTGCGGTCTGGCGGCCTCGGGGATCATGGTCACGTCGATCCTGCGTCACAGCCTGGTCAGCCGGATCGACCAGACGCTGACCGAGGCCTCCCGCAGCTGGGCACAGGCCCCGCGGCGGCAGTCAGCGCCTCCCTACGAGGGCCCGGACCCCGGGCGGCCGCCGTCGAAGTTCTACGTGCGGGGCATCGGCACCGACGGCACCCCGTTTACCGCCATCAACGACCGCAACGCCGAACCGGCATTACCGCCCGACAACAACGTGGGCCCCAATCCGACGACCCTGGCATCGGTCAACGGCTCCGATATTCAATGGCGAGCGGTGTCGGTGCGCGGCCCGCATGGCCTGATCACTGTCGCGATCGATCTGTCCGACGTCCAGCACACGGTCCGGTCGCTGGTCTGGTTGCAGTTCGGCATTGGGGTGGCGGTGCTGATAGTGGTCGGGATCGCCGGGTTCGCGGTGGTGCACCGTAGCCTGCGACCGCTGACCGAAGTCGAACAAACCGCCGCGGCGATTGCTGCGGGCCAATTGGATCGCCGGGTTCCGGAACGCGATCCGCGAACCGAGGTGGGGCGACTTTCGCTGGCGCTCAACGGAATGCTTACTCAAATTCAGCAAGCGGTGGCATCCTCGGAGTCATCGGCCGAGAAGGCCCGTGGTTCAGAGGACCGGATGCGTCGGTTCATCACTGACGCCAGCCACGAACTGCGGACCCCGCTGACCACCATTCGCGGCTTCGCCGAACTGTATCGCCAGGGCGCCGCCCGTGATGTGGCCATGCTGCTATCGCGGATCGAAAGCGAAGCCAGCCGGATGGGTTTGCTGGTGGACGATTTGCTGCTGCTGGCCCGGCTGGACGTGCAACGGCCGCTCGAATATCTCCGAGTGGACTTGTTGGCACTGGTCAGCGACGCCGTGCACGACGCGCAGGCGATCGACCCCAAGCGCACGATCACCATGGAAGTCCTTGATGGTCCCGGCACTCCAGAGGTGCTCGGTGATGAACCGCGGCTTCGGCAGGTACTGAGCAATCTCGCTGTGAATGCCTTACAGCACACCCCGTCCAGCGCCGATGTGGTGATTCGGGTGGGCACCGATGGTGACGATGCGGTGCTTGAAGTGGCGGACGGGGGTCCTGGCATGAGCCAGCAGGACGCGTCGCGGGTGTTCGAGCGGTTCTACCGCACCGACTCGTCGCGGGCACGGGCCAGCGGCGGTACTGGACTGGGGTTATCCATCGTCAGCTCGTTGGTGCACGCACACGGCGGCGTTGTCACCGTGACGACCGCGCCCGGGGAGGGGTGCTGCTTCCGTGTCACGCTGCCGCGAGTCAGCGAAGTGACCGCGCACGAGCCGGCTCACGCCAGTTGAGCCAGGGCCGCTTTGATTTTGGCCTGCGCCTTGTCGAGTGATTCCGGTGATGGGTTGCGGTCGACGTTGGCGAAGCCGAAATCGCTCAGGCTGCGGGTGGGGAATACGTGGACGTGTAGATGGGGCACTTCCAGTCCGGCGATGATCATTCCGGCACGCTCGGTTCTGAACGCCTTGCACACGGCCTTGCCGATCAGCTGGCTCACCGCCATGACCCGGGCGAACGCCGCGTTGTCGACGTTGTGCCACTGGTCGATCTCGGCGCGGGGGACCACCAGCGTGTGGCCTTGTGTCATCGGCTCGATCGTCAGGAACGCGACGACGTCGTCGTCCTCGTAGACGAAGCGGCCGGGCAGTTCACGGTTGATGATCTTGGTGAAGATCGACGCCATGGGCCAAGCATATGTGCGTCGAGATTGCGTCCGGGGGTGCCTCCCCAGCCCGGCTCATTCCTCCTTGCCGAATTTCATGACGTCGAGGTTCCAGTACCCGCGCATGTTGGTGATGAGCCCTGCGTCGTTGACGCGATAGGTGAACACGCCTCGCACCGTGCTGGTGAATCCACCCTCAAACTTGCTGTGCAGCACCAGGATATGAGCGATCTCATCCGGCGAACTGGACGGGAAGGTCTCCTCGCAGGTGATGGTCAGTTGATTGGGCGCGATGTTGTTGTCAAAGAAAGCGCCGACGGCCTCCTTGCCGCGGACACCGGTGCCGTCGGGGTTAGTGACAGATTTGCCGATCGGGTCCTCGATGACGACATCGTCGGTCATCAGCGCCAGCCAGCCGTCCCGGTCGCGGGCTTGCGCGCACCGCCATGATGATTGCGACGCGGTCAGTGCCGGGGATTGGGCGGTTTGGGTCATGACGATCCCTCCTGTGCGACAGATGCGGGAAGCTGGTCACCCAGGACCGCGTGCCTCCTACCGATCGGCGTCCGTGAACCGGATGACGCCGCGAATGTTCCTGCCGTCCAGCATGTCCTGGTAGCCGTCGTTGATCTGCTCCAGCTTGTACTGGCGGGTGATCATGTCATCCAGGTTGAGCTTGCCGGCCTTGTACATCGACAGCAGCTGCGGGATGTCGTACTGCGGGTTGCCGCCACCGAAGATGGTGCCCTGCAGGTTCTTCTGCATCAGGGTGAGCATCGCCAGGTTCAGGGTCACATTGGTGTCCAGCAGGCTGCCGATCGCGGTCAGCACGCAGGTCCCACCCTTGGCGGTGATGTTCAGATAGCTATCGACGTCCGCGCCGTGCAGCTCACCGACGGTGACGATTACTTTGTGGGCCATCAGACCGTAGGTGACCTCGGCCATGCCCGCCATCGCGGCGTTGATGTCGGGGTAGACGTGGGTGGCGCCGAACTTCAGCGCCTGATCGCGCTTCCACTCCACCGGGTCGATCGCGAAGATGTAGCGGGCGCCGGCGTTCGCGGCACCCTGCAGCGCTGCCATGCCGACCCCGCCGACGCCGACGATGGCGACGTCGTTACCCGGCCGGATGTCGGCGGTGCGGACCGCGGAACCGTAGCCGGTGGTCACGCCGCAACCCACCAGGGCGGCGACCTCGAACGGCACCGATGGGTCGATCTTCACCACCGAGCTGCGGTGCACGACCATGTACGGCGAGAACGTCCCCAGCAGCGTCATGGGGAAGACGTTTTGACCGCGGGCCTGGATGCGGAAGGTGCCGTCGGATACTGCGGCGCCGCCCAGCAGCCCGGCCCCGAGGTCGCATAGGTTGCGCAGGCCCGACTGACATGTCGGACAACTCCCGCAGGACGGGATGAACGACAGCACCACGTGGTCGCCCGGGGCGATGTCTTCCACGCCTGGCCCAACTTCGGTGACGATGCCCGCGCCCTCGTGTCCGCCGAGCACCGGGAAGCCGGCCATCGGGATGCCGCCGGTGACCAGGTGGTGGTCGGAGTGGCACATGCCCGCCGCTTCCATCTGGATCTTGACTTCATCCTTGTGGGGGTCGCCGATCTCGATTTCCTCGATGGACCACGGCTGGTTGAACTCCCAGATCAGTGCGCCTTTTGTCTTCACGATGGACCTGACCCCATTTCGCCTTTGAATGATCAGAACTGCCTGACCCCATCATGCCTGGCAGCGATGGTGACGAGTGCCACAGGGCACTCCTGTCGGCCAGCATAGCGAGATCGTGGTACAAAACAAATGCTTGGTTGGTTCGCCTGGTTGGTCGACCGATTACCAGATCGGAACGGGTGCCTTTCCGAGCGGGTAGTAACCGGGCAGCTTCTCGCCGGCGAGGCTGCGCTCGATCCGCTTCTGCATGCCTTTCGACAGCTTGCCGGCCTTCATCAGATCCAAATACAGCGCCTGAACATGGCCGAAGTCGAAGAAGTCTCGTTGCCATTCGATCCTGGCGTCGGCATTGAGACGGAACCAGCTGCCGCCGATGCCGTAGACCTCGGATTGCGTGTCGCCCGAGTCGGCGACGATCTGCTTCCAGAAGCCGACGATCTCGCCCTGCTTGTCGTCGATGATGACTTTCTGGTACGGGTACTGCCAGTTCTCGAGACCCTCCATCTCCAGGCCGAGGGCGATATCGCGAATCTCGTCGATGCCGACGCACATCACATCTTCCTTGGGACCGATGTTCCAGCCGTACGTGGCGTCGTCGGCGTAAAAGTCGGCGAGCGGCTTCCAGTCACCGGCCTTCTCGCAGTCCTTGTTGGCCTTGAGCCAGGACTCGACCCACTGATCCAGTTCCGCACGTTCGAAAGACGCCATTGTCCTAGTCCTCTTTCTCTTTGATGAATAGTGCTCGGGTAGGGCACATCTGGACCGCCTGCTCGATCTGGTCGCGGGCGTCTTCTGACGGTTCGGGGTCGATGATCTCGACCTTGCCCCGTTTGGGCACGTGGAAGAAGTCCGGTGCCTCCAGCTCGCACATGGCGTGGCCCTGGCACAAATCCAGATCCGCTTCGATCCTGAATCCCGAGCCCATGAGGCTTGCTCCTTACGCACTACGCCTGCGGTAGTGCACCTTGGCCGGCCTGGCGAGCTGCACGACCATCTTGGAGTGGTCGTTGTGATAGCTGCCGGCAGGCTGGGCCATCTTGAACTCGTACTCGCGCAACAGAACTGAGAAAATAGCTTTGATCTGCATGGTCGCGAAAGCCGCCCCGACGCAACGGTGCCGGCCGGCGCCGAACGGAATCCAAGTCCACCGGTTGGCGATGTCAGCCTGCTCGGGCTTGTCGTAGCGGTCCGGGTTGAAGGCGTCGGGGTCGGGAAAGTCCTCGGGTATCCGGTTCGAGATCGCCGGGGAGGCCGCGACGTAGTCACCGTCATGGATCGGGAAGCCCTCGACGTCGAACTCACCCTTGGCGACCCGCATCAGGATGATCAACGGCGGGTGCAGGCGCAGCGTCTCCTTGACCACGTTGTCCAACTTCGGGATCTGACGCAGCGCATGAAAACTCACCTCCTGGCCGTCGGCGTAAAGCTCTTCGAGCTCGGCAAGCACCTCGGCGTAGACCTGGGGATGGCGGATCAGCTCGATCAATGTCCAGGCCGACGTGCCCGAACTGGTGTGGTGTCCCGCGAACATCAACGAGATGAACATCCCGGTGACTTCGTCGGCGGAGAACCGGGGGCCGCCCTCGTCGTCCTTGATCGACACCAGCACGTCGAGCATGTCGCGGTCGCTCTTGTCTTTGGGCGCGTTGACGATACGCCCGTTCATGATCTCTTGCACCAACGCCACCAGGTCTTTGCGGGCTTGGTCGCGGCGCTGGAAGCTCTCGATCGGCAGGTACGGGTCGACGTAGCACAGCGGGTCGGTGCCGCGCTCCAACTCGTGGTAGTAATGCGCGAACCGCGAGTCGAGTTGGTCGCGGAACTTCAGCCCGATCAGGCAGGCCGTCGAGGTGTAGATGGTCAACTCGGAGAAGAAGTCGAGCAGGTCGATGTCGCCTTCGTCGCCCCAGTTGGCGACCATCTTCTTTACTTCGCCCTCGATGGTGGCCGCGTGGCCCTTCATCTGCTCGCCACGCAGCGCCGAGTTGTGCAGCATCTCCTTGCGCCGCTCCGGGCTGGCGTCGAACACCACACCCTTGCCGAAGATCGGCGTCATGAACGGGTAGGCCTCGGCTTGGTCGAGATCCTCGTCGGCGGAACGGAAGAAGAACTCGTTGGCTTCGGCGCCGGACAGGAAGATCACGTGCTTGTCGGC
>Ga0209693_10000482_pt1 | contig 16083 bp, 16 predicted proteins | sample HubBroMetageWRM3_FD_188345 | JGI IMG/M metagenome (GOLD analysis project Ga0209693, IMG submission 188345) | Warmed soil microbial communities from the Hubbard Brook experimental Forest, New Hampshire - Hubbard Brook CCASE Soil Metagenome WRM 3... | ecosystem: Environmental > Terrestrial > Soil...
CCAGCCCGCCAGCAACGGCGCTCCGCTCCAGATGTACGGGTCAAACAGGGGCAGGTGCCCGGCCCGGATCTCGCGCCCGGCCAGCACGCGCAGCGGGAGGTTCTGGGTCAGGTCGTCACCGGGAAGAACGGCGTGCCCGAGCAACGCGGGTACGCTGAAGATGACGGCCGGCAGCATGATGAGCAGCACGGCGGCCGCCACGCCGTCCGGTGACAGGCGCGACTCAGTCCTCATTGTCTGCACTTTGCAACTCGAACCTAAGAAATGCCGGGAGATTCTCACTGACGCACCTGAAATTACCGACCGACCTTAGCCGGTAGCGCATGAGGCGGGCGTGGCATCCGTCAGTCGATGGGACCCCAGCTGTGCCTGCGCCGCGGGGCTTAGAGTGCAGCCGCCAGCCGCATGCGCTCGGCTTCGCTGAACGGGGTGGGCCGGTGCTGGCCGGGGTCCCAGCGGACCGTGACCACGCGCGCCTCGGCCGCCACGTCCCCCGAGGAGGTCAGGATCGTCTCGCGGGTGGTCAGGCTGGTGGTGCCCAGCCGTTCGGCCTGTATCCGCACCGTCACCTGCCGGTCCGGATGCCGGACCTCGGCGCGCAGGTCTACCTCGACCCTGGCCACCACGTAGCTGGGATCGGCCCCGATGACGTGCTCGAAGAACGCATCCCTGGCCTCCTCGAGGTAGGTGAGGAACACGGCGTGGTTGACGTGTCCCTGGGCGTCCGTGTCACGCCACCTGACCGGGACCAGGCGCTCGAACACCGCGGCCTACCGCGTGCGGAGGAAGTCGAGCACGCGCCGGACCAGAAGCGCGGTGGCCTCGGGGTCGTAAGACGGCAGCGTACTGTCGGCGAAGTAGTGCTGGTCGCCGGGATACAGGAACAGCTGCGCGTCCTCGGCCTGCTCGACGAGCTCGCGGGCGGCGTCGATGTCGCCTTCGCCGACGAAGATCGGATCGGCGTCCATCCCGTGCACCTGGGCCGGCACTCCCTCGGGCCACCCGGATCCGAACTCCGACACCGGCACGCACGAATAGAACAGCAGCGCTCCCCGCGCGTCTGGCCGCGTCTGCGCCAGAAACTGGGCCGGGAGCACGCCGAGCGAGAAGCCGGCGTACACCAGCTCGGCGGACAGCCCTTCGACGGCCCGGACGCCGCGCCCGATCACCTCGTCCGGGAAGCCGATCTCCTCGGCATAACGCATCCCCTCCTCAAGGCTCGCGAAGGTGCGGCCGTCGAACAGGTCGGGCGTGTGCACCACATGCCCGGCCCGGCGTAGCTCGTCGGCGAACGCGACGACGCCCGGGGTCAGTCCCTGCGCGTGGTGAAAAAGCACCACCTCAGCCATAGACCGATCCTAGCGGTCAGCCGCCGACCATCGACCCCACGTCGAAGGTGGGGAAGCCGAGGAACTGCCGCATCACGTCGGCGACCCGCTGGATGCGCACCACGTCTACCGGCCCGGTCGGATAGTTGTCCAGCACCATCACCGCCGCCGTCACCTGGGAGACTCCGAGCGGCGAGGGCAGCGACTCCATCGCCTGATCCACGGCGGCCCGCTCGGTGTCCGCGATCTCCTGGCCCTGCTCGAACGCGGCCCGGAACGCGGCCAGCTCCGTCGGATGCTGCGCGGCCCACTGCCGGGTCACGGCGCACCCCTGAACCGGGAACGCGACGGTGGCGCCCTGATCCAGGTCGGCGAGCAGCGTCACCCCCATCGACTGCTCGGCCTGGCTGGCGAACGGCTCGGGCAGTACCGCCGCGTCGATCTTCCCGGCCTTGAGCATCGCGGCCATCTGCGGCAGCGGATAGTACGCGAAATGCACGCCGGACACGCTCAGCCCGTTGTCGGCCAGCACAGAAGCGGCCAGCAGGTACAAGATGTTGCCCGGCGCGTTGACCCCGATGACCTTGCCTTCCAGGTCGGCCAGCGTCCGGATCCGGGAGTCGGGCATCACGTACAGACCCTGGGCGCCCGTTCCCATCACCGAACCTTCGGCGAAAATGTCCAGGTTGGCGGCGACCGTGACGCTGCCGGCCGAGGAGGACCGTTTGCCCTGGTTGTAGTTCTCCTGCGCCTGGATGTAGCTGACGTAGTTGCCGCAGGAGATGTCGATCCGGTCGAGCGGCTGGTTGAGCGCCTGGGCGTTGATGACCGTCTCGGAGCTGACCGCCGGGATGAACGTGACGTGCAGACCGTGCGCCGCGAACAAACCCTGGTGCAGGGCCACGAAGAAGCCGGCCGAGTCGACGGCCGGCACCACCGCCACGTTCAGGTCCGGCTCCCCGATGACCGGCGGGGCGGCATCGCCGCCGGCGGTCAGCTTCGGCAGGAACAGGATCGCCAAGACTGCCACCGCCACTATGGCACCCACCACCTCGACGCCCCGGACGACCCGTGTGAACCTACGCGCCATCGACGGCTCCTCCCTTTCTCGGGGTCGGCAAAGACCTCACGGCAAAGACCTCACGGCACAGACGAGCCGCCGGGACCGCCTGCGGGCTCGAGCTGATCCGGATCGCGCTGGTTACTGTGCGCGGCTCCCGGGGAAGGTCCGGGCGGATACAAAAGCGCCCGGCGCCGGTTGCGAGAAAAATATTGCTGCAACTTGCAGTGAGAGACATCGGTCAGCTGACCGATCTTGTTAGCCGAGGCGCACCTCAAAAGCGGTTCTCGCGCCGCGCGACCGGGGGCCCACGCAACAAAACGACCGGGCCGGAGACACTCTCCGGCCCGGTCGCAGTAAGGAGCGGGCTACGCGATGCTCAGAAGCCGACCTCCTGCGGGTCGTCGCTCAGGGTGGCCTCGGTGGCCGCGCCGGCCCCGTTGTTCACCACCGTTACGGTCTGATGCAGGCCGAAGTTCGCGCAGTTGAGGTTGTCGAAGGACGAGGCCAGCCGGTTGGCCATGAAGGTGTACAAGGTGTCGCCCACCGTGGGCACCGGCGAGGGCCAGGCGGCGAAGGTCTTTTCGTTGGCCGCGATGAACGGCGTCTGGATGTTGACCATGTTCTGGCAGAACATGCCGGGGCTGCTGCTCGCGTTGGTCTGGCTGTCGACCGGCGCCTGCCCGATCTGTGCGCGGTAGAGGTCGGTCTTGGCCTGGTCCCACTGACCGCCGTTGTCCAGCACCATCTCGTCGTTCTCCGGGACCAGGGCCACGGCCTTGGGCTGGTTCTTGGCCGCGAGCAGTTCGTCGAGCGCCTGGGAGGTCGCCATAATGCCCTTGTTCCCCAGGTCGGGCGCCATCAGCGGGGTGCAGCCGAGCGCCGGGTCCAGGAAGTCGTCGACGAGGGCGTTGTCGCTGCCGTTGACCACCACCTGCGCGCCCTTCATGCGAGCCGCGTTGGCCGTGTTGTCCTGCGCGGTCTGGCCGGTGGCCGGATTGATCAGGTACTTGGTGGTCACGTTATCGCTCGGGTCCTGGTCGATCATGTCGAAGTTGCGCGTCGTCGGGCACTCGCGGCCCGTGCCCAGCGCGCCCGCTGAGGCCACGATGTTCCTGGCCATTCCCGCCGACGGGATGGTCAGCCGTCCGGTCCGCTCCATGCGGAAGGCCGCGTTGAAGAAGTTCGCGCCGTTGCAGAACGACACCTGCCCGAAGGGCGATCCCGGCATGCCGTCGACGCAGTTGCCCTGGCTGAGCGCGTCCGACGTCGCGCCCTTCTGGAGCAGGAACGTGCCGTTGAACCCGAAGTCGATAGTCACGATCGCGTTCTTGGGCAGCTTTGGCACCACCGGCTTGACGGCCGGGGTGGTGCCCGCGGTGATGACCAGGGGGTTGTACACGTACAGCGCCCCGGTGTGCGGGTTCAAGATGGTGGCCTGGACGAACGCGCCCAGGTTGAGCGAGTTGATCATCTGGCAGCCGGTGGCCGCGGGTGACCCGCCGGCCGGTCCGGTGAGCTGGTACGGCGTTGCCAGGCCCTTGGCGGTCAGCGGGTGGGCCGGGACGATGATGTCGCACGTGTCCTCGACGGCCGTGGACGAGACGCCCGCTGAGCCCGAGGACGCCGCCGAGTGGAGCTTCGGGGTGTTATGCCCCGACGCTCCGACCACGATTCCGACCGTCACGCCCAGCGCCATCACGGCGGCGACCGGGATGGCAATACGCGCCGCGCGATTGTTTCTGCCGCGCCGCCGTCGCGCCGATCGAAGACCGCTCAGCACTCAGCCCACCTCCATTGGTCCACCCTGGAATGCTCTCCGGCGCACACGCTAGACCAGCGGTGATGCCGAGATCGGCAACTTCGGAAGATTGGCTTTTTGCCCGTTTTTAAGCGCCGAGCGAGGCCAAATTCGCGGCAATTCATTGCGAAGTTCTTACGTCGCAGGTTGCGGGCCTGAATCCGGCCCGGAATCACCTTGTGACCAGGTCAGCCCGCGTCGGCCGGGCGCCACCGCGGCCAACTGCGGACGGAGAGTATTTATAACGATTCTCCCCGTAGCGCAATGTTCTTACGGCGCGGTTACAGGCCAGGCCCCAGTCCGCCGGGCGCCGTCCGGACCCTGGTCCGCGGTCCCCGGCTCAGCACCCTCTTTTTCGGCCGAACGGAGCGTGGTGCCCGCACCCGGCTCCCTTGACGCAGACTCGTTGCTAGGCCGACACCGTCGACGAGCCGGCACCCGCCCCTGGTGCCGGCTCGCCGCCGGGGTCCCCGTCGCGCAGGACGTCACCACTACTGCGCGAAGACGGGGACAGCCACCCGGGCGAGAGATGACGGAGTGGTGATGCGTCGCATCGTGACCACCTCTCACCCGGGGTGCAGCCACCAGCTAACCGCGCGGGCGTGCAGGACAGTTGTCACCGGTGTGGTGAACCGATGGAGAACTGCGATCGGCCTCGGCCGTTCCGGCGGGGTGCCGCCCTGAGCCGGCGGCGCCCCGTCGGCGGGACACGATCCGCCGGACCAGCTCGACCAGCACGCTGACCGCGATCGTGATGCCGAACGCCACCGCGAACCCGGCCCACGGCGCGTGCTCGAACGCCTTTCCGCCCAGGCGGCCGATGAAGAACGAGTAGCTGGCCCAGATGACACTGGCCGCGGCAGTCGCGACCACGAAGCGGCGGCGCGGATAGCCGATGATGCCGCAGCACAGCGTGACCGCCGTCCGGCCGCCGGGGAAGAACCGGCACACCACGATGAGCTGCATCCCGAACCGCTGCAGAGACCGTTCGGCCCAGGCGCGCCGCCGCGCGCCTTTCTCACCCCGGAAGAAGCGCTTTTCGACCTGGGGTCCGAAGCGCCGGCCGAGCAGATAGGACAGGTTGTCACCGAGGAACGCGCCCAATGCCGAACAGGCCACCAGCAGCGCGATGCGCGGATCGGCACTGCCCGCCGTCGCGACGCCCAGCGCGATGATCACGCTCTCGCTGGGGAGCACCGGGATGACCGCGTCCAGGGCCGGGATGACGATCGCGATGACGTAGGAGATGACGGAGCCGACCTGCAGGATCGTGAGCGCGCTCACCGCCGCGCCGGCGCCGTCACCACGGGCCGCCTGGCTCGGCGTCACATCGAGGGCAGTACCGCGTTTCGGGGATGAGAGCGAGCAGCCCGGCGGGGATCGCCGATTCGCACTGCTCACACCGTCCGTACCGGCCGGCCGCCAGCCGGCCGAGAGCCTCCTCGACATCCTCCAGCTTCCGGCGGGCCGCTACCGCCCGGCGCAGCAGCAGCTGGGTCTGGCGCTGGGCCGGTTCGTCCACCCAGGCGTCCACGATGGCCTCGGCGGCGGCGTGGTACGCCAGCGACCGTTCGGTGAGTTCGGTCAGCCGGGCCTGCCAGCGTGCCTCCAGCAGCGCCCGCCAGTGCGGGCCATCGAGGACCGGCGTCGTGGTTGCCGTGCTTCGCTCTTGGTTGGGCATCATGCTCCTGCGGGTCAAGGTGCTGCCATCAGTACAGTCGGCGGCCGTGCCGGCCCGGTGAAGCCGTTGTGGTGACGGCGTGGAAGCCGGTATCTCCACACAATCTCCACATCCTGTGCATCCGGCCTGCGCAGGCTCTTCGCCGGATCGGTACGACACGCCGGGTTGCCATTGGGTTAAATCCCGTAACCACGCCCGCGGTTTCGCGATAATCGAACGCGCGTACCCATAGTTGAGCGCCTGAGTGGAGAGAGCAGTTGATCAAGACAACCAGGCCTGGGCAGGACGGCACCGTTCGCGTTACTTTCGCGCTACCCGCCGATGAACCGGACGGCGCGGTGTCGGTGGTCGGCAACTTCAATGACTGGGATCCCTTCGCCCACCCGCTGCGGCGGCGCGCGAACCGTACCCGCAGCGCCGCGGTGACGGTTCCGGCGGGCAGCACCCTGCACTTCCGTTACCTCGCAGAAGGCGGGAGATGGTTCGACGACGAGAGCCTGTCTGTGCCCAACGGCCAGGACGTGGCCCTTACGGTCTGATTCAGGCCGGGGTGGCCGGCGCCTGAGGTCGTCTAAGCTCAGCGATCATGCCGAGGCTGCTGGTCGTCCATCACACGCCGTCGCCGGCGTTGCAGGAGATGTTCGAGGCTGTGGTCAGCGGAGCACGGACTGACGAGATCGAGGGCGTCGAAGTAGTGATCAGGCCAGCCCTCACGGCTGCGGCTGCCGACGTTCTCCTATCGGATGGCTACCTGCTCGGCACCCCGGCCAACATCGGGTACATGTCCGGTGCCCTCAAGCATTTCTTCGATGGCATCTACTACCCGTGCCTGGAGGCCACCCGGCGACGGCCGTACGGCTTGTACGTGCACGGCGCCTCCGATACCGGCGGTGCCGTGCGCGCCGTGGAGTCGATCGCCGTCGGCCTGCAGTGGCGCAAGGTCCGGCCGCCGGTCTGCGTCACCGGGGCTCCCAGCAGGCCGGATCTCGAGTCCTGCTGGGAGCTTGGCGCGTTGCTGGCGGCGGAGATCGCCGGTTAGTCGGAGGTGGCGAGGGTGTGACGAGCACCCGAGATACAGTTCTGGCCATGCAGGACAGGCGATGACGGATCCCGACTTCCGCGCCTGCGCGGCGGCCGGAGCCGGCACGCTGCAGCGGTGGTACGACCAGTCGACCGGCCTGTGGACGAGCACCGGCTGGTGGAATGCGGCCAACGCGCTGGCGGCGGTGATCGGGTACAGCAAGCTGACCGGTGACAGCTCCCATAACGGCTGCCTGGCCTCGACGTTCACGGCCGCCCAGCGCCAGCACGCCGGCTTCATCAACGACTACTACGACGACAACGGGTGGTGGGCGCTGGCCTGGATCGCGGCCTTCGACATGACGCGGGACAGCCGCTATCTGGACGCGGCTCGCACCATCTTCACCCACAACACCGGGGGCTGGGACGACACCTGCCGTGGCGGCCTGTGGTGGAACACGTCCAGGAACTACAAGAACGCGATTACCAACGAGCTGTTCTTGACCCTCGCGACCCTGCTCCATCAGCGCACGCCGGGCGACAGCAGCTACCTGAGCTGGGCCCAGCGGGAGTGGGAGTGGTTCCAGGCCAGCGGCCTCATCGGTCCCAGCGGCCTAGTCAACGACGGGCTCACCCCGGCGTGCGCCAACAACGGCGGCACCACCTGGACTTATAACCAGGGCGTGGTCCTGGGCGGCCTGGGCGCCCTGTTCGAGATCACCGGCGATCGCGCCTACCTGCAGCAGGGGGAGGTCATTGCCAACGCCGTGCTAGACAAGCTGGTCACCCCGGCCTCAGCCCATCCTCCGGGCATCCTGATCGAACCGTGCGAACGGGCCTCGGGCCGCTGCGACGGGGACCAGACGCAGTTCAAGGGCATCTTCATCCGCTACCTGTACGAGTTCTGGCTGCAGAGCCGCCAGCCGGCCTACCGGACCTTCATCCTGGCCAACGCCCGCTCCGTATGGGACAACAACACGAACGCGAGCCACCAGTTCGGCTTGCGCTGGACCGGCCCCTTCGATCAGGCCGACGCCGCCCGGCAGAGTTCGGCCCTGGACGCCCTCAACGCCGCGGTCGCCCTGGCAGGCTAGCTCAGCCGTCGAGCGGGCGGTAGGAAGCGGCCCTTCGCTGAGCGTCTTCCCTGGCCAGTTGCTGAAGCGAAAGATGAGTTGTTGCGTACCTGGTTGGCTGGCCTGCTTCCCGACCGCCTGCGCCGACGTCGAGTCCCCGGGAAAGGGTCGGCGAGTCAATGATCGTCTGGCTGCCAGCCAGCGCCGCGATGACTCCGAGCAGCGCGCCGAGTACCGCGCCGAGCAGTGCGTCGCCGACGACCTGCTTGAGCGGCGTCGGCGCCGCTGCGCTGGTGGCAGGCTGGAGGATCTGTACTGACGCGTACTCGCCCATGTACGGCAGAGCACCGGCATCGACGATGTAGCTGCGCGCAGCCGCGTTAGCGATGACCTCCGCCCGGGCGGCGGTCCCGGCGGCGACGCTTATCGACACGACATCGCCCGTCACGGGCTTGACCTGGACTCCGTTCGGAAACTGCTTCAGCAGCATGGGCTCGATGAAAGCGGGCGAGAACGCGGGGCCGCCACAGATGCCCCCGGCCGGGCACGTCGGCGCCGTAAACACCACGAGCGTCTGGCTAGAGGATTCCGGCGGGTTGAGCGCGGCGAAGAGCACGCCGACCAGCGCGCCCAGAAGGGCCACGACGCCGATCAGACTCCGGTACCGACCGATGACCTGGACGAACCTAGGTAGATCCGGTGCCTGCTGGTTCATCTGGCCTCCGCGGTGATATCCGGCCCCCGACCAGCACAGTCTCTGATACCCATCATGCTACGACCCGATGTCGGCGATGACCAGCCGATGAGCGTGACTAGCCGGCGTCGGTCGGCAGGTCTTGATAGGCACGGTAGAGCTCGTTCCACCGCGCCTCGGCGTCACAGCGCTCCCGCCCGGCGAGGTAGGCGGCGAGATCTTCGACATGGACCTGGATCCCGGCCCCGTAGGCGGCGAGATGGTCCAGGGACATGCCCCGTTCCTCCCAGACCAGGATGGTCTGGTCGTCGTCGGCGGCCAGCGTGACCTCGATGAAATGCTCGTATGGCTGGCCCGGTTGCATGGTCAGCAGCAGCAGACGCCGCGGGGGCTCGCACGCTTCCACCCGCCCGGTGCCTTCCCACCCGCTAGCAAAAAAGCGCGCGCGGAACTCACCGCCCAGACGGAGGTCGCCCTCTACCTCGCCCATCCAGCGGGCCAGACGGCGGGGATCGGTCAGTGCCGACCACAGGTCGTCGATATCGGTGTCGAAGCGGTCCTGCATGCGCACGATGCCCTTGCCATCTGCCGATCGCAGGCTGCCCAGGATGCGGGAGCCCGCACCTGCGTTGCTGGTCATCTGGTTCTCCTTCGTTCGTGTTTCCCTCGGGCCACTTCGGTGTGCAGGGCGTCCAGCCGCTGCTCCCGCAAGGCCCGGTACCGGCCCAGCCAGTCATCGACCTCGGCGAGCGGCTCGGGACGAAGACTGTAGACCCGCCGCTGCGCCTCCTGGCGGACCTCGACCAGCCCCGCTTCTCGCAGCACCCGCAGGTGCCGCGATACCCCCGGCCGCGCAACCGGCAGCAGCGCCGCCAGCTCACCCGCGGTGGCCGGACCGCCGGTCAAGGCCTCCAGCATCGTCCGCCGGCTCTCGTCCGCCAGTGCCCGCAGCACAGCTTCCATGGCGTTAAGGTACCGAAGTAGTTACGTAACCGTCAAGGTACATAAGCAGACGTAAGTGAGCCCGGTGCGCCACCCTAGAACCAGACGCAGTTCAACCCATCGCCTACGCCCCGAACACCGCACGCGGCGCTGCGGCCCGGTCGTCAGGTGCCCGCCATGGGAACTTCCCGGGTTTTGTTGTCAACCGCGCGCGCCGGGTAGATGGTGGCCTGGAGACGCCTGGTGCGCCGGGCTGGGTCGCCGGATGAACGTCGCGAGGAGGTTGCCGTGCCCGCTGGCTCGAACGCCTACAACAGTCTGTGGCAGGTCAGGACCGATGCCTGGTCCGCGCTCGAGGAGTCAACCGCTCAGCTGGCCCTGGCCGGCGCCCAGCAACGTCCGGTCGAGCACCTGACCGACGCGATCGCCGATGCGCTTGACGTCCTCGCGCCGATCGAGCGGTCCTGGGCCTTTCCCGGCATGCAGGCGTTCTACAAGGTCCGCCGGCTGTTCGCGACTGGTAAGCACGACCGGTGCGCGTCCATGGTGGCCGGGATCAACCGGACGCTGGCCACCGACTCCTACTGGGGCGGCCACACCGGGGACGCCGACGCCGACGACGAGGCCTACGAGCACGAGGAGCGCCCAGCCGACCAGACCCGCCAGCACCGGCCGTACTTCGAGGTCCTGGTCGTGGAGGACATGACCGAGGACCAGGAGCACGCGCTGCGCGAGGAACTGCGCCGGTGGCGCCGCCCGGACGACCAGTTCCTCTACGAGATCGTCGTGGTGCCGAGTTTCGACGAGGCGCTCATGGCCGCGCGGCTGAACTTCAAGCTGCAGGCGTGCGTGGTCCGACGCCGCTTCACGCACCGGTCGCGTCACGACTGCTCTTCGCTGACCCAATTCGTGAGCCTGGGGGAGTGCGAGGACCTGATGGACCGCTCCCCGGACGAGCGCGCCCAGGTCCTGGCCCGGTCGCTGGCCAAGATCAGGCCGGAGCTGGACCTGTACCTGATGACGGAGATCGCGGTCGAGGACCTGGCCGGCCGGCTCAGCCACCATTTCCGGCGCATCTTCCATACTCGCGAAGGCTCCCTCGAGCTCCACCTGAGCATCCTTGACGGCATCGCGGCCCGGTACCGCGCGCCGTTCTTCAGCGCCTTGCGCAGCTACAGTCACCGGCCGACCGGGGTGTTCCATGCGTTGCCGATCTCGCACGGCAAGTCGATCGTCAACTCGCACTGGATCCGCGACATGGTGGACTTCTACGGCCTGGAGATCTTCCTGGCCGAGACGTCGGCCACCTGCGGCGGCCTCGACTCGCTGCTCGAGCCCACCGGTCCGCTGCGCGAGGCTCAGCAACTCGCGGCCAGGACGTTCGGGTCGCGGCAGACGTACTTCGTCACCAACGGCACCTCGACGGCGAACAAGATCGTGGTGCAGGCGCTCGTCCAGCCGGGCGACATCGTGCTGGTCGACCGGAACTGCCACCAGTCCCACCACTACGGGCTGATGCTGGCCGGTGCCATGGTGACCTACCTCGACGCGTACCGCCTCAACCAGTACTCGATGTACGGCGCGGTGCCGCTGCGGGAGATCAAGAGCCAGCTGCTGGCGTTGCGGCGAGCGGGCAAGCTCGACCAGGTCAAGATGCTGCTGCTGACCAACTGCACGTTCGACGGGGTCGTCTACGACGTCCAGCGGATCATGCAGGAGTGCCTGGCCATCAAGCCCGACCTGATCTTCCTGTGGGATGAGGCCTGGTTCGCCTTCGCCCGGTTCCACCCCGTCTACCGGCCGCGCACCGCGATGCGAGCCGCCCGCACGCTGGCCGAGACGCTGCGCCTGCCCGAGCACCGTGCGCTCCACGACGCCCAGACTGACGAGATCGGCGCGATCGACGCGGCCGACGACGACGTCCTGCTGAACCGGCGGCTGCTGCCCGACCCGGCCCGCGCGCGGGTCCGGGTCTACTCGACCCAGTCCACCCATAAGACGCTGACCTCGCTGCGGCAGGGCTCGATGATCCACGTCTTCGACCAGGATTTCAGCCAAAAGGTCGAGGAGACCTTCCACGAGGCCTACATGACGCACACCTCGACCTCCCCGAACTACCAGATCCTCGCCTCCCTGGACCTGGGCCGCCGCCAGGCCGCCCTGGAGGGGTTCGAGTTGGTGCAAAAGCAGATCGAGAACGCGATGCGGCTCCGCGACGCCGTGGACCATCACCCGCTGCTGTCTAAGTACATGCACTGCCTGACCACCGCGGACCTGATCCCGTCCGAGTACCGCGCCTCGGGCATCGACCAGCCGCTACGCTCCGGGCTGCCGGCCATGATGGCGGCCTGGGACGCCGACGAGTTCGTCCTGGACCCGTCCCGGGTCACGATCTACATCGGCAACACCGGCATTGAGGGCGACGCCTTCAAACGCCGCCACCTGATGGACCGCTACGGCGTGCAGATCAACAAGACCTCCAGGAACACAGTCCTGTTCATGACCACCATCGGCACGACCCGCAGCTCGGTGGCGTACCTGATCGAGGTGCTGGTCACGATCGCCCGCGAGCTCGAAGCCCAGCTGGCCGACATGAGCCCGACCGAGCGCGCCGGCCACGAGCGCGCGGTGCTGCGGCTCACCGCGCCGTCGGCGCCGCTGCCCGACTTCAGCGGCTTCCATCCGAGCTTCACCGATGGCCGTGGACTGCCCTCCCAGGAGGGCGACGTCCGGCGCGCCTTCTACCTGTCTTATAACGACAACTACTGCGAGTACCTCATGCCCGACGAGGTCGAGCAGCGCGTCCAGGCGGGCGACCAGGTCGTCTCCACCACCTACGTCACGCCCTATCCGCCCGGCTTCCCGGTGCTCGTGCCGGGCCAGGTGTTCAGCCCGCAGATCCTGGCCTTCATGCGCAGCCTGGATACGCCCGAGGTGCACGGCTACCGCGCCGACCTCGGCTACCGGGTGTACGTGGACAAGGCCCTGGAAATCGCGGCCACCACCCGGCCCGCGCCGCCGCCCGACCCGGCCGGCCCCGCGCTCGCCAGCGCAGCGGCCGACGCCACCCCGTCGACCTCGCCCGACGCCCCCTAGCGGCCCGCCCGTGTGCACCGACGAGAGCCCGGCCAGGCTGGCCGCCCCGATCCTGCACGACGTGGAGCCGGCCATCGAGATCGACCTGGAACCGGTCGACTCCGTGGTGGTGACCACGCTGATGGACAACGTCACCGACATGCTCCTGCCGGACCAGGGCCCGGCCCGCCGGATCGTTCTGGGCGCCGGTCCGCTCCGCCCGTCGACGACCATGGTTGACGGCCTGGTTCCAAGCCCGCTGATCGCCGAGCACGGCTTCTCCGTCCTGGTCACGGTGGCCAAGGGCGGCGCCGAGCACCGGTTCCTGTTCGACACCGGCGCCAGCCCCGACGGCATCATGCGGAACATGCATCAACTGGACATTGATCCGGGCAGCATCGAGGCCGTGGTGTGCAGCCACGGCCACTTCGACCACACGGCGGGGCTCGACGGGCTGGTCCGCTCGCTGGGCCAGGCGAACATGCCGGTGCTGATCCACCCCCACTTCTGGCGGCGGCGGCGCCTGGTCCTGCCCGGCCGGGACCCGATGGAGATTCCCACCACCAGCCGTCGCGCGCTGGAAGAGGCGGGCTTCGACATCATCGAGGAGCAGCAGCCGAGCTTCCTGTTCGGCCGGTCCGTGCTGATCACCGGCGAGGTCGCGCGGACCACCGGGTACGAGCCCGGCTTCCCGCCGCAGCAGGCCTGGCTCGACGGCCGCTGGGAGCCTGACCCTCTCGTGCTCGATGACCAGGCGCTGATCGTCAACGTCAGCGGCCGGGGCCTGGTCGTGATCACCGGCTGCGGCCATGCGGGCGTGGTCAACATCGCCCGGTACGCCCAGCGGCTCTGCCGTGACGAGCCGCTCTATGCCCTGATCGGCGGCTTCCACCTGGCCGGACCGGTGTTCGAGCCGCTCATCCCGAGGGTTGTGGCGGCGCTGGCCGAGTTGAACCCCGGCGTGATCGTCCCGGCCCACTGCACCGGCTGGCGGGCTCAGCACGCCCTGGCCGCCCGGTTCCCCGCCGCCTTCATCCCGAACTCCGTCGGCACCACCTTCGACCTTCGTGCGCCCGCCTACGACGAGCCGGACCAGCGCAAGGCGAATCCGTCCAGCGTGTAGCCGAGGGCGTTCACCGTCGGCTGGACGAAGTTGTCCCGGATGATCTGCGCCGCCTCGTTCTCAGCGGAGCTGACCAGCGGCCTCGTGACCTGGGGATTATGGGTTGCCTGGTAGAAGGCGAGATTCTGCGCCTGGGCGTACAGCATCGTGGGTGCGAATTGCGGCTTGAGCAGCGCGCCGCAGCCAAAGCCCGGATACGTCCAGCTGTGATCGGTGCTGATCACGTGGGACAAGGTGTTATCGACCGTGATGTCGTGCACCGACTGCGGGAGCTGCGGCGGCGGCAGGACGATGGTGACCATGACCCGTCCGGCGTGGCCGTCCGCCGGCCGGCTCAGGGTGGTCAACCGGTAGTGGCCCGAGGCCGGAGCCCACCAGCCCGCCCCCGGGTTCAGGTCGACGGTCGCCGATGCCCGGCCCACCGCGTAGAACGTGCTGGAATACCAGCAGGGCCAGAAGCCGATGCTCTTGCTGACCTTGTGGGTGAAGACAAAGTTGAAGTTCTCGGTACCGAGGGCAGGCCGCGAGATTCCCTCGATCTTCTGCAGCACCCACGGGCCGATATCAGTGTCGGTGGTCGTCCCGGTCGCGATCGACGTCCAGGGCCAGGCGAGCTTGATGTTCGGGAGATGGACATTGAGCCCGATCAGGTGCAGCGCCCCGGACAGCGTCACGAGCACCGCGAACGCGATCGCCTTGCGGAACACCAGGCCTACCAGCGCCAGGACCACGGTCCACTTGACCCAGCGCGGGACCAGTGGCCGTCGTGCGCCCGGCTTCTGGTCACGGCCGCGCGGCCGCGGGCCGGCTGCTTCGCGCCGCCGCTGCGCCGCAGGCAGCGGCTCGCGAGGGACGATCCAGGTATCGTCCGCGGCGTAGCCGGGGCCCTCGAGCCAGGGGCCTGGCTCCTCCCACTCGTCCTCGTTCGCCGGGCGGAATGAGCCCGTCGCCGGCTTGCCCGCCCTCGTCGTCGCCATGCCCAGCAGCAGAATCAAGAAGCGAAACATGAGGCCTGCTTTCTACGCTGCCGCGCGGTCATCACGCGACGGCCGGATAGTTGAGCCGCAGCACGACCGGCACGGCCCCGAACGACATCTTGAACCGCGTCCCGGGTTTGTCCGGAGCGTCGTCGCCGATCTCGGGCCAGCGCATCTTCATGTGCGCGGCGGTCAGGCCCTCTACCGAGTACGGGAACTCCATCGCCGAGATCCGGTGCGTCTTGAGCAGCCCGCCCCACCGGAACGCCGCGAACACGTTGGCCAGGTCCCGCACCGATAGCAGCCGCTGCTGCCTCAGGTTGACGCCGTACACTGCGGTCGCCAGCTCGATCAGGTCGGCCGCGCACTGCTCGAGCGCGTCGGCCTTGGTCCGGTACACCGTCCCGTCGGGATTCTTGGTGCCCAGGTTCTCGCCGTACACCGGCGACACGCCCGGCTGGGCCTGGCACTGCATCCAGTCGCAGGCCGCGAGCAACTCCCAACGGACGCCATGGCCGTCGGCCACCTGCTGGTAGACCGGCTTGGCCCGCAGCAGCGGGATCTTCGCCGTCGTGACGAAGTCGGTCAGCACGACCCGCGGCATCTGGGTCACGTAACGCCGGGTGCTGATGTGCAGGTTGCGGGGCCCGGCCCGCAGCGCCTGCCCACCGGTCGGCTCCAGGTGCGCGCTCGTCGTGGCCGCGGAAGAGGCCGACGCCGCCGTGCCCGCGTAATCATCGAGCCCGGGAATCCTCGCCCCGCCCGATCCCTCCGAGTCCGGCCCCGACGTGTCCTGACCCACCTGTCCCGCTGTCGCCCCGTTCGCTCCCGACCCGCCGCTTCCGGCCGCACCTTGCGCTGCTCGCGCGCCCCCGCTGCCAGCACTCTGCGCCGCTGCGCCACCCTGACTACCAGCACTTCGCGTCGTAGTGTCGCCCCGGCTGGCAACCCGCTGTGCCCCAGCGCCGCCCCGGCTGGCTGCGCCCTGTGCCGCAGTGTCGCCCCGGCTGGCCCCATTCTGCGCCGCCGCGTCGCCCCGTCTGGCCGCATTCTGCGCCGCAGCGTGGCCCCGACTGGCAGTACCCTGCGCCGCTCCGCCTTGACCGGCCGCCGAACCCGCCCCTGCACCACTGTGAACACCCGCGCCCTGCGTCGCCCCACTCCGGACGCTCGAACCCCGGGCCGGGTGACCATGCGTCGCCCTAGCCGAAGCCGACGTACCATGGCCCGCCGCAACCGACCCGGACGCGGACGCCTGCGCCGGCGCCAACCCCAGCCCAGCCGCGGTCACCCCCACCGTGCCCGGAAT
>Ga0209693_10000485_pt1 | contig 16009 bp, 16 predicted proteins | sample HubBroMetageWRM3_FD_188345 | JGI IMG/M metagenome (GOLD analysis project Ga0209693, IMG submission 188345) | Warmed soil microbial communities from the Hubbard Brook experimental Forest, New Hampshire - Hubbard Brook CCASE Soil Metagenome WRM 3... | ecosystem: Environmental > Terrestrial > Soil...
CGCGGGCGCCGCGCTGCCGATCAGCGAGCTCCCCGTCGACAGCGCTTGACTCGGTGAACCGATCTCGCTCAGCACACCCTGCTGGATGGACTGCAGCGGGGAAGCGTTAGCGGCCTCGGTGCTGGCATACTGCGTTGCGCCGCCACTCATGAGCTGCACAAACTGCTGATGAAACAACGCCGCCTGGGCGCTGAGCGCCTGATACGCCGCCGCGTGCGCGTCGAACAAAGCGGCGATGTTCACCGAAACCTCGTCAGCACCTGCGGCCAGGACGCTTGACGTCGGGCTTTGCGCTGCTGAGTTGGCCGTGTCGATCGCTGACCCGATATTCGCAAGATCTGTTGCGGCCGCAGCCACATACTCGGGCGCCGCAATCACGTACTGCATTTAGGGGTCCCCCAAAGCTAGTTGGGCAATCGCTCGCCCCCCCAGGCGAACTCCGTCCAACCGGATCATAACCTTACCGCCGAGTCTATCTGGGCGGTTTGGCCTGGAAAGTGCAGCAATCTTTCTGCTGCGGTAGAGCTCAGAGCTCAGCCGGTGCCGTCGACGGCATGGGCTGGCCCGCTATTCGCCAGCCGGCGAGAATCCGGCGCATCGTGATGAAGGCGTCTTTGCTGAGGTCGCCCGGCTGGCGCCGCTGGGACCCAAGCTTGCCGGCCACCTCGACGGCTTTGGCCGGCGAATCGGCTGCCGGGCCGCGGACCGGCGGCGTCACCAACGCCGCCGGAGGAAGGCTCGCTGCGGGATCGGCTTATCGCGTTGGTGCTGGCGCAGGCCGAATTCGTGGCCGAGGCTCGCACTGTTGACCGCGATGTCCCGGTTGGCGCTGAGGCGCGATCTAGACATCACCACCCTGCGCGAGCGCGTCGCCCGGCAATACGCGGCTGGTGCTGGGGCGCCTGTCCACTTAGCCGGCACTTTCGCGGCTTGTGAAATGTCCGGGCCAGATATCGGGTCAACGACCGGCGAGCTCATCCGGAAGGGCCCTCGAGTGGGCCCCTGCCCAGCGCACCAACCGGCAGTCGAACCCATGTGCGCAACCAGGTCCGTAGCATTTGCCCGAGATTTGGCCCGAGCCATGTTCTAGGGCATACTGTTCAGGTTGCCTTGAGCCAGGTACGCCTGGCCGGGCATACGACCAGCGCCCAAAAGGGCGCGTCCGGTCCCACCCTTGGAGCGCGACTTAATATCGGCCTAGAAATGGGCGCGACAAGGCTGCATGCGGGCGACATGCCCGACCGCGGGGGCCGGTGGACCACGACAGGTAAACAGCGGCGCAGTATCCGGCGCGACGCTAGATCGGCCCTACCAGGGCCCGGTCGATCGGCGCGCTGGGGCACCAGGTCCGGAAACGGGTCTAAGTGGGAGCAGGTCCGGACACGGACCTCGAATTTGAGTGAGGGTAGAAAGCGTGGCGGGACAGAAGATCCGCATCAGGCTCAAGGCCTACGACCATGAGGCTATTGACGCATCGGCGCGCAAGATCGTCGAGACCGTCGTCCGCACCGGTGCCAGCGTCGTAGGTCCGGTGCCGCTGCCGACGGAGAAAAACGTGTATTGCGTCATCCGCTCTCCGCATAAGTACAAGGACTCGCGAGAGCACTTCGAAATGCGCACTCACAAGCGGTTGATCGACATTCTTGATCCGACGCCGAAGACCGTCGACGCGCTGATGCGCATCGATCTTCCGGCCAGTGTCGACGTCAACATCCAGTAGGAGATCCAGAGCAATGGCGCGAAAGGGCATTCTCGGTACCAAGCTGGGCATGACGCAGGTATTCGACGAAAACAACAGAGTGGTGCCGGTGACGGTGGTCAAGGCCGGACCGAACGTGGTGACCCGTATCCGCACACCGGAACGCGACGGGTACAGCGCTGTGCAGCTGGCCTACGGAGAGATCAGTCCCCGCAAGGTCAACAAGCCGGTGACCGGTCAGTACGCCGCCGCGGACGTCAACCCACGCCGGTACTTGGCTGAACTGCGTCTGGACAACCCGGATGCGGCGGCCGAATATCAGGTCGGCCAGGAGTTGAGCGCCGAGATCTTCGCCGACGGCAGCTATGTCGACGTGACCGGTACTTCGAAGGGCAAAGGCTATGCCGGCACGATGAAGCGGCACGGCTTCCGTGGGCAGGGCGCCAGCCACGGCGCCCAGGCGGTGCACCGCCGTCCGGGTTCCATCGGCGGCTGCGCCACTCCCTCCCGGGTGTTCAAGGGCACTCGGATGTCCGGCCGGATGGGCAACGACCGGGTGACCGTCCAGAACTTGTTGGTGCACAAGGTCGATACCGAGAACGGCGTGCTGCTGATCAAAGGCGCGGTCCCCGGCCGCACCGGTGGACTCGTGATGGTCCGCACTGCGATCAAACGAGGTGAGAAGTAATGGCAGCGCAGAAGACCCAGAAGATCGATGTCAAGTCCCCGGCCGGCGAGGTTGAGGGTTCGGTCGAGCTGCCCGCCGAGTTGTTCGATGTCCCGGCCAATATCGCGCTGATGCACCAGGTGGTTACCGCACAGCGAGCGGCCGCCCGTCAAGGTACGCACTCGACCAAGACGCGCGGCGAGGTCAGTGGTGGTGGCCGCAAGCCGTACCGGCAGAAGGGGACCGGACGCGCCCGGCAGGGCTCGACGCGGGCCCCGCAGTTCACCGGTGGCGGCATCGTGCACGGTCCCAAGCCGCGCGACTACAGCCAGCGCACCCCCAAGAAGATGATCGTCGCTGCACTGCGCGGCGCACTGTCCGACCGGGCACGCAACGGCCGCATCCACGCGGTCACCGAGCTGGTGGCTGGTCAGACTCCTTCCACAAAGAGCGCCAAAGTATTTCTGGGCACCCTCACCGATCGCAAGCAGGTGCTGGTCGTCATCGGCCGCAGCGACGACGCCGGTGCAAAAAGTGTGCGCAACCTGCCCGGTGTGCACGTCTTGGCGCCGGACCAGCTCAACACATACGACGTGCTGCGCGCCGACGATGTGGTGTTCAGCGTTGAGGCGCTCAACGCCTATATAGAGGCGAATACGGTCGCCAACACCGCTTCTTCCGAGGAGGTTTCGGTCTGATGGCGACCATCGCTGATCCCCGCGACATCATCCTGGCTCCGGTCATTTCAGAGAAGTCGTATGCGCTGCTCGACGACAATGTGTACACGTTTGTGGTGCACCCAGATTCAAACAAGACCCAGATAAAGATCGCTGTCGAGAAGATCTTCTCGGTCAAGGTGGCATCGGTGAACACCGCGAATCGGCAGGGCAAGCGCAAGCGCACCCGGGCTGGGTTCGGCAAGCGCAAGAACACGAAGCGGGCCATCGTCACCTTGGCACCGGGCAGTAAGCCGATTGACCTGTTTGGAGCGCCGGCCTAGCCGCGCGTGAGAGAGAGACCTGATTAGACATGGCAATTCGCAAGTACAAGCCGACGACCCCGGGTCGTCGCGGCGCCAGCGTATCCGACTTCGCCGAGATCACCCGCTCGGAGCCGGAGAAGTCGTTGGTGCGCCCGCTGCACGATCATGGCGGGCGCAACGCGCACGGCCGGATCACCACCCGTCACAAGGGTGGTGGCCACAAGCGTGCCTACCGGGTGATCGACTTCCGCCGAAACGACAAAGACGGCGTCAACGCCAAGGTCGCGCATATCGAGTACGACCCCAACCGCACCGCGAACATCGCGTTGCTCCACTTCCTTGATGGCGAGAAGCGCTACATCATTGCTCCGCAAGGTCTCTCGCAGGGCGATGTGGTGGAGTCGGGGGCTAACGCCGATATCAAGCCGGGTAACAACCTGCCGTTGCGCAACATCCCGGCCGGTACGTTGATCCACGCCGTGGAGCTGCGGCCGGGCGGCGGCGCCAAGCTCGCGCGGTCGGCAGGTTCGAGCATCCAGTTGCTCGGCAAAGAAGCCAGCTACGCGTCGCTGCGGATGCCCAGTGGTGAGATTCGCCGCGTCGATGTGCGTTGCCGCGCCACAGTCGGCGAGGTCGGCAACGCCGAGCAGGCGAACATCAACTGGGGTAAGGCCGGCCGTATGCGGTGGAAGGGCAAGCGCCCGTCGGTACGCGGTGTCGTCATGAACCCGGTCGACCACCCGCATGGTGGCGGTGAGGGTAAGACCTCCGGTGGCCGTCACCCGGTCAGCCCCTGGGGCAAGCCCGAAGGCCGCACCCGCAATCGGAATAAGGCCAGTAACAAACTCATCGTCCGACGCCGGCGCACCGGCAAGAAGCACTCGCGCTAGGAAGTCGAGGAATAGCAAATGCCACGCAGCCTGAAGAAGGGTCCGTTCGTCGATGACCATCTGGTCAAGAAGGTCGACGTACAGAACGAGAAGAACACCAAGCAGGTCATCAAGACCTGGTCGCGTCGTTCGACGATCATTCCAGACTTCATCGGCCACACCTTTGCGGTGCACGACGGACGCAAGCATGTCCCGGTGTTCGTCACCGAGTCGATGGTGGGCCACAAGCTTGGTGAATTCGCGCCGACGCGCACCTTCAAGGGGCACATCAAGGACGACCGGAAGGCCAAACGGCGATGACCACAACTGAATTTCCGTCGGCGGTCGCCAAAGCACGGTTTGTGCAGGTGTCCCCCAGAAAGGCGCGCCGGGTGATCGACCTGGTGCGTGGCAGGTCAGTGGCTGACGCGCTCGACATCTTGCGCTGGGCGCCGCAGGCCGCCAGTGAGCCGGTCGCCAAGGTGATCGCGAGTGCCGCGGCCAACGCGCAGAACAACAACGGACTGGACCCGGCGACTCTGGTGGTCGCCACGGTCTACGCCGACGAGGGCCCGACCGCCAAGCGCATCCGTCCACGCGCCCAGGGGCGCGCGTTCCGGATCCGCAGGCGAACCAGCCACATCACGGTGATCGTTGAAAGCCGGCCCGCCAAGGATCAGCGGTCGGCGAAGTCGACGAGGGCTCGGCGCGCCGAGGCCAGCAAGGCCGCCGCGAAAGCGCCGGAGAAGAAGGCCCCAACCCAATCCGAGGCCACCAAGGCGCCTGCCACCAAGGCGCCTGCTGAGAAGGCGCCTGCTAAGAAGGCGGTGGTCGAATCCGAGGCCAAATCCGCGGAGGCCACTTCGAAGCCAACTGCTGAGACTTCTGAACCGAAGGGAGGCTCAGACTAGTGGGCCAAAAGATCAATCCGCACGGCTTCCGGCTGGGCATCACCACGGATTGGAAGTCTCGCTGGTACGCCGACAAGCAGTACTCCGAGTACGTCAAGGAAGATGTCGCGATCCGTCGGCTGCTCTCCACCGGTCTGGAGCGCGCGGGGATCGCCGATGTGGAGATCGAGCGCACCCGCGACCGGGTTCGGGTCGACATCCACACCGCCCGTCCGGGCATCGTCATCGGCCGCCGCGGCACCGAGGCCGACCGGATCCGCGCCGACCTGGAAAAGTTGACGAAAAAGCAGGTCCAGCTGAATATCCTCGAAGTCAAAAACCCGGAGTCGCAAGCACAATTGGTGGCCCAAGGGGTGGCCGAACAGTTGAGCAACCGGGTGGCGTTCCGTCGTGCAATGCGCAAGGCCATCCAGTCGGCGATGCGCCAGCCCAACGTCAAGGGCATCCGGGTGCAGTGCTCAGGCCGCCTCGGCGGCGCCGAGATGAGCCGCTCTGAGTTCTACCGCGAGGGGCGCGTGCCCCTGCACACCCTGCGCGCTGATATCGACTATGGACTGTATGAGGCCAAGACCACCTTCGGCCGGATCGGCGTGAAGGTGTGGATCTACAAGGGCGACATCGTCGGCGGCAAGCGCGAATTGGCCGCGGCCGCGCCGGCCGGCGCCGAGCGTCCGCGCCGCGAGCGGCCGACGGGTACGCGTCCGCGGCGCAGTGGCGCATCGGGCACCACGGCCACCAGCACCGATGCCGGACGGGCCGCGGGTGGCGAGGAGTCGGCCCCGGCCGACGGCGCGCCCGCGCACGAACCGCAGAGCACGGAGAGCTGAATCATGTTGATTCCCCGCAGAGTTAAGCACCGTAAGCAGCACCACCCCCGCCAGCGCGGCATCGCCAGCGGCGGCACGGAGGTGAACTTCGGCGACTACGGTATCCAGGCCCTTCAGCACGCCTACGTCACCAACCGGCAGATCGAGTCCGCGCGTATCGCCATCAACCGGCACATCAAACGTGGCGGCAAGGTGTGGATCAACGTGTTCCCGGACCGTCCGCTGACCAAGAAGCCCGCGGAAACCCGGATGGGTTCGGGTAAGGGCTCACCGGAGTGGTGGGTGGTCAACGTCAAGCCCGGCCGGGTGCTGTTCGAGCTCAGCTACCCCAACGAGCAGGTCGCCCGGGAGGCGCTCACCCGAGCAATCCACAAGTTGCCGATCAAGGCACGCATCGTGACCCGAGAGGAGCAGTTCTGATGGCAGTGGGAATCTCGCCCGGCGAACTGCGCGAGCTCACCGGAGAAGAGCTGGCCGAGCGTGTGCGCGAATCCAAAGCAGAGCTGTTCAACCTTCGCTTCCAGATAGCGACCGGCCAGCTCAACAACAACCGCCGGCTCCGCGTCGTGCGTCAGGAGATCGCACGCGTCTACACCGTGCTGCGGGAACGAGAACTGGGCTTGGCCTCCGGGCCCGACGGTAAGGAATCGTAATGGCAGAAGCTGAGACCGCCCCCAAGAAGGCCGCGCCGAACGGCGACGCCGGGTCGAAAGACGTGAGCAGTGTCAAAGGCCCCAAGCACACTCCTGCCAGTCCGAAGCCGCGTGGCCGACGCAAGACGCGCATCGGGTATGTGGTGAGCGACAAGATGCAGAAGACCATCGTGGTCGAACTGGAAGACCGTATGCGTCACCCGTTGTACGGCAAGATCATCCGGACCACCAAGAAAGTGAAGGCGCATGACGAGAACAGCGCCGCCGGTATCGGCGACCGCGTCGCGCTGATGGAGACGCGTCCGCTGTCGGCGACGAAGCGCTGGCGGCTCGTCGAGATTTTGGAGAAGGCGAAGTAAAGGCCAAGTAGCGGTGAATCGCAACGGACTCGCCCGGGACCTCACGGTCTCGGGCGTTTCTGCTGTTTGGTTCGCGGTTGAGCGCGCCGAGCGTAACGTCAGAGCGAAAACGGAGCCTGTAGGGAGTGCGCTGCGGCGGAATCTCAGCTTACTGGCCACGTCGCCGGTGTAGTCTTCACCGCGATTGTTCGGCTGGAAGTCCACTATGAGAGTGAGGCTGGCTCATGTCCACTGGGTGCACTGAATTCACCGGCAAGATCGCGCTGGATATCCGTGATTCGGAGCCGGATTGGGGTCCGTACGCGGCGCCGACCGCCCCGGAGAACTCGCCGAACATCCTCTACCTGGTCTGGGATGACACAGGCATCGCGACCTGGGACTGTTTCGGCGGCTTGGTCGAGATGCCCGCCATGACGCGGATCGCCGAGCGCGGCATACGACTCTCGCAATTTCACACCACCGCTTTGTGCTCGCCGACCAGGGCGTCCTTGCTGACCGGCCGCAACGCCACCACCGTGGGCATGGCCATGATCGAAGAGTTCACTGAAGGCTTCCCCAACTCAAACGGTCGTATCCCGTTCGAGACCGCATTGCTCTCGGAGGTGCTGGCCGAACGTGGCTACAACACCTACTGCGTCGGCAAGTGGCACCTGACGCCACTCGAAGAATCCAATCTGGCGTCGACCAAGCGGCACTGGCCGACCTCGCGTGGCTTCGAACGGTTCTACGGGTTCATGGGCGGCGAGACCGACCAGTGGTATCCCGACCTCGTGTACGACAACCACCCGGTGAATCCGCCCGGAACACCCGAGGATGGGTACCACTTGTCGAAGGACATTGCTGACAAGACGATCGAATTCATCCGCGATGCCAAGGTGATCGCGCCCGACAAACCCTGGTTCAGCTACGTGTGCCCTGGTGCCGGTCATGCCCCGCATCATGTCTTCAAAGAGTGGGCCGACAAGTACGCCGGCCGGTTCGACATGGGCTACGAGCGCTACCGCGAGATCGTGCTGGAAAAGCAGAAGTCGCTGGGGATCGTGCCACCCGAAACCGAACTGTCGCCGGTCAACCCGTATCTGGACGTGAAGGGACCGCAAGGCGAGCCGTGGCCACTGCAGGACACGGTGCGGCCCTGGGACTCACTCAACGACGAAGAGAAGCGGCTGTTCAGCCGGATGGCCGAGGTTTTCGCCGGGTTCCTGAGCTACACCGATGCGCAGATCGGCCGGATCCTGGACTACCTGGAGGAATCCGGCCAATTGGACGACACCGTCATCGTGGTGATCTCCGACAACGGCGCCAGCGGCGAGGGCGGTCCGAACGGATCGGTGAACGAGGGCAAGTTCTTCAACGGTTACATCGACACCGTCGAAGAGAGCATGAAGTTGTTCGACCACCTGGGTGGGCCGGAGACCTACAACCACTACCCGATCGGGTGGGCGATGGCCTTCAACACGCCCTACAAGCTGTACAAGCGGTACGCCTCGCATGAGGGAGGTATCGCCGACACGGCAATCATCTCCTGGCCCAACGGTATTGCCGCGCACGGCGAGGTCCGCGACAACTACGTCAATGTTTCCGATATCACTCCGACCATTTACGACCTGCTGGACATCACGCCGCCGGAGACCGTCAAGGGCATCGCCCAGAAACCGCTGGATGGTGTGAGTTTCAAAGCAGCACTTGCTGATCCGACCGCCGACACCGGCAAAAATACCCAGTTCTACACTATGCTGGGTACCCGCGGGATCTGGCATCAGGGCTGGTTCGCGAACACCGTGCACGCGGCCACGCCGGCGGGCTGGGGTCATTTCGATGCCGACCGCTGGGAACTGTTCCACATCGACGCCGACCGCAGCCAGTGCCGCGACCTGGCCGCCGAGCACCCCGACAAACTCGAGGAACTCAAGGCGCTGTGGTTTTCTGAGGCCGCCAAATACAACGGTCTGCCGCTGTCGGACCTGAACATCTTTGAAACGTTGGCCCGGTCGCGACCTTACTTGGTGAGCGAACGTGACTCCTATGTCTACTATCCGGATTGCGCAGACGTCAGCATCGGCGCCGCGGCTGAAATTCGGGGCCGCTCATTCGCGGTGCTGGCCGACGTGACTGTGGACACCACCGGCGCCGAAGGTGTGCTGTTCAAGCAAGGTGGCGCGCACGGTGGACATGTGCTGTTCATCCAGGACGGGCGCTTGCACTACGTTTACAACTTCCTCGGTGAGCGTCAGCAGTTGGTCTCGTCATCGGACGCAGTGCCGCTGGGCAGACACCTGCTCGGCGTTCGCTATTCGCACACGGGAACCGTGGAGAACAGCCACACCCCGCTCGGTGACATCACGCTGTTCATCGACGACGAAGTGGTCGGCACGCTTGCCGATGTGAGCGCCCACCCCGGAACGTTCGGGTTGGCGGGCGCTGGCATCACCGTCGGTCGCAACGGTGGCTCTGGAGTGTCCAGCCGCTACAAAGCCCCGTTCAGCTTCACCGGCGGCACCATCGCCCGGGTCACCGTCGACGTGTCCGGCCGACCCTATGAAGACGTGGAATCTGAACTCGCGCTTGCCTTTTCGCGCGACTGAATCGAAATCCGGGTTGATGCAACACTTCAGGGTCGCCATGACGTGAATCCCGCACCGATCGCTACCGGGCTGCTAGCATCTGAGCCCATGGGGGCGCTCCCAACAAACCTGCCTGAGGTGGTGGCGACCTATGTCCACTGATGTGATCCCGACGCCGCCGACGCCCCACTCGCGAGCACGGCGGGTAGCGATCGGTTTCGCCATTCTGGTGGCTGTCCTCGTTGTCTACGTGCTATCCCTGATCGGTGTGCACCTGCTGTCCAAATCATCGCCCCCGTTGCCGGCGGTAGACCTGAGTCAGTTCCATAAAGAGGACAGCATTGTGCAGCTGAGCCTCGAGGAGCTGAAGCCCGTGGCAAATCGCTTGTCGGTCAATGTGCTCGTTTATCCCGAGGACAATCTGTACGACCAAAACATGGGTGTGCTGACCAGCGACGCTGCTGTTCGGCTGTATCCGGACAACGACCTGGGGGACCTGCAATACCCGAAAGGAAAAGCGCCGGCGCAAGTCTCCACCAAGATCGAGGCGCACGGCGATCCCGGAAACTGGCCATTCGACAACTACACCACCAGCGAACTCTCGGCCCTGGTCTTCACCGGGGGTTACCACGACAAAGTATGGGCCCGCATGGAAGTAACCGGATCGTTGGAAGGCTGGGACGTGAGCGTCAAACGCGTCCACGACGCCGAAGACACCGAAAACCCGAACAGCTTGGACAACGTCGTCATCGCGTTGCATAGGTCCAAGGGCCCACTGATCTTCGACCTGGGACTCTGCCTGATCCTCATCGCCCTGCCCGCCTTGGCGTTGATGGTAGCCATTCCGATGGCACTGGGCAGGACGTCGTTCTTGCCGCCGTTCTCAACCTGGTATGCCGCGATGCTGTTCGCCGTTATTCCGCTGCGCAACTTCTTGCCCGGCTCCCCGCCGCCCGGCTCATGGGTCGACCAAGCCGTCGTGCTATGGGTGTTGATAGCGCTGGTCGTCGCGATGTCCCTGTTCGTCGTCGCGTGGGTCCGGCAACGGGATCGAAAGGATCCGAGGGCGAAGAAGACCTGAGCGGGGGGCTACCCCGAACTCGGTGCCGCTGTAGAGCTGATGGCGTCGACGGCGCCTGCGACTCTCGATTGGAAGTTGATCGGCAGCGGGATGTAGCCGTTTTTAGCGAGGTCGACCTGGCCGGGGCCAATGGCCGCCTCCAGGAACGCCTTGACCGCCTGGGCCACGTCGGGGTTGGTGTATTTAGAGCAGACGATCTCGTAGGTGGCCAAGACGATCGGGTAGACATCGGGTTGGGCGGGGTTGTAGAACGACGAAATGTCGAGCACGAGGTCGTTGCCGTCGCCGATGATTTTGGCGCCGTTGATGGTCTTGCCGACCGTGTCGGTGCCGATCCGTACCGGGCGTAGTGACCTGCGGCTTGCCGGGGTTTTGATCTCGGCGGCGTAAAGCCCTTGCTGTAGTGCGAATGACAATTCGTTGTAGCTGATTGCGCCTTCGGTGTTCTTCACAGCCGTCGAAGTGCCGATGTTGCCCGCAGCGCCGGTGCCGACGCCGCCGTTGAACGTCTTGCCCTTGCCTTGTGTCCAGGCTCCGACGGATGCGGCCTGCAGATAGGACTGGAAGTTGTCGGTGGTGCCGGATGCGTCGCTACGGTAGAAGACACGAATGTCCTCTGCCGGCATGGATGCGTTGAGCGCGGTGAGGGTCGGGTCGTCCCAGCGCGTGATAGTGCCGTTGAAGATCTTGGCCAGTGTGGGCGCGTCGAGCACCAAAGTGTCGACGGCGCTGAGGTTGTAGGTGATGGCCAGCGGGCTGAACACCACAGGCAGGTTCCAGGCGTCGGCGCCGGCGCAGCGCCGTTTGGCGTCGGCGTATTGGTCCCCGGCCAGTGGAGTGTCTGATCCCCCGAAATCGGTACTGCCGGAGAGGAATTCCTTGATTCCGGCGCCTGAGCCGTTGGAGGTGTAGTTGAGTGTCTGGCCGGAGCAGGCCGCGTGGTAAGCGTCGATGAACTTGTTCATCGCGTTGGTTTGTGCCGTCGAGCCGCTGGCGGTCAAGGTCTGCTTGCCGCCGCAGTCCACCCTGAACCCGCTGGCATAGGCCAGGGTTGCGCGGGAGCCGCTACCGCATGCCGAGAGCACCAGGGCAACCGTAGCCAGCAAACTCATGGCGGCGGCCAGTCGGTAGCGCTTCACGTTAATTGCCTCCTTGAGAACGGCAGACGGTGCGACGGGACCCGGCCGGCGGCCGGTGACCGAAAGTCGATGTGGTGTGGGGCTGGGCGACGCGCCTCCGTGCGCACGGGCGGCTGGTCACGCCGCGCTGACGTCGGTGGTGGGTGTGCACTGAGTCTCCGGCGGCGTAGATGTCGGGCAGGTTGGCGCGCGTCGCCGCGTCGACCACGATGGCGACCTGGACGCCTGCTGGCCCCGGCGTCGGCGGCGAACCCGGTGTCGGGGCGTTCGACACATGTCGACATTTACAGCTATCGAGGCGGCACGCAAACAAACATCGGATGAACTGGCTAACGCTCGGACTGCACTCATTGGGTGCAGGTGGTGATGAACATGCCGGCGGCGGCACCCAGCAGAACCGCGTCGATCAAGACCGCGTAGGTGCGTGCTTGGCGCACGATTGCGCGGTCACCTGGTATCGGCAATCGGACTAAGCGCGTCGGATAACTCTTGTTGACGTGGCCGGGCCACTCGCGGTCGTCATACCCTGAAGTGGTGCTCACCGAGCTGATCGACCTACCGGGCGGATCGTTCCGCATGGGCTCTACCAGCTTTTACCCGGAAGAGGCGCCGATCCACACCGTGACCGTGGCCTCCTTCGCGGTGGAGCGGCACCCGGTGATCAACGCGCAATTCGCCGAATTCGTCGCCGCCACAGGGTATGTGACAGTCGCTGAGCAAGCGATCGACCCGGCGCTTTACCCCGGGGCAGATCCCAACGAGCTAAAGGCGGGTGCCATGGTGTTCCGCCCCACGCCGGGCCCGGTCGACCTCCGCGACTGGCGGCAGTGGTGGGACTGGGTACCCGGTGCGAATTGGCGCCATCCGTTCGGGCCGGACAGCGATATCGCGGACAGAGCAGACCACCCGGTCCTGCAGGTGGCATATCCGGACGCTGTGGCGTACGCGCGGTGGGCCGGGCGGCGCCTGCCGACCGAAGCCGAGTGGGAGTATGCGGCCCGAGGCGCAACGACAGGGACCTATTCGTGGGGTGACGAGGCGAAGCCTGATGGTCAACTGATGGCCAACACCTGGCAGGGCAGGTTCCCGTACCACAACGAAGGTGCGCTGGGCTGGGTGGGGACGTCGCCGGTGGGAACGTTTCCGCCCAACGGGTTCGGGCTGTTCGACTTGATCGGCAACGTCTGGGAGTGGACCGCCACCGAGTTCTCCGCACACCACCGGCTTGATCAGCCTCCGAAAGCCTGTTGCACACCGTCGGGGCCCCCGACTGACCCAGATCCGGCTGTCAGCCAGACGTTGAAGGGCGGCTCACATTTGTGCGCGCCGGAGTACTGCCACCGCTACCGGCCCGCCGCGCGTTCGCCGCAGTCGCAAGACACCGCGACCACCCACATCGGGTTTCGATGCGTGGTAGATCTGGCGTCAGATTAGGCTGCTCGATCGGCCGAGCAGCAAACCAATTCCTTGCCGCCGGCGGCAGACCGGACCGCGGAAACGACTGGCGGGTTACTGCCGGGTGGACGGCGGGTGACGGATGCTGCCGACCCGCGCGGGGTCGGCGCGGGTTCGCTAGCATCAGCGTTTGTGTTGCCCCCGACAAGCCGAATTTCACCAGCGAGTTCTGGCAGGTTTCGGCAGGCGGTGCGGCGCCCGCGGCGGGCTATTGTTCGTTGCTGTACGGGCGGGGCAGGCCGCGGATTCCGACCGTTGGCTTCGGTGGCGTCCAATGACCACTGAGGCACCGGCGAAGGACACGCCGTCAACGGAGGGGGAGGGGCAAACCGCGCCAACGGAGGCGAAGCCGGCGCCGCCGCCCAGGCCGAGACCGCGCATCATGATCGGTGTGGGCGTGCTGGCGGTTGTCATCGCGGCCTACGCCCTATCGTTGCTGGGCGTCCACTTGCTGCAAAAATCAGAGGGTCCGCTCCCGCCACTGGACCTGAGCCAGGGCGGAGGCGATGCAACCATCGTGCAGCTGCGCCTCGAGGAGCTGAAGCCGGTCGCGAATCGCCTCACGGTGAATGTGCTCGTTTATCCCGGGATTTCGCAGTACGACAACCGCTTCGATGTGCTCGCCAGCGATGTCGCCGTGCGGCTGTATCCGACGAGCGACCTGGGCGACCTCAATTACCCGAAAGGAAAAGCACCGGCGCAGCTGAGCACGATAATCGAGGCGCACGGCGATCCGGGTAACTGGCCATTCGACTCGTACAAAACCGAGAAGCTCTCGGCCGATGCGTTTGAAGGGACCGGCGACACCCGCAAAAAGGTACCCGCCCGTGTCGAAGTAACCGGAGCGTTGGACGGCTGGGACATTACCGTCAACCGCGTCAAGGATCCCGCCGCGCTGCCAACCTCACGCGGCAATGACAACGGGAACGTGGTCATCACCTTCAGGCGAGCCAAGGGGCCGCTGATCTTCGACCTGGGGATCTGCCTGGTCCTCATCGCCCTGCCCACCCTGGCGCTGTTGGTGGCCATTCCGATGGCACTGGGCCGGAGGAAGTTCTTGCCGCCGTTCGCAACGTGGTATGCCGCGAACCTGTTCGCCATCGTCCCGCTGCGCAATATCCTTCCCGGCGCCCCACCGCCCGGCTCGTGGATCGACCAAGCCATCGTGCAGTGGGTGCTGATCGCGCTGGTGACGGCGATGACCTTGTACATCTTCGCCTGGGTCCGGCAAGGGGACTGATAGCCCCGGGAGTGTCGGACGCTTGTGGCATACTCGCATGTATGTTCGAACAGGTGCCGGGTTGTGGGTCGGGTCCGGAGGTGATTGCCCGATTTGATGAGCTGTTTGAGCGGCGCTATCCGTCGGCCACGGCGGAGTCGGTTGTGCTGGTGGATCGGGTCTGCTCGGCGTGGCGGTCGGAGAATCGGGCGGCGGCTGCGCAGTTGGCCGCGATCGGGGAGTTGTTCGCCTATCGGCTGTCGCGGTGTTCGGAGAACGAAGCGTGGGCGATCGACACCATGGAGGCGGTCACCGCGGAGCTGGCCGCGGCGCTGCGGATCGGTCAGGGCCTGGCCGCGAGCCGGCTGCGCTATGCGCGGGCCATGCGCGAGCGCCTACCCGAGGTGGCTGAAGTCTTTAAAGCCGGGGATATCGACTACCGGACGTTTCAGACGCTGGTGTATCGCACGGATCTGGTCTGCGACCCCGAGGTGTTGGCGGGAGTCGATGGGCAGCTGGCTGTCAACGTGGTGCGCTGGCCGTCGATGTCGCAGGGCCGGCTGGCCGGGCAGGTCGACAAGATCGTGGCGCGGGCCGACGCGGATGCGGTGCGGCGGCGCCGGGAACGTCAGGTCGACCGCGAGGTGTGGATCGGGGATCTGGCCGACGGGGTCTCAGAGATCCACGGGAGTTTGTTGAGTCCGGACGCGCATGCGCTGGACAAGCGGTTGACTGCGCTGGCGGGCACGGTGTGTGAGCATGATCCGCGCAGCAGCCGGCAGCGTCGCGCCGATGCGCTGGGGGCGCTGGCGGCCGGGGCGGATCGGCTGGGCTGCCGTTGTGTTCGCCGCGACTGCGCGGCCGGAAAGCGGCCTGCGGCAACACCGGTGGTGATTCATGTGATCGCCGAGCAGGCCAGCATCGACGGCAGCGGCACCGGGTACGCATCCGAGGTGGGCGCTGATGGGCTGATCACGCCCGAACTTGTCGCCGAACTGGCCAAATCGGCCAAGCTGGTGCCGCTGGTGCATCCGGCCGATGCCCCGCGCGAGCCGGGATACGTCGCGTCGGGGGCGCTGGCCGATTTTGTCCGCTGCCGGGATTTGACCTGCCGCTGGCCGGGCTGCGATCAGCCGGCGCGCAACTGCGACCTCGACCACACCATCGCCTACGCCGATGGCGGGCCCACGCATGCGTCGAACCTGAAGTGTTACTGCCGCACTCATCATTTGGTGAAGACGTTCTGGGGATGGCGCGATCAACAGTTACCCGACGGGACGCTGATCCTGACCTCGCCCGCGGGGCGCACCCACGTCACCATCCCGGGCAGTGCGCTGCTGTTTCCCAGTTTGTGTCTGTCCACCGGCGGCCTGCCGGCTCCAGAAGCCGACCCGCCGCTCGACTACTGCGCCGAGCGCACCGCGATGATGCCCAAACGGCGCCGCACCCGCGCCCAAAACCGGGCCGACCGCATCGCCACCGAACGCCGTCACAATCACCACGCCCGGACCGCCCAGCGCACCGAGTGCTCAAGCTACGCCGGACCAGCCCCACCCCACACCGACAACGACCCACCGCCGTTCT
>Ga0209693_10000486_pt1 | contig 15998 bp, 21 predicted proteins | sample HubBroMetageWRM3_FD_188345 | JGI IMG/M metagenome (GOLD analysis project Ga0209693, IMG submission 188345) | Warmed soil microbial communities from the Hubbard Brook experimental Forest, New Hampshire - Hubbard Brook CCASE Soil Metagenome WRM 3... | ecosystem: Environmental > Terrestrial > Soil...
CAGCTGTTCTTTGCTCATAATCGAATTAGACGCGGCTACCTAGCGAAAGGTTTCGCCGGTCCCCTCAGACAATTAAAGTGTCACTTAAGATTAGACCGCCTTCCACTACGATAATAGCACATGTGGGCTGGATACACCAGCGGCGGTTTTCGAACGCAAGTGGAGAGTCAATTTAATCGAGGCCCGGTGCCGATACTTTGTAACTTACTGACCCTATGGATGATAGACGCTACAGAACGCCCGCTGGCATTTGTTGCCGCCAAGATGCAAGTCGTGACTGGGCGCAATAGTTACTACGTCCCAATTTTGGGCTTTTGCGCCGCATTCCCGGCGATGCATCCGCTTAGCGTGTGAAGTATCGTTTCCAGTAGCGTATGCTGTGCTAGTATCGGTTTTTCCGCAGCTAAAATGATGCGCTCTGCTATTTTTTTGCTGTCGCTCATGGTTGCCACGGCCGTTCTCGGTGGCAACGCGCTTGCAGTGCACTCGGCTACGATTTCGAGCATCGGGGCAAACTCGAACTCCAGTCGCGGTAGTCCGTCCATCGACCCGGAGCCATCGAAACAATCTCCCCAGATCATCGTGATCGGTTTTGTGGGCGGATTCGTGCGCCATGACGATCTAGTGCACAGCGGCGTGCAGCTGGCCGCGCGCCTGCGCCAGGACTACCCGTCCGGCGTCTACATCAACACCTTCGAAAATCACCAAGGCGACCAGGCTCACCGCGAGGTTCTGCATCTTTTAGACTCCGATCACGACGGCGCGCTCTCCGCGGACGAAAAGCGCAATGCTCGCGTAATGATCTACGGACATAGCTGGGGCGCCTCCGAGACTGTGACGCTGGCAAACCAGCTGAATCGAGACGGGATTCCCGTGCTGCTCACAATACAGGTGGATAGCGTGGAAAAATCGGGCGAAGACGATTCGGTGATTCCGCCGAACGTCGCGCAGGCCGTCAATTTCTATCAGAGTGACGGGCTGCTCCACGGGCGACCCGCGATTCGCGCCGCCGATCCCGCGCACACGCAGATCTTGGGAAATTTCCGGCAAGACTACGCCGCAAAGCCCATCCGTTGTGATGCCTATCCGTGGTGGGATCGCATCTTCATGAAATCCCATGTGGAGATCGAGTGCGATCCGCGGGTCTGGAAACAAGTTGAATCGCTGATCCGCGCGAAATTGCCGCCGCCTGCACGCACGGTGTCCGCGCCAAGTTCGTCAGACCGGGAGCCCGTCGAGTCAGCGCACTGAACGCCCGCGGGAGCTGTGTCTCATTCTTCTGCATCTTTGCAGCGATAATTGCTCGATTTTGAAGTACCTGTACCACCGGACAGGTTAACGCGACGGATGCACGGTGCGATGCAATGCACTGATCGGCGCGGCATCCCCGTTAAGATGAGCTATGACTAGTGGCTCATCGTCGGGCAAAGGTGACGCCAATCTGCCGAGCGCTGCGTCGGATGCTGTGGTCCCCGCGACGTTCGAGCCGAAAGCTCTGCATCCGGATGCGAACACGGGAGCATCGAAGCCTGCGGCCGCGGGCTCCGACCAACGGCCTTCAGCAGCACGCACGAGCGCGGCGCTGCACAAACCGCCGAGCTCCGCGAACACGTGGGATCCTACGGCCGCGCCAGCCCCGCAAACCACAATTCCCTGCCCCAAATGCGGCGCAGCTGTGCGGGAGGTAGCGCGTTTCTGTCAGCGTTGTCACATGACGATGCGATTCGAGTGTCCTTCTTGCGGCAACAAGCAACGCACCGGCGTGAAGTGCGAAAAATGTGGCATTAACTTCGTGAAATATATCGGTGCGGTGGTTGCCGCCAAGCAATCCGAAGCAGACACGATTCAGGCGAAGCTGGACCGCCGCAGCGCATTCCTGAAAAATCTCGTCGCGCTACCACTGACGGGAGGAATATCGCTCGTCAAGCAGCTCTTTCGCAAATCTGGTCGGAAGTCGTAGCTCACGAATGGAAATACCGCGACGGCGGAAACAATCCGCAGCGCGAAAACTCACGCCCCGCGGAGCGCTTTACTTCCTGCAGCCAGTAATCGAACGTGCCCTCTGCTACGCCGACTAACTTGATCGCATTGCGGTACTCCATGCTGTGCAGAAAATAGATTTCGAATAGTTTCAGTCGGCCTTTCCATTGCGGCCGCCGCAACGATCGGCGGCCAATCCGCTCAAAGTCCGCGATATATTCGCAGGCGCGCCCGCGTGCCGGACGCCAGGAGTAGCCTGATGATGGCGATTCCAGGTCAATCGCGCGCACTTGGCCGGTGGTATCTTCCAGCCACTCGTGCAAACTGCGGTACCGCCCGTAGCACGTATCGAAAATCTCTGAGGTTTTCATTTTTTCTCCGCCCGCCTGCTGTCTGTTGATCGGTTGCTGCTCTTGCACGAACCTTTTCCAGACACTGCGGCGGGCGGCATCGCATTTTGCAGATTCCATCGCTGTCCCCGCACGAAATTCCGCGCTCAGTTTTCCGTGCCGGGAGGTTTTGGCGCCGCGGGGAGAAATGATCCAACGTCCCAGGTATCGTCCACGCGCGCAATTTCCTCTTCCACCGCGGAGAGACAAGTCTGAAAGCATTCGCGCCACCCCGCCATGTAGCCGCGTGCGTATTCTTCCGCGAGCCGCTCACGCTCGCGGTGCGCGCGCTGCATTTGGAACACTTCCGCCCGTTCGATGCCAGGCGCGCGTACGGCCGCACGGACTCGGTGCACAACTTCGCGAACCCCGCGAAGCAACCAGTGCAACGGCGCGGGATAATAAACGCCGATTCGCCGGCGCGGCTCGTACCAGGCCATCTGCCATCCTCGAGGAATCACACCACCGTGGCTTACTTCCTTGCGAACTTTCAGACGATTCATCATGGGCGTCGCACCTCCGGGCCCGTTCCCACGGCGAGCTCGCGGCGCACTGCCTCATCACGTTCTGCGCGAAGCAGACGCATGCGTTCACGTAACTGCCAGGGAAAGTTCTGCTGCGTTTGTGTCCGCGTTGCACGGCTTTCGGCGGGCCTGTGGTTTTGCTTTTCGATTGGATCTTGAGTGTGCGGTTGATTTATATACTGGTCGCAATGGCGGACTTGCGGTAGGGTTTCGTTTTTTCCTGAATAGGAGTTTTTCAGGTCGTGATTTTGTACAGTCTTGCGGAACTGCTGCTGGAATTCACGTCGTTCGCAGTGCTGGATTTCTTGTGCAACTTCGTCTTGACCAACAGTTGGAAACGCACCCGCATTCTCAGTTCGAAGACTTGCTGCGATTTCCACAGCTCTGGGAATATCTTGCTGCTCTTTATCTTTTACTCTTACTACTGATGAACTACGTATCCCGGCCGTAATCAGTTGATCCTCATGGCTTTCGCCACGATTCGCTACGCAACCCTGCGGACCCCGCTCCGCAGCTCTGCGTACCGTCTCCGCAAGATTGCGGACCCTTTGTACGTCATTGGAATTTCCGAGCCGGGCTCCCTGCGAGTGTTTCTTTGCTTTAAGAATGCGCACAATTACGCCGCCTGGCGCTGCCTCCGTCTCGATGTACTCGTTCCGGCGCAATACGCTCATCCAGCGCTCGAGCGTTCGCCGGTTGAATCCGGTCTCGCCTTCGATCTCGCGATAACTGACCGCCGCCCCTCCGAGCACCCAACCGGTGCTGCCGGTCTGGTGCGTCTGCCGCAGAACCAACCACCCGTACAACCAGATTGCAGAGCCCATCCGCGCGAAGTGGCGTTCTTCGAACAGCACGCCTCGGAGTCCCGTGTTGAAGTTTTTTTCGCGCATACAAGACGCGGCAACCAGTGACGCCGAACAAAGCCCTCTCGGACGACTACACTGCAACTGCGCAGGACTGCGACCCGCTCAATTTGTTTGCAGCCGTCAACAGCGCCCGCAGTAAGGCAACCGAACTTGTACGAAGCCTCCGCGCGTAAAATTCGAAGGTTCGAGTCGAGTGATCTCCTCGACTGCCGCGCGTAAGTGGCAGATGGCGCAAACGCGCCGCATCGATTGGGCCACGTTTGACGAAAGCGCCGCGTCACCACCGCTCGGAACTGCTGGCCGCGATTTGCGTTTTTCCAGTTCGCGTGCCCGATGCGTCGGGTCCGCGCGACGACGACGCATGTGCTCACGATTGCTCTTCCGGCGCTGTAGTAGCTCTGCTCCTGCCGGCTGGTGGTCGCAGATCGCGGCGCTCGCCGATTCTTCCGTTCGCTCGTCAGGCATATTTTCCTCCCCGCTCCGTCATGTGTGTCTCAGCCCACCTGTGCGCTTTTGTTGCGTCACGTGTATTACGCATCGCTCGCGTGATTCACTGAACGATTCACCGGGCGCTATTTCTTGCAATTCGCACCACGACGGCCAACTTGCGCGACCTCAACGTAATCCCTATAGCTTTGGCCATCCGCGTCGCGCGAATTGGCCGCGCATTCGTGTTCTTTTCCTCAAGTACTGCGACGGCGGTACTATCGCGCTACGTACCTTACATGTTACCGTCCCATCCTTGCCTCCCTTGCTGGGGAGACGACAATCCGGGGAGGGCCGACCCATGGGCAGCACACACCCGCCGCTCGAGTCTCTGCTGAATCTTTCGCAAAATTGCCTGGAAGGTTTCGAGCTTTCTCGGCTCAATCGCATCTCCAACCTCCGCAAAGAGTTTCGCGAGATCCTTGATGAATGGATCGAGTTCGAAATCGAATCGCGCTTTGCGCGATGGATCCTGCAATGCCGCGATCTATGCCACTTCGGCTCTCTGCCAAATCAGACCGCGCTGCCGACAGTCGCTCCAACCGAATTCGCTCTCCCCGGCGTCGCGCGGGTTTCAGATCGGTTCCCTTTCCCGAGTGGCAATGAGCTTCCGCCAGAATTTCCATTCGCCTCGATGGTCGAACTTGGAGATAGCGTGGCTCTCGAGTTGCGGTTGCGCTTTCGGTATGAGGCGGTTTCGCAGGACGCCGCCGCCGCTCTGCGCTCGCTGGAACATTCCGCGCGTTGCGAGGCGCGGTCCATCGGTGACCAGCCAATTGCTCTGCCGAATTGCGACACGCTTGATTCATCGAATTCCCGCTCGTTCCTCTCGTTCCCACCCTGTGCACCACGGCATGAATTAAGAAACGTTTCGTCACAGATGAGCATTGTCCTTGCCAGGCCAGATCAGTCTGCGTCCTGCGTAATTCGGTACTCATCAACGTTTGTGACAAATGGCGATTCCACGCCGTCCGGGCCTCGCGCGATGTCGGAAGCTGCCCCGTCTCCACGGCCGCCTGCTCGTGCATCACACTCGGCCGACGGTTGCGCGTCTGCGCCGCGCGGCGGCCATAGTGAACTGTGCCTGCTTTCGCCATTTCACTTTTCGCTGCGCCAGTTTTCGCTCCGCCGCGCTGCGATTCTGCTGCGGAACTGACCGATTCCGTGAGGTGTAGGTGTAGCCGCCGAGCTTTTGCGTCTGAACCATGGCCTCGATTCCTGGACGTTGCGGCGAATTTCATCGTATTCAACCTCCATTCGAGTGGAGGGACAGTCGTGGTCGGTAATGCAGTTCGGCAATTCGGTCGACCAGTCGTGGCGTCGCAGGTTCTTTTGCCGATTTGGTTTTTACGAGCGCCTCTTCTTTTCATCTTGCGCATGGCGATTCCCATCGCCGAATTCCCCGCTTGATCCAGACGATTATTCGGTCGTCACTAGTGCGTATATGTCCCATCTCACTGTGCGTCACAAAGCTCATCGCAATCGTCGACGCTTTGCATCGCACTTAGAGTCCGAGTTCACAGCTCAGGCCGAATCATCAAAGTTCACACGCTCCAGTTGAATCCAACGCAACCCCTGGGGCGAAGATCGCAGCGAGCGTTCTGAGATCCACCGACTTTCGACGCGTCACCTCATCGATCGAATCGGACTGCGTCTTCAGCGGCGCGCCTATTTTCAGATCACGCGACCGACCTGATAGTGGCCCCTGTGTTTTGTGTTTTGTGTTTTGTGTTTTGTGTTTTGTGTTTTGTGTTTTGTGTTTTGTGTTTTGTGTTTTGTGTTTCGTGTCAAGCATGTCGCGTCATCCGCTCGTCGTTCACGACAACGCTTCAGTTGTCCGTTTCCGCTGCGGCCATGGCCTCTCCGTGTTTTTCGAATGATGGTTCCGACCACTTCCTGCCAACGATCCGGGCCCGGCCCCCGAAGCACGTGAAAACCACAGGCCGACGTCAGGTTCGAGCGATCGCCCGATCAACTCACGCTCGCGCCACAATACCCTACCCATTCCCGGAAGGGGGAGGCGCGGATTCGCACTGCTGTGCGGATGCGATAGGGAATGTTGGGAGCTGTTGAGTTTTTTGGGGAGTGGGGTGATTTTGAGTTGGGAAGCGTTGTGCGGGGTTACGTTTGTTGGGCTTGTAAATATGGGTGCGGGAGAATCGGGGGGTGGGGTGAGGTTAAGAAGCTTGTTGGCTGGGGGATTTGTGAAGTGCGCGATGCTTGGCGATGGAAGGGGTCTACGGCGCGAGGTAGGAAGAACTGTCCGTCGTTGCGCTGCGGAACGAAGCGTGCCGGCGATGTAAGCGACGGCAGCATATGGGGTTGGCGGCCGCTCGGATAGAATTGCGCGCGGCTACGAAAAATGAGACGCCGAAGGCTCGGAGCGTCTGGATTTTCTTTTTCGCGGGGGGATCAGACCTAATGTTTGGCGCGGGGAGGCCAGGGTTCAAGGAGCTGTTCTTTGCGATAGATTAGGGCGTTGATGTTGTATGGGGCTAATTCGATGCTGTGGCCGTGAGTGATCGCGTCGGTGGGGCAGGCTTCTACGCAGTAACCGCAAAAAATACAGCGGGAATAGTCGATGTTGTAAACCTTCGCATACCGCTCGCCTGCAGAAATACGGTTGGCTGCGGTGTTTTCCGCGGCTTCGATGTAGATGCAATTCGCAGGACAGGCTGCGGCGCAAAGAAAACAGCCTACGCACTTTTCGTAACCGTGCTCGTCGCGCTGGAGAACATGGATGCCGCGATAGCGTGGTTGTACGGTGGGCGGCGCGTCGGGAAAACTTTCGGTAGTAGTTTTGCGGAACATGGTGCGTAACGTCACGCTGAAACCCTTGTAGAGGGTAAAGAAAGTTTCGCCGACTTCCTGGATGAGGGAGGCCATCGTCTTCACTTTAGCAGAGTCGGTAGAGGCAGGCAAACGGCGTGTGAGAGGCGAGTAGTAATTGGTGATCAGTGACTCGTGATTCGTGACCCGTCATTCGCGGGACGCTGCGCGAGCGATGAATACTGACGCACACGCAGATCGCCTGGGAACTTACGTACGTCCACTATCCGCAACGACGCACGCCGGCTGGATCGGCGGCCGCAGTGCACCGAGCCTGCGCCGCGTCGTGCCAATTTCTGCGAAAAATAGCTGATTAGAAATTGGCGCGGTTCAGTATTTTCAGTGAGTTACGTCATTTTTTAATCGGCGGGACGTTGATTAGGAATTGTGGATTGACGCCGTCGGTGGAAGTGCTGACAGGTGCGGAGAATTGCGGATGGGCGTGGGTTTCGGGCACGAACTTGTGGGGTTCGGGGGCGGGTGCAGCGAGTTCGGCGGAGGAGGAAACGATGAGCCGCCTGGCTGGCTCGATCCATTCGCCGCGATCGTTGATGCGTGCGCAGGCATGGATAGCGCGGAGGATGATATTGGCATCGGGTCGGGCCTGGTCGGCGTGCTCGATGAGGAGTTCGGCGGCGAAACGCAGGTTCTCGCGGCGACGCTCGTAAAGACCTTGGGCGCGCGCGTGACGATAGATGGTGTGGTAATTCGAGAGCTTGTAGTCCTTTTGAATCAGCTCGGCGTTGCGCCAACTGACGAAGGCCTCTTCGATGTCGGCGCGGTTGGGGTGACGGCAGATGGCGCATTTGCGCGCGTGGCGCTTGAGATCGGGGAGAGCGGAAGATTCTTGGCGGTGCGGACCGGAGGCTTTGTCGGCGTGACGGTCGAGGGAATCGGCGACGTACTCTGCGGCGCCTTCGCCGGGAATGATTTTGGAGAAATGTACAGGTGGGGGTTGGAGCTCGGGCTGGGGGCCGGATTGGTGTTTGCGCTTGGCTCGGTGCTTGGCAACTATTTTGGGGAGGGTGCATGCGGGCGGGGCGGCAAGGGACTCGGCCGGCGGGTTCGGGTGAGACGCCGGTTCCGATTGCAGTTCTAGTTGCGGTTCTAGTTCTGTTTCTGTTTCTGTTTGTGTTTCTGGTTCTGTCTCCGTTTCTGGTTGCGGTTCGGGCTCGCGCTCCGACTGTGCTTGCGGCTGCGGCTGTGGTTCATCGAGAGGCGCTGCGGCGACGGGCGTTGGGGTCGTTGTGGCGGGTGGTGGGAGTCCTGGCGCGGCGGGCCTTCCGGCGAAGGGGAAATCGGCGGCGTCTGGTTGGTGAGTGAGGGCGTCTTGCGCGGCTTGGATTAATTCGGCGCGGGTGCGGACTTCCCAGGAGGGATTTTGCAAGGTGGTGAGAGCGAAGCGTGGATCGCGAAATTTTCTGAAACGTTTCATATTTTTCTTCTCCTGGACCAAGGTAGCAGTCAAATTGAAGAAGGACAGCTGTACGTGTGAACAGAAATGGGACAGTGCTAGTACTAACTGGCCTGAAATTTATTTTTTGCGGTGCGAGGGTCGCGATGTTTTAGTGGTGTGGGAAGAATTTTATGTTGAGTTCGAGTGCTGCGTGAGAGGGTTTGGATTTACGAGGTCTAAACCCCGACCCTTCGCATGAACCAAGGGCGCGAAGGATCGGGCACCCGCAAAATCAAAGGCGTCGGTTCCAGCGATGTCGAAGGGTTGGCCACGCGCCGGCCGTAAATGTAGTTCTGGCGCACGAGCAAGCATGCCAAACGCACGATCTCGACAAGTTGAATTCGCTGCATACGCCGGATTCGCGTGGGATCGAACAGCCCTATCCGCACGCATTCGAACCTGACGAACGCCGAGACCATCAAGCCTACCAGGACGCTGGCATGCGCATGACTACCCATGGTCTGCGCCAAGCGATCAAAACTTGCAATCGTGTCAGTTTTGACAATGGACCTTCGCCCGGCTCTGGGGTTAAAAGCTAGCTCTGGGAGTGATCCTGCGGATGCACGACGCGAGGTGGATTTGATGAACAAAACGACTGAGGTGCGAAAAATGAAAAATGCGATGCCAAGGATTCACATGCTGGTTCTCGTCACATTGTTGACAGCCGGACTGCTTACGATCGGAAGCTCGCCTGCATTGTGCCAAAAGGCGGAGACGATTGAGGCTACTGCGATGGGGACTGGTACTCAACTGGGTCAGAATGTTGAGATACGTCTGATCATTAGCGATTACTCCACCATGGAGGAGAGGCAGGTTCTAGTGGACGCATTCGCGAAAGGTCAAAACCAGGGGTTAGTCACCGCGCTACAAAAGATGAGAGCAGTAGGTCGCATTTCGCTGACTGGCACGGTGGGGTACGACGTTAGCTTCATTCGTATGATTCCGACAGCGACGGGCCGAAAACTGCGCTTTATCACCAATCGCCCGATCCGATTCGGCGAGGCTTGGACGGACTCCCAGTCGCAGTCCTTTGACTTGAGCGGCGGAGAGATAGATGTCAACGACTCCGACAAAAGCAAGAGTACCGGCGTCTTGTTTCCGCGAGCCCAACTGGTCATTGACAAGCAGGGCCAGCTGCAAATTGAGCTGTCTCAGAACTCATGGAAGTTGGTGGACGTGCTCGACTGGAAGGGTACACCCGGCGTCAATTAACCGTAAGCGGCGTGGAGGCGCAGAACGCGCCGCCACCGCTTGCACCGAAGTGCAATATTGCCCGATGCGGAATCCTCATTGCGGCATTGAATCGTGAATCGTTCATGTTCGCCGGCGAGGCAATAATGGATTCCCTCAAAATCAGCTTGGTGACGACGGCAGTCGTTTCCAGAGGTGCGCTGCTGGGCATCGCCCTTCGCGCCGTTTTGCCTCAGAGTCAGCTGAGTGGTGAATCGAGGGAAGTTGTAAAGCTTGGCGTGGGCCTAATCGCGACTATGGCCGCTCTGGTTCTTGGTTTGCTAATCGCTTCCGCCAACTCATCGTTTGACACGCAGAGTGTCGAACTTACGGATATGTCAAGCAAGATTGTGCTGCTGGACCGCATCCTCGCCCACTATGGACCTGACGCAAAAGAAGCGCGCGATGTGCTACGCAGTTCCGTTGTTGGCGCTCTCGATTCACTGTCTACCGAGACTATTGCCATTCCTTCTCAATCCGGCTCGTCCTCCAATGGCGAAGTTCTGTACGACCAAATCCAGGGGCTATCGGCGGAGGACGACGCGCAGCGTTCGATGCAGGCACAAGCGTTGAACATCATGGTGGGCGTGGGGCAAAGTCGGTAACTGACCCACTACCCGTGCACGGTAGGGGGCTCAAATTTTCAGCGGAGCGCAGCACACAAGCGGGCGTGTGTTTCTGCGTGCGGCCTTGCGGCACTCGCGTCAGTTACGCAATCGCAGGCTGCAAAAACAAAACCGTTTTTGGATTTCAGGAATTGAATGCCTCCAGCCCAATGCGTCGCCCCTTAGCTGTCTTGCTCGCGGTAATAGGGTTCGCGTATATACTGCATGCGTTGCTTACCCCTCCTTATCGTCGCTGGACCGGTATCAATCTGTGGTTAGTGTCCGAGGGGCCCGCAAAGGGTTTGGAGTTGTACGGCGGAATGATATGTTGCGTTGTAGGGATATGGCTTTTCTCTCGCGCGACTCACGATCCTAATTCAACTCCGAAACGGGCCTACCGTCACTAAGCCGGACCGGCGGCCTTTCTGGCGTGCGCCTGCACGCTGCGCGGGCGTGATGGTAGCAAATCGCTGGCGAAAAAAGTAGCTTGCAGTGGTCACAGGTGGTGGGTCAGTTTCCGGTAACGGCTGTCAGCTCAACCGGTCGATGCAACACCATCCAGTGCATTGACTCGACTATGCTTACGCGGGAGAACCATCTGTTGGGCTATACTCGGTCAAACCCCAGCCAGAGCAGCGTTCCGTCTGATCTAGCCCTAGCCAGCGATTTTGGCTTTTGTTTTCAATGCCAGGCGGGTTCCAGCTTAGTGTTGCGTCGACCCATTGAGATCACCGCGTTAACCAGGCGCTACTGCCTCGACTCCGAGACCTCGCCGTGCTCCGGATTGCGGCACGACGTTAGGACAATCCCGCGTTTCGTTCGGTGGATCGATGGATGCGGGGCCAAACTTTTTGGATGACCGTGAACAAAAAAGCCGTGGTGAGCCCGAACACTATCCACCCATTTAATGCCTCTAATGCCCCCATGAGTTGCCAATGTCCTTTCAGATCCAAGTCCGTGTGGCCGTACGACGTGATGGCGTTCAGTGAATAGAGCACTGCGGACTGTCTGCCAGATACCGCGCCGAGCAGAAGGTAGGCGACGGCCCAAAGCAATCCTTCAATGCCGTGCAGAATTGTGGCGCAAAGCGCAGAGCCGCCTATGACTGACATGGACAGCAAAAAGGGAACACGATTCTTCCCGCTACCGTTCAAAAGGACGGACACTCCGTGATCGATAAGCCCGAGGCCGATTGAATGGAACACCACAGTCGCGACGATAAGCGGCAGGCTCCACATCCACGCGGCACTCCATGTAGAAACAGTGGTCGGATTCATGAGCAAAACCTCCGTGATACTTGCACGACGCGCCGGGTCGGCGAGACGCACGATTGCTCTAATCTTCTGCGGTATCTGGCAAAGTGGGAACAAGCTTTCTATGTCATGGCTCACTTTGGTTACGTGGACGATTCGATGTATTCCGACCTCCGAAACAGGGCGCTGTTCCAATTTACGTTCCTGAGTCCTGACTAGTCGCGTAATCGGAAACTTGAAATCCACTTGGACGGTTACGGCGTGAACGAGGATTTGACCGCTTAATTTGTGACTTTCAGGATTGTTTCCGGGTTGCCGACAATGCCTCACCAAACTCGTTTACGTCCCACAGCCCCGTTTGGGGCCGATCGTGCAGCCAGGACTACGAAATTCGACGGTCCGACGTTATGATGAAACCATGCGATTGGCGGGCAAGAGAGCGCTAGTAACCGGTGCGGCTTCAGGGATTGGCAAAGCAGTGGTCGTCACCTTCCAGCGAGAAGGAGCAGAGGTGATTGGCGCGGACAAGGATTTTCCGCCCGCTGCCTCTGGAGTTTTAAATGGCGGAACGGCCGCCTTCTTGGACGTCAGCCAAGAAACTGATTGGGAGCGGCTGTTTCAGGAAGTCGTTCAACTTGACATACTGGTGGCCTGCGCCGGTACTTCCGAAGCAAAACCAATTCCAGAGAGCAGCCTCGGTGACTGGCGCCGGGTGATGGGTGTGAATCTGGACGGGGCGTTTTTAAGCGTCAAATATGGCGTCAAAGCGATGCGAGCGAGCCGAGGCGGAGCAATCGTTCTCGTCGGTTCAGCCTCCGGAATCAAAGCGGCTCCGGGCGCGAGTGCGTATTGCACGAGCAAAGCGGCCTTACGGATGTTGGCGAAGACGGCGGCGCGGGAATTCAAGTCTCAAGGGATTCGAGTCAACTGTGTTTCCCCGGCCGCAGTCGTTACTCCGATGTGGCAGAAAATGCCGTCGTGGCAAGGACTAGTCGAAAAGCACGGCAGTGAGGAAGGCGCGTGGAATGCCTTGGGTGGTGCTGACCCCGCGACGCCATCATTACAGCGAATGGCATTTCCAGAGGAAGTCGCGGCTGCGATTGTCTTCCTAAGCTGTGATGAATCGGCCCACATCACCGGGACGGACCTCGCTGTCGATGGCGGTTACAGTATTTAGTCATGAATTGTCTGAGCAATTTGGCCCGAAGCCCATCTCTGGGAAGTTGGAAACTCTATTAGTGCGTACCGCCGATTTAGAGTGGATGACGGGCTAACCGGAAGTTATTCCGAGTCAGAAGGCCCGTTAAGACATTCTGGCTTGATAAGTCCTGGTTTGCAGCGTAATCGGAAACTGACCTACTACCGACGCTTCGACGCAACGCACGCTCGTCGCGTGCTCAGCGCCGGTGACGCCGCAGACAGTGCGTTCCGCTCCATGACCCTGATAACCGGCGGGTATACAAGGGATGTAACCCATAGTGGCGACGCGAACAAAGTTGGAATTGGCCCGCTGACAGAGACCGTAGCCGCAGCGGTGGCCGCACCTAAGCGAGTTCGGTCGCCCTTATGTTGCTCGGTATCGGATTGTTGTTTGCAATGAGGAAGCGCGTGAGCGCCGGCCTTCCACAGGCCAGTTGAACACAGCAGGACGCTCTTGCATACCGCACGCCGCTGAGCGCCATAACTTTTGGCGTCGAACGTATTTCCCAATGCGCCGCAGGGTTTTCCCCTGGGGCGCATTTGCATTTTTCCCGCGCAAGTGTTGCGCCGACCCTCCGAACTCGCACACGTAACCGGACATTTGACAATGGCGCTTCACTTCACCGGCGCCTGCGAAAATCATCCGGCTTGACAGGTCAATCACCCCTTCACTAATATTCACCTCGGAAAACGATCCCAGCGTCGTGAAACCTGCAGCCGAAACCCTGCCCGGCCACAGGATACCGAAAACTCAAACGGGTTGAAGACGCAGATTCCCCACACCACATTAGAGTTCCCGCGCCCCCTGCTCATCTTCATACCCAGAATCACAGATACAAGTAAGAACACACCAAGGCCAGAACACAGGAGGCATATATGACAAGTCTGATTCGCATCCTTGCGTCAACGCTGCGCTTCGCAACCATAGTCCTGGTGTTCGCGATGGTACTTGTTATAGGGGGAACCATCACGCCTGCACAAGAGTCTCCGGATTTCACTGTTCTTTATTCATTTAGTTCCGGGCGCGGAGCCGCCTCGATCGCGTTGCTGCCAACGTCATCTGGGGTGCTGTACGGTACCTCCGCTCTCGGCGGGTGCGCGACCTGCGGCGGCGTGGCGTTCAAACTGGTTCTGTCTTCCAGCAACGCCGTGTATGTGTTGCATACTTTTGGCGGAGGGTCAGACGGCTACATGCCGGAGGCCGGTTTGGTGCGGGATTCGTACGGCAACGTCTATGGCACTACCTTGGAGGGCGGCGGCTCAACGGTATGTGCGGGTGGATGCGGAATTGTATTCCGAGTGAATGAGTGGGGCAGCGAGACAGTTCTTCACCAGTTCGCGGGCGGAAGCTCGGACGGCGCAAATCCTCGTGGCGTTTTGGCGATCGACGAAGCGGATAACCTCTATGGCACGACTCTAAATGGAGGTGCTTTTGGAAGAGGAACTGTGTTCATGGTGGACAAAGAGGGCACGGAGACGGTGCTGTACTCGTTCACCGGCAAAGAGGATGGAGGAGGTCCCTACGCTGGGTTGGTAAGTGATGCGAGCGGGAACCTGTACGGCACAACCGTCTATGGCGGCCTTCCCGGGTCAACCTGCACGTTTCGGGGAGTACCTGGCTGCGGAACCGTGTTTATGCTGGATAAAGCAGGCAAAGAAACAGTGCTCTACAGTTTCGCGGGAGGGCCGGACGGGGCAAACCCGCAGGCCACTTTGGTAATGGACACTGAAGGTAGACTGTATGGAACGACGACTTTCGGCGGGGCTTTTGGCTCCGGAACGGTTTTCATGGTGGAAGGCGAAGGCAGGGAGACGGTGCTGTACAGTTTCAGCGGTGAGACGGATGGCGGACTTCCCGTCGCTGGTGTGGTGCGCGACTCAGCGGGTAATCTCTATGGAACAACCCTCCAGGGAGGTAGTGCTCCAAACCGTTCCGGAACGGTGTTCAAGGTAACTCCCAGCGGACAGGAGACCGTGTTACACAGTTTCACTGCGGGGGAGGACGGCGGATTTCCGCAGGATGGCGGTTTGAGTGAGGATGCAGCCGGTAACCTTTACGGAACCACCGAAATCGGCGGTGCCTATGGCCCAGGGGTTGCGTTCCGTATCCATCCCTAATTTTGCTGTCCACCCGCATCCTATCTCAGGCTTTAGATTCTGGTGCCCGAGGTTCAGACAAACATCAGCACGCGTGTAACCCACCGACACCAGCTCGCGCTGAATTATATTGATGCCTACACCGAAGTCTGTCCCACAGCACTCGTTGTCGCGGCAGCCCAGTTTTGTAAGAAGCCATTTCACATCGCCCACAGACTCGCGCAGTGGCCGCGTAGATTCAACGTAGATCCTGATAAACGCTCCTGTGCTTACCAATCCAATCCCACATGGCTGATTAATCGCGTTACCGAACAAGTCCCGCGCCTCATGCCACATATGAGTTCACTGCGCAAATTGGGATGCCCAAACTCTGTTAACAATAGCGGTAGTTTGATGTTAGAAATGACTCTGGGAGCATGCATACATCGGCCCGGCTACTGGAGATTTCGATGAAGATGCTTGCCACGGCTTTTTGCGTCCTCGGCGCCGGAATGCTTTTCTCAACAGCCGCTCAGGGACCATCGGCCACCCCAGAACGACCTAAATTCAAAATCGAGATTCGTGCCACCGGTGAAAAAGGACAAGGACCAAGTTTCGCGGTCACGAATCTCACTGCCAAGACCGTAACCGCCTGCGTCTTCGAACAATCCTATCCGCCGGAAGGCGCAAGGAAAACAACGACAGTCTGGGATACGCTGGTGCAAGGTCAGACTCCGATCGAACCGGGTCAGACGGTCTTACGTCCTCTCAGTCCCATCATTGGAAGCGCTCTACCTAACAGTGTGGAAGTAATCGCAGGAGTCTGGGCTGACGGCGAATCGTTTGGCCCACCCAAATGGGCAAGCAATATCTTCAACAACCGCGCTCTACGCGCGGCCGAGAACGAAGATGCTGCCGCGATATTACAGCGGGGACTGAACCAGAATTGGAACCGCGACCAGTATCAGCAGGCGTTCAGTGACAAGCCCGACTCTGGCCCGGTCTATATCGTTCGCACCGCGCTGACTGCGACCCAGCAAACTGGTCAAACGCCCCAAGAATTCACCCATACCATCCAATTCTTGTTGCAGTCTTTCAAACAAC